>Ga0315904_10003731_pt1 | contig 22164 bp, 20 predicted proteins | sample LakEriMetagenome_6_FD_203529 | JGI IMG/M metagenome (GOLD analysis project Ga0315904, IMG submission 203529) | Freshwater fungal communities from buoy surface, Lake Erie, Ohio, United States - Buoy 12 MA120 | ecosystem: Environmental > Aquatic > Freshwater > Lake | place: USA: Lake Erie, Ohio... | reverse complement strand
TGGCACCGGAGGCCGTCAGGCATTCGCTCGAAAAGAAGTGCGCAGTCATTTCGAAATGCGGCTCGGGCAAGGCGTAGGAACGCAGCATCGCAATAATCGCGTCGCGACCTTCGAACCGGCCGAACGCCTTGGCGTAGCGGCCCTTGCCCTCCCAGATCGCGTCTTCGCTGAACAGCTCTCCCAACTCATCGAGGGGGGTGTTCGGCCCCAGATCGTCGCAGATCGCGAAATAGCGCGCGACGATCCGCCTGATCGCGGATTCGCTTTCAAGGGCTTCGAGACGCTGGAGGACCGCTTCTTCGCTCACTCGGGCATCACCAGTTCGCGGCCGAGCCGGGCTTCCACCCGCATGTACTTCCACAGGCGATACTCGCCCACTTCGGTGGTGCGGAAGAGGTTGCAGACCTCGACGGCCTTGTCGCGATTCTCGACATCGGCAAGGATGTAGAAGGTCCACGGGAATCCATCAGGCGATGTGCCGACCATTGTCTCGTCGTCATCCATCGTCCCGATGACATCGACCCCGTCCATCTCGCGGATCGTCCGGATCATTTGGCCCGTTGCCTTGAGCACGGTCATGATCTCGCTCGAAGGCAGGTCAAAGAAGCCCTGCAGCACGGCGCCGCAAAAGAGCGTGCGAATAGGCTTGGTATCGGCCATTGGTTCGTTCCTCCTCAGGGATATCCAGGCGGAGTCTGCATGCCGAGCAGGGCTTGCCCGCCAGACTGCCAGGTTCCGTCATTCATGAATGCGTGTTGCGCGACGACCAGCGCGTCGTTGAGATAGCGCTGGAGCGGATGGCCCGCGAAGATGCCGGTCGTACCGGCCAGTTCGAATGCCCGGCGCGCTACATCGGCACCAGTCTTTGCCGCCTGCGTGCTAGCAAGCCGAAGGAGGCCCTGATCCCGCACCGTGATCTCTTCTTTCGCTACAGCCTTGTCCCAAACCCTGTCGGTCTCTTCGTAGAACCATGCGCGCGCCGAACGCAGCTGCGCTTCCATCTGCGCCAGTGCTATCTGGAAGCCCGGACGGTCCGCCATCGAAGGCGCGCCGGTGATGGAGTTCTTCTTGCTCGCGATGGCGACCACTTCATCGATCGCCTCGCGCGCGACACCGAGTCCGACCACCGCCAGGACCTGCGCGGCCATGGCCATGCTCGGATAGCGGTACGATGCGCAGTCCACCGTCGACGGCGCGCCGCGGATGGCGGTATAATGCTCGGGCACAACGACGTTCTTGACCACGAGGTCGTGGCTACCGGTGCCGAGCATGCCCATCGTGTTCCAGGTCTGGTCGATCGTGACCTGCTCGGGCGGCATCCATGCCATACGCGGCAAGCCACCCTTCTCACCTTCGACGCGGATCCCGGCTCCTATGATGTCGGCGCACATGCTGCCACTTCCGAAGCCCCAGCGCCCGTTGACCCTGTAGCCGCCGTCGACCTGCTCGACCGGTTGCGGCGGGAACACCGCGCCGGCGACCACGATGTCGGGACCATTGGCGTAGATCTCTGACAGCGTCCCGGGAGGCAGGGAGGAAATATACTTGGTCGCGAAGCCGAAGCTGGCGACCCAGCCCGCCGAACCGTCAGCGGCAGAGATTTCCTCGATCAGCTCCATGAAGCGGCGCGCACTCCATCCGGCACCGCCGAACTGCTCGGGAACGAGACCGCGATAGACGCCCAGCGCCTTGAACTTGTCGATGACATCCTGCGGGATGTGTCGGAGTTTCTGAAACTCGTCCCGGCGCGAACGCAGCTCTGCCAGAAGTGGTTCGAGCGCCACTGGTTCATCTACCTTGAGTGTCGCGACTCCCATCAAACCTCTCCCTTCCTGAATATCGTCACCTTTCGCGCCAGCGCGCAAAGCGCCTCGTCGCCGCCCTTGCGCCCAACCAGCTGTAGCGAGACAGGGCGGCCCTCGATTTCGCCAACAGGCAGAGCGATCGCCGGATGCCCCGACAGGTTGAACGGCCTGCACGCCAGGGTGATTGGCTTGGGTGCGGAAGCACTTGCCGCTTCCAGCAAGGTTGGCACGTGATGCGTCATGGCTGGCAAGGCGATGGCATCGAACTTCTCCAGAAGCACATCGACAGCGGTCGAGAATCGGGTTCGGACCGCTTCTGCCTCCTCAAGCTGGGCGTCCGTAATCTTGCTCGACATGAGGAGCCGGTCGTGCACGTCGCGCCCGACAAGACCCGTTTCTGTCAGATGTCCGACCGCATTCCAGCTTTCCCGCCCGATGATGGTCAGTCCGGCATCGGACGCATCATTGAAACCGGGCAGGTCTGCCTCGGACAGGTTAAAAAACTCCGCCGCCTTCTCTCGTACGAGCGTGTTGATGGCCGCTTCACCGTCGGGCGCGAAATAGCCGACAGTAGCGGAGGCACCCGCCTCGTGGTGCCCTTGCCAGTCATCGGCAATGACCGACATCGCCTGCTCGATCGTCGCTATGTCACGCGCGAAGACACCAACGCAGTCGAGACTGCTCTTGGCCGGGTGCACACCCTCGCGGCTCACACGCCCAAAGCTAGGCTTGAGGCCGACTATGCCGCAGCAGGTCGCCGGGACGCGCACCGAGCCCCCGGTGTCGGTGCCCAGCGCAAAATCGACCAGGCCAGCGGCAACCGCGACTGCAGAGCCGCTAGAGGACCCTCCCGGTACAAGGCCTGGATAGTTCGGATTGGTCGGGCTTCCCGTCCATGCGTTGAGCCCGGTCACCCCGTAGGCGAGTTCGTGCATGTTGGTGCGCCCGACGATCCGGCAGCCTGCGGCCTTTAGCTGCCTGACAACCTCCGCATCCTTGCTGGCCGGAGAGGTTCCTGCGAGCGCGCGACAACCGCTGGTCGTAGCTTCTCCCGCGATGTCGATGCAGTCTTTGACGGCAACAGGGATACCGTCCGCAGCATCGACGTAGCGGCGGGTGAATATCGCCGCGTGACGTGGATCGCAGAGGGAATCGGGCGCACTGCTCATGCAATTGGTCTATGCGACCCGCGACACTCGCGATTGTTCGATCTTTGCTAGAGCCTATGCGCGGCCAACTTTAGTGTCGTTGCCAGTCCCGAAGCCCTAGCAGGATGAACACGCCTACCAGATAGGGCAATGCCATCACGGCAAACAGTCCTGCGACAGACCATCCGGCACTCAGAAGTACCCCGGCCAGCCAGGGTCCGACCACAGATCCGGTCCGTCCGATGCCGATCGCGATCCCGGTGGCCCCCGCCCTTATCTGCGCCGGAAACAGGCTGGGGACGATCGCATAGAGGCCGATTTGAGTCGCATTGGTCGCGAGGCCGAGGAGGAACGCCGCAGGCAGGACCCAGGCGACCTCGGAAGGCAGCTGACCGAAAAGAAGCGTAAATGCAGCTGACAACGCAGTAACCGATGCCACGATGGGTATGATAGAACGCTTGAGCGAGAGCCAGCCGAGCCCGAAGGCCGCGATAATTCCACCCGAAGTGAGGAGCGCCCCGGCCGTCACGGCCTGTCCCTGCGAAAGACCGCCATCGACCAGCAGTTTGGGCACCCAGCTGGTCAGGAAATAGAACGCCATCAGCGATACGAAGAAGGCGCCGGAAATCAGGGTGAGCGGCAAGCGATACGCGGCGTGGCTGCGCCACCAACCTCTATTCTCGTTGTCATGCACGTCGGCAGGTACCTGGCCTCCTTCGCCCACATCACCAACACGCGCGAGCAGCGCGGCGTGTTCCTCGGATCGCGCTGGCTGCCGCGCCAGGAAGGCCAGCGATTCCGGCATGCCGAACCAGACCATCGGCACAAGGATGAACGTCAGCGCAGCACCCGCAAGAAATACCGACTGCCAGCCGAATTGCGCGAGGAGCCAGACCGCGAGGAACCCCCCAGCCGAAGCGCCCATGGCAAACCCGGCCTGCATTAGAGAGACGGCGAAGGCGCGCGACTTGGGGGCGGCATATTCGGCGACCATGGTGTTGATGCAAGGCAGGATCGCCCCGATCGCCAAGCCGGTCGCGACCCGCGCTGCTCCCAGCTGCAGGAGGTTTGCCGACTGGCTGGCGACCAGCATCGACAAGGCCGCTATTGCCAGCGAACCGAGGATAGTCGGGCGCCTGCCGAACCGGTCGGCCAGCGGCGCGAGCAAGATCGAGCCTGCCATCATGCCGGCCAGCCCAAGGCTGAAGAGGATGCCTAGACGTTCGGGCGAAAGCTGCCATTCGGCTCCGATCGCAGGCGCGGTGTAGGCCATCGCGAGGATATCGAACCCATCGAGGAGGTTTATGGCAATGCAAAGCGCGATGACGCGGTATTGCAGCCGCGACATGCCGGCTTGCTCTGTCATTTGGCGGCTTCGGCGAAATGACGAGTGCAGTAGTCCGAGAATGCGCGCGTAGACTGCGTTTCCGTACCGGATGTGCGCCGGACTAGCGCAATCGAGATTGGCGAGGGTTGTCCCGCAAGAGGGCACGCCACCAGGTTGCTGCCATCGTAGCTTACGTCCCCCGCCGGGCGGGTCACCAGGATCGCGTAACCGAGCCCCTGTCCTACCAGGGATCTAACCAGCTCGATCGACGAGGGTCGCATGGCAATGTTCGGCGCCTTGCCCAACTCCTCGAATAGTCCCCCGATGTAGTCCCGGCTTAGCGGCTGATCGAGCAGGACCAGCGGATCATTCGCAAGGTCGGCAAGCGCCACCTCCGCCTCCTGCCCGCGAGGATCGTCAGCCGCGAACAAGGCGTAAGGATACTGGGTCGTAAGAACTTCCTTCTCCAGGATTCCGGGCAATTCGCGATCATAGAGAAGCCCGAAATGCGCTTCGCCAGTCTCCACCAGATGCGCGACCTGGGACTGATCCCCTTCGAGAACATCGACCTGGACTCCGGGCATCTCCTGGCGAAGTCGCAGCAGTAGTGCCGGCAAGTGGAATGGCGCGAAGCTGGACAGGCACGCGAGGCAGATCCTCCCGCTATCGCCGCTTTCGCCCGGCCCCTTCAAGGGCGGCAGGCTGAGCGCGGTACTGTAAGAGCGATTGGCGTAAATGAGCGCCCTGCCCTGCACGGCCAGAGCAACTTGCTGAACCTCGCCGAAGAACACGTGATGCTGACCCACGACGCGATCCTCGATCAGCCTGCAATCGAAACTGGCGAGTGCGCCGCGCAGGACCGGCGCTCCGGTCACGCCATCGGCCCACTCGGCGCAGTCGAACTTGGCTTCTCCCTTGTCGCCGTACCTTCCCGCGAAGGTGTCGGAAACAAAGGACTGGTCGTCGCGCAGGATGTTCACTGTAAAAACGCCGTTCTCGATGATCGGCGCTGCGCCCGCGCTTTGATCGTTGACGCAGACGAGCAACACGGGTTTCTCGGTGTCGGCGGAAACAGACGACATGGCCGAGACAGTCACGCCGGCACGCCCGGCGGGTCCATCGGTTGCGACGACGTTCACTGTCGCCGCAACGCAGCTCATGCCATCGAGAAATTCCTGCCGAAGATCGCTCATAAGCCCCCCAGAAATTCCGATAGTGCAGCGTTGAAGTGGGCGGGCAGCTCGACATTGGAGAGATGTGCCGCGTCGAGTGAAACCAGTTTAACCCCAGCTATGTTCTGCTCCAGGAATTCCGCATGTTCGGGTGGCGTGGCCGGATCCTGCAGGCCGGCGATGACAAGCGTCGGGACGTCGATCATGGAGGCCGTTCGCCGCAAGTCCATATCGCGGATCGCCGCACTGCATCCCGCATAGCCGGCGGGGCTCGTCGCTTTCAGCATCGAGGCAATCCGCGAGACCTCTCGATCGTTTTTGCGGCGAAAACCCGGGGTGAACCAACGCTCGATCACCGGCTCGACCATCGGCTCCATCCCGTTCGCGAGCACTGTTGCGATCCGCTCTGCCCAGCCCGCAGGTGGCCCCATGTATGCCGAGGTGTTGGCGAGCGTCAGGCTAAGGAAACGCTCCGGCGCACGATAGCCCAGCCATTGCCCGGTCATCCCGCCAAGCGAAACCCCGGCGAAATGGGCCTTCTCAATCTTAAGAGCGTCAAGCAATTGCAGAACATCGCGCCCGAGCCGGTCGAGCGAATAGCTCCCCTCAGCGACGTCTGACGCGCCATGCCCGCGTGGGTCGTAGCGAAGGATCGAGTACCTTTCCGAAAACGCTTGCACCTGCGCATCGAACAGACCCATCGACGTCCCGAGTGACGGCGAGAAGACGAGACCGGGCGCTCCGGGCTGCTCGAGATACTCGAAGGCGATCCGGCAGCCGTCGTCCATCATGCTGTGGCGCAGGTCGCTCATGCGCGCTCCCGCACGGTGCGCTTCTCGATCCGCTTCTCGTTGATGGTGCTCTTGACGATACGATCGACATAAATGCCCGGAATATGGATCGCGTCGGGATCAAGGGTTCCCGGCTCGACGATCTCCTCCGCCTCGACCACAGTCACCTTGCCCGCTGTCGCCATCGGCGCGTTGAAATTGCGCGCTGTCTTGCGGAACATGAGATTTCCGCTCGTGTCTGCACGCCACGCCTTGACGATCGACAGATCCGCCCTGAGCCAGGTCTCGCGGACATAGAGCTCGCCCTCGAACTCCTCCACCGGCTTGCCCTCGGCGACCACCGTGCCGACGCCGGTCTTGGTGTAGAAGGCAGGGATGCCAGCCCCGCCCGCGCGGATGCGCTCAGCCAGCGTACCTTGAGGATTGAGCTCCAGTTCGAGGTCGCCATCGAGATATTGCTGTTCGAACAGCTTGTTCTCGCCGACATACGAGCTGATCATCTTCCCGATTTGCCGGGTCTGGAGCAGCATCCACAGGCCGAACCCGTCAGCCCCGGCATTGTTGGAGATGACCGTCAGATTCTTGACGCCAGCCGCCTTGATCTCGGGGATCAGGCTTTCCGGGTTGCCAGACAGCCCGAAGCCGCCCGACATGATCGTCATGCCGTCGAACAACACGCCTTCTAGCGCAGCCGCCGGCGAAGGATAGACCTTCTGCATGCCGGGTCAGGCCTCGGCCCGCGGACGCTGCGAGAAAGCCTCGTCGTCGCTCGACCGCGCTTTCTGCAATTCGAAGTCAAACTCGATATCGGCCGTATCTCCATCACGCTTGGGGACCGGCAGCAGGCCCTCACGCGTTCCGAAGGCGAAATCGTCATGCGCATGCGGATCGTCACCGAAATTGATCTGCGTGGTCAGCGTGCGGTAGCCCGGTGCCTCGATGAAGAAGTGGACGTGGGCCGGGCGATCGCCATGCCGTCCGAGCATTGCCATCAGGTTCGCGGTCGCTCCCCCCGGCGGGCAGGAATAGCCGCGCGGCATCTTCGAGCGGAACGCGTAGCGCCCGTCCGGCCCGAGCTTGATCCGCCGGCGATTGTTGAAATCGCTCTGCGCGCCAGTGGGATCGAAATGCGAGTAGAAACCCTGCGAGTTCGCATGCCAGACGTGAAGGACGGCATCCTTGATCGGCTCGCCATCCGGTCCGGTGACCTTGCCTGACATGGTCAGAGTTTCGGTATCATCGGGATCATCGGTAAGGTTCACGTCATTGGTCTTCGACAGATCGCCATCAACCAGCGGTGCACCCGCGACATAGAGCGGACCTTCGATGGTTCGCGGAGTGCCGCCGGTCTGACCGGCCTCCGCGTCCTTCGCATCCATGTGCCGGTCGAGGAAATGCTCGATCCCCACGCCGGGCGCGATCAGCCCGAATTCCTGCGCGCCGTCCTGCAAGAACTGCGTCGCCTGCCAGAACTCGCTTTCGGAAATGTCATGCTTTTCGATGATCTGCATCAGTGCCTCAAGCACATCGCGGGTGATCGCCTTGAGCCGTGGATTGCCGCCACTCTCGGAAATTCCACTCGCACGGTCGAGCAGGTTCTGCACCGCGTCGGATTTCACAATATCGGTCATTGGATAGCTCCCGTCGTCAATCGTCTTGGTTTATGTCTGATGGGTGGCCGCACAGCGCCGTGACCTTGACGGTCATGAAAGGGTAGAGCGGCAGGCTCATCATGATCTCGTGGAGTTCGCCTGCGCCCTCAACATCGAAGATGCTGACATTGGCGTAGCGTCCCGCGACCCGCCAGATATGCGGCCACTTGCCCGCGCGCTGCAGTTCCTGCGAGCGCGCTTTCTCGCGCGCCTTCATATCCTCGAAAGCCGCTTTGTCGACGTCGTATGGAACGTCGAGGTCCATCTGCACCATGAACAGCATGTTCTGCCAATCCTCCTATGCGCGCCTGAATGTTTCGAGCCTGTCGCGGTCGACCGTGATCCCCAATCCCGGACCGGATGGAACCACCAAACCAAACTCGCTGTAATGAAGCGGCTCGGACAGGATCTCCTCGGTCATTAACAGCGGACCAAACAGTTCGGTGTGCCACGCCATCGGTGGCAGGCTGGCAAACAGATGCGCCGAAGCGGCTGTCCCCACTCCACCTTCCAACATCGTTCCACCGTAGAGCGCGATCTGCGCATTCCGCGCGATCGTTGCGACTTCACGAGCTGCCGACAAGCCGCCCGACTGCGTGATCTTCAATGCAAAGACATCGCCTGCCTTTGCTGCCGCGAGACGAGCTGCACTGGCAGGCCCCTGCAATGCTTCATCGGGCATGATGGCAATATCGTAGCGCGCAGCCAGCGCCGTCATGCCCTCGACATCGTCCTTCGGCAGCGGCTGTTCGATCAGCGCTACCCCCGTATCCTGCAGCAGTGCAGCGCCCTTGTTGGCCTGCTCGCGCGACCAGGCCTGGTTGACATCCACCCTGACCGACGCACGACCTTCGAATGCGCGCGCTATTGCCGCGACATGCGCGCAATCCGCCGCGACATAGCGCTTGCCGATCTTGAGCTTGAAATGGCGATGGCGGCGCTCGGCCAACATGCGCTCGCCTTCATAGATGTCGGCGCCGGTATCCCCGCTGGCGAGCGTCCATGCGACCTCGAGCCGATCTGTTAGTGCGCCGCCGAAATAGTCCGAAACAGGCTTGCCCTCGGCCTGCCCTAATCCGTCATAGAGTGCTGTTTCAACTGCACACTTGGCAAAGCGATTGCCCACGATATGGCTTCCGAGCAGCGCCATCGCCGCTGCCGGATAATCCGCATCACAGGCCTTCAAGATCGGCGCGAAATAGGTCTCGATATTGACCTTCACGCTCTCCGGGCTTTCCTCGCCATAGGCCAGCCCGCCGATCGTGGTTGCTTCGCCCACACCTACGATCCCGTCGCTGCGACGCAGGAAGACCAGCACTACGGCCTGGCTGTGCATGGTCGCCATCGCCAGCACATGCGGCCGGATCGTCGGAATATCCGCGATCACAACTTCGATGTGGTCGATGGTCGTCATTTCAAGCGCTCACACTCCCAGCGTCAAACTGCCAGAAAGTGCGCGCGCGCGATTATTGCATATGCGCGATTTGCTATGCTCCAGTCCTGTCAGACCGCGGCGAGTGACCCCAGTCCCGCCTCGCAAGCAAGTTCATAGACCCGCCGCGCGGTGACAATGTCCTGCGCCGCCACACCGAGCGACTTGTAGAGCGTTATCTCGTCATCATTCTGACGCCCCGGGACCCCGCCGCTTGCCACCGCCCCGATTTCGCCGACAATGTGCTCATCGGTCACCAGCCCCGCCTTGCGGGCGTGCAGAAACTCGCCCGCCTGGTCGAGCGTCGAAGGCAGGTAATCGACGTAGAAGCGGCTGCGGGTGACGACCTCGTCATCGGCCTCGCGCTTGTCGGCAAAGCTTGAGCCCACGAGATTTACGTGTGTTCCGGGCGACAGGTCCTTGCCGAACAGGATGGGATCGCTCGCTGCCGTGACGGTGCAGACTATGTCCGCCCCGTCGACAGCCTCGGCGACAGTTGTGCAGGCCCTTCCTCCCTTGACATCGGCAAGAGCTTGGACGGCCGCCGCATCGATGCCCCATATCCGAAGGTCCTCGATCGGTCGAATGGCACGGATAGCATCAATATGGGCCTGCGCCTGTTCGCCCGAACCGAGGATGGCGAGGCTCTTTGCATCCTTGCGCGCCAGCAGATCGGTGGCATTGGCGGTTGCTGCGGAAGTCCGGATAGCGGTGATAGTCCCGCCGCACAGCACCGCGACCGGCAAGAGGCCGTCGGCATCGTAGAGAACCATCAGGCCAAGATGGCTCGAGCCCTTGCGGCGTTCGGGCGGGACAAGGCTCACCAGCTTTACCCCGGCAGACTGGACCGAGCCGCCCACGTAGCCAGGCATCATCCCGATCGCGCCCATGCCATCTGGCAGTGGCATCCCGCGCCGCAGGGGCAGTTCGACCTCACGCTTGCTGACTGCAATCATCGCTTCGCGCATCCACGTGATCAGTTCCTTCGGCGGCGCAAGCTGCCGAATGGTTTCTCCGTTGATGATCCTGAGCGGAGCTGACATGGCGATCACCCTTCCTGCAACAGACGAGCATGGGTCGCCGGATCGATATTGGTCCCGCAGATTATGATGCCCACGCGTTTGCCGGCCAGTTCATCCCGCAGCGGTCCGACTAAGGCTGCCGTGCCGGCGGCAGCGGCAGGTTCGACTGCCAGCTTCAATTCAGCGAACAGCAGCCTCATGGCAGCCCGGATCGCATCGTCTTCCACGGTGACGAGCCGGTCGATGTTCTCGCGGCAGATACCGAAGCTATACGGCAAAGCCATCGGTGGGCCGAGGCTGTCAGCAATGGTCGCTACCTTGTCGAGCGTCTGCGGGGATCCGGCGGCAAAGCTGCGGCTCATGCTGTCGGCTCCCGCCGGTTCGACGCCGTAGACCTTGCATCCGGGCATGAGTTGCTTCGCCATCAGCGCGACGCCGCTGGCGAGACCCCCTCCCCCGACGGGAATGACCAGCGCATCGAGTTCTCCGGCCTGTTCGCAGATTTCGAGACCAAGTGTGGCGGTTCCCAGCGTTACATTGTGCCCTTCGAAAGGGTGGATGAATGTACGCCCTTCCTCTTCGACGATCTTCTCGGCCAGCGCGAAACAGGCCGGGCCATCGCCGCCGATGATGACCTCTGCGCCAAAGGCTTCGGCTGCCGCCACCCGGGCCGGGTTGGCGGAAGACTGCATCACGACCTTGGCATCCACCCCGAGCGCATTGGCGGCATAGGAGACGGCGATTGCATGGTTGCCAGCGCTGACAGCGGTGACCCCGCGTTGCCGGGCGTCCTGATCCAGCGCAAGGATCCCGAGCAGGGCGCCGCGTGCCTTGAAACTTCCCGCCCGCTGGAAGAGCTCGAACTTCAGGACAACCTCTGTACCCTGCGCGACGCTCTCTGAAAGGAGCCGTCCCTTCCATTCATGCACGGGCGTGGAATTGATGTACGGTCGGATCGCCTGGCGAGCTGCCCGGACATCGTCAATTGACGGGATCCCTTCTAGTGACATTGCTGCAACCCCCTGATTGATGCGGCGATGAACGCGGTGCCTTTCTCGATCACCTCGGATTGCCAAGCGGCGTCCGAGGGACAGTGCATTTCAAGATTTTCCGATGCTATTTTTCGGCCGAACTCTGTCAGAGCCTTACCATTGGCGTGGACCCAATGATCGGCGAGCAGGACCGGCAGCGATTCCGAAGGAGGATATGTACCGTATTCGAGCACGATCGAGGAAACTTCGCGCTCGCCCAGCAGTTGCAAATACCCATCGGTCGTGTGGCCAGGAGCTCCGTGCGAACCCTTCTCAACTCGTGGCGCGATGATGTTTTCGCCGTAGTAGCAACGCGCCCGGTCGAGATCGCTTCCGGTTTGCATCGACACCGGCATGACTTCGCCCCAAGGGCCAAGGCCGGAATGGAATTCGACCAGGCAGACCCGCTTGGCACTGCCGACCTGATCGGCCAGGATCCCCTCGACTGTTTCTCGCGACCATGTTGCCACGTGACCACCAAACGAAAACCCATCGGGATATTCGTACTGCCCGCTCATCAGCGCATCGATCGCCTCGCGCTCGCCCAGTCTAGCAAAGAGCTTCTGGATAACTTCCTGAGCCTCATGGCCTTCCATATGCCGCAGCAGTGGCTCGACCTCCTGATAGGGCGGATGCGTCGGACGCGGGGCATCGAAATCGAGGAAATTGCGCGCCAGATCGACATTATCTTCAGTATAACGCCGACACCAGGCGGCGCCCCACGGGTTGATCGCGTGGATGACAACTGCACCCATGCCGTCGGGTAGCCCCTCCACTGCGCTTCGCTCCAGCCAGTCGCAGACGCTGGCCGAGCCGGGATAGTGTTCCACACCGTGAACCCCGGTTATCAGCACGAGCAGCATTTCAGGATCACTCGCGCCTAAGCGGGCTATATCACAGGCAAGCGGCTCATCGCCCGGGCCACGAAGGGGATGCGCATAGGTCGTCAGGACCGCTCCTGCCTTGTCGGCTGCGGCGAGAAACCGGTCGCGGCTGTCGGAGAAATTGCGGGCGAATGCCTTGACCATGGTGCTCATGAAATGATGTCGACCGGGGGCTTGGGCCGGCGATCCCATCGTAACTGGAACACGTCGGGTCGCGCATAATGCCCGCTGCCATCGAACCAGACCTTGGTGCGCGTTATTGCATCCAGATTGATCTCGGCAGTCACAATAGTCTCTTCACCGAACACGGGTTCAGCAAGGTACTGCCCGTCCGGTCCGATGATCGCACTGCCCCCGTTCATCGCATATTGCATCGGATCGCATTCGCTCGGTGGCATTCCGGGAGCGATGCGGTCCTGTGCCATCACTTCGCGCGCAGAGATGACAAAGCAGCCATTCTCGAACGCCGTCTGACGGTTCGCCACATCGACGATATCGGTGATGAAGGGGAAGCCGGGCCATTGCGCGGCGTGAACCTGGATGCCGAGGCTTTGCAACGCGTAGCGCGCGGGAGCCATATGGTGCTCGAAGCACAAGAGCCCGCCAAGCTTGCCGAGCGGGGTGTCGTAGACATCGAGATCCGAACCATCCCCTTGGCCCCAGACCAAACGTTCCTGCAAGGTCGGCATGAGCTTGCGGTGCGATCCGAGAAGCTCGCCATCGGGGCCGATATCAAACTGGGTATTGTAGATCGTTCCACCTGCCTTCTCGTTGGCGCTGATGACGACATGCATGCCATGCTTTGCCGCAGCGTCCATGACCGGCTGGAGTGCATCGCCATTCCGATCGATCGCATTCTCATGCAGCGCCTGCATCCAGGCCTGAAACTCAGGAGATGAACCCGGCAGCCCGGTGAAATAGGGATAGCCGTTCAGGAAGACCTCGGGAAAGACCACGAGCTTCGCGCCTTCCTTGGCAGCGGCCGCAATCGCATCCGCCGCGCGCTTGGCGCCCGCGACCGGATCATGGACGCAGGGCGTCCACTGGATCGCGGCAGCAATATAAGGTTCGATCTTGTTCATGGACGCGCTCCTGCGACCCGCCGCGCGAGCCATTTGCGAATGATTTCGTGGCGATGCTGGGTGATCGGATAGTTCCACAGGAGAATACAACCGACCAAGGCAATGATGCCTGGCAGGATCAGGGTCACGAGCTTCAGCGCCCAGACTCCGTCTGGCGTTGCTGTGCCCTGCGGATCGAAGCCGAGCGCCCCTGCAAGCGCCAGCGCAATCCCTACGCCCATGGCAAGCGCCATTTTCTGCACGAAAGCATAAAGAGCGAGGTAGAGCGCGGCATCGTCGCTGCCCCCTTTGAACATGCCGTATTCGACCGTGTCCGCGACGATCGCCGGCGGCATGACCCAGATGACCGGGGTCATGAACCCAGCCGCCGCATAGACCAGTAAGGCACCCAGAAACGGAGTTGCTTCGGCAAAATGGAAACCCTGATGCGCGATGAAATAGCCCATCGCGCCGATCACCAGTACCCGGTGCCGACCGATCTTGTTGGCCAGCTTGTTCCAGAAAGGCAGCGACAGTAACGCGAGCAGGTACTGGGTCAGCACAAGCCACAGGAAATCTGCTTCGGTGAGGCCCAAACCCTTGGTCACGTAGAAAAGGATGGTGGAATTGTGGAAAGCACCGCCCAACCAGATCACGAAGATTGCAAGCAGCATCCGCATCAACGGCTTGTTCGCGCGAAGCAGCGACAAGGCTGAGAGAAGACCGAGCGGCGGATGCGGTTCGAACTCGCCCTGGGGCGCAACCTTCAACGCCAGCGGGATCGTGACGGCGAGAGTGAAGATGATGGTGAACGCAAGGAGCCACAGAATGTCACGCAGGCCCGGCTCGCCCATGACAATCATCGGGAGGATGAGCACGGGCAGCAGCGTGGCAATCACTGTGCCGAGAATGCCCGCGCCTTCACGCATCGAGTTGACCTTGGTCCGTCCTTCGTAATCGCGCCTGATTTCTGCCCCCCACGACACGTACGGGATGATGACAAGCGCATAGGTGACGTAGAACAGCAGTGCGACGACCAGAAGATAGGTCATGCCTACTCCTTCCGGTGGCTGGAAGAACAGCCAGGTCATCAGCATGAATGCGGGGACGCCGAATGCGAGCCAGGGTTTGCGCCGCCCCCAACGACTGCGCGTGCGGTCCGACAGGTTTCCGATGACCGGATCGATCACGGCATCGAAGGCCCTCGCGCCCATGAAAATGGCGCCGACCGTCGCAATGGTGATACCGATCTCGGCCGCGTAGAAATTTGGCAGATAGGCTATCAGCAGCATGTTGACGATCGACATGGCAATCATCGGACCGGAATAGGCGGCCAGCTCCAGATTGCTCGAATATTTTCTCGCCATCACGCACGATCCTCGTAGTGGAACTCAACCGCCTGCAGGCGAGAATAGCTTTCAAGTGCGCCCAATCCGCCCTCAATGCCGAAACCCGATTGTTTTGCGGCTTCGGCGGTATGGGCAAAGCCTGCCCCCATCCGCTCGACGGGTGCGGTCATGATCTTGGTCATGCCGGCGTGGACCGCGTTTGCCATACGATGGGCACGGCCGAGATCGCGGGTCCAGACGGTGGCCGCGAGCCCATATTGGGTCGAATTAGCGAGCCTGACCGCTTCTTCCTCGCCGTCAAAGCGCGCCACCGTGAGGACCGGCCCGAAAACCTCGTTCTGCATGATGTGCGCGGCGCTGTCCGGCTGCGCAACGATGGTCGGTTCGACGAAATAGCCGCCGCTCTCCCGGCAAGCTCCGCGACCGTCGAGAAGGAGTTCCCCGCCATCCTTCTCTGCGCCATCGATGAAGCCTTCGACGACTTCCCTCTGGCGAGCGCTGGCCAGCGGGCCGAAGCGCGTTTCCGGCGAGGTTGGATCGCCCGCCTTCATTGCCCCGGCTTGCGCTACGATCTTGTCGACCAGTTTCTCATAGAGCGGCGCCTCGATATAGAGACGCGAGCGAGCGACACAGATCTGCCCCTGGTTCTGCATCGCTCCGCCGAGGATCATGGCAGCGATAGCATCGAGATCCTGTTCCGCCATATCGGCAAAGACGATCTCCGGTGACTTGCCCCCGCATTCGAGCAGCACCGGCTTCAACGTGCTCTCTCCCACCGCACGCATCAGTGCCTTGCCTGTGGCTGTCGACCCAGTGAAGGCGAGCATGTCGATGCCGCCATGGCGGGCGAGCGCATCGCCAGTCTGACCGTCGCCCTGCACGATATTGAGCGCACCCGGCGGCAAGCCTGCCTCCATCGCCAGTTCGGCGATCATCGAGGCAGAACCAGGCGAGATCTCCGATGGTTTGACCACGACGGAATTCCCCGCGGCGAGCATCGGTGCAATCTTCATCATCAGGTTGATCGCCGGGAAGTTCCACGGAATGATTGCGCCTATCACCCCTCGCGGACGGCGAACCTGCATTTCGAATGCCCCGGCATCGGTCGCGGGGATCGCGCCGCGCTGCCACTTGTCGATGGCCTCGCCGTAATAGCGGGTAAAGCCTGCGGCGACGACGCCCGCCTCAAAACCGCCAGCACTGACGGGCTTTCCCATGTCGGCGCAATCGACCACGGCCAGCCTCCCGGCATTCTGCTCAATGAGATCGGCCAGCGCCTTCAGCATCGCAGCGCGCGCGACCGGCGGCAAGCCGCCCCATGGCCCCTCCAGTGCGCCGCGCGCCGCGGAGACCGCGGCTTCGACCGCCTCCATTCCGGCAGCGGCGAAAGTGCCGCGCGAGCGCCCCGTCGCAGGATCGAACTGCTCGACCCCGCGATCGCTTGCGGCATCAATGCGCTCTCCGTTGATGAATGATCTCAAGTCGATCGGGCTGCTCATGCCGCCTTGCTCCTGTGCTGGGTGTCTTCCCGGATCATGTCGGCGGCCTTCTCTCCGATCATGATGCAGGTGGCGTTGATGTTGCCGGCGGGGATGGCAGGGATGATGGAAGCATCGGCGACCCACAGGCCTTCGACGCCCTTGACCCGCAATCGGTGGTCGACGACGCCATCCTCGCCTGGTGCCATCTTGCAGGTGCCGCTCGGGTGATACATGAGAATTCCAGTGTCGCGGACGTGAGCGGCGAGGCCGGTGGTGCTTTCGTCAGCCGGTGCGACGATATTGGCCACGTAGGGCTTCATCGCATCGGTGCGCAGGATATCCAGGCCGATCTTCAGCCCCGCGATTAACCGGTCTACATCGCTGTCATTCTCGAATAGTTCATGGTCGATTACCGGCGGGGCCGCTGGGTCTGCCGAGGCGAGCTCGATCTTGCCGCGGGAGAGCGGTCGGCAAAGACCCACCGCGAGCGCCATCTGCGGCGTTTTCTTGCGCTTCGCCTTGCCGTTCTCGATCTCGTAGGCGGATGGTGACAGGATGATCTGGATATCCGGTGCGGCGAGCCCGCCCTCAGTACGAACGAAGGCCTGCGCATGGCCGATCGGCGTAGCGAGAGGCCCCCTGCGGTTCAGGAGGTAGTTCAACGCATGGATCGGGGATTTGATCACGCCCTGGTCGCTCGTCAGGGTCGGAACAGTCGCTTCGAACGACACGGTGGCGCCGGAATGCTCCATCAGGTTCGCGCCCACGGCTTTGTTTGCAGCCAGGACTTCGATCCCGTGCTTTGCAAGTTGGTCCGAAGGGCCGATACCCGACAGCATCAGCAACTTGGGGCTGGCGATCGCACCGGCGCACAGAATCACACCCTTGCGCGCCGCTACCTTATCTGCCGCTCCATTCCTGCAATATCGCACGCCACTCGCGCGGTTCCCATCGAACAGGATCTTCTCGACAGAAACACCTGTTTCTACACGATAATTGGCTCGCTCGCGAATTGGATCGAGATAGGCCGCAGCTGTGCTCGCGCGCGCGCCGCGATGCTGCGATGCCTGGCAGATCCCTGCCCCTTCGCGGACCGCGCCGTTGAGATCGTCGGACTTGCCATGACCCAGTTCCTCGCATGCGGCGATGAACGGTTCGACCAATGCATGCGGCGAGCGAGGCTTCTGAACAGCGAGCGGACCGTCACCGCCACGCTCTTCATTCGCACCTGTATCGCTGGTCTCCAGCTTGCGGAAATAGGGCAAAACATCCGCATGGCTCCACCCCCGATTGCCCATCTGAGCCCACAGGTCGTAGTCGTATGCGTGGCCGCGCACGAACATCATCCCATTCAATGAGCTGCTGCCACCAAGCATCTTGCCCGCAGGCCACATCTCGACCTTGCCGCCGCGCGAGGCATCCGGCTCTGCGATGTATTGCCAATTCATGTCCGGTCTCGGGAACGAGAACATCATGAAAGCAGGCACGCTGACGAATGGATGATGATGATCGCGGCCCGCTTCCAGCAACAAGATCCGGCAATCGCGATCTTCGGAAAGGCGCGCGGCAATCACCGCACCGGACGAACCGGCGCCGATGACAATGAAGTCCCATTGTTCAGCCAATGCAGTTGGCATTCTCACCCCAATGCTCGCCCCGGCTCGTGTTGGCCAAGGGCTTCCAGTCACGGCATATGGCGATACTGCCTAAAGCGATTATTCAAACCGAAGAAAAATGCTTTGCAATCTCCGTTCAAAGGGTCTCTGCCGCTCCAGTGATCTGGCAAAATGTGAAGGCAGGCGCTAGTTTCCAGGGAGTTCTTGAAGAGAGGTCAAGCAGACCGGTTTGGGCAATCCTTATACGATAGATTCCAAGCTGAAGCTTTGGTCCGGTAGACCGGATGCGCTCTCGCGCGACTATGACCCGGACAATATCCAGCCCTGGAACTCCAGCGACGGGCTTCGCCTCAGGCCCGCAGCTTGGGCAGCAGAGGGTTATCGCGAAATAACCGATATTGCGGATGGCTTTTCGGTGGTTATCGGCGACATTACCCATCTTGAGGATGCGCTGCAGCGGCGCGAGGGCCAGAACGCTGTCAATTTCCATTTCCGTCTCAGCGGGATGAGCACCATCGAGGTCGAAGGTGGCGAGCCGGTAACGGTCGGTCAGCAAACCCTCGTGTTGCTGCTAAGTCCTGAAGGGATCGCCAAGACCGAACGGTTCTTCTCAGGCGAACACGAACAATCGGTGACGCTTTGCTGCGAGCCCGATTTTATCCTGAGTCGTTTCGAGACGTCGGGTGGCGAGCTTCCCAAGATGCTGCAATCCTGTCTGGAAGGCGAAGCGGGGCAGCCGATCTTTGCCAGTACGACGCTCAGCGTACAGATGGCCGCAGCAGTAAGGGCGCTGATCGAGAATGAATTCGAACGCGATTTCAGACGCATCTTTGTCGAGGCAAAAGCTCTCGAACTGCTGCTCCTGTCCCTCGTTGCGCTAAGCGAGAGCGAACGTCGGTTGGAAAGCGGCTATGTACCTCTGGGCAAGCGTGACTGCGAACGTATCGATACTGTGCGTGAGATTCTGGACCGCGATTATCTGGATCCTCCCTCGATAACGCAGCTGGCACGTCAGGTGGCGGTCAATGACGCCAAGCTGATGCAACTGTTCAAGCAGCAGGTGGGTGAAACGATCTTCAACTACACCCAGCGGCTCAAGATGGAACACGCGAAGCACATGCTCGAAGATACCGAGGAGTCCATCACCGAGATCGCGTTCGATGTTGGATACGAATACTCGAGCAATTTCACTACGGCATTCAAGCGCCATTTCGGCATTACGCCCAAGGCAGCTCGCCAGGCAGTCCGGTCGCAATGATGCGGCAAATTTCAAAGAAGTTTGGCGCGACACCATAAGTGGGCGGCACACCGATGGAATATGGTCAACGTGAGAGATGACGAGATTTGGCCTTGGTTGGTGAGGTTGGCAATTGGCGGACTACCAGCGGTCTCGGTTAGATCAGCAAAGCACGCGGAGTAAGGTGCATGAACGAAACGGCAATTGATGGAATCATCAGTGGAGATCGTCATATGCCGCTCGATCGCTTGCGGCGACGCGCGGCGCGCGCGGCCAGTGCGTTGCACGAGGTCGGAATCTGGCAGGGCGACCGCGTCGCGCTATTGCTACGGAACGACATCGCGTTCTTCGAGGCGACAATGGCAGCATCGGTCCTGGGTGCTGTAACCGTGCCGCTCAACTGGCACATGACCGCAGAAGAAATCGACTACATTCTCGATGATTGCGAGGCAAAGATCGTCATCGCTCACGCAGACCTCGTCGATGAAGCGCTGATCTCCGTTTGCGCCGGCCGCGAGCTTGTTGTCGTGGAGACCCCCCCAGAACTGGCAGGGCAATACGAAAAGTCGAAACCGACGCGGCTGGCCAATGCGCTACCGGTCTGGGATGACTGGATCGACGGCCACGAGGCGTGGGCGCGCCCGAGCATGCAGGTTACCGGCCCGATGTTCTATACCTCAGGTACGACCGGGCGCCCCAAGGGTGTGAAGCGACTACCTATCTCGCCCGATGCGGTGAAGGCCGTAATGCACCGGGCAGCGGTATCTTTCGGTATCGGCGGCGAAGGGGTTCGTTCGGTGATGACTGGACCGCTCTACCACAGCGCGCCAAATGCCTATGCGATGCAGGTGGTCGGAGAAGGCGGACTGCTCGTGCTGCAGCCCAAGTTCAAGGCTCTGGAGCTGCTCGAATTCATCGAGCGATACCAGATCACCAATCTGCACATGGTCCCGACCATGTTCGTTCGCCTCCTCGAATTGCCGGAAAGCGACAAGACGCGCTTCGATCTTTCGAGCCTGCGCCATGTCGTCCACGGCGCCGCGCCCTGCCCGGCGGATGTCAAGCGCGCCATGATCGAATGGTGGGGGCCGGTCGTCCACGAATATTACGCGATGACCGAAACCGGCTTCATCGCCATTTCGAACAGCCAGGAATGGCTGCAGCATCCCGGCAGTGTGGGGCGAGCAGCGCCCGGAGTCACCATCGAAACCCGCCGCGACGATGGCACCCGCTGTGATCCAGGAGAGCCCGGGGAGATCTTCGTCCATTCGGAGGTGACAGGCCACGTCGCCTACCACCGCGCCGAAGAGAAGACGGCCGAGTTGCGACATGGCGATTTCGTTGCCACCGGCGACATCGGCTACCTCAACGAAGAGGGCTTCCTGTTCATTTCGGACCGCAAGACCGACATGGTCATCTCGGGCGGTGTCAACATCTATCCGGCCGAAGTCGAGCAGGCACTGATCGGCATGCCCGAGATCAGCGATTGCGCCGTGTTCGGCGTTCCCCACCCTGAATTCGGCGAGCAGCTGGTTGCCGCAGTACAACCCGCCGAGGGGGCCAGTATCGAAGAGGCCTCGGTCCAGACTTATCTCAAGGATCGTATTGCCGGTTATAAGATCCCTCGCCTGATCCGCATCTGCAATGAATTCCCGCGCGAGGACTCTGGCAAGGTCAAAAAGCACAAATTGCGCGATGCGCTCTTCGGAGAACTTGCAGCCTGAGCGATTTTGCACCCGATTGTAAAACGGGCTTGGGGTCGGAGCAATCGTTCTCCCTCACTAAAAAATGGGCGCAAAAAGGGGTGACCTAATCGCCCCGCCCGAGTGAAGCGACGTATGCGGCGATTGCCTTGAATTCAGAACGATCGACGCCATCGAGCGCCATCCTCATCTGCTGGCCCGCCAAATCTTCTTCGTCGTAGCCACGCGCGCCAGAGTGATACGCCTCAAGGCTGGCCAGCAGGTACCAGTCTGCCTGACCGGCAATGCGGGGCGCGCCGATATCCGGGTTGCCCATAGCGTCTTCACCGTGACAGGCAGCGCACGTCTCGTAGGCCTGCTTACCGCGTTGCCCTGCGACACTCTGGTCCAGGGTCAAGGGCGGAGGCAGTGCTTTGCTAGAAGCATAGTGGCTCGCAGCTGCCTTACGGTCTGCGGGCTGCAGGCTTTGTGCGATCACAAACATCTGCGGGCCGAAAGAATCGCCAGCTGCAGTTCCCCGCTTGCCGGTGGCGAACAAGTCAAGCTGGCGCTCAATGTAATCGGCACCCAGCTCCGACAATCGCGGTGCGGATCGCGCCTCATTGCCTTCTCCAGCAGCCCCGTGACAGACCGCGCAGCTCGCGATCATCGCTGACTTATCCGCTTCTGATATTGCATCGGACGTAGCTTGCGAGAACGCGGTTCCCCCAGCCAGAAAAGCCATAGCGGACAAGGGTATCAAGACCTTTTTCACTCTTACATCACCCATAATTGCGTGAATGCATATGACCGCCAATTTTGGCGGATCGCAATGCCCAAGTTAAACAGTGCTGGCGGAACAAAGGTGGTTCAAATCGCGTAAGTGATTGATGTTTGGTGTTGTTATTTTGGGCTCGAAAATGGGTGTGGTAACAACATTTTTCCACTTATGCCCCTTGCTCTAGCGTTTGTCTGGATCACAACATAACACCGGCGACATGTTCGTCGTCGAACGAGTCGCTCGCGGTCACCGCTACCTCTACCTCGTCGAAAGCGTGCGCGAGGGGAAGAAAGTGCGTCAGCGCACCATCAAGGCGTTGGGCCGCAAGGATATGCTCGCCGCCAGTGGCGAACTCGACCGTCTCGCATCCTCGATTGCGCGGCACGCCGAGCGCAGCGTGATCCTGTCCGACATCGATGCCGGCAAGATTACCGCCCAGCGCATCGGCGGTCCCCTGTTGTTCGGCCGGTTGTGGGAACGGCTTGGGGTCGATGCTGTGCTGACCGAGGTGCTGGCGGGGCGCGGCTTTGGCTTTGATGTCGAACGTGCCGTATTCGTTGCCACTGTGCACCGGCTGTTCGTCTCGGGCTCGGACCGGGCGTGCACCGACTGGATGCAAAGCTACGCCATCGACGGGGCTGAGGGTCTGGTACTCCATCACTTCTACCGGGCCATGGCCTGGCTCGGCGAGGA
>Ga0315904_10003730_pt1 | contig 22166 bp, 19 predicted proteins | sample LakEriMetagenome_6_FD_203529 | JGI IMG/M metagenome (GOLD analysis project Ga0315904, IMG submission 203529) | Freshwater fungal communities from buoy surface, Lake Erie, Ohio, United States - Buoy 12 MA120 | ecosystem: Environmental > Aquatic > Freshwater > Lake | place: USA: Lake Erie, Ohio... | reverse complement strand
TAGGCCACCTCTTGTAAGTCTATGCCCAATGCTTCACATATTTCAGTTGCTTTTTGTAATTTATTTTTAACCCCCTGATGCAGTTGTTTTATTTTCAGTTTTTCTGCGCGTCGCGCCACAATAGCAGTGTCTTCTCCTGTGATAATGCCCACTTCTATATCCAACAATCTACAAAATAAAACTCCAGCACTATCTGCCGTATTGAACTTCTTTTGTTCATTACCCTGTTGGTCGTAATACATACCCCCATCAGTCCAAACACCGTCAATGTCTGTTAAAAATAATTTTATTTTCATGGCCATTATTTTTAATTATTGTATCATATTCTGATAAATAATCTCATTGGCTGGAATATCTGTAGCTGCAACTTTTCCTACTACTTCTGCCTTTGCCTTCCATTTAAAACCATCACCTGGACTCAGCATATGCAAGTCTTCTTCAGAAATTACTTCCCCCTTAGCAATGGCGCGCTTACTGGCTATAGAACGTTCAAGTTTGATACGGGCAGATTCAACAGCTGGGTCAACAGCTATTTTCTCTTCACCCATAGCCAACTCCAAGCAACGTATGTCGCGCACCATACGATAAATACCTTCTGGTCCTAATGAACCCGCTTGGTCCGTGCCTTTCATATTGCGGTCAATGGTGATGTGCTTCTCCAATATTTCCGAGCCTAGGGCCACAGCAGCTAGAGGAATATCGATTCCTATAGAATGGTCAGAATATCCAATCATGTAATTGCCATAATTGGCCTGGAGCCATTTAATTGTTAGGAGGTTGATATTCTTATAGTGCGCAGGATATTCACTGATACAATGCAATATTCCTACATTACTATGGTGCTTGGTAATCACTTCTAAGGCATCATCGAGTTCAGATTTGCCGCCCATGCCTGTAGATAGAATAATCGGTATTTTTGTTTCAGCTAAGGCTTCTAACAAGGGTAAATTGGTAAGATCGCGTGAGGCTACTTTAAGTTTATCAGGCAAGAACAATTTCAACATGCTCAAACAGCCAGTAGCGCATAAAGTCTCCACTACATCCAATCCTAAAGATTTTGCATATTGATACAATTCAAAATGCTGCTCATCTGAAAGTTCTAAAAATGCGCGGTGTTCGCCATAGGTAGCTCCAAAAGAATGCGGCGAATCATAGGGGCGTTGCATGGCTGAGTCGGTCAACTCCTCCTTCAAATCACGCTTTGTGAGTTTTACTGCATCCATGCCCTTGACATGAATATTGAATAAATGTTCTACTACAGGACGTGCAACTACATCTATGATCTGTTTTGCAACATCCATAGATCCATTGTGGTTCTGCCCGATTTCACCAATGATATAGGTGCTTTTCATGCTTCGCTTTTTCTTAAGTCTAACAGTACTTCTTGAATGGATTTCAGCATGTATGCAATTTCATCCTCCGACATCCAGTGTTGGAAAGGAAATGATACCATATTGTCGTAAAACTTATCGGTATTGGGCACATTGGCATAGCCAAATCCATTCTTTTTGTAATAATCATAACGGTGCAATGGGTAATACTGGACTACGCATTTTATCTGTTTTTCATATGCCATTTTTCTCAACACATCATAGCTTTTGCCATTGGTAATGCGTGATACCAACAAGTGGTAATTGTGACGGCGGTCATCGATTCTGTGAAATTCAATTTCTGGAAAATCCTTCATTGCATCAATAAATCGGATTGCGCGTGCACGTTTTTCATCATTAATAGCATCCAATCTGTCGAGCAGTTTTATTCCCAATGCGCATTCTACTTCACCCAAACAATAATTGTTTGGCTGAATATATTCCCCATTTAGCTGCGGCAAATCCACGTTAATTCCTGCAGGAACCCAATAATCTGACTGCTTAAAATCCCAAGGGCAATGGCCATTGTGTCGCAATGCAGGAAGAATCTTTGCCATCGCTGGATCTTTTAAAGCCAACATGCCACCTTCGCCCAAAGTGGTGATATTCTTGTGTGAGTGAAAAGAATAAATACCAAAATGCCCATGGGCACCCGCTTTAATACCATTTCTCTCTGTACCCATAGCCTGGGCAACATCTTCAATAACGAAGAAACCATGCTTCTTGCTCAGCTCCATTATGGGTTCCATTTCCGCCATATAACCGTAAATATGTGGAACCAAAACCGCCTTGGTGCGCGGCGTAATATGCGGAATAATTTCATTCGCACTTACGACACGGGTAGCCAAATCGATATCACACCAAACTATTTTGGCTCCCTTTTTAACAAAGGGATAAACCGATGCCGTGTAGGTGTGCGATGGAACAATAAGTTCATCTCCGGGGTGAAACTGACACAGTTGGGCAGATAATTCTAACGCAGCTGTGGCTGTGTGCACCGCGAAACAATGCTCAAGGCCCATCATTGCCTTGAATTTTGCTTCAAATTCATTTCTGTACTTTCCCTGTGTTAGTGGGTCAGCTTCATTCATTACCCTTCCTACCAGTTCAACTTCCTCTGGTGTGTACCGGTGTCCGGTGCCGCTAAAGTTTATTTTGAATTCCATATTTTTTATTTTTTACCAGGTCCTTTCGAAAAATTCCCTGTTGATACTTTCATCTATTTTAATAAATGTACTTTTCTCCTTTTTATCCAACATCAAATGTATTCTGGCGCGTTTTGAAAACAAAGAAATAGGCCATAGAATGCCATAATATACAAAAGCCAATACTATCGGAGAAACGATTCTTCCCATGATTTTACCCAAGCCCATCCATAGATAATCTATCATTGTTGCCAGGGTAGGAAACCACATCACTAAAACGCCCAATGCCAATCCCACATAAGTGAGCCAGTGGATAGAATTCCAAATTGACACCACCAATATACTCAGTAATATCACACCACAAGATTGATATATTTTACTTGCGTTCTGCACTTAGAATAAGGTATAAATAAATGGTGCAATTGCGCTATTTGCGCCCAAAACCAATAGCACTCCTAATAGTATAAGCACAATAATCACAGGCCAAAGAATAAATTTCTTTCGCTGTTTCATGAACTTAAATAATTCCATTAGTCCTTTCATGGCATTAATCTTCTATAAGCACGGGTCTTTTTCCAATAGACTGTTGTCTCGTATTCTGTTCTTCTTTTTTTAACAAATAATTACCCATTACAAGAACATCTAAATCCGTGTGCATAAAGCATTGGTAGGCGTCTTCAGGTGTACAAACAGGGGGTTCACCGCGCACGTTAAAACTTGTATTTACCAATAAACCTTTGCCACTTACCTTTTTAAATTCATGGAGTAAATTACAGATTTCCGATTGTGTATTTTCATTTACTGTTTGCACCCGAGCACTACCATCAACATGCGTTACACCCGGTATTTCTGACCTTTTCTCAGGTTTTACTGCTACTGTAAATAGCATGTAGGGAGAGGCTTCAGCTTCTTCAAAGTACACCGGCATATCTTCTTCAAGAACTATAGGAGCAAAGGGTCTAAAGCCCTCGCGAAATTTTATTTTCTGATTGAGAATCGATTGAATATTAGGATTACTTGCATCTGCCAAAATACTCCTGTTGCCTAAGGCTCGGGGGCCAAACTCCATGCGTCCTTGAAACCACCCTGCTATTTTCCCTTGATGTAACAGTTCCGCAAGCACCTGATTCCTTTCTGTGGCAGTAGTGTGATAATGGTACTGAGCACCCAATACATCACAACTGTTTTTTATATCTTCATCGCTAAATTTTGGTCCCAAGAAGGCACCTTGCATAGCATCATGGGCTTCTGTTATTCTCTCATTGCGGTTATACTGGTAATGCACAGATAATGCGGCTCCCAATGCACCACCCGCATCACCAGCAGCCGGCTGCACCCACACATTTGAAAATAGCTTCTTTCTCCGCAACACCCCGTTGGCTGTGCAGTTTAACGCAACACCACCCGCCATACATAAATTTTCAGAACCTGTCAAAGCTTTTGCCGTTGCAGCCATCTTAACGACTACATCTTCTGTAATACGCTGTACCGCCAAGGCCAAAGCAAAATGTGTATCTGTAGGCGCATCTTCAGGTCTGCGAACCGGTATTCCAAATAATGACTCCCACTGAATATCGCGCACCATTCTCAATCCAGTGGCATAGCTAAAATAATCTTGATTGAGCCAAATGGAACCATCCTCGTAAATCTGAATAAGACTGTCACGTATGGTCTTCTCAAAGGCTTCCACCATGGCCAAATTGCTATTTCCATAAGGTGCTAAGCCCATTAACTTGTATTCTCCAGAGTTTACTTTAAATCCTAGAAAATAGGTAAAGGCAGAATAAAACAAACCCAACGAATGCGGAAACCGCATTTCCTGAAGCATCGTTATATCTGCACCTTTGCCATGCGAGATCGTTGCGGTTGCCCATTCACCCACACCATCGATACACAAAATTGCTGCTTCTTCAAATGGTGAAGCATAAAAAGCACTGGCTGCATGAGACAAGTGATGGCTGCAAAATAACAAAGGCGTTTTTGACTTTTTCCCCATACCCAGTTGTACCAATTGTTTTTGAATACGACTTCTCAAAAACAACTTTTCATCCAACCATATAGGCATAGAACGCAAAAATGACCGAAATCCCTTTGGTGCAAATGCATAATGTGTTTCTAACAACCTCTCAAACTTGAGCAAGGGTTTGTCGTAAAAAACAATGGCATCCAATTCCTGAATCGTAATGTTTGCAGCACTAAGGCAATAGGCTATTGCTTTTTCAGGAAATACTTCGGTGTGTTTTACTCGCGTAAATCTCTCCTCCTGCACAGCAGCAATAATAGATCCATCCTGCAGTATTGCCGCTGCGGAATCATGATAATAGGCCGATATTCCTAAAATGTTTTTCGTAATCGAATTACATTCTTTTGAAAATTTCCGTAACTTTTTCTAGGGTTAATATTTCTTTAAAATTTTCACCCAACGCATTCTTTAACGGCTTCTCATGAATCACCGTAGACTGATACAATTGCACATATTGTTCATCCGTTAAATTCGAGGCGATTCCTCTTGGAATGACAACATTTTGTTTTGCTGCCATTCTGTTGAATTCGGCATACTCAGCAGGATAAAACTCCTCCATGGCCATCATTGTAATGCAGTTCGCAATGCAATGATGCGTGCCCAATACTACACTGAGTCCAGCTGAAAACGGATGGATAACACCCACATAACTGTTGGCAATGGCGCATCCTCCTAAGTAAGAAGCCACCATCAATTTTCCGCGATTTTCATCGCTTTGCATATCCTCTCCTAAAAAAGCATCCCTACACAATTTCAAAGTCTCCTCAGAAAACGCATCACCAATGGCATTCCTATGGCTTCCGTTTAAGGACTCAATACAGTGGATATAACTGTCCATCCCTGTATAAAAATACTGGTCTCTTGGAACAGTAGTGGTCAAATCTGGATCTAAAATCAATTGATCATAGATGGTAAAATCACTATTCATTCCCAGTTTTAATCCACTTTTTACGTTGGTCATTACACAGGTTCTGCTGCTTTCAGCGCCGGTACCAGAAATGGTGGGAATCCCAATTTTAAAAATCCCGGGATGCTGCACCAAATCCCAACCCTGGTAGTCTTCCGCTTTTCCAGGATTGTTAAATAAGTTGGCCATTGCCTTGGCGGTATCTAGAGAAGACCCACCTCCTATACCCAAAACCACAGCTGGTTTCATGCCTTGTTTCGACTCCTTAACCTGTGCCATAAAGCCATCAATTTGATCTGTTTTGGGTTCATGTGTTGTATCGAGCCAAAGCACATAATCTTCCGCTTGTATTGGCAATTTGCTGCTCAAATCCTTATCCTTAAAATAGTGATCGATTACATACAATTTATACCCTTCTCGCCCCTCTAAAAGTCCTTCTAAATGTTTAATAGCACCTGGACCATAGTTGTAATACTGAACTTGCTTGCTGTTGTTGTTTGCTGCTACACTCATGTGTTATTGTATTATTGTATCTGTGAAATTTTTGTAATTTTTTTCCGCATTGTAATTCGCGTCCCAAAATGCTTGTACACCTTGTCTATATGACTTGTCTTTGAACTTGGTTTTTGATAATTCTATCACTTCGTTTCGCAGGGTTTCTGCATTATAATCAATAGCCGTAAGCAAGCCCGTGCTTTCCGTGACCAAGTCTGCAGTTCCACCCGCATTTGTGGCTATAACTGGGATTCCACAACTTATGGCCTCCATCATGCTCACGGGTACTCCTTCGCTGCTGCTGAGACTAATAAATGCGGTTATCTTATGGTTTCTGTAATATTCCATTAGCGCCTCTATGGATACATGACCTTTAAGTTCCACCTGTACCCCCTCCGCTTCATTTGCTCGCAATTTTAGTGTATCAAATAAATCACCAGCGCCAAAATGCACCCAAGTGGCTCCAGGTATTTTCTTTATTAACTCAAGTATTTCTAGGGTACGTTTCCGCTTTGAAACCGCACCACAACTTACATAAACAGGATATTCAGGTGCTTCATTTAAGGGAATAGCATGCTGCCTAATTCCCAATTTTCCAGTTGTAAACTTTGTGCTATATCGCGGATATTTCTCTTGCAAGTAGCGCACGCCATGGGAGCTTACAGGCAATATTGTATCCATATGCTTTAGCAAAAAATTACGAAAGGGTTGTCTTCCTCCACGTTGTTCTTCCTCATACAAATCAAAAGCATGCGCACGTGATACTGCATGTATTTGAGGATGCATTTTTTTTATGAATGACAGACACAGCGCCTCCTCCTCAAACCAATAAGACATTGCGGTTTCTCCACCTTTCAATAGGGGGTATATCTTCAATGCCAATGCCCTTTTTGATGCCAATCGATTCCATTGGTAGCGTATGCTTTTTTGCTTGAAATAATATAAAGGTGCCTGCAAAAAATCACGCAAGAGTTGTGGCAATACTACAAGCTTTTGTACCCATCCTTGAAACCTACCTATACCTTGATCAAGCATTACTACATCTACATTTTCAATGCTTTTGCGCCCCATTTCCGAAATATGCATCGTCAATAAGGTGCACTTCACCTCATCGCTATGCTCATGGTAATACTTCAACTCATTCATAATGAAGGTTTGCTCTGCATCAAAAGCCAGAAGAACCACTTTCTTCACTCGAATACCTCCTTGAAATGAATCTCCAAACAATTGCGCAATTCCAGCATTTTTTTAGAATAATCTAATTGCTCAAAAGCGTATTGTCTAAGTGTGCCAACTCCATCAGGCATGGCCAAGAATTCGCTGTAAAACCTTCGCCAATCTGCAATATTCAATGGCGCTTCATCTGCAGCTACCTCCATCCACAATTTTGTATCGCGAGTTGCATTCAATAAATCTGGATCCTGATGACCAAAAATAAATGGAATTCCCCGTGCACAGTATTCGCGGTTCTTTAAGGTAGAATTTGATTTTAATCCTCTGCGATGAATTCCAAAAGCGCCTAATGCCAGGTGATGGTGTGCGAACTCAACAGTCAACTCCTCTGCAGTCATTGCTGCCTTAAAATGAACCTGTTTTATCACACCTGCAGCCTCAGCAATATTCTTTTCGTACTCCAATTGATGACCTACTATAGTAAGTTCACAATTTGGATCATTTTTAAGCGCTGAAAACACCTTGTCCAATCCATTGTAGCTTGCATCTGCGGAAGCTCCTTTAAGAAATATTAAAGACAATTTCTCATCATACGGTGGTGGCACATGTGCAGGATATTTCTTTGCATCTACGCCATCACTCACGATTTCAGTTTTATACTTTCCGCCAGCTATTCTGCGCTGATACAATGCAATATCTTCTGAATTACACAATCCAACACGAATGTTCTTTCGAATGATTCCTCCCAAGAGTTTTTCAAGGAAAATGGGCCACCAACGGAATTCTAAATTACCAAGCAAACCCGCAATGAAGCTCGAATTATTCTGATTCTTGTGCAAGTGTATTTCAGGCACCTCTGCAGCCACATGATTCATAACTGTTCTAGCACCCCATAACCTTGAAAACCTCCACAATGCCATGTTGGCGCGCGGATAGCGCATAAAAATAATATCTGGACGAGCAGGAGCTTGTTTCAAATAATCCAATACTACCAGTAAATTATACCGCCTTTGACGAATAGACCTGAAGTAACCCGTATTTACGTTCTGGGAACGGATAAAGGTTATTGTATCCGTGGGCCCCGGCATGGGTGTAGTTTCGGAACTAACAAATAATCCAAATGCAGCTATACCCGAGTCTTGTAAAGCATTAATTTGCTCGCATACCTTTTGCTGCACAGAAGATTGTCCCGAAACGGTAGCAGAAGTGTAGATATAGCACAAGCTTGGTTTCATGAACCACGAATTATTCATCAAATAAAACAGCCTTCAATTGTCGCATCTTTACAGATTGATCCAAATGTTCTTTAGCAAACGCGCAAAGACCGTCCATATTGCTCCCCTGAGCATAGATATTACAAACAAAGTTGTATACGGTTTCAAAGTCAATAAGACTTTCATCCGCTGGAAATTCTAGGCAATATTTTCCTGCAATCACACTTTCTGATAAATCAGGATCATGATGGCCATAAATAAATGGAATGCCCCGTGCACAATATTCCCTGGATTTAATCGTAGAAGTGCTGCGAATCCCCTTTCTATGCAAGGCCAATGTAGACACCCCCAAATGATAGGTATTGAGTTCCAAATCCAATTCTTCTTTAGACATAAAGCCTTTAAAATGAATCTGTTCTTGCATACCCAATCCTTCTACCATTTTCACATCCTCTTGCTGGTTCGGTCCGATTATAGTAAGGTTAAATTTATCTTTAAATACTGACTGCTTCAGGCTATTGACCAACCTATCAATCCCATTGTAGACTGCATCGGTAGTTGCGCCTTTTAGAAAAACCATGTTTACAGTTCCATCAAAAATGGGTGCTTTGTGCCGTGGAAATGCATTTGCTACCACTCCGTCTGGGATGCAGTAATACCTGTAGGTCCCAAGTGAAAGTTTGTTTTCATAATTGCCAATATCCACAGAATTCACAATGGCGCATTTCGCATGCTTTCGCATTCTACTACCATAGACTATTTCTTGATAAATGGGTATCCATTTGTTCTCGAGTAATCCCAATATTTTTGATACAAAACCGCTGTCCTTATTGGGCTTATACAGTTTTATTTCAGGTATTTCAGATGTTACATGGTTTACTGCGATTCTTCCGCGAAATGCTTTAAAAAATCTCAGTAAATATCTACTTGCATATACATATCGAAAGTAGATTTTCGCGTCTATTTCTATATTCTCTTTACCGTAGTTTTCAATGGCTTTTTCAAATGCCCTGCGTTCGCGCAGCATTCTAAACAGCCCATCCAATGGATAGCTCACAGGAATAAAACGGATGCCCGCCTCTGTTTGCATTTCTTCATCCAACTCAGTAGAAAAGAACAAACCGATTGCATCAACATCTAAGGACCTCAAGGCTGCAATCTGTTCGCTTACTTTCTTCTGCACTGAGCCCGGATTGTTCGGAGAAGCAGCGGTAAGAATATAATATACGCGTGGCGTTATCAATGGCTAATAATGTGCAAATTGATTTCTTGCCATGCCTTGTGTACCAAATCCTTATTCAGGGTATTGGTCTTGTAGGCAGTTTCAAGTTTTTCAATAAATGCAGAATCAATGGTGTATTGATTTTGTTTGTAAGATTGGGAATGCAATAAATCCAAGGCCCAGGTTTTTAAGTCTGTCTTAAACCAATGTTCCACTGGACTTCCAATACCTATTTTGTGTTTGCGTGTGCGAATACCTTCTGCCATTTTACCCTTCATGGCTTCGCGCAGCACAAGTTTGTTAAATTCATGATTCACCTTACTCTCAAAGGGCAGTGAGAATATGTAAGAAACCAATCTCCAATCCATAAATGGCATGCGGATTTCAACACTGTTCATCATACCTGCACGGTCAAAATCACGGAATATAGAAGGCAAAGTATCTACAAAAGTCTCTTGATACACAATGCGATCTACATAATCCATTTCACTGAAATCATACGGCTCGCCCAAGCCTGTCATTGCCGGGTGGGTCATGTAGGTACTTCTGTCAATGCTTTCCCCTTTAATCAACCACTTAATCATGGTTTTGATTTTATGCAGTGGGTTTCTCGCAGCATTCATTAGATTTTGAATATTGTGCATGGCGCCATCTTGCTCTACCTCGTGGTAGGTAGGAATGAGCACATCCTGTATCATACGTGCCTTTGTGAAATCGCCCTTTTTATAAAAATAATAAAATAGGTTGTAGATCATGTCCCGGTATCCATACAACATTTCATCTACACCATGCCCATCCATGGATACGGTAATGCCAGACTTTTTCATACCCGCATAAATTCCAGAAACCGAAGTTATTGGTCCCACATTTAATGCATCAAACAGCAGTGTATCACTTACAACCCTATCTGGCAAATATCCATATTCCTGATCCAAGAAAACCGCAGGCCCTTTGGTGTATGAAATTGCCTCTTCTGCATAATGTCTCTCGTCTGCGAGTAAGCCCGGAAAGGTAGCTACAAACGCCTTCTGGCTGTCTGCATGGGTTCTATGCATGCTTTCATTTTGCAACAAATCATACACCACAGAATATACGCTACTTGAGTCTAATCCACCACTTAATGCAGTTCCTACACTTACATCGCTAATCAATCGTATACGACAAGCATCCCTAAAGATCGTATAGAATTCTTCGGCTTGTGCTTCCAAGGTTTTGGGGATATTGCTCCTCACATATTCTTTGATATTCCACCAGCGCTTTTGTTTTAAAGGACCGTTCTTCTTCAAACGCACACAGTGCCCCGGTAATATCTGATATATTTCCTTGTAAATGGAATATCCTGAGCCGTGAATTCTGGCGCCTTCCAATTGAAAATCTATCATCTGCATGTCAAACTCACGGGCATAGCCATCCAGCTGTTTGAAAGCCCTCGTTTCACTGGCAAATGCCAATATCTCACCCGGTTTGTGCAAATAATAAAATGGCTTAATGCCAAAACGGTCACGAGCCATAAACAACTCCTGCTCTTTTTCATCCCAAATGGCAAAAGCCCACATGCCATTAAAACGATTTAAGCACCCCTCGCCCCATTGATGATACGCAGCGAGCAATACTTCTGTATCCGTTTGGGTTTTAAATACATATCCCTTACTCTCCAGCTCGGTGCGGATTTCTTCAAAGTTGAAAACCTCCCCATTGTAAGTTATAGCATATCGATTATCGGCAAAAAACATGGGTTGTTTCCCAGCTTCGGTTAAGTCTAATATAGACAACCTTCTGTGACCCAATCCCAGCGTATTGTTCTGAAATAATTCATACCCGCTGCCATCGGGTCCACGTTCAATAATAGAATCTGTAAATTTTACCAACTTCTCCATTGGCAACGCGTTTTCATTTAGATTCCAGATACCTGCAATTCCGCACATAGTTAATTTTCTCTTGTTATGTTATTAGATATAAAATCAGGGTAATTGTTGTCTGCCCTGAAATTTTCGTACCAAAATTTTCGAACACCTTCTCGGTAATTTACCTCCCTAAAGGTGTTTTTTAAGTTTAATTCCAATTGCATCGCAACCTCCTTGGAATCAAAATTCTTTGAAATGAGCATACCCGTTTTCTCATTCACGATTTCAGGCACACCACATATAGCACAGCCCATTAAGGGAATACCAAATGATAAGGCCTCAATCATTGAAAACGGCAACCCCTCCAATTCGCTTATGTTCATAAAAACATCTACAGGATGCTGGGCATAATACTCCAATACCTCTGCATTGCTTTTTTGTCCCTTAAACTCAAATTGGGTTGCATCTATATATTGCAAAGCCAATGCTGTCAATGACTCTAATCCACTTGCATCGCCGCCAAAATGAATCCATTGAAACGGCAAGGTCAAATGAGAAAGGATTTCAGGCATGAAATGCAATCGTTTTAAGGGCACCAAATTGCTGCAGGTAACCAAGGTGTATACCTTCTCTGAACCAATAGGACCCACACCGCAGTCACGGGAACCCAGATAAGATCTATTAATGGGCGTTTCAACCCCCAGACGCTGTATCATATAATTTCTGCCGTAGTCTGAAATTTGAACGACCTCGCTTACATACTTTATTTCACAGCGCCGGAATGGGTGATACCCTCTGGCTTGCTGTGCCTCATCAAAATCAAAACCATGGGCTCGTGTTAGCAGCCTATTGCCCCAACCCAACCTGCGCTTCCAAGACAATATACTGGTCCAATCGTGAAACCAATAGGTATACCATATGCTGTCTTCATGCTTCCAAGCCTCAGGAATACCCTCAGATTTGTTAATGATTCCAATCAATCGGAAGAAATTCCATTTGCCCTCACTGATGTATTTCCAACGGTGTTCTGATGTGTAAAATTCATACACATACATACCCAAAATCTTCCATAGGTATTTGCCCAAAATGCTTCTTAATCGCAAGGCATTTGGGTCTAAATGCAATACCTCTATCTGCACATTTTTAGGCAATTCTATTTGGAGTTCTTTCGATGAAGCATCAGAAGGAACAAGTATGACTACATCAAATGCGGCACTTAAATGCGGTAACTCCTCAATTAAAAAGGTCTCTCCTCCTTTGTAAGGAAAATTCTGAGTAAACAGTCTTAAGATACGCGCCATTCTAACACCATTTTCTTCAAAATCGCTGACTTTGTTTTCAGAATCACTTTATTTACAATACCCACAAATCCCATCTTTATCCCTAACCAAGCCAAGCGAAATTGCGCAGCAAAGGACAGCGATGAACCACCTCCCTGGTGCAGGCGTTTTTGGATATTCTCAAAAAATTTAGTCTCGTTATATTCTCTTAACCATGACTGTGCTTGCAAAGCCAATGCCTTCTGACCGCTTACATCTGATATGTATTCACTCAGGGCCTCAGCAATTGAGTCTGCGTCATTGCAGTTAAACATAGGATATAATGTCTTTCCGTGTTTTGTATAGTACGCATCATCACGATATCCTATATAACCAATTCCTGTTGCGATAATTTCTGCATTTGAACAGTACAGATACCAACTTTCACTGCCAAACTGACCAATGCCTAAATCTGCCAAGGACAGCAAAGCCAACATCTCTTTGCGCAACACGGTGGGCATCCAATACACATGTGACGCTATGCCCAATTGTTCTATGAGCTCTTTGGTTGCCAAAACATCAGCGCCATACTCAAATAATACTATAGCTACTTTACTTTCGGGATGTTTGGAAATAAATGAAGCTGCGCCCCGTAAAAAAATATCATTGCCTTTTGTAATATGCGAAGGTGCTGTCTTCCACCATTGTCTGCTTTGCTGAATCAGCACCAAATCATGTGATTCCCTAATCTTGCGCATGTGTTCCAGTTGCGGAGAGACTATGGACTTGCTTTCTGCTAACAAAGGATAATACATAAAAGGTAAGGGTTCTATAATCTCTCCCTGTGCACCAATTCTTTGTATCGCATTGGTTATGAAATCATTGTTTATACTCATAGGGAGTGTTTTTGCCGCCTTGATTCCTTCAAATTGAAAGGAAGCCGTTCGGTATAAATCACATTCCCACAACTGAGGTATTCTGAATGCAGATGTATAAAACGGCCAGTCAAATAAGTCGGTACCCGCCCAAGCAAATACATCTAATTTTTTGCCAATTCTTGCCAATAAAGCGGGTGCATAATCTGTTCCAATATAAAAGTCATATCCCTCAAAGTTTTCTTTAAGGACCGCTTTTGAAACCTGCATCACACCTGCAAAATCCATTTCTATCCGTTTAATATTAAAGCGTATATCTTTTGCATTTTGATAATCTGCTTCCGGTTTAAAATGATCAAATTCATATAATAAAAACAAATCTACCTCATGGCCCATGTCTGATAAGTATTGCGCCGTTGGCGCAATAATATTGTTCATATTACCAATACAGGCAATTCGCATTTATTCTAAAATAAATTGAATGCGTTTTTCGGCTTTATCCGCCAAAGCAACCGCCGCTTCTCTGTCTTCGCCGCATGTAATTACATGCCCCGCACGTTCCAATGAGTTTTTTAAATTACCCACTTCCTCACCCACTTTTTTTATCATTCCAATATCCAATATTCCAGACCAGGAACTCACTTCTTCTATGCCTTCAACTTCTTTTAATATTCCATGGGGCGGATTAAAGAATCGGTATACCGCGCCTCGCTTGAGTATTGGACCTGGAAATACATTATTCCCTGTGAGCAACTCTGCATAGGCTACCGGAGCAGGAATTCCAGAAACCGCCTCTATTATTGTGTGGAATATATGGCCACCACCCCCGCGTGCTCCAGTTTCTACCATGGTTACCTGCATTCCTTGAATAATAACCTCTGTATGCGCCATGCCCGTATGTATCCCCAATGCTGAGACGGCCTTTTTCACCGTATCTTCTACAAGTTTTTCTTGGTCCACACTGAGCTGGGCAGGGTAGTTGAGTGAAGTTGCAACGCGGGTTCTCAAATCCGGTTTTTCTTTATCACTCATCGCAAGTACATGCACCATGCCGTCATAACTAATGGTCTCTATGGTGAGTTCTGTGCCCTCCACAAAACCTTCACAAATCAGTCTATTATTGCGTACAAAGGGTTTGGCAAACTCAAAGGCCCACTCCACATCCGCTTCTGATTTCAATACTGAAATACCCCGGCCAGATCCACCACTGTCGGTAGGTTTAATCACGCAGGGAAAACCAATGCTGGATATCCCATCTTTTAATTCCTCTAACGTAGCAAAAACAAAAAATGGGGGATTGGGAATCCCATTCTTTTTCCAAGTTTCACGCATGATTCCCTTATCTGTAGCTGCCAAAGCGGCTTCTTCGGAAATTCCTCTCAAACCCAACTTCTCAGAAACATAGGCAGCGGTTTTCGTACCCCAGTCATTTACGGGCATAATCGCATCCACTTTGTGTTCCTGAAAATAACGTAATATCGCTTCCTTATCTGTAAAGTTTAAATGAACAAATTCATCTGCAAAAGCACCTGCAGGAGCATCCGCATTCCCATCTATTGCAAGTGTATAAAATCCGCCTTGGCGCAATTTTTCATACACCCGAATATTATAAATACCCGCCCCTAAAACTGCAACTTTCTTCAAACCAATGGATTTTGCTCAGGACTGAATTTATTGGTATCTGGCTCTTGAAGATATTTCTTTAAGCACACCGTATCATAGGTGCTCCACTTTCTGCGATCAATGCAATCAAACCAAATATCTTCTTGCTCCTCTATCCAATCCAATTTCTTCAAAAACTCTTCTGTGTGCATTTCCTTCGGAATAATAATTACTCCACTGTCATCACACACCGCGATTGTACCATCATATTTGGCCCTGCGTTCTTCAATAATAGCGGCATCCAAGTCTACTGCACTCTCCACGTTAAAGCAACCAATAGGAGAGACACCTGACAGCCAAATGGGATAATTTTCCTTAATTAAATGGGGTATATCTCTAAGTTTACCCATTACCACCAAAGCTTCACATTGGCGATACAACATCAAATATTTGGTTACCAAATCCCCAAAAATGGCGCGTTCTCCGCAATTAAAAGGTTCTGTGATTACAATATAACCGGGATCTATTCCGGCAATCTGTCTGTGGTGTTCAAAGTTGCTTTCGTTCCACGCGTAGGTCCATTTCACCTTTCCTACCTTGAAATGACGTGCATTTAAAGCATAAATTCTGCCATCTAGCAATCCTGTTTTATTCATACAATCAGCCACCTCAGTAGTGCTGATGCGGTTTTGCTTGATTTTTTGTATGATTCTGTCTACGATTTCCATAGTGTTTATTGTTTTAAATAGTGTTGTATTTGTTCGCCTAGTGTAGAAAATGTATATCCTTTTCTTCCTAGGTATTTTAGGTTATTCGCAAAGCAATTAAAATCAAACGCCAACATTCCATGTGGTTTTGCAGAGGGCAAAAATTCATAAGGATGGCTTATCAAATTGCATGACATTCCCTGCATATCATCTACGGCTTTGCGAAATATTTCTTCGTGATAGGCAGGATTTAAATAGCGCAACACGCCCACCTCCGTATCATATGGAGCTGCAATAGGTAGTGTTGTCAGTGGGTATTCTAAGGTAGCGTAACAAGGGTTTCCCGGAACTCTGTAGTCTGCCACAGAGGGATAATACGGACTATTGGGGCTGCCCTCCCAATTTCTGGCACTCATTTCCCAACTATAATTTGGTCGTGGCATAGCGCTGCAATCTGCAAGCATGCCAAAGTTGTTGATGGTCTCCATAGTCTTGTTCGTATGATAGGTCCATCCCATTCTTAATAAATAAAGTTTATGCTCTTTAGCAGTTGTATAATGTTGTCTTAATTCCTCACATACGGCATCCTCATCTTTATTCTGCCGCCATTGACCTGCGTCTTTCACAAAACTGTGAAAATGCCAGCCCAATTCATGCCCGTTTTCCAACAACCAATTTAACTTTTCAGCATGCGCCTGAAAAATGTAATCTGCTGCACCAAAACGAGCTTCCATTTGATTGTCTATACGAATAAACCAAGTGGTTTTTATCTCTGGGTGCTCCAGGCAGAATTGCTGGAACAAGGGAAAGGCATGTTCCATTTCATCCACTTGTCCCCCGCTTACATGGTCTACCAAGTCCAAATCAAAGGTGACAGCAGCCGTGCTCATAGTATTGCTTTTGCTCTTAATTGATTGGTAACCTCAATGATATGCCCCACCTGTGCTTCACTTAGTTGTGGCAGTATTGGAATACTCACAGCAGATTCAAAAATCTGGCTCGCATGAGGAAAATCACTGTCGGCATATCCATACTGTCGGTGTAACAAACTATCTACTCCCTTTCTCACATGAATACCCTGTTCTAAATAGGCTTTTTGAATGGTTTCCCAATTTCCCTCACTGCGCAAAACATACCTAAAAAATATGCTCTTTTCCTTAATAGCATTTGCCCAATTATTCAATGAGCTCTCTATGTTTTCCAAATAGAGTGAGGCTATTTCTTGCCTCTTCTTCAATCCCTCATGATACCGCATGAGCTGTGATAATCCGAGAGAGGCTATAACATCCGTACCCGAGGTAATAATTCCCATTTCAGATTTTAACCCCTTAATTTTTTCAAATAAAGAAGTATCATCTGTAAACAACATACCGCCTTCGCCCAATCCCAAAGCCTTTGTGCCGTGAAAAGAAGTAAAACCGTAGGCTGTATATTTACCCGTAGTATTATTGGTGTCTAAGCCACCAAAACTTTGACAAATATCTTCTATAATGGGAATATTTAATTGGGCTAATGCCTCATTCCAACTATTCATTCCAAAGATATGTACGAGTATTATTGCCTTTGTTCTCGTCGTTATTTTTTTTGATATTTCGTCAACAGACATACATCCGTTAAGGTCAATATCACATAACACTGGGGTAGCACCCACAGCCACAATCCCTTTCCACACCTTGTCGCACACATAGGTTGGCAAAATGACCTCGTCGCCGATACCTATTCCCAAAGCACGCAACAACAGCATTTGCGCTTGGGTTCCATTTCCGGTAAATAAAGCGTGCTTTTTACCTAAGTATTTCGCTGCTTTCTCTTCGAAATCAGTCATGCACTTACCCCGTGAAAGCATACCAGAACGCACAGTTTCAGCCATGACATTCACGTCCTCGTCAAGTATCCAAGGCTGGGAATGCGGAATTATATGGTGTAATGGACTAGACAGCGTTATTTAAAATAGGTGTTGGACATATCGTATTGTCCACTTTTAAATTTACGTGTTTCTTGATTCCAATCGCGGCCTTCAATATAGTTGTGGGGCACGCGTACATTCCAACCCAATCGCTGTTTCACCACCGGTGCGGCAGCTTCTAACTCAGGATTGCTAAGATAAAATTCTACCTGCTGTTTGAAGGGGGCCAAGGTGTATTTTAAGACAATCATGGGTCTGGGTTTGCCGCTTTTATTATCACCTGCGCGGTGCCAAGTGGTGCTATCCACGACATACGCTTCACCCGCCTTTCCTTCGGCACTCACTTCAAACTTCTGCAAATATTCCAAGGAAGGCATATCCTTAAAAGCATGTGTTCCAGGTACAAATCGGGTAGACCCATTTTCAGGACTATAATCCACTAAAGGAATCATAATTATGATGCTGGTTCTGCAATTGGGAAACCAAGGCATATCTCTATGAAATCCATGGCCAACCATCTCGCTTTTCTCAGCCCCATCTAGGATGATGGCATTGTATGAGTGAATTACAGCTTTGTCATTGAGGGCATTATTGATCACCTCATTCAGCTGATTATTTGCAACCAAATCATAATATTTGCCTGCAAATCTTCCCAAGTCCTGAACCGTTTCAAGAGAAAAATTCGCAAGCAATGCTTCCCTGCCAAAGGTATCAATATCCTCCTGTTTTTTGCGGGCTAAATCCTCGCGAAACCAGGCTACTTCCTCTTCACTTAATACCCTGCCTATAGCAGCTGCACCCCTAAGATTTAGTTCTTCAATGATACTTTGTATATTCATTATTGCACTAATTACATGTTGTTTTTCATCCACTCAGCTGTGGCAAGAATTCCTTCTTCCAAATCTGTTTTTGCTTTAAATCCGAGGATTTCTTCAGATTTGTCTACGCTTGGAATTCTTACCGCTATGTCTGCAGACAATGGGGGTACAAAATTGATTTTTGATTCAGATTTCAACACCCTACAAACGGTTTGTGCCAATCCCAAAATGGTGATTACTGCGCGTGCATTTCCAATATTGAAACTATGACCCACAGCATTCGGATTTTCAATACATCTAAATAGACAATCCACAAAATCGTCTACATAACACCATGCGCGGATTTGTGCTCCATCGCCATGAATTGTAATATCTTCATTCTTAAGGGCCTTTTTGATAAAAATCTGAATCGCGCCTTCACCTGTTTGACCAGGACCGTATACGTTAAAAGGACGAACCGTTACCACTGGCAATTTGTATTGATTGTAATAGGCATGTGCCAAATGCTCACCAGCCAATTTTGAAACAGCATAGGTCCAGCGTCCTTCACCCGCGCTGCCAGAAACGGTTTGCATCTCTTCTGATACCCTAAAAGCCATAGGTCCAAATACTTCAGAAGTACTAAAATCTACAACCCTGTCTTTTACGCCATTCACCAATGCTGCTTGCAATGCATTTGCAGTCCCAAGCATATTTACACGCATGGTGTTTACTGGATCTTTTACTACTGTGTCAATTCCTGCAATAGCAGCAGCATGCACAACAACATCAGCACCCTTCATAGCGGCTTCAAGTGATGGATAGTCGAGCACATCACCTTTAACAACTGTAATGTTAGGATGATTAAGGTAGCCACTACCCGTTAGGGTGTCGCGTGTAAAATTGTCGTAAACCGTGATTTTGTTGTCTGCAATAAGGCTGCGAATCAAGGTGTTCGCAATAAATCCGGCTCCACCGGTGATGAATATATTTTTATTTTTCATTGTATTTCTTCTATTATTTTTTTCAGATGTTTTGCAACATATGCTGCATCATCTTCCGCGAGTCCAGGGTACATGGGTAAGGCTAGGCCTCGGTGAAATCCTGCATACGCATTTGGAAATAATTCCTCAGCATGAAACCCATATTTATCTTTGTAATATCTGGTATCCGGTATACACTGTGCCCCATAACTGGCGCCTATGCCCACCTCTTTTAACTTAGTAAGCACAAGTGCACGGTTCACACCCTTGGGCAACAATACATGAAATGTTTGCCACGTATGTGCTGCGTATTCCATGTCTGATGGCAATTCCAAATTCATGCCGTTCAGCAATTCCAAATACACCGCTGCTACCTTGCGCTTATGGGCAATCTGCGATTTCAATCTGTGGGTTTGATTCAAGACCAACGCGGCTTGAAAATCAGTCATACGGTAATTGAAACCTGCAGCCACAAAATCCATTTCTCCATTTTGATAGGAAATACCATGGTTTCGATAAATCCTTAATTTCTCTGCCAAAGCTGCATCGTGGGTAATAATAATACCACCTTCCCCACTGGTAATGGCTTTTCGAGGATGTAGGCTAAACGAAGCCGCAAATGAATGCTGTCCCGTGTTGGCTTCTTTGTACGTGGAACCTACTGCACAAGCTGCATCTTCTAAAAGATATAAATTGTGCTTTTCACACAGGCTCCGTATAGGATCCAAATTGGCACTCAACCCGAACTCGTGCACGGGCATGATCGCTTTGGTTTTATTGGTGATTTTTGCCTCAATATCCGACACAGAAATATTCCAATTGGCACTGTCAATATCAACAAATACAGGCGTTGCCCCCACCAATTCAACAGCATTTGCAGTAGCAACATAACTAAATGCCGGAATGATAACTTCATCACCCTTGCCGATGCCTAAAACATGCAACATTAAATGAAGGGTTGCTGTGCCATTGGAAACTGCTATCGCATGAGCTGCTCCCGTGATTTCACAAAACGCGGCTTCTAGAGCCTCTACATTTTTGCCTTGAACCAACATGCCGCTGCGCAACACTGTTTGCACTGCTTCAATATCTGAATCCTGAATATCTGGAATAAATAATGGAATGTTTTTCATTATGCTTTCTCCCAAACTGCTTTACCCTTTAAATACCCATTGGTCCAGCCAAAGGGGTAGCCACCATCTGCTGTTTCGCCCATTGACAACACATTGATTTCAGCAATACTCTCCAACGAATCCAAGGGCACACCATTAAACCTAGCAATGGTAACGTTCAAATAATATTTACCCGGATGCAACTGGTTTGTCATCGCTACGCGAAATGTATTTCGACCTTTAGAAATAGAAATCGCTGCATCATCATACACATTTACAAAATCCTGTATGCTTTCGTTCAAACTATTTTTAACCTGTATACCAATCAGGCATTTATCCAGCTCAATTTCCGAATCAAAATGAAATTCTACATGCACTGGACTTGAATAAAAGAAATCAGCAGTAGTGCTGCCATTTCTATTCTTTAAAACCAAATGACTTATTCTGCCATCTCCCGAGTTCTGCAAGCTTGCTCCCTCTGGGATACTTCCATCTGGCAGACGCATTGCGTTGGTCTTCAGATACGCATCTATCGCCGTTTCTATTCCATCGTCAAGCATCATTTTACCATTGCGCATTAAGATGCCACGGTTACATAAAGCCCGGATGGTGCCCATATTATGACTCACAAAAAGTACTGTTCTGCCCTGCCCACTCACCGATTTCATTTTACCTACACATTTTTCTTGAAACTCAGCATCACCAACGGCTAGTACTTCATCTACAATCAAAATCTCTGGCTCTAAGTGGGCGGCTACAGCAAATGCGAGTCGAACATACATCCCACTGCTATAGCGCTTCACAGGTGTATCAATGTATTTCTGTATTCCAGCGAAGTCCACTATTTCATCAAATTTTGAATGAATTTCTCTTTTGGTCATGCCTAAAATGGCGCCATTTAAAAAGATATTTTCCCGGCCTGTTAAATCAGGATGAAAACCGGTGCCTACTTCTAACAAACTGCCCACCCGGCCTTTAATGCGAATTCTACCCTTACTTGGCGCAGTTACCCTAGATAAAACTTTTAATAAGGTGCTTTTTCCAGCCCCGTTCTTACCGATAATACCAACAACTTCACCTGCATTAATATTGAAATTAATGTCTTGAAGCGCCCATACATATTTGCCACCACTTTGGGTTCTATCATTATCTTGAACCACCTCGCCACCACCAAATAATTTTTGACGCAAATCTCCAATGGCAGAACGCAGGTTATACTCGCCCAAGCGGTACTTTTTTCCTATATTTTCTACAGAAATAATCATTAGATTTTATCAATAAAGGTGCCTTCAGCCCTTTTGAACGACATAATACCCAACAAGAACAACAGTATTGCACAGACATAGCTGTAAACTAGTGACATAGGATTAAAATATCCTGCACCTAAAAATCCATATTTGAAACTCTCAATAATAGAACTCATCGGATTGGCTAGGATAATCCATTTGTACTTTCCAGCCATGCTAACAGGTATAATTACTGAACTCACATACATGGCCAATTGTAGGAAAAACCCAACAATAAAATTGATA
>Ga0315904_10003726_pt1 | contig 22186 bp, 12 predicted proteins | sample LakEriMetagenome_6_FD_203529 | JGI IMG/M metagenome (GOLD analysis project Ga0315904, IMG submission 203529) | Freshwater fungal communities from buoy surface, Lake Erie, Ohio, United States - Buoy 12 MA120 | ecosystem: Environmental > Aquatic > Freshwater > Lake | place: USA: Lake Erie, Ohio... | reverse complement strand
AACACAAAGACAAAATAATCCTATTACGGCTGAACAAGCAAATGAATATATTGATAATTTAAGAAAATATGTAAATTATATGATGAGCTACAAGTTAAATCGTACAATTTATAGTACAATGAATGAAAACTATGATGAATCCGAAGATATTCAATTAAGTGAAGGTTCTAATAGTCCTTATGTTGAATATCATAGTGACAGAAGAAATGTAGTTGGTGATAAATCAATGGGTGAATTGGATGAAGCTACAGAAGCAGGTCTTCAAGGTGGTTTAAGTTCAGCATCTGTAAAAAGAGCATTAGCTGCTGATAGAACTGCAAGAGGCGGTATGTCAGGTGAAGATGAATTTGGTTCAGAAGTAATGACAGGTCTTAAATCAAATAGATTACCTGTTGTTTTAGCAAGTATTGGTGCTGGTTTAGGTGCTTTAGGTTGGGTTGCTCAAACAGATTGGTTAAGAGAAATATTAGAATTTTTATTTAATAAAAAGGAAGTAGTTGGGTATAAGAATGTAACCCAAAGTATAGTTAGAAAATTAGCATTCAATGTTGAAAATGGTGATGGATTTACACAAACTGTAAATAAAACATTAGGTTTAAGTTTAGGTCCAAATACAACTACTGACCAATTTTTAAGTTTAATGAAACAAAAAGGTTTTGGTTCAACAGCAGAAGAAATTGCTAGAAATTATGGTATTGGTGGGTTATCTCCAAATCCAAGATTCGTTGGTGATGCAGCATTAGCTTTAAATCAAAAAGGTGCTTTATTAAAAGATGTATTTGAAGGTATCATGCATGGAAAAGCAGGTACTTTAATGGCTGTTAATCCTGGTCCTTTTCTTGCTAAACAAATTGCAACTAGAGTTGTAAAAGCAGCAGTTATTAAAACAACTACAACAGGTACAGCTATGGCACTTGGTTTAAGTGCTGCTGCTCCTTGGCTTATCGGTACAGGTATCGGTTTATTAGCAGCAGGTGCATTAGTTAAACTTATGAGAATGAAAGGTCAAAAATCTTCAAGAGCAGCAACACTTAATACACTTTTGCAAAGTTTAAGACCAATTGCAGTTCCAACTACAGCAGGACCTACACCTCCTAGTCAAACTCCTCCTGGACAAACACCTCCTAGTCAAACACCTCCTGGACAAACACCTCCTGGACAAACACCTCCTAGTCAAACTCCTCCTACTAGTCCTAGTCCAACTAAAAAGACACCTTTATCTAATTTAAGAAAAGTTTTAAGAAATTTATTTAGTAATGTGTATACTGTTCAAACAAATCCAAATCTTCTTCCTGAAGCAGTAAAGAAAGGACCAAATTATATTAAACAAGGTGGATTAGAAAAGGATTTAATTGGTTTTGGTGATGATTTAGATAAAAAGAATAAATCTGTATTTATTAAAAATATGAGAAGAATGATGGCTGTAGCTAAAGCAATCAATTCTATTAATACTGATAAGTTGGGTGATGATGCTTTAATTAGATTGTTACAAAATGTTAAACAAGATGGTTTGCATGATGTAATGACCGATATTAATGGTTACATTGATAATAATAAAATTAAAAATGCTGAATTTGTTAAATCATTTATAATTGCTTACAATCAAGCTATACAATCTAGTACATTTCAAAATTTAAAAGATGAACTTGATAAGAATCTTGATACTTTACTTGAAGCAGTTAAACCAAATACTAAAGCAATAGAACAATTGAAAGAAAAGATTATAAATTATTTTACTAAATTATTCCTTTTATTTAAAAAAGTAAATGAGTTAGCTGCAAAAGAAAATAATAATCCTGCACCTGCTCCTAGTAATCCTACTCCTACACCTGCTCCTAGTGATGATTTTCAAACAAGAGCAAATATGGGTTCTAATTTAGAAGAGTCTAAAAAGAAGAAAAAGAAATATTCTAAAAAAGCATCTGAATTTATTGGTAAGGAAATCTCTCATTTGAAAAAGGATAAAGGATATCCTCAAGAAAGAGCAGTAGCAGCAGCTATTAATGTAGCAAAAGAAAAAGGAATGAAAGTTGGTTCTAAAAAAAAAGTTAGTACCAAAAAGAAAAGCTTAAAAGAGGGATTTGTTGGAACTTTAGATAATGGTACTGTACCATTAGAAGCATTTCAAGAAATGTTAAGATTAATGAATTTACACAAAATCCAAGGTGGATGGTATGATTTAATCGGTGATAAACTTTACTTCTTTAGTAGTCAACCAAGAAAAGGTGCTAGTTTTAGTGCAGAAGGGGGTGAATATGGTGACCCTACTACTGCATCAAATTATCTTACAAAAGATGAAGTTAATAAAATAATAAGCAATAAATAAAAAAAGAAACCCCGATTACAAGTCGGGGTTTTTTATTTAAAGACCGTTTGATTTAAAGTAATCAATAATCTCTTTATTAAGATTATTATACTCTTTTATATAATCTTTAAGTTCACCATCAAAATCAGATAGTTGGTCTTTATTGATTCTTTCCAATGCTCTTTCTAATGACATACCATAACCCATAGAATCTTGTTTGGTTGCCATTTCTCCTGTTGTTGGTGAATTGCGACCAAACCCTTCACGTTTTTCATAATCAACCTCTTTATAAAGGTTGTAATGTGAACTTTCTTGTTCAATAAGATAATTTTTATACTTAATCATACTATGTTTATTTTAATTTTAATATCATGTGGTGCTACACTTGTACCACCAAAATAAGGTTTCAAAACTGTTTTAATTGAAAATAGTTTTTCACTTCTTCTTGGTAAGATTATACTAGCATCTTTAAAAAGCAAATAAAAATTGTTTTTTGAAATAATTATTCTTGCTCCGTAAAAACTATTATAGTCTAAAGTCATTTCTTTACTAATCACTTTGATTCCACCATCATATGTATAAAGACATATTTGAAATTGTTCTTCATTTAATCTTCTCCAACATATTCTTGCTGATGATTGATGTGGATGCCAAGAATTCGATAGACCAAACAATTTATTCCAATCATAATCATCTTCCGTATTAAGTGTATAATGAGCAGATGAATCAATCATAAATTGAAACTTGATACTTCTTCCAAATCTAAAGAATGGAAAGTTAAACCAATTTGAATAATGTTTTCCTTTTTTGATTATATAATCCATATTATATTTGATAAGGATTTCCTGAATACATAATTTGAACAAAATGAGATATTTCACTCATCAATGTATCATTAATGAAAAATTTCATTTCATATAAGTTTTTAAATATTTTAATTTCTTTTTTATAAATTAATTTAAAAATATTTAATTGTTCAGCTACATCAACTTTATTAATTATGATGTTTGTTACACCATTAATTTTAATTGCAGGAATCAAAGTGTCAAGATTCAAGTAATTGCATTGTCTTAATCTTCCTGTGGTTGCACCAATCTCTTGACCAACTTCTTGAAATCTTGGTAGTTCGGTATTCTCCAAAGGTTGAAATTGTTTATTCCCAACATATGTCTCATATATCTTGGCAATTCCAAATACATTCCCAATCATTTGATGATTAATACCTGATGCAATCACACCTGCTATACCACAATGTGAAGATGTTACATATGGGTAATCTCCAAAGTCAATATCTAATCCCCATCCTTGCGCTCCTTCAAATAAAAAATTTGCTTTCTCTTCATGAAAAAGTTTATATGTATCAACACATAAAAATCCATAGATGGATGATTCATATCTAATCCCTTTTCTTAAATACTTATCACCATACGCATAAGCAATACCTGATTTTGTTGAACCAATAACAGAGCCATCTGAATCTAATTCAATATGTTTCTTTGTAATTACATGCGCTCTTTTATCAATCAAGATAAGGTTAGTAATATCCTTACCTAAAAATGCAGAAAGTTCATCAGTTTCTTTTTGAAGTTTTTCAATATCAACAACTGAACAAGGTCCAATAATAGATGGTATATCAAAGAATACACCAACAGGAATTTGATGTGTTACAAATTTTTGACCTTCATGATAAATGGTATGTCCTGCATTTGGACCACCATTGTATCTTACAACGAAATTATAATAATCTCTATTTTCTTGGCAGATTGAATAGGCGCATTTGGCTTTGGCCTCATCCCCATGTTGAAGTCCAATGATTACATCTACTTTATTCATGTTTCAAATATATGATATTTTTTTAAAAAAAAGGGAGGTTTCCCTCCCCTCTTTATTACTCTTCATCAATAAAATAATCGCAAAGAGTATCTTTATCCATCAATCCATCTTCATAATCCATAATTGCTTTAAGGATTTGAATTTTAGATTGATTTACTTTTAATACTTGCTGAACCTTTTCATCCATAAGATAATCATAGATTTTCATTAAGGATGTTGATTTTTGTTTAGGTTCTGTTGACTTGGGTGTTTTAAAACCCATCATCTTCTTTACTTCATCATCTGATAGAATAACATCATCTACAGGTTTTTCAACAACAGGTTGTGAAGGTTTTACTTCAACTTCATCATCTAAATCAAATGTAGGGAAGTTATCATAATCATCAACAACATTTTTTGCCTTGATGTCTTTAGTGATATTAGTTTGAACACTTTTGATTTCTTCATCATCACTTGTTTTAACTAATTCAACTATATCTCTTGAATAAACTTTGCCACCTTTGTTTTCAATTGCTTGATTAATGATTTTTTCAAGAGTTTTGGCACTTGATACTTGTTCCATCAATTTCATGGTTTCAGTAAATGAAATAAGTTCATCATCAATCTTAACTTGAAGTGATACAGGAATCTTTTCAAACTTTTTCAAGGTGGATATATTTCCTTGAGTGATTTGCATCAAATCGGCAATCTTTTTATTATCATAACCAAAACTATGAAGTCTTACAATTGCTTTTGCCTTTTCAGAGGTTTTAAGTTGTTTACCTGTGATACCAAGCATTAAGGCTTTCATCAAAAGTTCATCTTCACTCATTAGTTCAAAAACACGAACAGGAATCTGTCTTTTTGTGTTTTCTTCATTTTCAATTATAGAAAGAGTTTTAAGTCTTCTATGTCCTTCAAAGAGTTTATAAATGGGTCTACCATCTTCTAAACTTTTGTTAGATTCCATTACAAGAAGAGGTGTAAGGATATTTTGCTCTTTGATACTATGGTATAGATTTTCTACATCATAATTCTCTTCTTTACGAGGATTGAATTGTTCAATCACTTCGATTTGGTCCGAAAGGACATAATTGAATTGTTCCATAAATTATTGTTAAAAGTTTTAGCAAATATAAGAGGTGAAAAATCCCTATGCAAATTTTTTTAAATTCTGTCCAAAAAATATTTGTTCTCAGGTTTCCAAATTTTGGGAAGGAATTTTAAATCCATTGAGTCATAAAAATGATATCGCCAAATTAAAACAAAAACTTTAACTGATAATACATCTATAAGATATTTATTAATATCAAACTCATGACTATCATCAATTAAACCATCATACTTTTCAAGTATTTTATTTATTTTATTCCCAATTTTTATAGGGTCATTTTTTTTATAATCTCTTTTGTATTTAAGATTTCTAATTAAATGAATATCTCTAACTAATCTTCTATAATAGAGTGGAACAAAATCACTATAAATTCTATCTCTTAATTCTGTTGCTTTGTCCTCATATTCATTATGACAAGTTCTACACATAGTCAATAAGTCATGATGATTAAATTCTTTAAATTCAACAGGAAGATAAGGAAAGTATTGTTGAGGAACAACATGATGTTTTGTTAGATTCTCTTTTATACCACAACATACACAATAATCTTGATAAGATTCCCTAAAGTTATTGTAATCAAGTATAAATTCTTTTTCTACAAAACATAATCTAATATTTTCACTACCTTCAATTATTTCAGCTAGATTTCTTTTTAAATACCAATTTGCTCTTTTCTTACTTGTGTGTGATAAGAACCGACCATCTTGACTATGCACTTCTATCCTTTCCCGACTACCTGACATATTAAATATTATTTATTAATGCTAATTCAAATTGTCTTGCATCAATTAGACTTTTTGCTTTAATATAACGGTTATTCTTTTTATAATAAACATGTTTATGTAAATCTTTATTTTTAACAGCTTTAACAACTCTGTTAAAACCTAAACAAAAAGATGCATGTGCATGTGCAAGTCTCCACTTATATGTACTATCTTTAAATTTATTATTTACTTCTGTTAATGCTTTATTGAAATCTTCTTTTAATATTTCAATTGCTTTAGTTGTATCAATCTTTTTAAATCTTTCACCTTTTAGTAATCTATGTCCATATCCAATAGTCTTATAACCTGCTGGACATTTATATACTTTAGACATAAAACTTTCTCTTTGTTTTAATTCTTCAATACATGTATTGTAAATCTTCAAACTATCATTCTCTTCAAAAGTATGATTTGATTTTGAATAGTTTCTTTTGTGGAGATTATTGTTTTCTACTTTTATAAACAATAAAAACATTAGTATGGCACATACTTTATTAAATTCTGTTTTCATACGATTTTTTGGTTTTTGCAAATATAAAAATAAAAAACTTTCCCCTCCAAAAAAAGAAGGGGAAAATTTTGAAAATTCTAAATGTACTTTATGTTATTTAACAAAAAAGTAAGCAGTTTTTGTTTTAACTGTCTGAGTACAACTTGTACATACTACATCAACTCTATACCATCTGTTTGAATATGATGGTAACGGATTAGCAACTCTTGAAAATACACCTGATTGTAGTTCAGGTGTTGTAAATCTTATATTACCATTTGATTGTCCTGCATTTCTAACAGAACCTCCTGTTGGTTGCCAAGCAAGTCTTGAAACCTGTGTTTGTGATAGTGTACTATCGCTTGCTAAAAATCCGTTTGCTGAATTTCCATTATAAAATAAAACTTTATAACCTGTACTTGAACAACTATTATCTAATAAAAAAGAATAAGTAAAACTTGTTCTTCTTCTATCACTAGATGTTATTGAACTTGTAGTACAAGCTGATGTTGGTACTGATGAATTATAGTTTACAATAACATTAATTGGTGTTGAAATTGCATTGTATATTCCATTTTTTAATACACCTGTATAAGTGTATGTACCATTTGATTTATTCGTAACAGAATATGTCGTTGTAAATGAATTATTATTTGTTAAAGGTGATGATTTAACAATTGTACTTCCTTCTTTAATTTCATAAGATGTTGCATTATGATTTGAAGGTGCATTAAATGTTATTACATAATCTTTATTATAGTTTATTAAACTATCAGCAGTAACACTTGGTGTACCTAAATTAATAACAGGATTATAGTTTACAACTACAGTCACAGAATTTGATGTAGTATTGTTTGGTGTCTTAGACGAATTTAAAAGTTTAGCAGTATGTGTATATGTTCCATTACCTATACCTGTTCTGCTAAGAGTTATTGTTGTTGAATTGTTATTGGCTAAATTACCTGAACCGATAACAGTTGTTCCTTGTAATATCTGATAAGAAGTTGCATTATGATTTTGCGGTATAGCAAAAGACAATATATAATTTTGGTCTTTATTATTTGTACTGTCAACAGATAATGTACCTGTTAATATTGGTGTTATATTATATGATACATTTACTGTAACAGGACTTGAGGTTTTAGTTTGACTTCCATTACTTAAATTAGCTGTGTGAGTATATGTACCATTAGCTATATTTGTTCTACTTGTTGTAATTGTTGTTCCATTGTTATTGGTTAAATTTCCTGAAGCAATAACTGTTGTTCCCTGTAATATTTGATAAGATGTAGCATTATGTGTTGATGGTATTGTTGTAGTTAGTGTATAGTTCTTATCTAAGTTATTGGTACTATCTACACTAATTGATGGAGTTTTTAATGCTGTTGGTGAATCTGTGCCATCAATAGTAATTGTGTTTATATAAATATTATTGGATGGTCTTGTAGTCAATTGTGTTGGTTTAAATACAAAGGCAAACTGAACATTTTTACATGTATCATATGAACTTAAATCTACTGTTTCAATTCTCCAATCAGATGATATATCAGAAGCAGGTTTATAAGTAGTTGTATTAAGAATTGTTGTTGTTCTTAAAGTTGTACCACCTTTTTTATAAATTCTTACAGGTACAGTATTACCACTAAAATAAGCTAATACCTCTAAACTATCATATCTTGGTGATGAACTAAGACCTAAAGCATGTGCAACTTTAAAATTAAGATTTAAATTAGATAATGAATTATTTGTATAAACAGGTGAAAATGCTGTATCTTGAAGATATGAAGAATTAGGACCAGGTGTGTGATAAAGTGCATTATAAGTTGTTGCTAAATAAGTTTTACTATTTTGCCAAGAACTTTGAACTTGTGTTCCATTATAGTTTGTATTTAAATCTGATAATGATTGTGGACCTTTAAATTCCCAATTGGTATAATTTGCTGCTGTCCAAGTTGAAAATGTTTCTGTTTGTGGGATATTAAGTAATGAGTTTACTCTTATTCTAATTTTAGCAGCATTTGATAAACAACCAGTTTGTGTTGCTGTTACTGAGTATATACCCTTACTTAATGTTGTAAGAGAGTTTATATTTGGACTCTGAGAACTTGATGTAAAACTATTTGGACCTGTCCAACTATATGTTGCACCACCTACTGTTGTTGTTCTTAATGGTAATATTTCACCTGCTGAATAAAATCTTCTTGGTGTTGTTACTCTAATAAATGGTATTGCATTTCCAGGTAAACAAGATGAACCTGTTCTTATTTTATCACCAGGTAATGGACCAAATCCTTTCATTAAATCAACACCAGTAGATGTTACATGACAATAACTCATTATTGTACCTTTTGTAGGTTTTACTACTGTACCACAACCAACTCCACCAATAGCTTCTCCTGCATAACAAGAATCAATTCTACCTGTTCCACCACCTGCTTTAGGCCAACCGCACCAATGTGTATGTTTTGAACCGAAATTATGCCCTAATTCATGTGCCATACAATAAGCTGACCATGAATATACATTAATATCACTATTGAATGTATTATATATATTAGAATAACCAAAACGGTTATTATAATAAAAAGGATTACAAACAACATCAATCCAAGCTATTCCACCTAGAAATCCAAAATTTGTTCCTAGCAAATGACCAAGTTTTTGTGTTATGTTTTGTCTTCTTGTTGTAAAATTATTTAAAATTGCTAATGATGATATTGGACTTATTGATGCATATGGGTCTTGTGTAGTCCAAATATAAATTTGGTCAATATAAATTGATATACCTTCATTTTCATAAATTTGTTTTACCAAATTAAATAATGATGTAACTTTAGCTGTGGTATTTGCAATTGATGAACCATTTTGTTGATACATATTAAAATCACATTCAATATAAATACCTAAAGTTTTACATCCTGAACCACCAACAGCCTCTCCTACTTCAGGTGTAGGTGTGTTACCAATTTGTGGTTGAACTTGTCTTAACCATTCACTCTCATCTACATTTAAAGGTGGGTCAGGTGTGGCACAATCAAAACTAGGTTTAGAAGAACCCATTTCTGATTCAGGTAGTGCTACATATGTATCTTTTGCAGTTCTTAGTTTACCAATGTTAATATTGTCATTTCCATCTCCTTGTAATAAACCACCAATATCATCTTTAGTAACAGTTAAACCACCAAAATTTCTTTCATTTTTTCTATCAAAAACTTTATAACTTACACCTGTATATTCTTTTCCTGAAAATTCTCTACCATCAGATGTCGTAACTTTAAAAGTTGATGTTACAACCTGATGTTTTTTTAACACATAAGATTTTATTTTACCATTTGGTCTTGGTAAATCAAAAACAAATTGTTCAGGTTCACTTCTATATAAAGTTGATAATGTTGTCCTATCTAAAGCTAATTGTAAACCATTTTGTTTAATCTTACTAGTTTTAGGAGCATTAGGGAAGTTCCTTAAAAAATTAAATCTTTGAGGTTCTTCCTGTGCATATGTTTTTAAACTTAATAATGTTAATAATAAATACAGATATATTTTTTTCATAATTTTAATTAGTTACATAAAAATACGCTGTTTTTGTCTTATTTAACTGATTACAACTAGTACAAATAATATCAACTCTATACCATCTATTTCCAAATGAAAGGGGAGTATCAACTTTTCTATTAAAAAATCCTGTCTTAATTTCATTTTGTGTTAATTGGATATTTCCTGTTGTACCAAATCCATTTTTAGTTGTACCATTTGTTGGTGTCCATGTTAATAATTTTACTTGTGCCTCTACTAAAGAAGGGTTATTTGCTAAAAATCCATTGGCATTATTACCTGCATAAAATACAGCTTTATATCCTGTATTTGAACAATTTTTATTTAGTTTAAAAGAATAGGTAAAATTTGTTTTTGTTTTATTTGAAGCAGTAACAACCTCACTTGTACATGCTAATGCAGGTGGAATTGTATAATTAACAGTAATATTTATTGGTAAGGATTTAACTACCCTAGTTCCTCTTTTTATATACGAATTATATGTATATGTACCATTAGATTTATTAGTTAAAGATATAGTTTTATTAATTGATGACTTAGTATCAGTAATTTTAATTGATTCAATTGTTTTATTATTTTCAATTAATCCATATTCATCACCATTATTATTAGATGGTAAAGAAATACTTAAATTAAAATTTTTATCTTTGTTATTTACACTATCGGCACTTAACTGTGGTATACCTAAAGGTATATTACTATAATCTACTGTGACATTTAATATGCTTGATTCAGAAAAGGTAGTATCTATAAATATATTATTAAGTCTTGCTTTATATTTTCTAGTACCATTAGATAAGCCTATTCTATCTAAAACTATTGTGGTATCATTGTATATTAATGTACTATCAGTCGTAATTAAACGAATAGCACCTGAATAAATACTATTATTATCTTCATAAATTTCATATGTAAAGCCGTGAGAATTCTTTGGTATATTTAATGTTAATCTAAAATTTTTATCATTATTATAAATACTGTCAACAATTAATATTGGTTTTTTTAATTGATAATCACGATTAATCATTGTAATTATTTTATTTGAACGACTTCCAGGATTATTAGTATATCTAGTTATAGTTTTTTCAACAGAATCATATGTTGCAACAAACATTTCATATACATTATTTGGGAAAAATCTAAAAGGTATATTAATTGTAGTGTCTTTTAATGGATTATTTATTTTTTGATATGGTACTAATGTTTGAAACCTGAAAAGACTAGACCTAGCTGCTGGTAATAAATTTTCTGTTCCCCATTTTATTTCTTCATCTGTAACATATGGTCTATACATTACTCTATAACCATATGCTTTATGCTTCGATGGAAATTTTACACTTAAATTAAAATTAAAATCATAATTAACAATTGAGTCTACACTAATAGTTGGTGGAATTAATTTAGTAGTGTCTGTTCTTAAACTATATAATAGTATATTATCAAGTAACATTGTTGATGATGCCGTATCTAAAAGTAATGATGGTTTATGTATAAATTCTAATTTAATACTTGAACAAGTATCATAATTACTCAAATTTATTTTTTCCACTCTGAAAGAAATATTATTTTCTATTTCAGGAATATGTATACTCCCTTTAGGTATTGATGTACATAAATCCATTCCACCTTTTTTATAAAGTCTAGTAGGTATTTTACTTTGACTAAAGTATGCATTAACAATTAATGTATCATAACTAATGCTAGATATTTTGTTTAAACCATTTGATATGTAAAATTCTAAATTTAAATCTGTTGTATCAGTAGCATTATTTAAATAAACTGATGATAATACTGTATCACTTTTATACTCAGTAAATGCCCCAGGATTATGTAGTAAACAATTATATTGTTTGTTATATTTAGTAAGAGTTCCAAACCAATAACCTTTATTTGCGTTATTAGCACCATTTAATTTACCCTTGAAAGTCCAATTTGGGTAATCCCAATTTTCTCTAAATTGGTCAAAAGTTTCCACCAATGGTAAATTTTTATAATTAAGATTAGTAGAAAGTGTTAAAATAATAGAATCAGTTACATTATCACATCCTTCTGTTATAAAAGTAGCATAATATTTACCTGCATTAAATGCTTTAAAATTAGTAAGTAATGTAAATTCATAGTCTTCTGAACTTCCTGTTATTGAATCCCACGACCAAGGACCTGCTCTAAAATTATTTGGTCCTGTAAATAATATTTTTGATTCAGGAATAACACCTATACCTTGTAACTTTGTCACATCTAATTTTAATGTTTCACCTAATGTTAAAACAGTATCTGTTGTTGTTATAGCAGGAGTATTACAATCTTGTTCTACACTAATTATAATTGAATCAAGTTTTGTTGAACAACCACTTTGTCTAAATCTAATATAATACTTTCCTGAATCAGCCAATGATAAATTATTTTTTACTGATAAAGTATCATCCTCACTAGATGTATATTCTGTTAAAGATGTAGTATCGCCATTTGGATATATAATGTTATAATACAAAAGATTTCTGTCATCAGTTGTACCACCCTCTTCATTAGCAAATCTATTTACTTGTAATGATAAATTATCCCCAATAGGGTATGTTGTCTGTGTTGTTGTAATAGTAGGTTGAGAACAAAATGTAAGTGTTGGATTCATTACAGTTACATTAAGTACAATTACATTTGTTTTACAACCATTTTGATAACTCCTTATTACATATTGTCCTGTACCTATATTTGAAAATATACCATTTTGTGTTAACAAAACTCTTCCACTACCTGTCCAATCTCCAATATATAGTTGTGTTCCTGAAGGTCTTTGAAGTGATAATTGTCTTACACTTGGAATTACTGCTTCATTTAGAATTTCCTCAGCTTCTACATTATAATAAGATGAATCGCCAAGAATAAAAGTAGTATTTACTACTTGTTCATCTAAAATAAATGATGAACAAGTGTTATAATTTTGCCCAAAACTTATATTTGGTAATAAAAGTATTAAAGTTGTGAGTATATAATATAATTTTTTCATAATTTTAGTTTTGTCCTGTAGTTTTTGGTTTTGCTAAGTATTTATATATTGTTCTTTTATTATTACCATTTAAACAACCTACACAAATAAAATCAAATGAATACCATCTGTCTAAAGAAGTTAATTTTGGTGATATTTCTCTATTAAAATACCCATTAGATTGCTGCCCTGTTGGGAGACCACTAGTAGAGTTAAGTTCTTGTTGTGTTATTGAAATATACTGCCCTGTTCCAAATAATTCTATAGGTGTTGTCTCTCTTGGTAATAAATCTACTTGGAATCCTGGAAGATTTGGGTCGGCTGATGATAGATTTTGATAGTCTTTAAGTCTATATGCATAAATCTTATATTTATTACCTGGACAACTAGGATTTAAATAAAATTCTAATCTATTAGTTAAAGTAGATATACCAGTAGCGGTTGGGTTACTTAAAGTTTGCCAAATTTCAGGAAGATACGCACCACAATATCCTGTTTCTCTTTCAGGATAAATTACTTTTAATCCATATGTCAATAAAAATTTGTTATTAACATCGTAAACTTTTGCTGCATAATAGTAAATTCCTGGAGCATGTGTAACAAATGTTTGTATATATGAAAATTCTAAATTATTTGTTGTATTATAAGTCCAAATATTATTACCTATTAATGTAGAATTATTTGGATTATATAAAAATTCTTCTGCTGCGTTATTTATTTTTCTCTCATAAAGTTCTATCTTTTTCACATTATGGTATCTTTCCAATGAAACTTTTATAGAAAAATTACCTGTTAATGGGTCAGGTTGTGATGTACCTTCTGGATAAGGATTTATTATAGCCCTTTTTAATGCTTTACAACCAAGACATTGTTCAATCTTCACCTGATTTGAATATACCTTATTTGGAGATATATCATTACTTGGATTTTTTAATTCTAGTCTGTAGTAATATTCTCCATTAGGTTTATTTACAAAAGTTGGAAAATCATAACTAAAACTAGAATTAGAAGGTGTTTGTATCGTATCACTAATTTTTACCCATACTGTGCTAGGTACTTTTCTTTCGAATAACTGATAAGTCCTAACATTGTGACCATTTGGAAAATTAGCAATAATTTTGTAATTATTATCTATATTTTTAAAATTAAACCCTGAATCACTAGTTAATACACCTTGATTTACCATAGGTCTTAATGGACAATCTACAATAGTATTTGCAAAATTAGTTTGGAACGTATCTGTTAATGTATATCCAGGGTCATCATTAATTAATCTACCATATATAAAATAGACTGTATTTCTTTCTAAATTTTTAACAGTATCAATTATCTCAAATGCTTCATTTGGTGAATATGAAGTATCAATAAATGAAAATGTATTATTTATTAACCCTTCTTTAACTTTTATTGGTGGTATAGTTGTACCTCCCTTTTTTAAATATATTTCATATTTTTTAGCATTATGTCCAGCAGAAACTTTAAAAGTATACACAGCTTTTTTATCACAACTTTGAATTGAACTGTCAACAAGCATTTTTATTCCTGTATCACCACCTAAAGGTAATAAAAATTGTCCATCAACATCCATATTTGCAATATATAATGGACTGTGTACAGAAAAATGTCTATAATCACCATTTTCATCAAATCTTTTACCATCACCATTTTTATAAACAAACATAAACTGCATTCTACTACATGTATCATAATTTGATAAATTAAGTGTTATATTTCTCCATTCATTTCTATCAAATATATCTTTAGGAACGTGGTTAAGTCTTAAACTATATGATGGTGCAACTGAATAAACTAATGGCATTCCAGCACCTGCTATTCCTGATGTCGGTGTTAAATTTTTTCCATAATTATTTATTGAATAAATATAATTAGAAGCAGGATTATTAGGTTCATAATAAAAATAAGTTTTAGGTTGATAGCCATTAAATGTTGTATTTAAATCTTTGCCACCTATTTTTCTTAATAAAGTCAATGGTGAATACAACCCAAATCTACCATAAACATATAATGTATCAGTTATTTGTTCATGTAGAAAATTATAAGGTGAAATACCATTTGATTGTATTTGACGAGTAGTATTTAAATACGAATCAACAGAATAGTAATTCATTCTTATTGTTCCATCAGGCGCAACTTGTCTTACACCAACAGGTGCTTCTGATGGGAAAAGGGAAGAAATATCAAATTTTAAAGATAAAATATTATTATGTTTCCATTTGTTTATATAAACAGGTGTTCTTGCTGTGTCAACTGTTCCACTTCTCCAATAGTTATAACTACCATGTACTTGATATTTTTGATAATCCCATGACTTTAAATTAGTTGGTTGACCATTGGTAAAGTGTTTTAAACCATCATTTAAAACAGGTCGTAATAAATTTTTAAATGCTCCAATTTTACTATACCAATTTTTATAAGGTGATGCAAAATTTACATAACTAGCAGTATTATCTATATTTTGATATTGAGATGTATTATTAAAATAATTATTTCTAACATTTTGATTTGCATCAAAATAATGTCTTTCTTTCATAATATCACCTCTTTCCATTTCCATAGGTGTATATACAATTGCTTTCCAATTTCTTTGAGTCGTACCTGAATAATGATAATCATTACTTGATGTCCAACCTGTTCCTGCACTCATTCTTGAATCACTAACAAAAGAATTACGCAAATAATAACCTCTATTAGTTGCACCACCAAATGGTATATTTGGATTAATTAAATTTTCCGCAATACCATCTCCTGATGACCAAGGACCAACAAAATCCCATCCTTTAACTGTATATTTATTATAATAATTGGCTACAGGACCAGAATAATCTGAACCAAAACCTGTAGTTATTGATAAACCATTTAAAGTTGCGTTACCTTGAAGCATATTAAACCTTTCTCTTATCGGTAATTCTATTCTTGGATGTACTTTTATAAATTTCAAAGCAGGATTAGAAATACAACCTGCTGCATTTGTTGAATATAATCTAAGTGGATATATAGCTAAACCCGAATCTTGTCCAAATGGTAAATTCCATTTATATGTCGGTGCTACAAATTTTACAGTATTTGAGGTTGAAAAATCTGTATATATTTGATTGAATGGGTTATTAATGTATGACCATCTAAATGTAATATTATTATCTTTATATCTTCTTTTCGATAAAAAGAAACTATTATTTAATATATTTTGATTATCAAGTAAATTTTCAAAAGTATATTTTGAACTAAACTCTCTATTAAATGTCATTCTAACATTAAAACTATCTGTAGAAGCTCTAATTGTATCACCTGAAACATATTCTAACACTTGTGTATTAATTTTTGCATATGGTACTTGGAAACCATAAAATGGAAAATCGGCCCTCGGATTATCTGTAAATCTTAATCTGAAATCACGCAATGTATCTGTTCTAACAGTAACATTTGAACCATTTGATACGAAGGTGCTATCACTATATGGATTTTGCCCACTAACATAATAGTTAGTCATATTTAATCTAATTAAATCTCCTGTTAATTTATCAAATCCTTTATTCCAAGAAATTAAATCAACGGAAGATAATGGTTTACCACTTTTATTATAAACAAGAGTTGATGTTGAGCCTGTTCTAGGGTCAGTTGATTTACCTATATTTCTTGATGTTATACCATTTTCTAATTGTAAATCAATATAATTATATCTAGCATCATAATTTCGTACTCCATATGGTGTTGGTGTACCACAAATATTGCCATTATAACCACAAACAGTTTCACTCATACCATAAATTAAAGGCCATTTCATACCTTTTGAATATGCACCAGGATTATTACCTAAATCATTTGGCGAACATACATTATCTATACTAAATCTAAATTTTAAACCGATTGCTATAAAAGCATATATATTTCTAGCTGCAAGACCTATTAAATAAGTTTGAGGTGATAATACAACAGTAGCAGCAAATGAACATGCCCCTAAAACATTTGCAGAAGCTTTACCTGCAAAATCCCACATACAATCTCTAGAAAGCCAATCTTGTAATGCAGCTTCATTACCACCTTGTATATTTTGTCCAGGTAATTTAATGCCTGTAATATTTGGGTCTGTAAAAGACCTTGATGATTGTGGTTGAACTTGACTTGTTAAGGATGCATTTTTTGCATCTTGATATGCTTGTACACCTTCTGCAATATTAAAACCTAATATAACACCTGCTGTAAGATAATCATACCAACCACCAACTTGCCCATCCATATCATAATCACCAGGATTTGTTAAATCAGCGAATAGAAAGAAACCTTGGTCAATTAAATAATCTGTATAGAAATCTGCATAATTATATGGTTTATTTCTATATTCTATAACTGGAAATACAGGTGCTATTCGTGGTGTTCCATCTTTAACATTATAATTACCTTCATTATAGTTAAAATTTCTTGCTAAAGGTGATAATATTGTATTAGGATTTGCTTCTGTTGTAAAATATCTTGCACCTAAAGAATGAGCCACCCCATATACAAGCATCCATGTATTCCATTTATCAATATTAAAAGGTGGATAATCTGTTTGACCATATTCGTACCATTCACCGTATAATTCATCATGGTCCATTAAATTCCAAGTAGGTCCACTTATATCAGAATAAGAAGTCGTATTGTTATTATAAATATTAGGTGGTACTGAGCAACTATAACAAGCAGGGTCGGGTATTATTAACCCATTATAACTTTTATAATTTGTAGTATGATAAGTTTTATCAAAAAATAATGGTAAAATACCAATTGATGGTATAATTCTAGGTAATGCTGGCGTACAATTTGAATCCCATTCACCATTTAATGGGTCTGAATATGGTGTTCTATCTGATGCAGCAAATAAAAAATTACCATTTTCATTAAATGTTGTCCAAGGTCCTGATAAATGTGGCATTACTACACCAATATCTTTTAAGTGCATACCAATTGATAAACGACCAAGACTAGTTGGATTATTTGTAACATCATGAAAGTTATTACGCATATTTGAATATGCAGGTAAAAAATTCTGAGAATTAAAACTAGGAACATCATCGGCTAAAAATGGGTGATAATCTGTTCTGTCATTTAATGCTTCATATGATTGATTCCATGCATCTTCATCAATTGCATTTGATGTATATTGTCTAATATATTGTTCTTCAGCATATGGTTTAGTTATATCTTTATTATTTGGTGCGGAATTATCATAAAACGGTAATTCTTTACCGATATAAAAATGTAATCCTTCTTGCTGACCAATAGTTCTATATATTAATGTGTCAGGTAATCCTTGTCTTTGTACTGTATCAACAAAAATTAAAGGGTCAACTAAATTACCACCATATATTGCACTAAATCTATCTAATAGAGCATTTTCCATTCCGTGTTCAACAATATTATACCATCTTTGACCTATATCAAGAAACCCTAAAGAACCTAAATTTACTGTATAATGTCTTGTTTTATCTATTTTACCAAAACAATATTGACCTTCTAATGATGGTACAATAAAATTAGTACATTTGGCAAATGGGTCACCACCAGTTAAAGCACGATAAATGGTTCTGATAAGTTTATACGCATTAGAATAATAACTTGAATTTACAAGTAACATCGCTATAAAATTTGCAAAACTACTACTAGTTATACCCATTTGTTCTAATCCTGGTATTTCAGAAAGAACACTATAATTAGGGTCTTCACTTATAGAAAGTAATGCACCTTTTGGTCTTTTTTGTTTTTGATATGTATTTGTATATTGATTAAAGAAAAATCTTTGGTCTAGAAAAGTTCCTTGTGGTGTGTAGTATGGATAACCTCTATCATCTCCTGTAACAGAAACACTAAAAATTTGAGGTTTCGCTGGCATGCCTGGATTTCTAGGATTATCAACAACATTATATTTTTTCGTGTCATATTTTAAATTATCTCTAACATTTATATAAACCATATTTACACCTACAGCAATACCTTCTTTATCAAAAACATCTATTACTGTTTGTAAATAAGAATTTAATTTTGTTGCAACATAAGCACGATTCCTTCTGTATATTGTTTTAAGAAGTTTTCTATCTTCACCTACAGCATTAGCAGGAACAAAAGGTGCTGAAAACATAAAACTTGTATCACAACCATTTGTATTTGGTACTCTAGCAGTATTAAAATCAAAAAAATTATAACGTGAATTATTTGCATCTGTTCTAATAAGTTTACCAAATAAATAATCATCAAAAACATATCTACCTGCACCTCTTGATTGAGTTGCATCATATAAGTCTCTTTGAACTTGAGGTTGCATTTTTAACCAATGGTCATGTGATACCTCAATATTTAATAAAACTCTTTGGCAACGTCTATTATCACTATAAAATGGTTGTGTTGGTGGGGGTGGTGCGTTTGCGTTATTAGTTAAATTTGATATTTCAGATATTTTTTTTCTACTTGGTAATGACAAATTATCTAAATCAGTTGATGTTATATTTAATTCTATTGGTTTTAATGGTGATTTTGCATTATCATAAATTTTTTCCCCATGATAGTCATCATTTATTTTTTCATTTAAATTTATTTTTATACTCTGTTCAGTATTATTATCTTTTAATACCTCTTCATATTCATTTTCTTTTAATTTTTTTAGTAATTCATTATTTTTCTTTATTTCATCATCTTGTTTCTTTAAAATTTCCTCTTTGATATTATCATCTTCTCGATTTAATTTTTGTTCTTTAGTTAATTCATTTTGTTTTTTATATTCTTCTACCTTTTTTATTAAATCACCAATATTTTTAGCATTATTTTCAAATTTTAATTCTGATGTTACAAATCTCAATTTTCCTATTTCAGTATTTTCAATTAAAATTTGATTTCCTAAATAATTTATTTTAAAATTAAATTTATCTTTATATAAAGTTAAATGACCAATATTTTCACCATAATAATTAACTGCATAATTAACCCCTGTTAATTCTTTTCCTGAAATCTTTTCATTATACGATGTTGATAAAAAGAATTTATCAGAATAAATATTTCTCTTTACTAAAGAAAAATTTTCAGAATTATCTTTGTTAATAGGCATTCTAAGTACAAAATTATCAAGTTCTAAATCATATAGTTCTTTTAATGTTGTCTTATTAAGTTTATAATATTTTGTTTTTGATTGTTTTTCAACAATTTCATAGAAATCATTAAAAAGAGTGTTTTCCGTATTATTTAAATTATCTTCTATATTTATTTTCCTATCTTTGTAAGTCATATTTATCTTACAATTATTTTCACTTATATTTAAATCACCAATATAATTATTCTTTAAATCATTTATTGTATATGATAAATTATTAATTTCAGATGAGTTATTTTTTACAATAGTAAAATTTTCATCTTCTACGAAATATGGGATTTCTAACTCAATTTGGATTTTTTCAGGTTTTAATCTGAAAATTTCTTTCAAATATTCTTTATTTAAAGTATAATGTTTTTTAACACCCTGCCTAGAAAGTATTTTGTAACTGCTCTTTGGTTCACTTGGTTTATTCAAATCATCTCCTAAAGAATTAAAGCATATAAATATAAAAGCTAAAATAGAAAAATATTTTTTCATACTAATTTTTATTTATAAATAGGGTTTTTAAAAAAAAACGAAAAAAAAATTGAGAATAATTTTTAAAGCACTATATTTGTAAAACAGTTTTATAAAAATTATGTCAAAAAACCTAATCTATGGACTAGTTGCGGTGGTAGTGCTTGCGCTAGGTGGTGGAACTTATTATTTTATGGGTTCACAAAAAGAATGTTGCAAGAAAGAAGCCACATGTGAGGCTAAAACAGATAGTGCAGCAACTACTAGCGATTCTACAAAAGTAGATAGCGCAGCAGTAGAAACTACAAAATAATCTAATTGAGAACTAGGTTATTTTAACCCTTGAGAAATCAAGGGTTTTTTTATTTAATTAAGGCAAAAGCTATCTTCTGCTGTCAAGAGTTCAACTCTAAATTTTGAAATCATCTCTCCTTTGAGAAAAATATTATAATTTTTAAAGAAATGCTTCATTTTAATTTTATCCCCATGTTCTCTTAATATGAATAATGAATAATTTCTTATTTCCTCTAAGGTTGTATAATCAAAATCAAATAAATCAAATTCTTTTGTTAATTTAAAGAAATCATCATCTTCATTTGAAGAGAAGAGAATTTCGCTAATAAGATTTTCAGATAACCTTGGATTTATATCTATTTGTTCTGAAAACAACCAAATTTCATTAAATACATTTAGTATAAACTCTATATCAATAAAATACTCATTGTTTTCTAATGCTTCTAAATACTTATTATCAATATCATCATTTTCTGAAACTTTTGAATAGAATTCACCATATAGGAATGATTCAAATAAATGATATGTATTTAATGAACGATGATATTTTCTTCTTATGAAAATACTTTTTTCCATGTAGAGTGTTTTTATTAAATAGAATAATAAAATGACTTATTATCTTTTCCATGAAAACCAAAAGGTAATATATTTTTTATTTCTTTAATTGATGTTTCATGTGAAAAATATTTGGCTACATCAATTGGAGCAAAAATACAACCTTCATTTTCATAAAATTCTCTATTATGACAACATATAAACATGTCTTCATTATAATAACCATAATATGCTTTCCATTCTAAATTCAATTTTTTTGCAACACCTAATAATTTTTTACTTCTTAATGTAAAACCTCCATTTCCAACTCTAACTAACTTACCATTTGAATCTCTATATTTAAAATTATCATTTGGTATGGGCCAGGGTGCGCCTATATAATCATAATCTAAAAATTCATCTCTCCACATTTCAGGATTTACAATAAAACCATCGTCTTGTATTATTAAAACATAATCAGTATCAATATAATCTATTAAATTATAAATAATAAATTTACTATAATTTTCATAATCTAATTTTTCTATATTAATTACAGTTATTTCATTATCTATAACATTTTCATTTGTTATTAATAAAGATTTAGCAAAATTAATACCTTGTTTTGAGTATTTTAAAGCTTTTAAAGACCTATCAACTCTGACACAAGTTACACAGACTAATGTAACATTTTCTAGGTTAATCATATCTTTAAAGTATCCTTGTATGAAGTGAATTTAC
>Ga0315904_10003724_pt1 | contig 22189 bp, 4 predicted proteins | sample LakEriMetagenome_6_FD_203529 | JGI IMG/M metagenome (GOLD analysis project Ga0315904, IMG submission 203529) | Freshwater fungal communities from buoy surface, Lake Erie, Ohio, United States - Buoy 12 MA120 | ecosystem: Environmental > Aquatic > Freshwater > Lake | place: USA: Lake Erie, Ohio... | reverse complement strand
CTCTAAAATTTTACCTCCTAGACGTTGCATATCCATACTCAGCAGCACTTGCTTTTCATCACGGGTATGTGCTGCGCGTTCATTCAGTTCATAGAAAGCTTCAATTCTGGATTTTGATTTGGTGCCCTTGGCCTTGGGTTGCCTGCGCATCCACTCCAGTTCTTTTTTCAATAGGTTGCGCGCTTTCTCGGCTTCGCGTTTTTCGTTGAATTCCCGCACACTTTTTTGTTCAAGGTAATAGGCATAATTTCCGGTATAACTATACAGCCTCGAATCGTCCAGTTCAATGATGCGTGTGCAAACGGCATCCAGAAAATACCTGTCGTGCGTAACCATAAGCAAGCTTATTCGGCTACTTTTCAGGTAGCCTTCAAGCCATGCAATCATATCAAGGTCGAGATGATTGGTAGGTTCATCCAGTATTAGCAAATCGGGATTTTGTATAAGTACTCGGGCCAATGCCAGGCGTTTTCGCTGTCCACCGCTGAGGGTAGATACCGGCTGCTCAAATTGATGAATATTCAGTCGGGTCAAAATCTGTTTCACCCGTGACTCATAATCCCAAGCATTCAAACGTTCCATTTCGTCAAGTACATGCTGTAAACGCTGAGGGTCGGCAGTTTCCTGTTCATCCGTTTGTGCATTCATCAGCAACTCATATTCAGCAATGGCTTTGAGCATAGAATCGTTGCTGTTAAACAGGGTTTTCCACACAGTTTCGTTTTCTGCAAATGAGGGCTCCTGCTCTAAAAAGAGAATAAGGGCATCTTTATTACGCAATACCTTTCCGCTGTCGGGATCATCGGTACTGGCCAGCAGATTCAGTAATGTGGTTTTGCCTGCCCCGTTGCGGGCTACCAGTGCTACTTTATCGCCTTCTCCGATGTGAAGGCTGATGTCGTCAAACAAGATGCGATCTCCGTAATGTTTTGAAATGTGTTCGGCCTGTAAATAATACACGCGGCAAATGTGCATTAAATACTGCTGTATGCCGCAAAATAATTTTACCCCGCCTTGTAATAGTGTATACTTGTAAGGTGAAACTGCTGTCACTGCTGCTGTTGCCTTTTACACTGCTGTATGCCCTGGGCATTGCCCTTCGAAACGGCTTGTACCGCTATGGCCTGTTCAAGCGAAGCAGATACGATTTTCCTGTGGTATGTGTGGGAAACCTGCGCGCAGGTGGCACCGGAAAAACACCTCACATACATTGGTTGATTGAACATTTGAAGCACGAACAAACACTGGCATTGCTTAGCCGCGGATACGGACGTACAACACAGGGCTATTTGGCGGCCGATAGCTCAGCCGATGCAAAAACTATAGGCGATGAACCTGCTCAACTGATGTACGCATTTTCTGATGTGCCTGTTGCAGTAAGTGAAAACCGTGTTTTTGCCATTCCTTCCATACTCACTGATTTTCCCGACACTACGTGTATACTTATGGATGACGGTTATCAGCATCTTGCACTGCAGGCGGGGCTGTATATTTTGCTTACAGAATATGCCAAACCATTTACACGCGATTGGATGCTGCCTTCGGGCCGACTTCGTGAATTCAGGTCAGGCTATAAACGAGCTGATGTATTGATTGTAAGTAAATGTCCGCCCGATATTACGACAACACAGATGCAACAGATGCGCGATGAGTTAAAACCGCTGGCCCATCAGCAACTTTATTTTACAACATTTCACTACGAAACGATGATAACGCTTGGCGGACAACCTCTGTCCTTACCTGATGAATCGGTAGTGCTGGCTATTTCATCAATAGCACAACCTTCTTATTTTATAGATGAACTGAAAAAAAGGTATACGGTAGAACACCATTTTAACTATGCCGACCATTACGCCTTTACAGATAAAGATGTGCGTATATGGAAAGACTGGATTCAGTCACTGCAGGGTAAAACTGCCACGCTCGTATGTACCGAAAAAGATGCCGTAAAAATTCGACAGTTGTGCGGCAATGATCCTCAGTTTGCAGTGTTGCCGGTACGCGTTAAGTTTATAACCGATGAAATCGCCTTTCTGAATCGGGTAAAGGAATACATCGCTTCGGAGCAAGCCGCGATGGAGTAAATGCAACGGTTGGCACAATATTATTATCTTTGAAGCAGATGTTAATTCGACTAATTGCTGCACTACTACTGACTGCGCCTGCGTACATGGTACATGCTCAAATAAACATGACGCTGCTGGCCAAATGGAATAACCCCAACCTGCCCAAAGTAGACGGTGATCAGATATGGAACGACATTATCGGCTGGCACGATACGGTAAGCAACCGCGAATACATCATTACCGGTACGGGCGATTCCATTTACTTTTTTGATATAACCAACCCCTCAGTTCCGGTATTGTGTGACGTTGAGAAAGGACGTGCAACGGGTGCCGTAAACCGCGATTATGAAATATACAGCCATTACGTTTACACAGTCAGCGACAGAAGTACTACACCCGGTTCGTTGCAAATTTTTGATCTGCAGTACCTGCCCGATTCGGTAAATAAAGTTTACGACAACGATACCTTCAGTATCAATACCCATACACTGTTTATTGAGCCCTCGCGGGCACGTATGTATTTATGCGGCAACGCTCACAAGCCTGCCGGCATGCGAAGCATGGCTATATTTTCGCTGGCTAACCCTGTAAGCCCAACATACCTGGGGCAAATTCCAAAATCAGAAGGCTGTGCATACACACATGAAATGTACGCCCGAAACGATACCGCATTTCTATCATGCGGCTACGAGGGATTATATATTTACGATGTTCGAAATGCTGCAACACCTGTACAACTTGGCAGTATATTGCCACCCTATCCGCAAAACGGATACAACCACAGCAGCTGGCTTGACAGTACAGGAGAATTTTTAATGTTTACCGATGAGAATCAAGGTTTGGGAGTAAAGATTTATGATATCAGCGACATCCGCAATCCTGATTTTATTACTGTATTTAATTCGAATGTTGGTGCACTTCCGCATAATGCTTATTGGAAGGGGCGTTTTGCTTACGTATCGTCATACGAAGACGGTGTAGTGGTATACGATCTGCAAAATCCGAAATCGCTTAAGTTCAAACAGCCTCCGCTTGCGGGTTGGTATGATACCTATACCCTTAACCCAACCGGGGTTTACAACGGCTTTCATGGTTGCTGGGGCGTTTGGCCATTCCTGCCTTCGGGTGTTATTATAGCCAGTGATATGAGCGAAGGCATATTCATTTTACAGCCCTCGCCTACCCTGAGTGTAGATAAAAATACACCAACACTGGTGCATAGCAAGGTTTATCCGAATCCATTCAGCACTTCCACGCTGCTCACTGTTCATAGCCTTACCGCACAAGAAGTAACCCTGCGCATATTTGACCAAAATGCCCGCGTTATTTCAGAACGTATCGTTATACTGGCGCAAGGTGGCACACAAATTGATTTAAACGAATTGTCTCCATATCCATCTGGGTTATACCATATACGTATTGAAAATAATCAGCAACGCATTTACCACCATGTCATTAAAAATTAAACTGCTATTTATAGGTGTGCTGCTCACACTTGCTTCAGATATATGTGCACAACGTGCCTATCAGATGCGTCTGCTCGGAAACTGGAATGATACCGCACTGGCAAAGAATCCGAATATGGAAGGTCAGGTGTGGAATGAATTGACGGGTTGGACAGATACGGCAACCGGAAAAGAATACATCATCATGGGCAGTATTGATTCGATTTATTTTTTTGATGTAAGCAATCCGCAGCAAATAAAACTCTGTGATGTTGAGACGGGACTTAACCGTGCCATAAACCGCGATGTAGAAGTTTATGGCCATTATGTGTATTGCGTAAGCGACAATGCGCCCGCAGGCAAACTGCAAATTTTTGATATGAGTTTTCTGCCCGACTCGGTACATAAGGTGTATGAAAGTGCTGAATTCGGTTTCAATACACACAGTTTATTTATCAATAAAGAAAGTAAAAGGCTGTACATGTGTATCAACCGGTCAGGTACCAAAATAATTGGAATGGATATTCTATCCATTGACACACCGGATAAGCCCAGTTTTTTAGGGACGCTGCAAACATCGCCATCGGCATGCCAGCGCGTGCATGAAGTGTTTGTGAAAAATGATACCGCTTACTGCTCATGCGAATACAAAGGATTATACGTGTACGACCTAACCGACTTATCGCAGCAACGGTTGCTAGGTGGCATAGTTCCACCGTACCCTTATAACGGATACAACCATACCAATTGGGTAGACAGCAGTAATCAGTTTATTGCTTTTACCGATGAGCTTCCACAGGGTCAGCCGCTGAAAGTGTATCGCATTCGCGATTTGAACGACATGACCTACCTGACTCACTTCAATACAAATACAGGAGCCACACCGCATAATTTATTTTGGATAGGAACCACGCTTTATGTAAGCTGGTACCATGATGGAGTGTATATGCTGGACATGACCAACCCGCGCTTACCTAAAATAAAAGGATTTTACGATACTTATCCGCAAAATGCAACCGGCAATTACACAGGTTTTAAAGGATGTTGGGGTGTGTATCCCTATTTCACATCAGGCAATATTGCAGCCAGCGATATGACAAACGGATTGTTCATGCTCAAATACGATACAACTGTAAAACTATCGGCACCTGAACTGCTTGTCAAACCTCAGGATGTGGAGGTATTTCCTAATCCGTTTGAAACTTATATTGACATACACATACACGAATTTACACCTCAGACTATAGATATAAGTATGACCGATGTGCAGGGTCGAATTGTAGATACACACCTATTGACATCAGCTGCAGAAAGCATGCGTGTGAATGTACCTGAAGATTTGCGTGCCGGTATATATTTGCTGCATGTTCGCACCAGCGAAGGAACCGTAACCAAAAAAATAGTCAGACGCTAATGCAATATTCACTGCGATTTCTGTTTTGGTTAAGTTTCGTGTTGCCATATACACTTGCGGCACAACAAAAAACACCGCAGCAGCTGACACGTTTTTTCACCGAGCAAGATATTGAACGTAACTCGGGTTATACCCCGCTCGATAGTTCCATTGATCAGTTGGAAATTTTTCATCCCGGTTTCAGGCAACATGTTTTTCAGGATCTGGGTAATATAGGAACAGCCGCACAACCACTGCGTTTCGGGATAACTAGACAAACCGGATTCAGCTATGCTGCCAACCCATATGAGATGTATTTTCTATCGCCCTTGCATACACAGTACATCAACACTAAAGCACCTTACAGCGATCTGTTTTATGCACAGGGAAGCAACGAACTGCTTCTACTAAAAATAAAGCATGCACAAAATATCAATCCACGGTGGAATATAGGTATTGACTTTAATCGAACTACATCGCAAGGTTTTCAGCTAAAACAAATAACGAGTTTATACAATTACCAGTTCTTTACCTCATACACCAGCAAAAACCTGCGCTATATGATGCTGGCATCAACAACGTGGAACCGTGGCATAAACGAAGAAAACGGAGGTATACTGAGCGACTCCGTATATGAATCACTTACAGGTGCAAGTAAAGTGGTTAATACTCGTATTGAAGGGACACCAACAACTGGCGCTCAAACGCGTTTTAAAAGCCGCGATGCATACCTCAAAAATTATTATCGGTTTGGACGTGCCTACCAGGATATAAATGGGAAAGACACATTCTACCGTTTTACTCCTACCCTTCAGCTTTCACATACACTTCATGCACATGAGATAAGTTATATATTCGAAAATTCGGGAACTATACTTGACTCATCGCTGCTGCCAAACAGATTTTATGACACAGGCAAATCAACATTCGACTCGGCCTATTTTGGCATACTGCGTAACACATTTCACGCAAACTGGCTGAGCGGCACTACTACCTTGCTTAAAGACACCGTTAATTTGCGGCTATATGCGTTGGCTACTCACGAACTTATACAGGTAGCGCAACCTGTTTTTACTCGTAGGTTCGACAATGTACTGGCAGAAGCCGGTGCTGAATTTTACAGTCAAACATTACGTAAACCCTTACTTAATATTCGTGTCAATTCGGTACTAAGCGGATACAACGCAGGTGATTATATGTTGTGTGCCGAAGGACGTTTGGCTAATCAATACCTGGAAGGTTCAGGACGCTTACATGTTCAGCAATTTCGGCCTGACTTTATGATGCAGACATTTAAATCAAACGCCTTTATCTGGAATAATAATTTCGATGCAACACGCGTATTGCAAACAGGTGTAAGTGTATCTTCACGTACACTTCGAAATAATTTTTCTATTCACTACGACCGCTATGTGCTAAACAATTGGGTGTATTACGGCACCGATGTAAAACCGACTCAGTTTACACCTTCAATTGCTGTTAATGTTTTGCAGCTGAGTAAAACATTTCAGGTATGGAGATTTTACCTGGAGCATTATGCGTACTTACAACAGTCGAATTCAGACCTTATTCGTTTGCCCGAATTTGCAACATTATTTCGTTACAGTTATAGAGCTAAATTTTTTGGCATGACTAAGTTTCAGTTGGGCTTTGATATTTTTTATCGCACTGCATATATGGCTCAGGCCTATAATCCTGCAACACGTATGTTTCACTTACAAGATGAAGTGCGAATTGGAAATTATCCTGTTATCGACCCGTTTATAGCAGCACAGGTAAGACGGGCTAATTTCTTTGTTAAGTACGAACACGTTAACGAAAATTTTTTGTTTCGCACTGGACAATACTTAACTCCTCATTATCCAGTATCTCAGGCCTCCTTCCGTTTCGGACTCAGATGGCGATTTTATGACTAGTTCACTTTAATGGCTTTGTACCTTCGTATAAATTCGCGGCCATCTTCAACATACTTCACTTCTACCACGTAAAGTCCGGCTTCAAAATCTTCGCCAAAACTGATAATGTTGAATGGATCTTGTTGGAATTTTTCGTAAACTATTTTGCCATTCAGGTTGTACACTGTAAAATCAAATCGAGCATTGATCTGCGTAGTTACAATTTTCAAATTCAGCGTGTAGTTGGATGGATTAGGATACAATACAGCATCGTAAGTCATGTAATCTGTGATGAGTTCATCATTCGACTGACCTCCGCAACGCATATCACAGTGTCCAATTCTTGCACCCAGGGCAACACGGGCAGGCACTTCTGAAATCGGCACACTCATTGAGAAACTGTCGCGCATGTTTTTAAGCGGCTTCATACACATCACTATCTGCTTTTGCTCAAGGTTAAATTCAGGACGAGGATCACGTACATCCAGCACACAAACTTCAACCGTTGATGAATTTATACAGCCGAATACATTTTTAACAATAGCTTTAATTTTATTTATACCACCGCTAACCGGAATGTAGGTAGGTGTTGAATCTGTAATGTTAACCACACCCTCTCCTTCCCATAGGTACCTTAACGGGCGTTCATCTGATGTAATAACACCCAGCTTCATGGTTTGAGGACCATAGCCTAAGTACATCTGATTAGGGTTTGGCAACACATCAGGAACCCCGATTACGGGACCGTTTTTGTCAATTTCGGCAAATGGAGTAAAGTTAGGTATAGTACCAATTACACGAATAGTAGCTGTACAAGTTGAACTTAGTCCGTGCACATCGGTTACAGTCAGAATCACTGAATTATTACCAATATTGGCACATGAAAACGAATCGCGGTCGATAGTATAAGATACAATACCGGTTTCATCTGTTGATCCGTCATCTACCATAGATGCATCAATATACGCCCAGCCATTTACCAATGTTATATCAAGCGACTTGCAGCGAGCCTCTGGTGGGTTGCGCTCTTCTATATTTACAAAGAATGTATCGGTAGAGAGGTTTCCGTTTTTGTCGCGCACATACAATACCACCACATTGTTTCCAAGATTGCTAATGTTAAATGTTGTTTTGGATAACCACATGCTGTCAATACCACATGCATCGGTTGAACCAGTATCGACATCGGCCACTGTGATTGTTTTCAAATTAGAAGGCAATACCAATGTTAGTGTTAAATTTTTGGCACGGGCAAGTGGTTTAATGGTATCAAACACCTGAACTTTAAATGACTGAATACTGAAGTTACCGTTAACATCAGTAACAGTGAAGTTAACCGTATTTACACCCACATCACTGCAGGTAAATATGGAATCAGATAAGGTGAGCGCCACCTTACCACATGCATCATTGCTACCGTTATCAATAAATGAGGCCGGTACGGTTATAGTTCCTGATGCATTCAGATAAACATCCACATTTCTGCCAAGTAGCACAGGACGCACGGTATCTATCACATGTACGCTGGCTGTAGCGCTACCGATATTTCCATTATTGTCGCGTGCAAATAAACGTATGATATTTGTACCTGTTTGACTGCAGCTGAAATTTGATTGTGACAAATACAAACTATCAATACCACAGGCATCGGTTGATGCACTATCTATTTGTTGGGGAGTTATGGAAGCAACGCCTGATGAGCTAAGGTAAAGCACAATTTGGCGGGTGCGAACAACCGGGCGAATGGTATCGCGTACAGTTACCTGCTGAACACATGTACCGGTATTGCCCGACAAATCGGTAGCAACCCATGTTACGGCAGTAGTTCCTAAAGGATAGAAATTATTAGCGGGTGCATTGCTGGTAAATAACACACTGCAGTTATCAATATTCAATACCGGAGGTGTTGGCAATACAAAAATACGTCCGCATGTATCAGCAGTAGTAAATACATTTTGTGCCGGTGGGCAAATCGGCTTAGGCCTTATGGTGTCACGAACTATGATAGTTGCTGAATCGCTGGCGCTGTTTCGGCTCTTGTCAAATACTGTTACAAATACACGATTAGCACCAATGTCGTTACAGCTAAACACTGACCGGTTAATGGCTATCGAATCTATTACACAGTTATCAACCGAAGCCTGATTAAACTGAGCTCCTGTAACACTCACTGTTCCTGCTGCATTCAGGTAAGCCGTAACCGAAACAAGCGAAGGACGAGGAGCAATGGTATCAACTATACTTATAAATACAGAAGCAGTATCGCGATTTCCTGACGAATCTTGCATGGTAAGCACTACCCTATTCAATCCCAAATCTGAACAAGTAAATACTGTTTTGCTTAAGCTCAGCTGTGCAATTCCGCAATTATCTGACGATGCGCTATCGAGTATAAACGGACTAACCGTTGCCTGACCGGCAGCGTTTACGTATGCAGTAATAAGTTGTTTCGGTCTCGCTTTGGGTCTCATTGTATCCAAAACGTTTACTACAGTTTGTGCCTGAGCTGTGTTTCCTGTCTGGTCTTTAAGAGTAGCAATAATTGTCTGAGGACCTTTTTCACCACAGCCAAACTGAGTGCGGTTCAACACTATAGATGCCAGCGAACAATTGTCGCGGGATGCACTATCGACAAGCGTAGATGTAACCTGTGCAATACCTGATGCATTCAGATAAACTGTTGCAGGACGCAGCACAGCTACAGGAGCAATGGTATCAACTACCCTAATAGTTGCAGGAGCTGTATTTATATTACCGTTTACATCTGTTACCCTAAAGGTAGCAGTAGTGAATCCAAGTTGCGCGCAACTGAATGTATCGGGCTGAAGAGCGAATGAAGCTATACCGCATCTATCAGACGAAGCGCTGTCAACCAGTGCTGGGTTTACCGTAACTTTTCCATTCGGTTGAAGATACGCTGTAAACAGACGTGGCAAAGCTCTTGGCAAAATGGTATCACGTATCAATACGCTTGAAGTATCGTAAGATACATTTCCGCTATTATCGGTTACTTTTAGTACGATTGTGTTTAGTCCAGTATTGGCGCAGGTAAATGAATCAGGTATTGCACTATAAGATGCTATTCCGCATACATCAGCCGAGCCACTGTCCAATTCATTGCCTGAAATTTTAACAAATCCGCTGCTGTTCAGCGAACGTAACAGTGTTCTGGCTGAGGCAACAGGTTTAATGGTATCACGAACCTGCACTGTCGCAAATGCTGAATCTCTATTGCCATAAATATCAGTTACAACAAGGGTAACTGTATTATTGCCTGCAGAAGAACAAGTAAAAGTTGTCGGTTGAACACTGCGGGTACTTATTGCACAGTTGTCGGCCGAGGCTGAATCTATCTGACCTACATTAACAGTTGCCACCCCTGCACTGTTTAAGAAAACAACCGTATTGCGGGTACGTATTACCGGTCTTAGCGTATCGAGTATGCGCACAAATGCAGGAACTGTTCGGATGTTACCCGACTGATCAGTTAGTGAAACAGTAACCTGATTGATGCCCACTGCGCTGCAGGTAAATGAATCGGGACTTACCGTAAATGTTTGGATGCGACAATTATCAAATGATGCACTGTCAAAATCGGAACCTGTAAAGTGGGCAACTCCGGCACTGTTTAGATATACAACCGGAGTTTTAATATGTGGAACCGGTCTTACTGTATCAAGCACTACTACCTGTACCGTACTTTGCGCTGTATTTCCGCTGCTGTCAGATACTGCGTATGTAATTACATTTATTCCCAGATTTGTACAGTCAAATGTGGCTTTGCTTAATGTTCTGTTTCCAATTGCACAGTTATCTGTTGAGCCGCTGTCAACACTATTTGGAGTTAAAACACCAACACCCGATGCATTCAGGTAAACTGTAGCTGGTTTAGTACGAATAACCGGCATGGTGGTATCGGCAACAAACACCTGTGCGGTAGCCATTGCTGTATTTCCTTTTCTGTCGCGGGCAAACAATGTAGCTGTGTTGATACCACGTGCCGAGCAACTGTAAGTATTAGGTATCACCCATGTTGAATCAATGCCGCACGGATCGGAAGTGCTACTGTCTATTTGCGATGGTAACAGTGCTGCAATTCCATTAGCATTTAGGTAAACTGTAGCAGTGCGGGTTGTAACCACCGGCTTAATAGTATCCAGTATATGAACAGCCGATGTATCATATGAAATATTTCCGCTTTGATCAGAAACAGATAGCACTACTAGTTGTATTCCGGTACTGTTGCATCCAAATGTAGCCGGATTAGCAGTGCGTGTAACAACTCCACAATTATCTGATGACGCACTATCAAGCATGGCACCTGTTACTGAAGCAGTACCTGATTGATTTAGGTAAACGCTTACATCTTTTGCAATCGCTTTTGGTTTGATGGTATCCAATACGGTAATCTGTGTATTGACGCTTCTGCTATTACCGCTTTGGTCTGTTAGCGTTAATGTTGCAATTGATGAACCCAGTTGTAAACAGCTAACCGTATCGGGACTAATCGTACGGGAGATAAGTGAACAATTATCTGATGATGCACTGTCAACAGCCGAAGCAGATAAAGCAGCTTTGCCCTGAGCATTTAGGTACACAGTAACAGTACGTGTAACAGGTTTAGGTGCTATGGTATCTATAACAATTACCTGTCCTGTTTTAGATGAGCTATTACCATTCACATCTGTAACCGTTAGTGTGTAGGTGCGTAAACCTAAATCACTGCAAGTGTAACTGGCTGGTGTTACAACCCGCTGTTGTATTCCGCATGCATCCTTTGAAGCGCTGTCGGCTACCGAGGCGCTTAATGTAGCAACACCAGCTGCATTCAGATACAGTACCGGCAATGCTGTGTTAACTACAGGTGAAATGGTGTCACGTATCTGAACGGTAGCATTAGACGTATTGAAATTACCGTAGATATCAGTCACTTTTAATACAACTGTATTCAACCCAACTGAGGCGCAGGTAAATGAGTCAATGTTTAATTCACGTGTTATTGAAGTACAGTTATCAAAGGATGCACTATCAAACATAGCAGCAGTTACTTTAACAAATCCTGAGCTATTCAGATAGGCAACCGCATTTCTTGTTACAACGGTAGGTTTGATGGTATCTATAAGCATCACCCCTGCTTGTACTGTAATAGAATTATTGCTGCTATCCTTGATGGTTACCTGCACGGTATTGAATCCTAAATTCGAGCAATCAAGTGTATCCGGATTGACAGAGAATGATGCTATACCGCAGTTATCTGTTGATGTACTGTCAAACATCCGTCCGGTAATTACTGCAAATCCGTTTGGTGAAAGATAAGTAGTGCGATTGGCGAGTATAGCACGTGGAGCTATTGTATCTAAAACCAAAACATTCGCCACACCTGTTCTGGTATTGCCACTCGAGTCGCGCACGGTAAGCTGCACCAGGTTATTGCCTTTTTCTGAACAACCAAATACAGATTTATTTATTGTCAGGTTTACGCCACTACAATTATCTGTACTTGCACTATCAATCATAGCAGGTGTTAAGTTGGCCTCTCCGCTAGCATTCAAATAGATTGTTCTGTTTCTGGTGATCACACGTGGCGCAATGGTATCAAGCACAGTTACTATTACTGTTTTTTGCGCAACATTTCCTGAACTGTCATCAGCTGAAAAAACAATGTTATTTAAACCGATGTGTGAGCAGTTAAACACGGACTGTGACAGTAATCGATTGCGTACCGAACAATTATCGGTAGTTCCGCTATCCACCATATTAGCCGTAATGGAAGTCTGACCTGTTGAATCGAGATAAACCGTTACATGACGAGTTTGTAGTCGTGGACGAATCGTATCAAGCGCTGTTACAATACTTGTCACAACGGTTGTATTACTCCATCTGTCAGTGACTGTATATGTTACAGTATTAGCACCACGGTTACTGCAGGTAAGTGATGTTGGACTTACGGTTGCACTCTGCACATTACAGTAATCAAGCGTACCGTTATCAACTGTTTGTGGTGTAACAGCTACAAATCCATTTGCATTGAAGTAAATGGTTGTGTCTTTAGCACGTGCAATTGGTGCCAACGTATCATTTACAGTTACTATACAGGTATCTGTTGCTATATTGCCATCAAAGTCTTCAACAATCAATGTGACAACATTCGGACCCAGCATTGAACAGGTAAAGAGATTAGGCGTAACACTCATTACTTTAATGCTGCAATTATCGGATGAACCAGTATTGACAGATGATGGGGCAATGGTAGCTCTGCCGGTTGAGTCTACATAAATGATAATACCGGATGCTACAGCTACCGGCTTAATAGTATCCCGTACCAATACCGTTGCGTTTGCGCTGCTGAAGTTGCCGCTACTATCAAATGTTGTGAGCGTAACCGTATTATTACCCAAATTCGAGCAGCTGAATATATTCGGCACAAGTGTCATGCTGTCTATGGCACAATTATCATTCGAGCCGTTGTTTACCTGAGCTGGCGTAATATTTACAGTACCGGAGGCATTAACATACGCGGTGATATTACGCGTAATTGTTGCGGGACGGATCGTATCAACTACTGTTACTATAGCTGTTGCACTGGTGAAATTACCTGTTTTATCGAATGTTGACAGTGTGACGATATTGTTACCCAATTTAGAACAGTTGAATGTATTCGGCACAACAGCCATACTATCTATAGCGCAATTGTCGTTTGAGCCATTGTTTACCTGTGCAGGTGTGATACTCACAGTACCCGATGCATTAACATAAACTGTGACATTACGTGTGATTGTTGTTGGACGTATAGAGTCGAGCACAGTAACTAATGCAGGTGCCGAACTGAAGTTACCGCTGCTATCGTAGGTTGTAAGTTGTACAATATTATACCCCAGATTGGAACATGTAAATGAATTCGGAACAACGTGCATACTATCTATCGAACAGTTATCAGTAGAGCCGTTGTTTACCTGTGCTGGTGTAATGCTTATGGTCCCGGATCCATTAAGGTATACAACTATATTGCGCACTGTAGTTAACGGACTAATCGTATCAAGAACAGTTACAGTGGCGGTCGCACTTCTAAAGTTGCCACTGCGGTCGAATGTGGTTAATGTAACGGTATTGGTCCCAAGGCTCGAGCAGTTGAATGTATTCGGAACAACGCGCATACTATCTATCGCGCAGTTGTCAGTTGAGCCATTATTGACCTGTGCAGGTGTTATACTCACTGTACCCGATGCATTCACATAAGCAATGATATTGCGTGTAATCGTATTTGGTCTAATTGTATCAAGCACCGTTACTGTTGCATTCGCACTGGTAAAGTTACCGCTTCGGTCGAATGTTGTTAGCGTTACGGTATTAGCACCAAGGTTCGAGCAGTTGAATGTATTTGGAACAACGCGCATACTATCTATCGCGCAGTTATCAGTCGAGCCATTATTTACTTGTGCAGGCGTGATACTTACTGTACCGCTTGCATTCACATAAACTGTGATATTGCGTGCGGTGGTTACAGGACGTATCGTATCAAGAACTGTTACGGTCGCAGTTGCAATGCTGAAGTTCCCACTGCTGTCGAATGTAGTTAGTGTTACGGTATTATTGCCAAGGTTAGAACAGTTGAATGTATTTGGCACAACACGCATGCTGTCAATAGCGCAGTTGTCGGTTGAGCCATTGTTTACCTGTGCAGGTGTTATACTCGCTGTACCGCTTGCATTCACATAAACAGTGATATTGCGTGCGTTGGTTAAAGGGCGTATCGTATCAAGAACTGTTACGGTCGCAGTTGCAATGCTGAAGTTTCCACTGCTGTCGAATGTAGTTAGTGTTACAGTATTATTACCAAGGTTCGAACAGTTGAATGTATTCGGCACAACACGCATGCTGTCAATAGCGCAGTTGTCGGTTGAGCCACTATTTACCTGTGCAGGTGTTATACTCACTGTACCGCTTGCATTCACATAAACAGTGATATTGCGTGCGGTGGTTACAGGACGTATCGTATCAAGAACTGTTACGGTCGCAATAGCACTGCTGAAGTTTCCACTGCTGTCGAATGCGGTTAGCGTTACGGTATTATTGCCAAGATTAGAACAGTTGAATGTATTCGGCACAACAGCCATACTGTCTATCGCACAATTATCTGTTGAGCCATTATTTACCTGTGCAGGTGTTATACTCACTGTACCGCTTGCATTCACATAAACTGTGATATTGCGTGCGGTAGTTAAAGGGCGTATCGTATCAAGAACTGTTACGGTCGCAATCGCACTGCTGAAGTTTCCACTGCTGTCGAATGTAGTTAGTGTTACAGTATTATTGCCAAGGTTCGAACAGTTGAATGTATTCGGCACAACACGCATGCTGTCAATAGCGCAGTTGTCGGTTGAGCCATTATTTACCTGTGCAGGTGTTATACTCACTGTACCGCTTGCATTCACATAAACAGTGATATTGCGTGCGGTGGTTACAGGACGTATCGTATCAAGAACTGTTACGGTCGCAATAGCACTGCTGAAGTTTCCACTGCTGTCGAATGCGGTTAGCGTTACGGTATTATTACCCAGATTTGAACAGTTGAATGTATTCGGCACAACAGCCATACTGTCTATCGCACAATTATCTGTTGAGCCATTATTGACCTGTGCAGGTGTTATACTCACTGTACCGCTTACATTCACATAAACAGTGATATTGCGTGCGGTGGTTAAAGGGCGTATCGTATCAAGAACTGTTACGGTCGCAGTTGCAATGCTGAAGTTCCCACTGCTGTCGAATGTAGTTAGTGTTACGGTATTATTGCCAAGGTTAGAACAGTTGAATGTATTTGGCACAACACGTATGCTGTCAATAGCGCAGTTGTCGGTTGATCCATTGTTTACCTGTGCAGGTGTTATACTCACTGTACCGCTTGCATTCACATAAACAGTGATATTGCGTGTAGTGGTTACAGGACGTATCGTATCAAGAACAGTTACAGTGGCGGTCGCACTTCTAAAGTTGCCACTGCGATCGAATGTGGTTAATGTAACGGTATTGGTCCCAAGGTTCGAACAGTTGAATGTATTCGGTACAACGCGCATACTATCTATCGCGCAGTTGTCAGTTGAGCCATTATTGACCTGTGCAGGTGGTATACTCACTGTACCCGATGCATTCACATAAGCGGTGATATTGCGTGTAATCGTATTTGGTCTAATTGTATCAAGCACCGTTACTGTTGCATTCGCACTGGTAAAGTTACCGCTTCGGTCGAATGTTGTTAGCGTTACGGTATTGGTGCCAAGGTTCGAGCAGTTGAATGTATTTGGAACAACGCGCATACTATCTATCGCGCAGTTGTCAGTTGAGCCATTATTGACCTGTGCAGGTGGTATACTCACTGTACCCGATGCATTCACATAAGCGGTGATATTGCGTGTAATCGTATTTGGTCTAATTGTATCAAGCACCGTTACTGTTGCATTCACACTGCTAAAGTTTCCACTGCTATCGAATGTAGTTAGCGTTACGGCATTATTGCCAAGATTAGAACAGTTGAATGTATTTGGCACAACACGCATGCTGTCAATAGCGCAGTTGTCGGTTGAGCCATTATTTACTTGTACAGGTGTTATACTTACTGTACCGCTTGCATTCACATAAACAGTGATATTGCGTGCGGTGGTTAAAGGGCGTATCGTATCAAGAACTGTAACCGTTGCAGTAGCAATGCTGAAGTTTCCACTGCTGTCTAATGTAGTTAGTGTTACGATATTATTGCCAAGGTTAGAACAGTTGAATGTATTCGGTACAACAGCCATACTGTCTATCGCACAATTATCTGTTGAGCCATTATTTACTTGTACAGGTGTTATACTCACTGTACCGCTTGCATTCACATAAACAGTGATATTGCGTGCGGTGGTTACAGGACGTATCGTATCAAGAACTGTAACCGTTGCAGTAGCAATGCTGAAGTTTCCACTGCTGTCGAATGTAGTTAGTGTTACGGTATTATTGCCAAGGTTAGAACAGTTGAATGTATTTGGCACAACACGCATGCTGTCAATAGCGCAGTTGTCGGTTGAGCCATTATTTACTTGTGCAGGTGTGACACTTACTGTACCGCTTGCATTCACATAAACAGTGATATTGCGTGCGGTGGTTAAAGGGCGTATCGTATCAAGAACTGTTACGGTCGCAATAGCACTGCTGAAGTTTCCACTGCTGTCGAATGTAGTTAGTGTTACAGTATTATTGCCAAGGTTAGAACAGTTGAATGTATTCGGCACAACAGCCATACTGTCTATCGCACAATTATCAGTCGAGCCATTATTTACTTGTGCAGGTGTTATACTCACTGTACCGCTTGCATTCACATAAACTGTGATATTGCGTGCGGTGGTTAAAGGGCGTATCGTATCAAGAACTGTTACGGTCGCAATAGCATTGCTGAAGTTCCCACTGCTGTCGAATGTAGTTAGTGTTACGGTATTATTGCCAAGGTTAGAACAGTTGAATGTATTCGGCACAACAGCCATGCTGTCTATCGCACAATTATCAGTCGAGCCATTATTTACCTGTGCAGGTGTTATACTCACTGTACCCGATGCATTCACATAAACAGTGATATTGCGTGCGGTGGTTAAAGGGCGTATCGTATCAAGAACTGTTACGGTCGCAATAGCATTGCTGAAGTTTCCACTGCTGTCGAATGTAGTTAGTGTTACAGTATTATTGCCAAGGTTAGAACAGTTGAATGTATTTGGCACAACAGCCATACTGTCTATCGCACAATTATCAGTTGAGCCATTATTAACCTGTGCAGGTGTTATACTCACTGTACCGCTTGCATTCACATAAACTGTGATATTACGTGCGGTGGTTAAAGGACGTATCGTATCAAGAACTGTTACGGTCGCAATGGCACTGCTGAAGTTTCCACTGCTGTCGAATGTAGTTAGCGTTACGGCATTATTGCCAAGGTTAGAACAGTTGAATGTATTCGGCACAACAGCCATACTGTCTATCGCACAATTATCGGTTGAGCCATTATTTATTTGTGCAGGTGTGATATTTGCAGCTCCTGAAGTATCCAGATAAACCGAAATATTCCGCGTTAAGATGATAGGTCTTACAGTATCACGTACAGTTACAAGCACATTCTTAGTAGTTGTATTGCCGCTTTGGTCACGTGCTGTAAATTGAATAGTGTTTATACCAAGATTTGCACACGTAAAGATAGACTGTGAAATCCAGATGGAATCTATTAAGCAATTATCTATTGTAGAAGAATCAGTTAGGTTTGCAGAGACGCTTACACGACCTGTCGAATCCAGATAAGCCACAATATTTCTAGTCAACACCCTTGGACTTATAGTATCTAAAACGGTAACTATTGATAATGCAAACTGGGTATTAAAATTATTGTCAGTCACAAAAAGTGTATCAATATTAGGACCAAGATCTGCACAGCTAAAATTCAATTTAGAAGCTGATATGTTTATTACTTTACAATAATCAGATGAACCATTATCGATATCTACTGGCTGTATAGTTCGATTGCCTGCTGAATCAAGATAAATAGTAATGTTTTTAGCTCGTGCAACAGGTGTCAGCGTATCACGTAATTCGATAGTCAAGGTATCTGTCCTTACGTTATTACTCTGGTCGGTAACCGTGAATAGTATAGTATTAAAGCCCAAATTTGCACAAGTAAGTGTATCGGGGTCTACCACGCGGTTTGTTATACTACAATTATCGAACGAAGCACTGTCTACCGCGAGAGGATTGATTTCGTAATTTCCTGTCGAGTCAATGTAAACGGTCAGGTTACGTTTCACAATAGTCGGCCTTACGGTATCCGCCACAGTTACCTGCGTAGCTGCTACTGCACTATTACCACTTGAATCTACTGCGTAGAAGAGAATAGTATTTAGGCCGAGTTGAGAACATGTAAATGTACTCGTACTCAAATAAATGGTATCAAGCCTACACTGATCAAATGTTCCATTATCTACACTTGATGCACTAAGCACACCCACGCCTGAACTGTTCAAATAAACGGTTACGGGGCGTGTAGCAATGGTAGGTGCTATTGTATCAAGAACGTATACAAATGCATGAGCAGAACCAATATTTCCCGAAGAATCTTCGACTGTCAGTGTAACAGTATTCATTCCAATGTTACCACAAGTAAAGGTTGAAGGCGATACTGACATTTGCTTGATGTAACAATTATCAGTCGAAGCATTATTAATACGGGACGCTGTAGTTGAAGCTGTTCCGGCTGAGTTCAAGTAGACCGTATCACTCTTTGTAAACACAAGCGGTGCAATGGTATCGAAAACTTGTACGTTTGCAATTGCTGAAGCTGTATTACCACTTGAATCGCGAACAAACAACTGAACAGTATTGTTGCCTGCAGCAGCACAATTGAAAAGCTCTGGTACTACCCACATGCTATCAATACTACAGTTATCCGAACTGCCGTTATTGACCAGAATAGCCTGAAGCTGTGCTGTTCCTGCTGAATTCACATAAACCGCTACCGGCTGAGTAATCACTACAGGCCTTACAGTATCAATAACAGTTACTATTGCTGTTGCACTTTTGAAGTTGCCACTGCTGTCGAATGTGGTTAATGTAACCGTGTTGGTGCCAAGGTGTGAACAATTAAATATGTTTGGCACAACGGTCATGCTGTCTATCGCACAATTATCATTCGAGCCATTGTTCACTTGTGCAGGCGTGATACTGACTGTTCCTGCTGCATTCACATAGACCGTGACATTGCGTGTGAGTGTATTTGGCTTAATCGTATCAACTACATTTACCGTGGCAGTGGCGGTGGTAAAGTTGCCACTTCGGTCGAATGTGGTGAGTGTAACCGTATTGCTACCCAGATTCGAACAATTGAATGTATTTGGAACAACTCGCATGCTGTCTATAGCGCAGTTATCCGTTGATCCGTTATTTACCTGTGCAGGTGTAATGCTTACCGTGCCGGAAGCATTTACGTACACTGTTATGTTGCGTGTTAGTGTAACAGGGCGTATTGTATCAAGTACAGTAACGATTGCTGTTCCGCTACTGAAATTGCCACTGCTGTCATAAGTAGTGAGTGTTACCGTATTATTACCTAGAGTCGAGCAATTGAATGTATTCGGAATAACACGCATGCTGTCTATCCTACAATTATCCGTTGAGCCGTTATTTACTTGTGCAGCTGTGATGCTTACCATGCCTGATGCATTTGCATATAAAGTAATGTTACGGGTAAGTGTAACTGGGCGTATTGTATCAAGTACAGTTACCGTAGCCGCTGCAGAACTGAAGTTACCGCTACTGTCGTAGGTGGTTAGCATTACGGTGTTGGCACCCAAATTTGAACATGTAAATGTAGCGGGTGCAACCGTCATACTGTCAATGGCACAATTATCGTTCGATCCGTTATTTATTTGATTTGGTGTGATGCTCACCGTACCTGCTGCATTTACGTATACGGTTATGTTACGGGTAAGTGTAGCTGGGCGTATCGTATCAAGCACCGTTACTGTAGCAGGTGCACTGCTGAAGTTGCCACTGCTGTCATAAGTAAAAAGCGAGACGGTATTAGTCCCCAGATTTGTACATGTTAGTATGTTAGGTACAACTCGCATACTGTCTATTGCGCAGTTATCGTTGGAACCGTTGTTGAGTTGTGCTGGTGTAATACTTGCCGTTCCGGATGAATTTAAATAGACAGTATTATTGCGGGTCAATGTAATTGGACGTACTGTATCAAGTACTGTAACCGTGGCTGTAGCACTGCTAAAATTACCGCTGCCGTCAAATGTAAATAGTGTTACCGTATTATTACCCAGGTTCGAACAGTTAAATGTATTCGGCACAACGGCCATGCTGTCTATCGCACAGTTATCGTTCGAGCCGTTGTTCACTTGTGCAGGTGTAACACTCACTGTTCCGGAGGCATTTACATATATAGTGATATTGCGAGAGAGTGTATTTGGTTTAATCGTATCAAGTACTGTTACAGTTGTTGTGGCACTGGTAAAGTTGCCACTTCGGTCGAATGTAGTTAGTGTTACAGTATTATTGCCAAGGTTCGAACAGTTGAATGTATTAGGCAGAACAGCCATGCTGTCTATCGCACAATTATCTGTTGAGCCATTATTTACCTGTGCAGGTGTAATGCTTACCGTACCGGAGGCATTTACGTATACTGTTATGTTGCGTACGATGGTTACAGGACGAATCGTATCAAGAAGCGTTACAGCTGCTGTTGCACTGCTAAAATTTCCACTGCTATCGTATGTAAAGAGTGTTACCGTATTGTTACCAAGATTTGAGCAAGTGAGAGTTGCTGGTACAACACGCATACTGTCAATGTCGCAATTATCTGTTGAGCCGTTATTTATATGTGCTGGCGTAACAGTGGCTATTCCTGACGCATTAGTGTATACAGTGACGTTGCGTACAACTGTAACAGGGCGTATTGTGTCACGAACAGTTACTATTGCTGTTGCACTTTTGAAGTTGCCACTGCTGTCGAATGTGGTTAATGTAACCGTGTTGGTGCCAAGGTGTGAACAATTAAATGTGTTTGGTACAACGGTCATGCTGTCTATCGCACAATTATCATTCGAGCCATTGTTCACTTGTGCAGGCGTGATACTGACTGTTCCTGCTGCATTCACATAGACCGTGACATTGCGTGTGAGTGTATTTGGCTTAATCGTATCAACTACATTTACCGTGGCAGTGGCGGTGGTAAAGTTGCCACTTCGGTCGAATGTGGTGAGTGTAACCGTATTGCTACCCAGATTCGAACAATTGAATGTATTTGGAACAACTCGCATGCTGTCTATAGCGCAGTTATCCGTTGATCCGTTATTTACCTGTGCAGGTGTAATGCTTACCGTGCCGGAAGCATTTACGTACACTGTTATGTTGCGTGTTAGTGTAACAGGGCGTATTGTATCAAGTACAGTAACGATTGCTGTTCCGCTACTGAAATTGCCACTGCTGTCATAAGTAGTGAGTGTTACCGTATTATTACCTAGAGTCGAGCAATTGAATGTATTCGGAATAACACGCATGCTGTCTATCCTACAATTATCCGTTGAGCCGTTATTTACTTGTGCAGCTGTGATGCTTACCATGCCTGATGCGTTTGCATATACGGTAATGTTACGGGTAAGTGTAACTGGGCGTATTGTATCAAGTACAGTTACCGTAGCCGCTGCAGAACTGAAGTTACCGCTACTGTCGTAGGTGGTTAGTATTACGGTGTTGGCACCCAAATTTGAACATGTAAACGTAGCGGGTGCAACCGTCATACTGTCTATGGCACAATTATCGTTCGATCCGTTATTTATTTGATTTGGTGTGATGCTCACCGTACCTGCTGCATTT
>Ga0315904_10003722_pt1 | contig 22193 bp, 15 predicted proteins | sample LakEriMetagenome_6_FD_203529 | JGI IMG/M metagenome (GOLD analysis project Ga0315904, IMG submission 203529) | Freshwater fungal communities from buoy surface, Lake Erie, Ohio, United States - Buoy 12 MA120 | ecosystem: Environmental > Aquatic > Freshwater > Lake | place: USA: Lake Erie, Ohio... | reverse complement strand
TGGCAGCATGGAAAGGAATTGGCGATGCACTAGCGGCAGGGGACATCGCACTAGCTGGCAAAATCCTATGGCTCACTTTGAAAATGGAATGGCAACGCGGAGTCGCGTTCCTGCAATCGAAGTGGCTGGACTTCAAAGGATTCTTCATCGGTATCTTCCAAAGCGCGGTCTACAGCGTCGCTGGTCTAATGACCGACGCGTGGGCTGGTCTGCAAACCGGATGGCTGGAAACCACGCACTTCATCGCCGATAGCTGGACGGTTCTTATTAGCCTTCTTCAAAAAGGCTGGAACCGATTTAGTGGATTCTTTCAACAGGTGTGGTCCCGTATTCAAGGTCTCTTTGGGGATACCAACGCCGAGGCTCAGATTGCCAAAATTAACGATGAGATTGCAAAGCAAGATGAGCTGATCAACAACTCCCAAAATCAAACGATCCTCGATCGCGAAAAGCAACGACAGAAAGCTCGCAACCAAATCGAGCAAGATCGACAAGGTGCGCAGTCGGCACTCTCGGATATGCAAGCCCAAGAACAATCTGCGCTGGCTGCTGCGAATCAGAAAGCTTTAGCCGACTCTGCTGCCGAGCTTGAGAAGGCCAAGGGGGAATGGAAAGCCGCTTTGGGTGAGGCAGCACAGAAACGTGCCGAAACCTCCCCTGGTTCACCGAGCAAATTCTCTTTGTCTGGGCTTGGCTTACCTGACATCGGCAGCATGGATCAAACGCTCGCCGAGACCAAGAAAAAAACGGATGTCGTGGGGACATTCAACCCTATTGCTGCCATGAACCTCGGATCCGATTCGCTGGGCGAGCGCACTGCTCGGGCTACCGAAGAGGTCGCGACCAACACCAAGAAACTTGTTCAGCAAGCCGACCGCGGTGGCTTGGTCTTTGGATAGGAGAAACCCAAATGGTCGAACCAGTAATAATCGAACGCTTCGATTCCAAAGAAGCGACCGAAAGCAAAGACAGTCCGACCCATGATCTGGTCTACATGATCATGAACACCGAGCAGTACTCTGTCGCCAAGAACCTCATGGCATCGGCGGTACCCGATAAAGTCGGTGACTTGTTCTTGGATGACTACCACATCGTCCACTTGGGCAACGGCGTTTGGGAAGGGACCGCTCATTATGTCAAATGGAAAAGCGAGTCGCAGTATTCGTTTGACACCGGAGGCGGCACCCAGCACGTTACCCAAAGCATCGCCAATGTGGGTAAGTATGCTGCCACTGGATTCACCGCGCCAGATTTCATGGGCGCGATTGGGGTAACCGATGATAGGGTCGAAGGTACCGACATCACGGTCCCGGTGTTCAATTTCACCGAGACCCACTACATTGAAAAAGCTCTTGTCACTGGTTCATACAAGCTCGCATTGTTCAACCTCACGGGCAAAGTCAACGGCTCAGGATTCAAAGGGTTTGCCAAAGGAGAAGTCCTGTTCCTCGGAGCAAGTGGATCGAAGCGTGGTCTGGACGATTGGGAGATCACGTTTCGATTCGCTGCCAGTCCCAACGTCGTGGGATTATCACTGGGAAGTATCACTGGAATATCCAAAGAGGGCTGGCAGTACCTTTGGGTTCGCTTCATTGATGACGAGGATCCCACGGCTAAGGCGCTAATCAAACGACCTGTCTCCGCATATGTCGAGCAAGTCTATTCCTACGGAGACTTCAGTAACCTTGGGATCGGAGTCTAATCGATGGGAGACAAGTTCCATAAGGTGATGCCGGGAGATCCTTTGAAGATTCCAGCAGAGGCGTGGAATGCTTTGGTGGATCTGTCCCAAGCACAAAAGAACCAGCAGCATGACTTGCTGACTCAGGTCGAAGGAACTTCCAGACAAAACAATCTGGCCAAGGTGCGAAACCAAACGGGTATCGACTTAGATCGATTCGCGATCGTTGCACTCGGGACTCCGATCATCACACCCGCTGCGAACCTCAGGGAGTTTAAACGACAAACCAGCTTTCAAGGGCTAGTTCCTGGGTCAACTTCTGGATCCCGCTTTGGAGTTCTGCTTGAACCACTCAAAAACAACACCATCGGCACCGCAGCGGTCGCAGGATGCGTAATCGCAAGAGTTGCTGTGGGGCTGACTGCTTACAACTGCGCAGAAACACTCTCTGGTCAAACCGGCTATTTGCGAAGCGTTCCGCATGGGCCAGCCTCGGTGCTTTGGATCGAACCCTCAGGGGAAGTTCGATGGGCGGTCATTCGCTTTGATGATGCCAATTACGAAGAGATCGTTTTTATCACAAGCAACATTCCTGACGGCAATGGCTACTACCCCGGAGTGGTTCAGAAGTTTGATGTAACGACAAAAGCTTGGAACACGGCATTTGATTGCAAAGTGGTGGATGCCAACAAATGACACTCTACCCACGACGATACATCGCAACCTTCATCGCCGGCACCCAGGAGTCGTTGCCACTCTACGCAGCCATGTGCACCGAAAAGCGCTCCGGGCAAGGTCCCAAGCGTCAACTTGGATTTTTCATTGGCATGATTAACGGAGAGCCATTGTATGCAGTTTCTAGTTGTGAATTCCCTCAGATGGGCCGTTACCTTATGCACTATGTGGGGTTTAACGTGCTGCCGATTTATGCAATCGTCTGTTGTGAGGTATCCTCAAGCGGATCATCCGGCAGTAGCGGTTCGTCGGGCTCATCAGGCTCCTCTGGATCGGCGAGCTCAAGTGGCTCGTCAGGTTCTTCGGGTTCAAGTGGCACCAAGGGATCGAGCGGAAGCAGTGGATCATCTGGATCAGGAAAACCTGGATCCAGCGGAAGCTCCGGATCCTCCGGCTCAAGCGGGAGCTCAGGGACCAGCGGATACTCTGGATCCAGTGGTTCATCAGGTAGCAGTGGATCATCTGGTTCGAGCGGCTCATCGGGTAGCTCGGGATCGAGTGGTAGCTCGGGATCATCAGGTTCCTCGGGTTCAAGCGGATCCTCCGGCAGCTCTGGATCATCGGGATCATCAGGATCGTCGGGCTCGTCAGGATCCAGTGGAACATCGGGCCAATCAAGTGGCATTGGATCATCGGGATCCAGCGGATCAGGTTCCAAACCTTCGGGTTCATCTGGGAGTTCCGGTTCAAGCGGTTCGTCAGGTTCATCGGGTAGCTCGGGCTCAAGCGGCTCCTCGGGCTCATCCGGATCGAGCGGCTCTGGAAGCTCGGGTTCAAGTGGGTCATCTGGAACTTCCGGATCATCGGGTACAAGCGGAAGCTCTGGATCCAGTGGCTCGAGCGGATCCGGTGGATCAAGCGGTTCCTCCGGATCATCCGGATCGAAACCTTCTGGCTCTAGCGGTTCGGGTTCTCAGTCCGGATCCCAAAGCGGCAGTAAGCCATCAGGTTCTGGCTCCTCGGGTCAAAGCTCTGGTGTATCCGGATCGGTTTCTGGTTCCGGCTCAGGCATCAAACCATCTGGAGTCTCCGGTAGTGGAGCTAGCACCAGCGGTTCTGGTTCAAGCGGATCGGGCTCAGGCAGTTCCGGTAGCTCGGGAAGTTCCGGTCAATCATCGGGATCCAGTGGGTTGGGATCAAGCGGTTCGGGCTCGAGCGGCAATTGCTGCTGTCCTTGTTACTACGTCTGGAACGGTCTTGGCTGGAATACTGTGAGTGTGCCGGATCCATGCAGAGAGCAAAACGGACCATTCGAAGCGACTTGCTTTTGTGCGGGGTTGGCACCAGGCACGCCAGGAACATTTATCGGAGAAGTCAGATACACCGGTTGTCAGGAGATATTTTCATGATGAACGATCCGACCGATTGTCAGTACAACGAATATGGATACTGCAAGATTTCAAGCGATCTTGCCAAGGCACCAGTGCCCATCGCAAGCGATGCGTGCGCAGCATGCGTGCAGCAGACTCGGCCACGCACCAAGAATTCAGTTACCTGCTCGAAGGCGATCGAGTATCTCTCCATCTTGCAGATGCCTATCCCTCAAGATCTATTCGAGTGCGTCAAGCCTCCCACGCAAGGCGTAGGGACCGAACTGGAAACCCTCATCGCAAAGACGCGCAAGTTCCTCGGTTGGTTTTGCCTAGCTTGGATCATTCCAACTGGCTTTACCTGTGGGTGTCATTCCACCAAGAGGCGCATGAATGAGCTGGGACCTCGGTTGTGCAGCCGTGATGGCGACGAGCTATCTGCTGAAATACTCAAGCATTGGATCCTCCATGTGCCAATGATTCGATTTATTCCGTTTGTTCTGACCATCATCGGACTGTACATCCTTCGCGCATCGTACATCGCCGAATCCAAGGAGAAACCCAATGGCTAATTGCAATCTTGCCACTTCTGATATAACACCTGAAGCGATGATAGAACTAATCGCTCAGTGTCCACCAGGACCTTGGCCCAACGCCTGGGGTACCTGGGACAACACGATCGATGCTCACCGGCGATTGGTCGACCAGTATGTCGATAACCTCATGCCTAGCCGAGTGACCTATGCCCAGGAACGCGGCATCGTCATCGCCGGGGGAGGACTCAAGTATTTCCCGAGCGTTTGGGTCAACGTGAATCTACTTCGGCATTTTGGCTGCACGCTACCGATCCAGCTTTGGTATTTGGGTGACACCGAGATGGATCCTTACATGAAACGATTGCTCGAACCGCTAGGTGTCGAGTGCATAGATGCCAGAGAGATCGAGAAACAGCACCCATGCCGAATCCTATGTGGCTGGGAACTCAAACTCTACGCGACGCTCCACTCGCCGTTTGCCCAGGTTCTTTTCCTAGACGCCGACAATGGGGTCGTGTGCGATCCAACGTATCTGTTCGACTGTGAAGAGTACAAACGCCACGGAGCGATTTTCTGGCCCGACTACGCGTGCTGGACGTTGAAACCTGGGGTATGGAAAGTCTTCGGAATGATGGACATGGCCGAGCCCGAAGTCGCCGAACACGAACGAGCCTTCGAATCTGGACAGTATCTCATCGACAAACGCCGCTGCGATCGTGAGCTGCGATTGTCGTTGTTCTACGCCGAGCATTCCGATTTCACGTTCCAGCACGTTTATGGTGACAAAGAGTGCTTTCACCTGGGCTGGCGACGCTTGGGCTCTGATTACGCGATGCCCAGCGCCGGCCCTGGATGGAATGTCCACACGATCGTGCAGTTCGACTTCCGAGGTCAGATCGTTTTCCAACATCGCTGCCAAGACAAGTGGCGTTTCGGAGGCAATCGGTTCGTGGACTCGCTGGCCAACGAACAACTTTGTTTCGATCTAGTGCAGCAGCTAGCTTCCAAGTGGAGCGGGGTCCTCTGGCGAAATGAGCAGCCGACTGCCAGTGAACAATCGGTCATCGATTCGATCCAGGGAAAAAAAGCGATCTACAAACGGATTGGATACGACGAGCGACTCTTGCGATTTGCTGCCGACCGGATGATTGGCGAAGGTGCTGCCGAGTGTGAGCGATGTTGGCACATCAATCAGATCGGTGAAGATGTTGTCCTTACCCTATCGCGACTCGATAGGCCGACTTGCCATCTTCGCCAGCGCGACCAGCAGACATGGACAGGCCAATGGCTCGAATACGAGCAAATGCCCATCGAACTTCAGTTCATCGATTTCTAACCTATAAGGCAATATTTATGTCGTTTCCTGCATGCTACCAAGTCTATGGGCGTGATTTCTTCATCGAGCCGGCCAGTGCACAGTTTGCCAATTCGGTGTTCCAAGATGAGTACCAGATCAATGTGCTGCGAGATCACAAGGTCCGAACCATCCTGGACATCGGTGCCCATGTGGGTAGTTTCACTGTGATGTGCCATCACTACTGGCCAGATGCCAGGATCGTGGCAGTCGAGCCCCATCCTGAGAGCTTTGAGCTCTTGATGCGAAACACTGCCCACGTTCCAAAAGACAAACTCACGCTCATCAACGCGGCAATTACCAAGCAGAGCGGTCGATGCATGCTATCGTCGCCGGTATCCCACAGCCGAGTGAGCGAGTACGTTCCCGGAGTCTGGGAATCGCTCCAACCGCGGCACAGCGATTTTGGCATTCAGGTCGATGCGATCACTCCCTCCGATCTGTGGCAGATGCTTGCCGACGTGGGGATCGACGCGGTGGACTTGCTCAAGCTCGACTGCGAGGGAGCCGAGTACCTGATCGTTTCGGAATTCACCTCGCTAGGAATTTTGGACCGCATCGGCTGGATCCGTGGCGAATGGCATAGTCGCAAAGACAATGTTTTGTTGGGAAACTGCCTAAGGCAAACCCATGCGTACAACATCGACCCGAATCTGCCGCATGAGGTGGGAATGTTTGTGGCGCATCGGATCCTCAAATAAGCTGGCGATTCATCGCATCAGCTTTTCTCATGCCGCCATCTGCGGCGAAGCGCACCAGCCAGCATTTCTCAAAAAATGCAAGCGAGTGACCAGAGGTGTCACTCGCTTGCTCGAAACTGGCGAAATGGCCTGCACCGATTTCCCCCACTTGCGTCCGGAAATCGGACGGTAAATGTACGGATCCCATGGATTTACGGCAAATGCAATGCTGTCATTTCGCAGTAGTGTTTGATAAACTTATCCCCCACGTCGAATTCCAATCGATCAGGGGGTGGATTGTACCCAAACTTAGCGAATACGTGAAAGTTGCAGAAGCGGCCGAAATCCTGGGAGTGTCCCAAGGAACGGTTCGAACCTGGGCTGCCGATGGCAAGATTCCAATGCACCGGAATCTAGCCAATGGTTACCGGCTATTCCACCCAATGGATCTGGAAACCCTATTGAGCTATATCGCAAAGGCCACTCCTCCCAAGAGGCTTCGTTAAGAATCTCCACACTCATGCCCCGAGAAGTGCCCCGCAAAACTAACTCCGTTTCCCACGCATCTCAAGTCCGAGAACATGACGTTGAGACGGAGTTTCTACGCAAACTCGAAGAACTCAAATACACACTTCGGCCCGACATCAATGATCGCGCTGGGCTGGAACGAAACTTTCGAGACAAATTCGAGAAGCTCAACGGAGTCAAACTCACTGACACCGAATTCCAGCGACTGCTTGACGACATCGTCACCCCCGACGTATTTGTAGCTTCACGCATACTGCGCGAGCGCAACGCCTTCACTCGAGATGACGGTACGCCCCTAAACTACACGCTGGTCAACATCAAGGACTGGTGTAAGAACGACTACGAAGTCATTCATCAGCTTCGCATTAACACCGACTACAGCCACCACCGGTACGATGTCATTCTTCTGATCAACGGCGTCCCTGTCGTCCAGGTCGAGCTGAAGACTCTGGGCATCAGCCCTCGCCGCGCTATGGAGCAGATCGTCGAATACAAGAACGATCCAGGCAATGGATACACCAAGACTCTTCTCTGCTTTATGCAACTGTTTGTCGTCAGTAATCGCGATCGCACATTCTACTTCTCTAACAACAACACTCGTCATTTCGCCTTCAATGCGGATGAGCGATTCTTGCCAGTTTACGAGTTTGCGGACGAAGACAACAAGAAAGTTACCCACCTTGACCAATTTGCCGAGAGATTCCTCCCTAAGTGTACTCTCGGCAGAGCCATCAGTCGCTACATGGTCTTGATCCAAAGCGAGCAAAAGCTGATGGTGATGCGTCCATACCAGATTTACGCGGTCCAGCAGATCGTAAAATGCATCGAAGATGACAGTGGCAACGGCTATATCTGGCACACCACAGGTAGCGGTAAGACCCTGACATCATTCAAAGCCTCTACGCTTCTCAAGGAGAACGACCACATTCACAAATGCGTTTTTGTGGTTGACCGCAAGGATCTAGACCGCCAGACACGAGAAGAGTTCAACCGCTTCCAAGAAGGTTGCGTCGAGGAAAACACCAATACCGCCGCGCTCGTTCGTCGATTATTGTCTGAAGACTACGCAGACAAAGTCATCGTCACCACGATCCAGAAGCTTGGTCTAGCTCTCGATGAAAACAGCAAACGTAACCAGCAACGCAAGAAGAACGACAAGCCGACATACAAGGAGCAGCTCGAAGCCCTTCGTGATAAGCGGATCGTGTTTATCTTCGACGAGTGCCATCGCTCTCAATTCGGCGAGAACCACCGCGCGATCAAGGAGTTTTTTCCAAGGGCTCAGCTCTTCGGCTTTACCGGCACGCCCATCTTCGATGCCAACGCATCGCTACAAAAAATCGAGGACACCCAGGCCTCGATGCGAACCACCGAGGATCTGTTCCAAAAATGCTTGCACGCCTATACCATCACACACGCAATTGAAGATGGCAATGTCCTTCGATTTCATATCGATTACTTTAAGCCCGAGCGGGATAAGACCCCCAAGCCCGGCGAAGCGATCGCCAAAAAAGCCGTCATCGAGGCCATCCTCGCCAAGCACGATACCTCTACTGCTAGCCGGCGTTTCAATGCTGTTCTAGCTACCGCATCCATCAATGATGCTATCGAATACCATGCGATGTTCAAGACTCTGCAAGCCGACCGGCAGGCGGCCGACCCGGACTTTAAGCCCCTAAACGTCGTCTGCGTCTTCTCACCACCAGCCGAAGGGGATCCCGATGTCAAGCAGATTCAGGAAGACCTTCCGCAAGAACAAGCCGACAACGAAGTAGACCCCGAAGGGAAGAAAGCTGCACTGCGAGCAATCCTCACTGATTACAACGCATGTTACGGTACCAATCATCGAATCGGCGAGTTCGATCTCTACTACCAAGATGTGCAGAAGCGGATCAAGGACCAGCAGTGGCCCAACGCTGACTATCCACCCTCGCAGAAGATCGACATCACGATTGTGGTCGATATGCTTCTGACCGGCTTCGATTCCAAGTACCTTAACACCCTTTATGTCGACAAAAACCTTCGTCATCATGGCTTGATCCAAGCCTTCTCGCGAACCAATCGAGTTCTCAACGGAACCAAGCCTTACGGCAACATCCTCGACTTTCGCCAGCAGCAGGACGCCGTCGATACTGCCATCGCTCTTTTCTCGGGAGAAAAGGCTGGCGAACAAGCGCGCGAGATTTGGCTGGTCGACAAAGCGCCCGTCGTCATCAGCAAACTGGAGGCGGCGGTTGGAAAGCTTCATGGCTTCATGCAATCTCAGGGGCTTGATTGCACACCCTCATCGGTCCCCAATCTCAAAGGGGACGAAGCTCGCGTTGCGTTCATCAATCATTTCAAGGAAGTCCAACGCCTCAAAACGCAGCTTGATCAATACACCGACCTTACGCCGGAGAACGCTTCGGAGATCAGCAAGATTCTGCCCGAGGAAAACCATCGCGGGTTCCGTGGTGCGTATCTGGAAGCCGCGCAGCGTCTCAAGGCCCAACAAGGCAAAATCGATGATCGGACTGGATCCGGCGATTCGTTGCAGCAACTTGACTTCGAGTTTGTGCTCTTTGCATCGACGGTCATCGACTATGATTACATCATGGGGCTGATTACCAAGTTCTCAGCCAAGGGTCCAGGCAAGTCCAAGATGACGCGCGAGCAGCTGATCGGTCTGATCGGCTCTGATGCCAAGTTCATGAACGAGCGCGACGACATCACCGAATACATCGGTACTCTCAAGGCCGGTGAGGGGCTTAGCGAATCGGTCATCCGAGAGGGATACATTCGGTTCAAAGATCAGAAGAACGCAGCGGAGTTGGCCAGCATCGCCAGCAAGCATGGCCTTGCGACGGGACAGTTGCAGGTGTTCGTCGATGGGATCCTCGAGCGGATGATCTTCGATGGCGAGAAGCTCAGCGACCTGATGGCACCGCTCGACCTTGGATGGAAGGCCCGCACCCAAGCAGAACTAGCGCTGATGTCGGACTTGTATCCACTGCTTACCAAGCGAGCCGCTGGCCGCGAGATCTCCGGGCTGAAAGCGTACCAGGAGTAACCGATGGCCAACGAAGAAAACGAAACACTCGTGCCCAAGCTGCGGTTTCCAGCGTTCCGGAAAACGAAGGGGTGGCGTATTGCAACTCTCGCGTCCGTCTTAACTGAGGAAAGGCTAACAAGTGACGGCAAATCGGAGGTTCATTCTGTATCGTTGACTAAAGGCGTTGTACCGCAGATTGAGCACATGGGCCGCAGTTTTTCTGCTTCGGATACGTCTCACTACTCATTGGTGCGGCCTTTCGATGTCATCTATACAAAGAGTCCGCTTGCAATATTCAAGCTTGGCATTGTTAAGCAGCATCGAGGGCCACATAACGCAATCGTTTCGCCTTTGTATGGTGTTTTTACTCCTGTCAATCGATACGTCGGACAGCTGATTGAGGCGTATTTCGACTCTCCGAGCCGAAGCATGAATTACCTTGATCCGCTTTGCCAGAAAGGTGCCAAAAACACAATCCAAATATCCAACAACCGATTCCTGTCCGGTGAGATTTGCCTTCCGAGCGAGCCCGCCGAGCAACAGAAGATCGCATCATTTCTGACCTCGTTGGATGAATTGATTGCGGAGCAGAGTCGGAAAGTGGACTCGCTGCGCGAACATAAGCGGGGACTGATGCAGCAACTGTTTCCCCGCGAAGGCGAAACCCAACCCCGCCTCAGATTCCCAGAATTCCAAGATTCAGGGGATTGGGAGGAGAAACGGCTCGACCAACTTGTTGACTTTCAATCGGGCGGTACACCGACGAAGGCGATCCCCTCGTATTGGAATGGTGCGATACCTTGGGTGACTGCGAAGGATATGAAACAATTGTTCCTCGTTGATACGGAAGATCATATCTCATCTGCGGCTGTGGCGGATGGCGCGAAACTTGTTCCCTCGCAGACGCTATTGATGTTGATTCGAGGGATGACCTTGCTGAAGGATGTGCCAATATGCGTTTTGATGCGTGAAATGAGCTTCAACCAAGATGTAAAGGCCCTTCGACCGAAAGAAGGAGTCGACAGCTGTTTCTTAGCATGGTTGCTTACGGCCAGTAAGCAACGTTTTCTCGAGATGGTTAGCGTCGCAGGGCATGGAACAGGAAAGCTTGACACTGATGAGGTGAAAGCAATTGTGCTGTCGATTCCTTCGCCAGACGAACAGCAATACATCGCCTCATGTTTAAGCAGCCTCGACGACCTCATCAGCGCCGCGGTGCAAAAAATCGAAGCCCTGAGAACCCACAAACGCGGATTGATGCAGCAGTTGTTCCCGTCGCCGGAGTGAATCGAGATACCAGCACAATCATCCTCATATAAAAACAATTCACCAATTCAATAAATGAACAATACACCTTCCCAATCGATAATCGTAACATCTCGTTGGCCTAGAGGTTCTGAGTGGCGGCGTTGGGACCTTCATGTCCATACGCCGGAGAGCAAACTAGGAGCATCCTTCGAGGGATCGTCATGGGAGCAGTATGTTGCTGCTATTGAAATGACCGCCGCAAGGGAGAAAATCTCGGTGATCGGCGTGACTGACTACATGAGTATTGACGGATATGAGAAATTGCTTGATGAAAAGAATCTAAATGGTCGCCTCAAATCAGTTGATCTTTTGATCCCTAACATCGAATTCAGGGTGATGCCCCCTACCAATGATGGAAAAGCCCTGAACATACATCTTTTAGTCGACCCCTCCGATAGTGATCATGTTAACAAAATTAAAAGATCTTTAAGAAATCTGAAATTTAACTACGACGGCCAACCTTACGGATGCTGCAGGGAGGATTTAATCGCTTTCGCGAAAGTACAGAATGAAAAACTTAGCTGTGATAAAGATGCATATCGATATGGAATACTCCAGTTCAAGCCGGATCGAACAGAGATACAAAATTGGTTAGAAAATGAGAAGTGGCTTCGAAGCAATTCGTTGATTGGAATCGCAAATGGCAAGGATGGGATTAGTGGACTACCTCTAGATGGATTTTCGGCTACCCGCGAGGAGTTGTTGAAATGGAGTCACTTCGTCTTCTCAGGAAACCCCCAGGATCGCAAACATTATCTTGGGCTTAAATCTGGAACATCAAAGCAGGCGATTATCCAACAATACAGATCCCTTAAGCCGTGTATCCACGGGTCAGATGCTCATTCAATACAGAGCTTGTTCAAGCCAGATAATGATCGATTCTGTTGGGTAAAGAGTGATCCTACCTTTCATGGGTTGAGGCAGATTCTTTGGGAACCTGAAGATCGTGTACATATTGGCACCCTGCCGCCGCAACCATCTGATCATAGTCAACAAATCAAGAGCATATCTTTTAATAATCGTTCTGGATGGTTTGCAGACAATTCGATTCTTTTGAACCCAGGTCTTGTTGCTGTGATTGGGGAGAAAGGCGCAGGGAAAACTGCGATCGCAGATCTTTCTTCCTTTGCTTCTGGCTATCCGATGGAAAAGAAATCTCTATCCTCATTTATAACGAAAGGCGCAATGTATCTCTCAGGAACGGCAGTTGAGCTGGAATGGGGGAGCGGAGAGCGAACGGCAGGGAGTCTTACGGAATCGCCATTCGTTTCGTCAAAGCCACGCGTTCGCTATTTATCTCAGGACTTCGTTGAACGTTTGTGTTCTTCGGATCATGGTGGAACAGAACTCCAAATCGCAATTGAAGATGTGGTTTTCGCGAAATTGGACGAAATACAGAAAGAGGGTTACTCATCATTCAGCGAATTAAGAAAAGCGAGAGAGGCGGCCTCGAATATTCGAAAAGAATCACTTCGAGGGGAACTTGCAACTTTGCATAAAGAGATTGATAGGCTTGAGGGAGCAATCGAGCTCCGAAGTGCGAAGGCGCTCTCGAAATCAGAGGCGGAGAAGCAGCTAGATGAATTGCAGAGACAGATACCGGACGCAACACAGTCCGTTGATCAGGAGGTGCTGAAGCAGCTAGAGGAAAAACGTTTACTTCTTCGAGATTTTGAGGAGGGCATTGCCTCGCGAAGTCGAAAACGTAGAGCGATTGACGAGGCATTGAAAGCATACACAGCGATCAAAGAGACTACCGATTTCGAGATCGCGAAAATCATAGCAGCGCTCCTAAAGGCTGACCTAGCAGAGGCGACGGTAAGAAGGCTTGCTGCAGTTTGGGATGAAAGTGTTGTAGCGCTGATTGAAACGGAATTACAAAAAATCAATGATAATATTTTGCAGTTGAGGGGTATAGACGGCGATTGTCTTTCCTCGCCTTCGATGCAAAGTGTTCAGTCTGAGATTGCCGATCTTCAAGAGCAAGTTGCAAAAGACGAGGTTAGTCGATTTAGGCTTCTCGATCTTCAAAAGCAGATTGCGGAACGAATCGCTACCATTCAGAGATTAGAAAGGGAAATTCGAAACCTCGACGAAAATGTGACGAAAGAACTTGACGCACGGAATAGCAAACGGACCAATCTATACATTGAGGTTTTTAAAGCCCTTTCTTCCGATGAAGCCGGGCTGAAGGAACTTTATTCGCCATTACAACGCGCGATAGACCAACTTGGAGAGGATATGCAGTTTAGCGTATCCGTTGGATATCAAATTGATTCAAAAACGTGGCTAGATCGTTCTTCACGGTTTTTCGACGGACGGCGTGTGGGCGCAGATGCGAAGCGGGCTGAGATTGAGAGAGTTGTAGAATCGCAACTGGTTCCGGCATGGAAAAGTGGTGATATAGAAAGGATCAAGAAAGCATTTAACGCATTCCTTGACACGGTTGATGTCCCAACGTTTATGGAGAAATTCAGTACATCTAAGCTTTCTCGTGTCGAACTATACGATTGGCTATTCTCAGTGGATCATATTCAGCTTTCATATAAGATTCGATACGCAGGAACCGAGCTTGAGTATCTTTCACCCGGTACTCGTGGAATTGCTCTTTTAGTTCTTTATTTGCTCATGGATGAAGATGATACTCGTCCTCTCTTAATTGACCAGCCGGAAGGAAATCTTGATAATTCATCTGTGTTCAAGCAACTAGTTCCATACATTCGGAAGGCAAAAAAGCGACGGCAAATCATTTTGATCACCCACAACCCGAACCTCGTCGTAGCTACTGATGCAGAACAGATCATCATAGCAACAGCTGAGCGGATAAATAGTCAACCGTACCCCCGATTGCGTTACGATTCTGGGGGGTTGGAGCATTCGGCATCAGGTAAGCATTTGGGGGTCCGTGAAGCGGTTTGTTTGCTACTCGAAGGCGGGGAGGACGCATTCAGAGCTCGCGAGAACCGATATTCGCTAACCCAGCATTAGCTCACCGTTCAAAATATCCATGTTGGACCGCAAGAACTATAAGAAATCAGAAGGTAGAGGATTGAGCGGCGAACCGCCAATCACATGGCATGATGCCGATTTTCTGCTTCCGACGACGGAATCTTACGTTGTACCATTGAAACAAACAACTTGATTTTGAAATGAATCGCGCGCTAATGACCGACGCCAACCAAAAACAACTCGGCAACACCCTCTGGAAAATCGCCGACGACCTGCGCGGAGCCATGAACGCGGACGATTTCCGCGATTACATGCTCTCGTTCCTCTTCCTTCGCTATCTGTCGGATAACTACGAGACCGCAGCCAAGAAAGAACTGGGGAAGGATTATCCCCGGCCTGGAACGTTACCGGACGGCTTGCGCCGTTCCGCTAGCATGGTGGCCGAAAGCAACGAGCCTGCTGGTGAGGATCGCCGCGTCCCCCTAGCACTCTGGTATGCCAACAACCCCAACGATGTACCTGAGTTCGAAATGCAGATGCGGCGTAAGGTGCACTACGTCATCAAGCCCCCGCACCTCTGGAGCAGCATCGCTAACATGGCCCGCACGCAGAGCAGCGAACTGCTCAGCACCCTCCAAGACGGCTTCAAATACATCGAAAACGAATCCTTCGAAAGCACCTTCCAAGGCCTCTTTTCGGAGATCAATCTCGGCTCGGATAAACTTGGTCGAACCTATTCCGATCGAAACGCCAAGCTCTGCACGATCATCCAGCGGATCGCCGAAGGCCTTTCTGATTTTTCGACCGATGTCGATGCGCTGGGGGATGCGTACGAGTACCTCATCGGCCAATTCGCCGCTGGTTCCGGCAAGAAAGCTGGTGAGTTCTATACCCCTCAGCAGCTCTCCGACATCCTCTCGGCGATCGTCACCCTCGATAGCCAAGAGCCCAGGACTGGATCCAAGAAACGCCTCGAAAGCGTCATGGACTTTGCCTGTGGCTCCGGATCCTTGCTTCTCAACGTTCGTAAACGGATGAAGGATCACGGTGGGACCATCGGCAAGATCTTTGGCCAGGAAAAGAATATCACCACCTACAACCTTGCGCGGATGAACATGCTGCTGCATGGTGTGAAGGACTCCGAGTTCGAGATTTTTCACGGCGACACCCTGCTTAACGAGTGGGACAAGATGTGCGAACTCAATCCGGCCAAGAAACCTTCCTTTGATGCGATCGTCGCTAATCCACCGTTTAGTTATCGTTGGGAACCCAGCGATAGCATGGCAGACGATGTGCGATTCAAAAGCCATGGACTTGCGCCCAAGTCCGCTGCCGACTTTGCCTTCTTGCTCCATGGATTCCACTTCCTCAAGGACGAAGGGGTCATGGCCATCATTCTCCCGCACGGCGTCCTGTTCCGAAGGGGTGCTGAGGAACGGATCCGTACCAAGCTCCTCAAAGACGGCCATATCGACACCGTGATTGGACTACCTCCCAATCTCTTCTACTCCACCGGAATCCCGGTCTGCATCTTGGTCCTCAAGCGATGCAAGAAGCCCAACGATCTCTTGTTCATCAACGCTTCCGAGCATTTTGAGAAAGGTAAGAAACAGAACCGACTGACCCCTGAGCACATAAACAAGATTGTCGATACTTACCGGAACCGCTCTGAGGAGCCTCGCTATTCCCGGCGAGTCGGCATGGATGAGATCGAAAAGCACGAATTCAACCTCAACATCAGTCGATACATCAGCACCTCGGTAGGTGAGGAAGAGATCGATTTACCCGCCACGCACGCAGAGCTTGTTCAAATCGATACCGCTATCAAGTCGGCAACGGCAAAGCACAATATATTCCTCAAGGAACTAGGTCTACCTGAGTTACCATAAGAACTCATTTAACGAGATTACAAAGACACCTACAACCCATCTATACAAACCAAAATGCCTCCTATCCACTCACAGCCATTAACCCAAGCTATCAAATCTTTCAAACGAAGTTCAATCGCGGACCGCGCCAAAATTGCGGAAACAGAGCGACAAGCGATCGTCAAACGATTTCCCGCAAGCGATTGGCCTCAGATGCCAGTCGAACGCTATGCGTTAGGTCAAGCAAAATCTGAAGACACATTTTGTCGTTGGATGGAATTCAAGTCGATGAACGTGGCGGGTATGCGTGGAGGTTCCTCCATGAAGCACCTGCTGTTCAAAAGGAAAAATAAACCTGGTTGGTATTTTGACCAAAATCACAGAAACGTTGAAAATGCTTGGGCTGCGATTCGAGAGGGTTTCGTCAAAGCTCTTGAATTAGCATCTAGTGGCGAGTGGGATGCAATTGATCAAATAGATGCAATCTATGCTGCGCCTGCGTTACGCTCTAAAGCGATGTACGTATATTTTCCAACTGAAATGCTACCGGTTTGCAGTACGGGGCACATAAAGCACTTTTTGGAAAAAATCGGAAACATCGAAAATATCGACGCAAAGGGCGTTGTTGGCTTGAATCGAATGTTGCGAATGCAGCTTGCGTCTATTCCTGAATTCAAGGGCTGGTCAACGTGGGAAATGATGGCTTTTCTCTACGCGTGGGCTGACCCACGTGAGTCTCGCCGAATTGTTAAAATCGCTCCTGGGGAACTTGCAAAATACTGGGAGGAATGCCGTGAAAACAATTACATTTGCGTTGGATGGGACGCTGTTGGAGACTTATCGGAGTACGAGAACAAAGACCAGCTTCGCGACGCCATGATAGCAAAGTTTGGCTACGCACAAGCGAAAGCAATGACGAAAGCAAAGGAGCTTTGGACTCTTCGTGAATTGGAACCCGGAGATATAGTTGTCGCCAATAGGGGAATTTCTGAAATCCTTGCTATCGGAGAAGTGCTCGATGGCGGATATCTATTTAATTCAGCGAGAGAGGATTATAAACACACTCTATCAGTCAAGTGGGATACAAAATTCGCTCAGAAAATCCCAGAGCAAAAGGGATGGGCGTTCGTCACCGTTGGCAAAATTCCTTTGACACTGTACGAAAGCATTGTAAGTGGTAAACAAGAGCAATCCCCCACGGTCATCGAACCAATATTCTTGGAAATCGAAAGAGCTCTGAAAGATAGGAAGCAAGTAATCCTATACGGTCCTCCGGGAACAGGTAAATCGTATCATTCTCGACGGATGGCTTTGTGGTGGTTGCTGAGAGACTTAGAGATACCAGAAGACAATATCATCCGAATCCTTGATGACAATAAAGAATTCACTAAGAATGAAAACATGCTAAGCAGATCACGCATGTCAAATCGAGTTTGGATGGTGATTGCCAACCCGCAGATTTGGAGCTGGGATCAATTGCCCAAAGAAAAGAAGGTTTTCTTCAAGCATGGGAGGCTACAACGGAACTTTCCACATCTTCAGGTTGGCGATCTAGTCGTTGGTTATGAGTCTGGCTCCACGAAACGAATTAGCGCTCTAGCCCGTGTAACCCAGGATTTTTCCGGATCCCTGGATAAGTCAAAAGCATTCGAACTTGAATATCTCTGCAGCATCGAAAACGGGCCAACCTTTAGTGAACTAGAGAGCGATCCCGTTTTAGCCAAATCAGAACCGATACGTTTTCGAAACCAAGGTACGCTATTCGCATTGACGGAGCGAGAGTCGGAGCATCTGCTATCTTTAATAGCTGAACGTGATCCTCTCATAGAAAAAAGTTTTGCTTGGGAAGAAGATGAGGTTGGACAACTCACTCGCGTCACATTTCACCCATCCTACAACTACGAGGACTTTATTGAAGGATTTCGTCCCGTAAGTACGAACGACGGCACGGGGCTTCAGCTGAAGTTAGAGGACGGAATATTCAAAAAGGTCTGCAGGCAAGCGCAATTGAACCCGAATCAAAAGTACGTTGTGCTTGTTGACGAGATCAATCGGGCAAATGTCGCGAAGGTCTTCGGAGAACTGATTACTCTCATTGAGCACGATAAAAGGGGAGTAGCTGTCACGCTTGCTCAAAGTAAAGAAAGCTTTCAAGTTCCAGAGAATGTCTACATCATTGGGACCATGAATACCGCCGACAAGAGTATTCGATTGCTAGATGCTGCCTTCCGTAGAAGGTTTGCTTTTATAGAGCTTATGCCAGATCCTGATTTGGTAGCTGGAAGCCCTGTGGATTTTGTTGCACTAGATGATTTGCTTGTTGAATTAAATCGGCGAATCGCCGCGAGATTCGGCCGCGAGAAACAAATTGGCCATTCGTTTTTTATGGTGGGAACAAAGCCTTTAAGTGATGTTGAGTTACTTGCTCAGCGATTTCGGTTGGAGATTCTGCCTGTTTTACAAGATTACTTTTTCGACGATTGGTCTGGCTTGGCAGATGTTCTTGGAAAAGAGATCGTCAACGTCGATGAGTACAAGATAAATCAAGAGATTCTCGATGATCCAGTCAAATTGCAGGAAGCTTTGTCAGTCATCGCCGGCGCAAACCCGGAGCCTGACGAATCTTGAGTATCCAGCATCTTATAGAATTGGAGGAGGGCGCGTGGACGGAAGAGAGATTTCAGCTTACGGACCGAGACCGTAGGCTGCTATCGCAATTCAATTCTGGACCTAATGGGGATCTGGTAGTCCAAGAGTTGAAGGATTCTGTCAGGATAGGAGCCTTATCGTCGATTGGAGTAGTTCGATTCGATTCCTTCGAGGTCAGGATCTATCCGAAGATTGCAAAATCGAATATGCGAGTTGTTCAGATGCTTGGACTCACGCGAGGTGTCGATTTACTCCGACGATTCAAACATCATCCTTTTATCGCTGCTGACGATCACTCTCTCTTCGATCTTATCATTATACTTCTAGTGGAAGAAACACAAAAGCTTATTCGGCATGGTCTCTTATCCAGCTATAAGGAACATGAAGAGCTCTTGCCAATGATGCGGGGACGGCTACTTTCCGATAAGCAATTGTTGGAACGATTCGGTGTTTTGGATCGCCTACACTGCCGGTTTGATGAATTGACAACAAATAATCCAGAGAACCAACTACTTGCTAAAGCGTTGATGTCTTCTGTTTCTCTGGTTTCAAATGCATTATTACGCACTCGCGTTCAAAGTTGTCTCGGAGATCTTTTAGTTAATTGCTCCCAACTCGACGAAGCAGTCCAGGAGCTAAAAGCCATTCACTACGATAGATTAAACCAACATTATCGGATTGCGCACGAGCTTTGCTGGCTTGTTTTGTCTCAATCCGGGATAAAAGACTTGTTCGACAACGGCTCGACAAAGTGTTTCAGCTTCTTGATAAATATGCCAAAGTTATTCGAAGAATTTGCAGAAGCCGTGATCAGGATACTTTTCCAAGGTTATGGGTACAGAGTAAAAAGTCAATCTCAGAGCTCAACTGTTATTCGAGATGCGAATACTGGAGAAGTTTACGCCAATGTGATCCCAGATCTTCAGCTTTTCCTTCCGAACGGTATCGGATATTGTATCGATGCGAAATACAAGCTGTATGATCAGAAAAAAATCTCGAGCGCTGACATTTACCAGCTCTTTTTATATTCATTTGCTTATGCAAAAGAGTCTTCGAATAGGCGATCTATTTTTTTATTCCCTTCCGAGACAAGCGAACCGATCAAACATCAGTTAAGCATACATTGTGCTGATGGATCAATTGGTTGGGTTACCGGTATCGGAATCCACATACCTACGGTTCTCGACGAATTGAAATCTAATAAATCATCCTCTCTCAAGCAAGCGATTCTGGATACTTTCACGCTCATGTAAGTTGCGCAGTAAGCCGAGTCCAAGACTCGTTGTGCGTCCTTCGGCTTGGAAATACAAGATTATTTAGTCTTGTTTTTTGATGCAATCGGCTTTTCGGTTGAAGAATCCAAATGACTGATAGCTTTTTATAGTGAGATCATTATGGATTTAGTATTCGTAGGTGAATCGCCCGTCTTTGGGCCAAGCGACACTATCATACCAGTTGATTAGATACGCATGCATGAGATCGTGACTTTTGTGGAAGCAAATCCCGGAGAGTTCTGTATCCACGTCGTCAAACCATCGGCGAACTCCACTTTTAGAGGCGTGATGCTTCAGATCGATCAGGTACCTGATAAGTCTGGTGGATTTAGACTAACCCAAGTTAGAATCCAGGTCTGGCCATGGGACGATGTCGATCATGGATAAGCCGATTTTTGCAACGGGATCTTCGTTTCTTTCATGCTTGCGTCCCTGGTGTCTTATTAAAGTCGATCTCAGTCGGGAAACTCACAGGAGTTTACCACTTTATTTTTTGCAAGTTCGTGAGTACATGTTGAAGCTGGACTCTTTTCCTTCGACTAGCCAGCCGAGCCCATTTCGCAAATCTCGAATTTCTCGCGAACCAACGCCGGCTCAGCGCGTCTATATCTGCAGCACGCGACGGATAGCGAAGCGCGCCAAACAACGCAAACCAAATCAAACCCAGGAACTTCCCAATCATGTTGTCCCTAAAGCTGAGTAACCAACGAATTATTGGATGCGAGAAAAGCATCGTGTCAAAAGACGCGAATGTGCTCCGTAGCGTCCAGTATTTTGGGCATCCCCATCGGAGGTAGCACTCGGCCTTACTAACGAACCAAACGTTGGCAAACCCGGTGTTACCTCAAAATGACACTGGGTTTTTTCGTGCCTTTTTCGAGGCACAAGCAGTACATGGACTGGTAGCTGAGACGGTTTAGCGACGGTCCGAAGAGTCGGAGACGAGGGGGCGGCAAAGCCGCAGAGTGTAGACGTGAGAAAGTTGAAAGTAGAAAGAGTTTAACAACCCGCGGCGGTCTACTCTCTACTTACAACTCTCATGCTGCGAGGTTCACGAAATCACACCTAAAACAACTGCGCTAGGGGTGCGCACTTACATGATCAATCGCGGTCTATTCGACTTCTGGTGAGGTCACTAGCCTTTCAAGCTAGGTAGGCGGGATCGAAACCCGTATAGACCACTATGGGCTTGCCGACGGGTCGGTGCTTTGACTTGCACTCAAGGCTTCAGGGTTCAACTCCATGCTGGTCCACTAGCAAAAAGCAAATCATCGGGCGTGAAGTGTAATGGCTGGCACAGGTCGTTTGGGGCGATCGAGAGCGGTTCGATTCCGACACACCCGACTTAAGAAACATGGTAGTCGAGAGCTGGTGGCTCATACCCGGCTGATAACCGAGTCGTGCTGTGTTCGATTCTCAGGTCTACCACTCACATCAAAAACCCAAGGAGTAACACGATGCAATCACTAGTTCGCTTGAAACGCATAGCCATAACCATCCATGAGGTTGTGGTGTAGCGGTAGCACAGCGGACTTTTAATCCGCAAAGCGTGGGTTCGAACCCCACCGGCCTCACTGAGAGGCTTTAGACCTTAGGCTTTGGGCTTTAGGGAAAACCAGAAACGGCTTTGACGTTTCTTTCTCTGAACCTACAGCCTAATGCCTAACGCCTAAGGCCCGACCTGGGATTGTGGCAGACAAGGTAATGCACCGGATTCTTAATCCGGACAATGTGGGTTCGATTCCCACCGATCCCACTGAATGATTTAGCACCGATGGTCTAGTGGAATGACGCCTCCCTCGTAAGGTGGCTGCGTGAGTTCGATTCTCACTCGGTGCTCTGATCTTTGACAATTCGGTTGAGCCAACAAACGCGTCCATGGTGTAGTGGTAACCCACCTCTTTGCCAAGGAGGAATTGCGAGTTCGATTCTCGCTGGACGCTTTGAATTAGCAGGGTGTTGGATAGCGTGGTTAATCCGCGTGCTTCGGGAGCACGAGATCGTCGGTTCGATTCCGACCACCCTGACTTTTAGATTCCGGTGTAGCCAAATTGGAAAGGCACCTCCCTGTTAAGGAGAAGATTGAAGGTTCGAATCCTTCTGCCGGAGCTGTGGATAGACGTTCGGGTGTCGGCTAACGGTAAGCCAGCTGCCTTTGAAGCAGTGGTATGAAGGTTCAACTCCTTCCACCCGGGCTTGTGAGAATCCAATATTCCGGAGTAGCAACTGTTGGTCGTTGCGTCTGGCTCTGAACCAGAAGGTCGCAGGTTCGATTCCTGTCTCCGGTGCT
>Ga0315904_10003721_pt1 | contig 22197 bp, 30 predicted proteins | sample LakEriMetagenome_6_FD_203529 | JGI IMG/M metagenome (GOLD analysis project Ga0315904, IMG submission 203529) | Freshwater fungal communities from buoy surface, Lake Erie, Ohio, United States - Buoy 12 MA120 | ecosystem: Environmental > Aquatic > Freshwater > Lake | place: USA: Lake Erie, Ohio... | reverse complement strand
ATAACTATACCACCAATCAAGCCCTTGAGAAGGTGGTGATTGGATGCGGGTTGTAATTGTGAGGTCTTCCAGCATTCTTGGCGTTGGCAATGTCTTGCTTGCTTAACAAAGAGCTTTCCTTGCTGCGCCAGTCAAAGGCGTTGCCAGTTGATTTGACAAGTCCATCGGACCAGTAGGTTACATCCTGCGTGTCCTGACTTAGCTTTTTGCCTGTCAGCCTGTAGGCGTAATTGCGCTTGTCTGTCAGGCCGATGTTCTTGTATTGGTCAGCAACAATCAAACCCTCTTTCAACAACTCATCCCTAATTTTTGCCGTGCTAACCTGAAACTTATTCGCCATGTTGTTCATGATAGTTCGGTGCGACTTCGGACCGTGCTTCAATTGGTCAAGGTAGAACCGCTTTGCTTGTAGCATATTTCAACTTCCTTTTTTGCTGTTAATTCAATGGCTCGGCACAAGACTGCAACAGTTGCTGCGTCAAAGTCGCCTTGGTCAAAAGTGTACCTTTGGACAGCTTGCAATGCGTCAATGCAAAGCTCCCATGCGGCGTCTAGTTCGTGTTGGTCTGGTGTAGTCATGCTGGCGAGGTTATCATTGTTGACCAGCTTGTCTATTAGGGTATGTCCTAGTGCTTTTTTTATTGTGGGGTCATAACATTGAGGCTCAACAAGACAGGAGTTCACATGAACACAGCATTTCTCACACGGGTTCGCAACTTGTATTGCGTAGATGGTGTGCCAGTTAGCACACAGCGCCACAACATCAGGCAATGGGTTAAATCAATTCGCTTTCTTGGCGACAAATGGCTGCTTGCCAAACAAATCACACGAACAAATTAAGGTGTTCAGCCAACCTATTTAATGGCTGTTTTTTTAGGAGAATGAAATGGGCTTTATAGCTTCTGACAGTGGTGGCGGTAACTTCAAACGTGTGCCTTCTGGCGTACACATTGGTCGTTGCTATTCGTTGATTGACCTTGGCACTCAGTTGTCCAGCGGTCAGTATGGCGAAAAATTGCAGCACAAGATTCGTGTTGCTTGGGAATTGTTTGGTGAGGATGAGGATGGCAATCCTCTGACCGTTGAGTTTGACGGGAAAGAAATGCCTATGACTATCAGCAAGTCATACACCTTGTCTCTCAGCGAGAAAGCATCACTTCGTAAAGACTTGGAATCATGGCGAGGCAAAGACTTTACGGATGAAGAAGCTAAAGGCTTTGACATCAGCAAGCTGATTGGCGCGTATTGCATGGTCAACGTCACGACCAGCGAAACCAACGGCAAGACATACAGCAACGTAGCCAACTTGACTCCGCTGCCAACAGCACTGAAAGCTAGCAAGCCAGCGCCCGTTCATTCGGTTGTAATGTTTGATTTAGATGCACCTGATTGGGCTGTGTTCGACTCTTTCCACGACAAACTCAAGGACGCAATTAAGCGTAGCCCTGAATTTGCTGTGGCGGCAGGTCACTCGGTTGCCCCAACTGGCAATGACGAACCCGAATTCTGACCATGACAAGCCTCTATCAACTCGCTCACGATTTCCGTGAACAACTTGATGACCTGTTTGATTCAGAAACAGGTGAGGCTTTGCCAGCGTTTGATGAATTCCGGGTCATGCTCGGCAACAAAGCAAACGCTGTCGCTGCCTACGTTCTTAACTGCGAGTCAGATGCTGAACAAGCAAAAGCCGCCATCAAGCGCATCAAAGCCCTTCAAACGGCCTACGAGCGCAAAGCCGAGAAATTGAGGGATTACCTTGCGGAGAACATGAAAACCGCTGGAATCCACGAAATAAAGGCTGCTGACGGGTCTTTTGTTGTCAAGCTGTATCTTGACCGTGACGAGTCTGTTGTCATTGAGGATGGCGCTAAGTTTGCGCCTGAATTGTGCAACGACCCCAAGCCTCCAGAGCCAAGCAAAACCAAAATCAAGAATGCCATTCTTGCTGGTGAGCCTGTAGCTGGTGCTTACATTGTTCGCAAAGATCGTTTAACCATCAAATGAGGTCACTATGAAAAAAGTCATCATCGCTCTTACGCTTGCCGCATCTGCCACAGCAGTGTGGGCAACTTGCACCACCCACACAATTATTCAGGGTAGCCGTATGGTTACTTGCACCACTTGCTGCTACGGCGCTGGAAACTGCACCACAACCTGCTTCTGATTTTCGGGCCGAAAGCAAATGCTGCAACGGGGGTGAGTCCCGACTGTGGGGAGACTTCCCTGACCACAGCGCAGTGCAGCGAGTAGGCCCACCTTTAACCACAGGAAAAGATATGTCGAGAATTTACATTGTCAGTTACGGACGCGAAAGCCGTCTTGTTCGTGCAAACACACGCGCACAAGCCCTCAACCATGTTGCCACGGGCATTATCAATGTTGACATCCCAACACAAGATCAGTTGATTGATCTGGTCGCCAAAGGGCAGTCTGTTGAAACAGCCATTCGTCCCGGTCAAGATGAACTGTCATTGGAGCAAGCATGAGCTATGCAGACGTTGAGATGAAGGTTGTGAGATGGGGTGAGGATCGTCAGATTGTTCAGAACAGCAATCCCCGAGCGCAAGCCATCAAGACGCTGGAAGAAGTTGGCGAGTTGATGCAAGCAATCACAGACAATGACCGCGAGGCCATGATTGATGCGTATGGGGATATTCTCGTTACCCTTGTCATGGGTTGCGCCACTGCTGATCTTGACCTTGTGACTTGTTTTGAACACGCTTATGAGCAAATCAAAGACCGCAAAGGTTATCTGTCGCCAGAAGGAATCTTTGTAAAGGAGTCGTGATGATTTTTGACCTTACTACCTCTGCCCTTGATAAGCAGGTATCAGGCAATCACTACAAAGACAAAGGCATCCAGCCCATTGTTTACATCCATGCCAACAATCTAGGTTTTTGTGAGGGCAACGTAATCAAGTACGTTACCCGTCACAAAGAAAAGAATGGCGCTGCTGACATTCGCAAGGCTATTCACTACCTAGAACTGCTGCTTGAATTGGAGTATGGGAATGCGGCCACTGATGCTTGATGTTTGTCGGTGCGATCCTGAATTGCCCGACAACTTCTGCCGCAATTGCAAGCGTTGGCTCAGTCACCCTGAACAGGTGACTGGACCACGCACTCCAGTTGTGACTGTAGAGACAAGCGCATCAGAGGCTTGCTCCTACATACCAGTGTCACTCTTGAAGGAATAAGGCAACCTCTGCCTGACGCCGTTTAACGAGTCCGGGCAGGACTTTGCCACCACCTTTAGTCCATGCCATGAAAGCCTCCGCAGCACCCTCCCAATCGCCTCTATTAGCCTTCATACGGATGGTAGAGCGTTGGAGGTTGCCTAATCCAAAATTGTAGGAAATAGAGACAAGAGCGTCAAAGCTGCCTTGACGGCCAACCACGCCGGGAACAAGTCGTAAAACACCACGTTCAAAAGCTGCGATGTCATCAGAGAATAGTTTGTTGATTTCCTCTTTGGACCAGACACGGTTGTCCTCCGGCTTCAGCGGCATTTCTTTGCGAATCATTGGTGTGTGCTTATCAGGCACACGCACCACAGGCAATCTGATTTGCTCTTGGTACAGCACATGGCCGTAGCCAATCGTCCAGATGTGAGCAGGGCAGAGGTAGGGCTTATTCCTAAACCCCTCAAACCTGTGCATCAGGTCTTCACCCGCTTTAGACAGCTTCACTTTTTGCTCCAGCCGCGAGAGCCAAACCAGAAGCCAATGATGCCGCCAAGCATTGCCATCTCGTCAGAGCTAAAGATGATGTCCGAGTAGCGAATCACATCGTCAATACTGTTAATCAATCCGGGTTGCTGATACAGATACCAAGCCATGAAGGCGTTGATTGCCACAAGCTCAAGCACAAAGATGTAGGTGACGGTAGGACGCACAGTGCCAACGTAGCTGGATACCCATGAAGCGGCCTTCTCAAGCACTTTTGCATCGTGAGCAAGAGCCGCCTCGGTCATCTTGGCGTCAGCCTCCATCGCCACTTGTTCAGTGCGAATCTCTTCCACCTTTGCTTGTGCGGCAAAACCAGCAGCAGCAAGAGCCAGTTCACGTTCTGTTTGCACAGCAGCCAAAGCTAGTTCATGCTTTTGATCTGCTTTGTTTTGGAAGTATTCCAGCAGCTTTGGTAGACCAGAGATCAGCAGACCGCCAAGAGTTGAAAATAGTGACAACATTATTTACCTTCTTTCTTTTCTAAAACTTGAGCAACTGAGCTAACAGCACGTTTGCCCATGATCCCACCAATGCCACCAACAATCAGCAGAACAATGTCGTTCAGCATCTTGGTGTAAGCCTGATCTATCGGAGCCATCGCTTTGATCGGTTGGGTAACAAACGTCACCGAGTACAGCAAAGCACCGACAATGAACATCAGAATCAATGTCACTGAAACAACGACAAAAGCCCAAATACGGACTTCTATTTGTTCAGCGGATAGGCGTTGGTTCGGTGGTTGGTTGGGTGAACTCAATTTTCTTCTCCAAGACAGGAGCCACCAAGTATTCGGGGCAAGTCTGCTTAAACTCGCAAACAGGCTTTTGACACTGAGGCTTTTTAAAGTTGTCAGGATTTTGGCAAAAATATCTGTAATTTTCATTGCATCCCACCAACAACATGAGAGGCAATATCAGTTTCCACATTTGACCACCTGACAGTGCTTCAAAATCTCAAATCCGATCCACAGCATAAATCCAAGAATTACAGCGGCCAAGATGATTGCCGACCACAACTCCAAATTCTCTTGGCGCTTTTTGCGTGCTTGAATTGCAGCGTCAGCAGCGCGGCGTTTGGCTGCTTTGTCATCAGCGTCCATCTGCTGCCTACGGGCAACAATCTTTTGCCAAACATCCATGTTATTCGGGAAGAATAGCTGCTTGACTTGTTCTTCAAATTCTCTGGCGCTGTGTATCGCCAACTCCAGTTCGACAGCCTTACCCATGTTGCTGCCTTTGAAGTCACCCTTGTGGACTTCCTCAAGCACTTTGACGGCATCAGCCTTGGCATCAAAGTATTTACCCAGAACAGGGCCAAGACTGCGAACATCGTCAACAGTCTTGACAGCCTTCTTGACCAGATTTACCGCTGCTGATACTGCGGCAAGAGCTGTTAGCGGGTCCATAACACCTCAATAAACACTTTGGCGCACCAAATAATAAAGCCAACGAGAAGGGCCGCAGCAACAAAGCTAACGGCCCAATCTTTCATTTGAGTATCCAGACGGCAGAGAAGATCGTGCCACCCATTGACAAGAGCATGATGCCTGCTGTTTTAATCATGATGCCTTCAATGCGCTTGAGTCTTGCATTGATTTGCTCATAACGAATGGCACAAACTTCCTCATGTGTTGACAGTCGTGCTTCTGTTGCGTCAATCGTGTTCATCATTTCATCCTTGGGCCATTCAGCCAGATAACAGCGGAATTTCTTGTGCCAGATTGGATTGGCACAACTCTATGCTCTAACATGGAAGGGAAGGCAATCATGTCGCCTTTCTTCAGGTCAGCAGTATATTCTTGGTACAGCTTAATTTGAAGCTCTCCACCCTCAAATTCCGAGGGGTCAGACAGCAAACAAATGACGCTGACTTTGCGCTCTTGAGGCAAGCCACAAAGCGGGAATGTGTCTGTGTGCCAGCCATAGTGTCCAGCAGGGCCGTATGAGCCAAATTGGACGTTCTCATGACCTGTAATGTCATAGCCCCAACCATTTGCTTGATTTGCTGTCATGCCATGTTCATACATGATGCCGCCAAACCAATGGCCCGTTGGCGCAAAACGCAAAACCGTATCCCTTTGGCTCTTGTCTTGATGTTCGCCAGAAGCGCCCATAGCAGCTTCCTGCGGCTCTATTGTCATGAACTCCCGAACAGCCGCATCGCATACGTCTGTCGGGATGTTTCCTATGTACCAAATTGGGAGATGGCTCATGTCTTATCTTTCAGTTGCTGTTCAAGCGCAAGGACGCGCTGTGCAAGTTTAATACAGGCGACCAACGCAGCGTTGCCATAAGCAAGAGACAATGTTCCCTGCTCATCGTTTGTCTTGCATACAACTTCAGGCAGTAATGCAAGCCAATCTTGTGCGGATGCTCCGGCCTGACGCTCTCCGCTATCAATTCGGGTGTAAGTACCGTGCTTAATCTTGCTCAACCGTTCAATGAAATCCACTGGCAAATCGCACCAATCTTTTTTCAGGCGCTCATCAGAGTTTGCGGTGACATTGCCCAAGGCGATGCAGTTGCCATTGCTAACAATGGAGAAAGAAGACCCAGCCGCAGTTGCATTGCCGTTCGGGTGAATGCCAATTGTGTCGTTGCCGCCAATGCCTGAGCCAGCTTGGAAATAGCTAATCCCAAAAGAGGTAGCATCGCCGAAGTACCAGATTGGGTTCCGCACGTTACTAAAATAGTTGGCATTGGCAAAACCATTATTCCCGCCAGAAGAAACTCGTCCCGGAGCGGAAAAATTGGACCCACTAAACGAAAATGTGCTTCCAAGCGCGTTGGTGCGAACGTTGATGTTTCCGGGCGAGTTTATGTAAAGCGTGCTGTCGCTTGGTCCTCCACCCGTCAAACCCATGTTTGCCGAATCTGCCGAGTTGCCGTTCAGCGAGATGGCGTTGTAGTTGGTCGCAGTCGAATTGCGGCCGATAAACAGGTTGCTGAATGCGCCAGTAGTCAACGCGCCGCCACTCAGTGGCAAAGCATAGTTGCTAAAGTTGTCACTTGCAATCAGTGTTTTCCAAGATGTCCAAGAATTTCCATTGGCAACATCGTAGTTACCAAAACGAACCTGTAGGCCTGTACCCCCGTAAGTAGGGCTGTATGGGACGTACATCTGCAATGCACCGCCACCGCCGGAGTATGTACTCATGGTCATTACGGAACCATAGTTTTGCCAGCCGGGGTCAACAAAAGAACATTGAATGCCTTGGTTATATCCAGTAGGAAGAGTGCTTGGAGACCAAACGTAATTTCCCAAGGCGTTTAACAGTGTGCTAATTCCAGATGGGCCAGTAGGACCAACGGGTCCAGTGGGTCCAGTGGCTCCAGTCGGTCCGGGCGAGCCAGTAGGTCCATTAGGTCCAGTTGCTCCTGTAGGACCAGTAAGACCAGTGTTGCCGCGAGGAATGGTGAAGTTAAAAACAGCAGCAGACGATGTGCCGGAGTTAGTAACAGATGCGTTTGTTCCTGCTGCTCCTGTGGTTGTAGTGCCAACAGCAACAGTCGCAGCAGTGCCTGTTGCTCCAGTCGGTCCAGTTGGTCCTGTCGGTCCTGTTGGGCCGGGAGCGCCAGTCAAGCCAGTTGGGCCAGTTGGTCCGGGTGCGCCAGTCGAGCCAGTAGGGCCAGTTGCACCTGTTGGGCCAATCGGGATGCCAAAATTAAATGTTGCAGCAGATGATGTGCCGCTGTTTGTCACAGTCGCAGGGCTACCTGCTGTCAAGTTTGTTGTTGTACCAACAGCAATTGTTGCGGCAGTACCTGTTGCTCCAGTCGGTCCAGTTGGTCCAGTTGGACCTGTGTTGCCTTGAATACCTTGTGGGCCAGTTGGACCAGTCGGACCTGTGGGGCCAGTAGCGCCTTGCGGAATCGTAAAATTAAAGACAGCAGCAGACGATGTGCCGGAGTTCGTTACGGTCGCGCTTGTGCCTGCTGCACCAGTTGTAGTTGGGCCAACAGCAACAGTTGCGGCAGTGCCTGTCGCTCCTGTCGGACCAGTCGGGCCAGTCGGACCTGTCGGACCTGTAGCGCCTGTCGGTCCAGTGGGGCCAACCAATGCAAGCTGTTGAACAGTTGCTTTGCGTGTAGCGCCAGCAGATACATCGTAGAAAGCAATCAGGTCAGATGACTGCGTTGCTGGCTCAGAGGTCAGGCCGTTGATGTTCAGGTTATTGGATGTTGCTGCTGTAGTGGCTGTGGCCGCATTACCAGAGATGCCAATTGCCCATGTGCCAGTTGCATTGGCTCCAGATACAGAAGGAGCGCCAACATCTGCAAAGCCAAGCACAACGCTGCCTATGTAGCCGTTAACAGATGTCACGGCATCAGTGTTGTCCACCTTTTGCCAAACAGTGCCACTGAACACAATCCAGTCGCCAGTCACCCAACCAGACACACCATCAATGGTTGTGTTGCCGGATACGCTGACAACATAGTAGTGTCCCTTTACGCCAACACCAGATGTGATTGTTGGCGTGTTGGTTGCTGCGTTCCATGTGCCTTCAAAAGTCAAAGCGCCTTGCAGTGACGCAGGGATTTGAGAAAGCGGAACAGTACCGCTGTTGTCCAACGTGGCAACGCCATTTGCTACTCCAGCATCAAGCACAGCCGCAGTGCCAAGGCCAAGATTGGTACGAGCAGAAGATGCTGTAGATGCGCCTGTACCACCGTTAGCAACAGGCAAGATGCCAGTCACACCAGTGGACAAAGGCAAGCCAGTTGCGCTGCTCAACACTGGAGCGTTAGATTTTTCCCACAAGTTGGTTGAACTGTTAAAAACAAGCGTCTGACCGTTTGTTGGGCTTTGTGCTGATACGTTGTGAAGCTCGTCAAGCTCATATCCATTTTGAACACGAACATAAATCTGACCATTGCCAGCATTTGCACGTTCGACAACACCCATGTAAACCAGATGGTTGGGAGCGTATTGTTTGACGTTTGTAAGCGATCCGGGGGTCGAACCCAAATACAAAGAATCGCCTGCCGAAAAGCTAGAGAGGTTCAAGCCTTCAATAACGCCTTGGCACATGATGAAGCCAGTGCCGTTGGCGGTGATGGCTTGATTGGCAAGGCCAAACACCTTGGCTGATGTTGCGTCAGATGTGTTACTTGCCAACTTAACAGTAGCCCTGTCGCCTTGCGCCCCAAACAAATAAACTGCTTGACCTTTTTGAATGGTCACAGAATCTGCGTTGGTGACACGAGCCAAAATTGATTGACCAATGCGAACAACGCCGTCAGCTAAAGCGTTGAATGCGATAGTTCCTTGGGCAGCATCCCAAACCATCTTACCGACACCGGGAGCCTCAGTAACAGTCGTGTCAATCTGAACGTAATGACCAGTGAAGCTGTTGCCTGCGATGTTGTTGTTGTCGTCAATGATGACGCCAGAGTTTTGGATGGTGTAGCCAGTCGTGCCATCAAAACGAGGCACAGCATTGTCGGTTGCCGTTGGCGACTTGGCGACAAAGTTGGTTGAGGGGACAAAAGCAGTCTGCCATGCAGTGCCGTTGTATGTCCTCATCACATTGTTGACTGTGTTCCAGTACAGAGCGCCAGTCAACAGTGGGTTGCCATCGTTGTCTGTGGCAGGGTCAGCATTCTTTGCGCCAAGGTAACGGTCGTCAAAATTGTCATACAAAGCAGCAGCATTTGCCTCAGACAAGGCGGCAGCAATCTGCGATGCAAGAGCAGCAGCCTCGCTATCGGCAGCAGCATTTTCGGACGCAAGGGCGGCAGCAGCAGAAGCAGAAGCATTATTCTCAGATGCCAGTGCAGCAGCTTCAGAGTCAGCAGCAGCTTGCTCGGAGGCCAAGGCAGCGGCAGCAGATGTCGCAGCCTCTCCAGCAGAATTTGCGGCATTGACAGCTTCAGCAGCAGACAAATCAGCACTGCCATCAGCGGCTGTTGCAGATGAGGCGGCGTTGGTTTCTGAGGTGGCAGCATTTGCTGCTGATGTGGCAGCAGCAGAAGCGGAAGTGGCAGCATTAGATGCAGAAGTTGCAGCGTTGCCTTCACTTGTATCGGCAGCAGCAGCAGAAGCGGCGGCAGCTTGTTCAGAGGCAAGGGCGGCAGCAGCAGAAGCAGCCGCATCATTTTCAGATGCCAGCGCAGCAGCCTCAGAATCAGCGGCAGCTTGTTCAGATGCAAGGGCAGCAGCGGCAGAGGTTGCTGATTGTCCCGCAGAAGTTGCCGCATTGTTGGCATCAGTCTGTGCGTCAATAGAACTTTGCAAAGCAGCAGCAGCACTATCAGCGGCGTTTTGCTCACTCAGTAATGCCTCAGATGCGGAAGCAGCTGAATCGTTTGCAGACTCCAGCGAGTCAGAAGCAGATTGAGCAGCGTTAGCAGCGCTAGCAGCGGCGGCAGCAGCTTCAGCAGGGGCAGCAATAATTGCCGCCATATTTGCTTCTACATCGTTGATGGCTGCAAGGTTGTCGTACACATCATTGATAACAGCAAGATCGTTTGCAACAGCAACGATGCTTACCATGTTGTCTTCAATGTCGATCAGGATTTGGCTGCTGACGCCAATCGGGCCGAGTTGCTCTTCTGTGCCGTTTGTATAAACGATGTCCAGATAAGCAAAGTCATCAATATCAACTACCGTAATGCTTTCAATGCCATTACCAGCAACGCCACGATCAATGTTAATGACTTGATTTGGTGTGGGTACGACTTGGACGTTGATATTGTTGCCGTCAACTACGGTCACATTCAAAGTAGCCATGATTTCCCCTTAAACAGAAGCAGAGGTGTTGACAACACCATCAGAGCGAACAAGGAACAACAGAAAGATGATTGCATCATCTTGTGGTGTTCCACCTCCAGCAGGGAAACTAATTTTGACTCGTCCAGAAAAGCCAACAGGGACATTGGCAGAGATGTCCAACTCGGGATCACCTGCAATGATGTCCCAAGAGGATTGGTCAATCACAAGCGTAAATGAGCCAGCCGCATTATTGCGGTTTGTGATTGTCAATGGTACAGGAGTCGGAGCAGGGCTGTAGTCAGTGATGTCGAACGTCAAGCCGCTACGACTGTCCTGAATGTTGCTCAACAAGCGGCGAACAATCTGTGCGTTGATTGTTGCGCCAGTTAGGTTAACAGGGGTATTGCCAGCGCCTGTGAACACAAGGTTCCAGTAGGTCTGTTGTTGATAGACCAGTTCGCCAGCGATGATGGGGTTATCAAACCCCGACACTTGTGTAAGTGCGTTTTTATTGAAGACAGCCATTTGGTTCCCCAAAGCTCGGGTGGTGACGCTCCCCGCTATCTCGCAGGGCTACGGATTCTGTCTTGTCTTAACTCAATTATGACGCAAAATGTCACTTGCAAACTGATGCAGCCATCGACATTGGCGAAACCCCGGCAGGGATCATGGACGGGTCGAGGATTTCGTTGTTGTCCTTGTCCCGCAGGGCATGGATGCAATATGCCACAGTCTCATCAGTTAAGGCTTCAAGCTCATGCACCTTATTCTTGTGGATGTAGATCATGTGTGGCGCGGTGAACTCGGTGGCAACACCTTCAACCGTGACCTTCAGCTTGCCCTTGGCAAGCAGCGTGAGATGGTCGAACTGGTGCGTGTGGCCGATCTCGGTATCGCCAGCTTTCTCAAACCGCATCATGCGTGAGTAGAGATTCGCGACACAGCCAATTTTTACGGTTGGTTGGCTCATAGCACAGCGCTAGGGATTTCGCCGGATGCTGGGGTTGCTGTTACAACCGTTTCAGGTTCTGGAGGCGGAACATATTCTGCAATCTCCCCATAAACACCAGCAACAAGGTCAGCAAAAATAGCGCGACCGTGCGCTTCACAGTCATTTTGACTTGCAGTAAACGGCAGGATTTCATTACCGAATTGGGAGGTGGTGATTTCGCAATCAATCATTGTGTGTTCTTCGTTAACCCATTTCGGGTTGCGAACAGATGTGATGGTAACAATCATTTTTTTTCCTCGTCAAGAAATGCGAACATAAAGGGCGTTGGCGTAATATCTAAGTCCATATTGAGAGTCAAAAAGAAATACTACACCCCCAGACATTTTTCGCCAAGTGCCAGATACCGCCGATCCACCGCCGACATAACTACCTCCAACTGAAGTATTTGGAAAAGGGTTGCTAGTAAGGGTTATGGATTGATTGATCTGCGCGTTAACTCTTAAACTGGAGCCAGCAATCGTGCCTCCTGATGCCAAATTGTTATCTGCCGCCATCATAAGAACAGCGTATGAGCCGACACCGCCAAAATCGGTTGAAGCAGCACTGGCGGCAGTAGATTGTGTTGTGCCATTGTTAAAAAGAATATCGGTGTTCCGAACGGTTACTGGCATTTTGTTTCTCCTTAAACAGCGCCGCCAGCCTGAACATCAGACGCAGCAGTAATTGCACCAAAATTGGATACGCGCATAACGACAACGCCGTTATACAAGAATGCCAAATTTGTTCCTTGTTGCTCAATAGTCCAATTTGCCGTATTGAGTTCGGCGGCAGTAGATGCTGACGCAGCATTGATGTTCCAGTTGCCAGAAGCATCACTGCCATCTCTTGCTGGAACATTCAAATTGGCTCGTGCAGCAGAGGCTGTGGTTGCAGCAGTGCCTCCGTTGACAATAGGAAGTGCGTTGACCAATCCGTCAGTCGCGTCCAAACGACCAGACGAATCTAGGTTGTTTGCAAGCTGCGATAAGTTGTACGCTTGAGTCATTTCATATCCTTATGCGGGGCCAATCCTAGCAAAAGTTTGCTGATTGAGCAAGGTAAAGTTGTTGTTGAAGGCTTGAACCAGATTGTATCCAGCCGAGTTTGCCGTGTAGTCCAAGCCAGTTCCTTGGGCCAGCAAAGCTCCGTTTGCATACACTTCCATAGCCAAGGGATTGCTTGGGAAGACATAGCTCAAAGCTCCATTGATGGAATAAGCCACAGTGTTTGTCACGTTGGATGCCGGAACACCAAAGTTGTTTTCAGAAAACATGATGAACGTCATTTTTCCAGCCACACCAGCCGGGAAGCCGCCAATTGAATTGCCAGAAAGGTCATAGTCAATTTCGCTAAATTGTGCGCCGTTGACGTAAACCATTTCAAAACCATTGCGAATCGTGAACTCAGGCGGCTCGTATGAGTTAGCAGCACTCAAGTCAACCGTGTATCGGCTAAACGGCCTGTATGTTGAACCAGCAGCCCTACGCCTAAACGCGCTAAACCCATTGGTTGCTCCAGCAATGTTGGTTGTAAACACAATTGTTTTGGTGGTCGTGTTGACAGACTGAACAGTGTAGGTTGTAGGCGTGTCTGCTGGCTGAGGCTGTGCGGCTGCAAAGCAAAGCAGGTCGCCTGCGCTGATAATTTGATAAGCTGGTGCGCTATAGGTAATTGAGTTGGCTGTACTTGAGACAATTGTTACGTTCAAGTTTTCGTAGTATTGATCTGTACTGACGGCCCTCATGTTGAATACAGTCACAACCTCGCCAGAAGCGCAAGCATTATCTAAAACTACAGTTGTGGTCGTTTCAGAGTAATCGCTTGTGTCTTGCAGTACGCCATCACGAAATACAAGAATGTTGCCTACAACATGATTGACGCTAAAAGTGGTCTGTCCAGATGTTGCAATGAAAACATTTTCTGTGTAAAAGAAGTCATCAGGCTGCGTGAATCCGACAACACGACCAAACACATCAACGGTCAAAGTGGCTGCGTTAAACGTCTTGGAGTAAACACCATTGCCAAAGTTGAGGAACTTTTGCAAAGACACAATCATTGAGCCGTTTGTATTGTTGCTCACACTCAACAAACCATCGGCAGAACTAATTGCTGTTGTTCCTGCTTTGGTCAATTGACCAGTTCGCAAGTCAAGATCAATAAAGTTAGTCCCGTCTTCTAGCGCGCCCCAAACAGAAGTGTCGTACACAGATGATTCAGTAGGCACAAAAGCGCCGCCAAGGTTGTTGAACGCAGCATTTCCTACGGCAAAACTAAACTTGCGATTTGTTCGATTTGCATACAGCAAATAATTTGATGAGCCAAAGTTGCCTGCATACCAAGTGTAGTCAGCAGGGTTAGTGCTGGCATTGGCTGTGACGTTATTCTGCAAGCCGTAATACGTCTTGTTGCGAGGGTTTGTGCTAAAGCCAGATGTGCCTGTGGCGTTGTCTGCATAACGCACAGCAAGGTATCTTTCGGTGTATTGGAAAGTAGTTGGCCTCCAGTTAAACAAAGCACTTGCTGGCGAATATTGGCTTGTAGCCACAGGATTGACAAGGCGATAGAACAAGTACCAATTGCCTGCCGGAATCTGCACCTCAACTGTTGGCAGCGTCTGACCAGCAGAGTAAGGCACTCCGTTGCTTGGAATGCTTGTTGTGCCGCCCAAGTAAATTTGCGATGCTGTTGGGTTGCTAAATGCCGAATACCAAACTTCTGCATAGGTGACAAATCCACCGCTGCCAACGTAAGGCTGAACAGTAAAGCTAGGCACTGGCGAACTTGGGAATGACGACACAACAATTGGCGCAATCAAGTTGCCAAAGTTTGCAGGGTCCGGCAAATTTGTGTTTGGCGCAGGGGTGTATTTAGTAATGTCGCGGTCGTCATACACCTGTGCGTTGTATTCATTCAACTCAAAGGTTGCACCAAGATTGCCATCAGGCAAACTGACTTCAGACACCTTCATGACACGAAACAGCTTTGCCGTCCAGCCGTAGGATGAGTTTGTGATTGAGATGACATCACCAGCGTCAACTTGAATGCCCGTGTATGCGGTGCTGATGTTGACGATCAGGTCTTCACGAGCCTGTTCAAGAATGCGGGAAGCCAAATACTGAGCTTGCACAGAGTCATTAACCATCGACAATTGGATGGAAGACTTGTTTACTGGTTCGTTGGGATACAGCAATCCAGCGGGTGTTTCGTAGTACACAAAGTCAGATTGATCGCGGTTCTCTTTGCTTGGGAACTCGGCTTCAATTTGGTTTACGCTGCTAGTAATGTCATAAGCACTGACGCGAATCTCGCCAATGATGTTGCTGTCATCAAACGCAAGTGCTGTTGTTTCTGCCTTGTTGATGACAACACCCCACTGCCCTTTGGCTGCGTTGTATTGATTCCAAGAGTCGCAAGCAATCATGATTGCGTTGATGTTCTCCAAACATGATTGGCCTGTATCAATAACACCGTTGATGCGATAGCGTGGCTGAAAAAACTGTGTGCCATTTTGCAAGTAGGGAATCAAGCCGTCCGAGTATGTGTTCAAAGCAGCAGCAGAAGTTGCATCAACAATGTCAGCAGCCATAGCGCCGCCATACAGTTCGTTTGTGATGTAGTCATACCAAACATCACCCGGCTTTGCAGCGCCAGTTCCATTGAGATATTGACGGGCTTTAAACGTAACGGTTTGCATACCCGTTGTTTCTGCATCTCGGTTGTAGTTCAGCTTGATGATTGCAAAAGCCAAGCCATTCATTTGCCTGACGTTACTTAACCAACGAGTCTCTAAGGGAATGTCGCTGCCACCCATAAAGATGTTCGGCAAAGATGCGCCATTGGTCGAGCTAATCACACCAGCCTGTGTTGATGTGTACAAGGCGATAAACAGGTTGCCGCTAACCTTTGTGTCAACGCCGCCAGCGCCATCAGTAAGGCTAACAACCCTTGTCCTGTCAGTTGCGTCAAATGCAATTTTCCTATCGCCCCAATACATATCAGATTGGTCAAACGTAAACTGACCATTTGGACTGATGTGCGAGACAACCATGACGTAGTACATTGTTTTGGCGTCTGTACTCAAGACGGCATCAACAAACCTGCCGCCGCAGTAAGCATCTCCGTAAACAATTGGAATGCTGTTGGTAGATGACGGGGGAACTTGCTGGCGAACGCCGTTGTCGATTGCTTGGCTGCTTCCTGCGTCTGGTGCAAATACACGAGACACAATGCTAGACACTGCAAAGTTAATCACAAAAGCAGCCGCAATTTGTCCATATGTAAACGCAGCAATAGCAGTCTTTGTAACTGCGGCAACAATCATTGACCCAACCATATCTATTCCTTCACAAAACTAGCGCCAACCGCCTTGTAGCCGCGCTTGGTGTAATCAATCAATGGGCCTGATGCCGATACAGATGTAATGACGCAATGAACATCGCCACTGCTCAACATCTGATCGGCTTGCTGGTCAAACGCTTTCCAGAGCCGACCACCAATTGTGCCGTTTCTGTACTCAGGCTCTACCCACCAAAGCAACTCATTCAATTCTCTCACCTTTGGACACCAGATGTTCTGATTCTTGATGCCAATAATTGCGCCTCTCATGTGCTTATCTATATAGACAAACCCGCGCCCCATGATGATGCCAAACAACAAGCTCTCAACATATTTAGGGTCATGATTGACCTGTTTACCCAAAACCGTAATGGGATTCTCAAAGGCATACGCCTCAACAATCTCAAGCAGTCGTGGTATGTCGTATCTTGTCGCTAGTCTTATCATCGTCCAAAGATTCTTTGTGATGGTGCGTTAGATGAAGCCTGACTGCCAGAGGTATTGGGTTGACCGCCAAAGTCAAAGTATGAGCCAGCAATAGTCGGAACTCGGTTCATGCTTGTGTCGTTTGGATAGTACACCTGCCAAATCTTTGGTGTCGTGCGTACACCGCCAACACGGTTCTCAAGGATTGTCCGGAACGAGGCACAGGACAGACCAACAGTTGCCACGCGAATGCGTAGCTGCTCGTTGAAGTCTTCTGTGATTGAGTAATTGGAAACAATGCCTTGATAACGCTTGAAAAACTGCTGCGTAGGCGTTGTAATGATTTGGTTGTTGGAGTCCAAGAATCCACGCCACACCTCAATGCGTGAACCTTTAATGTTAGACCCCAAAACAACAGCCACGTTAGTTCCGTCAACTCCAGTCAAGGACACAGACAAGTCAGAGCTAGTTGCTTTGATGTCTCGCTTGATGTCGCTCAGTTGCAGCAGACTACCAAGGTTTGTGAACGCGATGCCGTTGACAGTGATTGGTGACGCTGCGTTGCAAAACGTATATATGTTTGACGAAACAGTAAGCCTAATAAATTCTGCTTGCTGAATAGACGAGCTATTCAGCGCGGTCATTGTTGTAGTCATCCTGTAATGTCCTCTCTAAATACAAACGCTTCATCCCATTGCACAAAGGCACTTCCGGGTGCTGGCATAAGTGTATAGGTTGGGCATTTTTCTGCCAAGACTGTAAAAGTACAATCGTTTCCTACGTTGGTCAAAGTGCCAACAGACACAGTGCCAATCACAGGACGATGCAGGCTGACGGATACAGTTGTGTTAACGCCGCGCAAAACATCTTGGCGCACTTTGTATGTGTATTGACCCATCTGCAAGAAATCACCAGCCTTAAACACAATCCTTGCTGAAGGCACGGATGGAAGATTGCCAACAGAAATAATTTGCGAGTTGGCAGCAGGCACAGCAGCCAAAGTCAAGGCATTTACTTGCGGAAGAGTCAATTCACCCTGATACGCAGTAAACCAAGACAAGTTGCCGCTGTTGAACGTGATTGTCTCTGGCAACTGGCGATCAAGGTTGTCAATCGTTTGAATGATGTCTCGGGAAGTCGCATAAGGCAGATAGTTGTGAGGCACAACTGTAAACACCCACGGCACAGCAGTAAGGTATTGAGCCACGCGCACCTGACCAGAACGGCTGACCTGCTGGCCTACCGTCCTTCGGTTATTCACAGTCATGGACTGCTGATTCTCAAAGATGGTCTGGAACGACATTATGTTCTCCCGAAATTGGTAGCGAGGTTCTTGTTGGCGTACTGATTAGCCGCCCAAATCGCGTTAGAACTGCCTAGAAGACGATCTTCAAACGATTTGGTGTCAATGGCATTAATGTAGTTGTTTGTCACGTTGGTGGTGGTTGTCATGCCCATGCTGTGGTTCGGGATGATCGTGCCCGATCCCGATGGAACAAACATTTCTGGACCTTTCTCGCCAACCATGTATGGAGTGTTAGCAGAAACAGGGCCGCCATTGGCTCTTAGGCCGATGCCGCTACCTGATGGCGCATTAAGAGCATACATACTTGGGTTGCCAATGCCAGTTGTAGGAGCAAATCTGGCAAACAAACCACGCAGCAACGTCATAGCCTGCATCTTCATGTGCATGGCAATTAAGTCTTGGATGACGCTACGAGCAAAGTCTTTCATGCTCAACTTGCCAGTCTTGACAAAGTTGTCAATGGCAGAACTCATGTTGTTCCACACAGAGTCAAACACACGCTGCGTCCTGAGCATGGATGTCTCAATCTCAATAAACAGCTTTGCCATTTGCTCTTGGCGGTCAATTTGGTCAAGGTTAAACTGCTGGTCAGGACCGCCTTGCGCTTCAACCTCTTTCCTGCGCCGTGCGTACTCAAGCGAAAGCTGTGCAAGCCTTTGCTCTTTCTCCATTGCAAAGATCATCTTGTTCCGCATCTCCAGTTGCTCTTTGGCAAATTCCATTTCTCTGGTTCTGCCTTGATTTTGAGTGCGGATAGCAGCCAGTCGATTATCTTCAGTCGCTCTAGCAAGATTTGCTTCATCACGCAGTTTTTGCTCATCAGCAAATTCGGCAAGCATATATTTGGTGCGAATTTGCCTAATCCTTTCGGCAGTCTCAGTGGCAATGACGATAGCCTTATTTTTGTAAATCTCAAGGTTCTGCGCGGTGGCCCTGCCGTCTTCTTCACGGTTCTTTTGCGCCATCTCTGTGCGAGCATCAGCCAACTTCTTCATTGACTCAAGCTGCAAAGCCTCAATCTCTCCAACACCTACACGAGCGCCTGCAAACTCTGCATCGGTCTGAGCTTTGGCGACTTCAAATGCTTTGCTACGCAGCATTCCCTTGTACTTGTCGTACTCGTCAATTTTGGCTTTGGCATCGCCAACATCTTTGGCTGTTGTTGATCTGTTTTGCAGTCGCTGAATTTCAAGGATGTTTTCTTTGGCTGCTTCAAGAGCCGCAAGAGTTTTGCGCCATCCACGAGTGAAAACAGTGTCCTCATCCTCTTTGGTTCCAGCCAGCTTTTTCTTGACCATATCAATTTGATTGGTCAATGAGTCCAAAGTCTCGGTCTGAGTTGGACCTGTAAGCAATTCTTTCAGCTTGTCGTAATAACCGCTGACAGCTTTTGTAACATCCTTCCAAGCTCCCTCAAGAATGCCAAGCTCTCGGCGCTGTTGCTCAAGTTTGGTGTTCAGGGCTACAGCCACAACTTGTGCGGCCTCTTGTTTTTTGCCTGCCCTTTCAAGGGCTTCAATTTGCTTGTACTGCTCAAGCGTCAAAAAGTTCATCTCTTTATTAAGAGACTTTGCGCCTTCAGTAGTGCCGTTCAAACCGCCTTTTAGTTTGTCAGTTGCTTCTTTTGCGCTAACGCCTGCAATCTCAGAATAAGTGATGACTGCTTGAGTGACTGCCTCAAAAGCCTTGCCAGTAAACTGGCCTGTGGAAATTACTTCCATCAAAGCATCTTTAGTTTTGCCAATGCTTGCGTTTGTGCTTTCGCTAAGTGTCTTGGCAAGCCTGAAGAAAGATTCTTCGGTTACGCCAGAAAACTTGCCTGTCAATGTCAATGCGTCTTGCAGCCTGTGCAAGTCATCTGCCGCCTGATATGCGGCAAGAGCCATAGTGCCAATTGCCAGTGCAGCACCGCCAGCGCCAATTGTTACAGGCGTAAACAAAGAGCCAACAGCACGGAGCGCATTGCCTACGCCACCCATGACGTCTTTAAGCTGACCACCCTGCTGCAAGATGGCGATAAATGGGCTTTGGCCGGAAGCGATCTGTGTCACCAAGTCAGTTGTTTGGTAAGTCAACTGAATCTTCTGTTGCTCGTTCATCTTAAACTGAGCGTTAGTCGCATTCTTAGCAGAAGCAGCCATCTTGTCATAAGCTGCCGCCTGATCCATCAAACGCCTCTTCATGTCAGAAGTAGCGTTCATGAATTTGCCGCTGGTTGTCTCACGCTGCATCAACTCAACGCGAGACAATGCCTTACCATAATCATCAGTGGCGTGAGTTAGCTCTCTCAACTCTTTTGCCGCAGCATCAGTGTCGCGGCGAATCGCATTTTTCAGCTTCGCATTTTCAGAAATGGCTTTATCGATAGACGCAGTAAATTCAGCCGTGTCCAAGCCAAGGACAACGCCAAGTCGGGCAATGTTTTGTGAAGCCATTATTTGTTCCTCTTGCGTTCCAGTTTCTTGGCGTAATCAACGATTCCTTGAGCCAATTCAGATTTTAGTGCGCCAAGTACTGTCTGTACGTTTTCTTGCAATGCAGGGCGTAAAAAAGGGTTTGCTGGCGTCTTCTTAGTGCCAAACTCGTTTGCCAGTGAAACAGCACTCTTTTTGACTGATACAACCGCAATTGCCGCATCAGTTTCATTGACATATTCACTGCGTTTATCCCTTTCGCTTGGGACGCGAGCATTCACGCGAATGGTGTCTCTCATGTGAAATGGATTGTCGGCATCCCTTGGCTTATCGCCAACTCTGGCCTTGGACTTGGCAGAGTTCAAAACCGACTCCATAGCCGACTTAGCCGCAGGAACAAGAGTGTTCCTAGCAACCAAGTCACCCCGAAAATCCCTAGCCATCTCTTGTAATTGCTGCTCAAACTCAGCAAATCCGGTTAGCTGGTATTTTTGCCCTTGAGGGGTATAGGCCATGTCAAACTTTCAAGAATGCCTCCGAACCGGGCTTCATCGCTACAAACGCCATCAATTGCTTGTTCGTCTGTTCACGCTGCTGCTCTTCGCTCAAAGGCGGGACGATATAGTCGTGCGTTGACGGCAAGACATCCTGCATTCGGAATGGCTTTGCCGTCTTCTGCATTTTCGAGTTTAAGTTGCCTGTGGTCAAGGAACTTAGCGCCAGCAAGACAGCCTTGTTCCCAATCATCCCATCAACCAACATAATCTCAATGTTCCGCAGGTCATCGACCGGAATATCGTCAGGACACCCACCGTGAGCGTACACATACGCTCGGGCTTGTGAGTGGGCGTCCTGTATTAGTTTTTTCTGGAATCCTTGTAGCCGGGTTGGATTGCCTCTGCAATCTTGGCAATCATTTCCAACTGCACAGCCATAGGCCACTCAGCGTCAATTTCCTCATAGGTCAAGTTGTCCAGAGTACCGACCTCTGGAACCAGCAGCCTGATGAAGTAAACAATTCGCTGTTCCATCATGATGATTTGACGGACCAAATCCTTTGTGGATCGGCCCTCAACAATGACATCATCTTCTGTGATTTCCACACCCTCAATCAATGTGCCAGTACGGAAGCTGGACGACATCTTTTCGTATCGCTGCTTCAGGACTTCATCGTCAATGGTTGTGATTGCTGTCTCAATTTGCTCCATCTCTTTGGTCAAAGGGATGCGAACCTTAAAGACATGACCACCAAGCTCAAATGTCTTGGTGCGTAGATGTGCGGATGCCTTTTGGTAACTGTCGCCAAAAGCAGATTGAATGCGTGACATAATTTTTCCTTATCTTGTCGTTTTGATGATCTTTTCATAGACAGCCTGATTCAAGGCGATGGCATATTCCACGGCCTGTTCGGGTGTCATCTTGTCGGCGTGATGCCTTGCAATGTCGTGAGCCAACGCAATAGCAGTGATGCGTTGTTGTGTAAAGCCAAACCAATTCTTGGAAGAATCGGCTTGGCTCACAAGGAAACTCAGCAGGTCTGTATTGTCTTTTATTGTCGTCATGTTGTATTAAGCGTTGTTGGACCAGCCGTAGCTGTTGCCACCGATGGGGTGGATGGTGAAGTTGAACTTACCTTCGGCAGAAGGAGACATATCCCAAGACATACCGCCAACCATGCCGTTAAAAGCGTAGGCAACAGTGTCTTCGCCGTCATACACGGCAACCACATAGGTGCGAACGATTGTGCCGTTGTAGCCGTCTTCGCGGATCAGCAACTGTGCTGTATCAGCGGGATTCCAAGCAGCAGTGATAGTCAGCGAGGTCACTTGGTTTTGTGTGGTGATCTTTGCACCAGTACGAGCGCCAGCCACAGAGTAAGCAGCGAAAGCATCGTCAGCACCGAAAGCAGGAATTGCTTCCACAGGCACGAGAATGCCATCAGTGCCAGTGCCGCCAGCAGCAGTGCCAATGATGTCGGCAACTTGACCAGTCCATGTGGACAGTTGAGTATCAGTCAGAGGTGTGGGCGTAGCGCCAGTTTGACACCAGAGGGTCGCCACATATCCGGGCAAGACTTTGTTAATGAGAGCCATTTTGAGTTTCCTTCAAAAGATAGTTGAACAAATTGTCTTGTATTACGCCGGGACGTCTATGGTGCAATCCAAGAAGATTTGCGCCATATTTTCCTCGTTGTTGTAGCTATTGTAAAGCCACATCACATCGGCCTTCGCAATGAAAAAGCCATCTGTGGGACTTCCAAGTTGACCACTATATCCATGCA
>Ga0315904_10003719_pt1 | contig 22207 bp, 30 predicted proteins | sample LakEriMetagenome_6_FD_203529 | JGI IMG/M metagenome (GOLD analysis project Ga0315904, IMG submission 203529) | Freshwater fungal communities from buoy surface, Lake Erie, Ohio, United States - Buoy 12 MA120 | ecosystem: Environmental > Aquatic > Freshwater > Lake | place: USA: Lake Erie, Ohio... | reverse complement strand
CACTATAAACCTTGCTTCGGCATATTTTGTTTACAGTTAATCCAAACTGATATTTAGAGATGACGGGCTGATCTAAATTACCAAGTGATAAGGTGATGGCTTTCTCAACTTTCATAATTAACTGGCACTTAAAAAACCACAAAGCCACACTATAATGTTAGGATTACATCCTGAGGATGTAATCCTAACATTATAGTGTGGCTTTGTCAAGCAGGTGATCGGTGGAACTAAGTCTAACACTACATTGGAGCTGACTTTGATTTAATTCTGTGGGATCGGAAATAAATCATTTAAAGCGATCGCCTAGAAATCATGACTCACGGTAATAGCGATTGGCTTTAGAAGATAGATTGTTGATGCGATCGCCTAGAAATTAAGACTGACGATAATAGCGATCGCCTTGAGGAGATAGATTTTTAATGCGATCACCCATAAACCACGAGTCACAGTAATAGCGATCGCCACTTTACAAAAATCAAACAGGGATCGCATTATTTCAGAACTGGGGTTTGATGTGAGTGTTCCATACTTCACGCAAGTTATCAGCATCTTCTTGAGATAGCTGCCCTAATTTGGTAATTAGTAAAGACTTCTCTAAGCAATCAAGTCGTGATAAACGCACAGTTGAGGCAACTCGTAAACCACTGGTTGACCAGTCTCTTAGCAAAACATCGGTTTGTGTTCTCGGCTGCGCGGATGTCACTGCTGCTAATACAACATCATCTCTATCTAGCCAAAGAATTAATACGGGTCTCTTTTTTGAAGATATGCCATTTGTAAAAGGAATTGCTGCAACCCAGATTTCTCCTGCCTTAATAGTCGTCATATAATCCTTCATCTTCTGAGGAATAACTTTTTAAAAAGGCATCATGGGCGCGATCGCCTGTTTCTGATTTTGGCTGAATAGTAATGAGCCATTTACCTTTGCCGATTCCTTCTATTATGGAGCTAGGTATTGTAAATTTTTCTCCGTCTTGAAGCTCTATTTCAAAAGCTAATTGTAATAACTGGCTTTTCATATTGTGTAGATACTAAAAATATTTAAAATCCTAACATAGAGTTCGGTTGGGGGGTTAGAGCGATCGCCCCCAAAACATCCCGATCACCTAAAAATCATGACTCACGGTAATAGCGATCGCCTTTAGGAGATAGATTGTTGATGCGATCGCCTAGAAATCATGACTCATGGTAATAGCGATCGCATTGTTTATATGGAAGATGGTAAACTTGTTCCAAATATTGACGCTGGTCATTAATAGCGATCACCTAAAATCGCAATTCTTTCGGACTATAGATTAGCAATATTTTTATAGCGATCGCAGGAATTTGACTAGCTCCCTAAATGATGGGCAATACTTAGAGCATTCAACCATATCCAGCTTTTTAGCTAATTCAGCATTTCTATTAGTCCCATAACTTGGCTTTCCATTTTTCCCAATTGATAACTTCTTAAGAGCCTCTTTTGGACTTTTAATTTGGTGAGGGTTTGGATTTGCTTTGCATTTTTCGCCACCAATCTCCTTGATAATCTTTGAATCAGACCAAAACCAAGCCTCTAATTCTTCAATGGGAATACAGATATGTTTGCTAAAGCTATTCACCACAGAAAATAATGGTTCTAACTCTGATCGTAATGTTGCCTCATCTTTAAGGGAACCATTTGGAGAACGATCCAAATCCTGAACAACAATAAAAACATTACAACCTTTGTTAAAAAGAACTTTAAGCTCCCTTGAAAGTTTCTTTTTGGCAACAGATCCCCCAGATGTCCACTTTTTTATTGTTACATTTGAGTCAAGCACACGATGAATAATTTCTCGAACTGCATCCCAGTCCGTATCATCTTCGGTAATTAAACCTATTTTAATGTTACTCATCGAGAATACCACTGTAAATCCATTCCCCTAAGTTTCCTTCTTCAGAAAGATATTCGATAATGTTGTGAATATCGTCTTCAGCTAATTTACGAACAAATGTCTGTCCGTCCTTGCGGTGCACTAGATTAATTTTTTCTGGGCTAGCCCATGCGACTACCTGTGGCGAATGAGTTGAAATAATTAAATTTTGACCGTAAGTGTAAGTCTCGATCTCATTGAGTAACTTGGCTAACATTGCTGGATGAATCTGTGCTTCGGGTTCCTCAATGATTATTGTTTTGCCCTGATTTGACGCAATTATTTCGGTGAGAATTGACAGAACTCGAAGAGTTCCGTCTGAGAGTAATCCAATATCTACGCCATCTAGTTTTACTGAAAAGAAATATTCTCCTTCTTCTTGAAATGACTTTAGCTCGGTGATTTTGCCAAGTCCAATTCTTTGACAAACACTTTTTAGTTCGTCAAAGTTTTCTGTCTCCCGAAGAATCAATATTTGGCGGAGTATTGCTCTTGGAAGGTCATTATATTTAAGAGGAAAAGTTTTTTGCGTTACATTGAGTAACTCCTTTTCACGTCTTGTCCCTCTTCTAACAAGAGAATTGTTGAGTATATTAATGCCCTGCAATGCTGCACGAATCCATAGGATCTCTTCATGTAATTTTGGCGATTTAGTTCCTGTAATGCGAAATCTTCCAAACAAACTGGTACTTACAAAACTAGTTGAAATACCATCGTTGATTATAGTTGTTTCTCCATTCTTCGTAGTCCATAGAATTTCTTTTTGTTTGTCAGCATATTGACAACAATCATTCCAAGAAAACAAATTTTCTTCTGTCTTATCAATCGTAGAATAATTTAATTCGCTACCCTTATCAGAAGGAGATATAATTATAAGCTCATAGATATACTTGAGCCAACGATTGTTCGGTGTCAAAAGCTCAATTTCTAATATCTTGGGAATATAGTTGATATCATTTTGTGGAACTTGGTTAAACTTACCCAGAGCAAATGATGATATAGCTTCAAAGCCTTCAATAATTGCTGATTTCCCAGATCCATTGCGACCAACTAATACTGCAACACCATCGTGTAAAGACACAGTAACTCGACCACCCAAAACAGACCAACCGTCAAGGGTAAATGATAAAAGGCGAGGCTGATTTGTGCTGGAATCTAGGTTAGACAAAATAAAGATCCTTTTCCAATACTAATCGTCTTAATAAATTCTAGTCGAATATGTCTAAGTCTGCCACAAACAAAACAACAGCACCAGCGATCGCCCCAATTCTACAACTGAGAGTATCAAAGAGATCACCTAAAATCATCACTCACAGTAATAGCGATCGCTTTTAGGAGATGGATGTTGATGCGATCACCTAGAAATCATGACTCATGGTAATAGCGATCGCCTTTAGGAAATAGATTATTAGTGCGATCGCTTAGAACTAACGACTCATAGTAATAGCGATCGCCTTTATGCCTTTATCGGTGAAGAAAGTGCTTGTTTTTCCGTATCCCATAGGATACAATTTAATTCATGATTGAAATTCGCGAAACCGAAATCTATTCGCGGTGGTTTAAATCACTGCGCGATCGTGAAGCTAGAGCGCGGATAGACATTCGTATTCGGCGGTTGTCTATGGGCAATGCTGGTGACGTGAAACCGATAGGAAAAGGTGTATCAGAACTTCGCATTGATTATGGTGCAGGATATCGAGTGTATTTCATCCAACGAGGGGATACATTCATCCTGTTGCTTGCGGGAGGCGATAAACGTACCCAAGATAGGGACATCAAAACAGCCATAGATTTATCACAAAACCTATAGGAGATCTCATGAACAAAGTTCCAACTACTCTTTGGGATGTAGCAGAACATCTAGAAACCAAAGAAGATATGGCAGCCTATCTTGAAGCGGCTCTTGAAGATGGCGATCCTAATTTGGTGGTAGCCGCATTAGGGGATATTGCGCGATCCAAGGGAATGACAAATATTGCGCGTGAAACAGGCTTAGGAAGAGAAAGCCTCTATAAAGCTTTGTCACTCGAAGGTAATCCAGAATTTGCCACTGTTCTAAAAGTTATACAGTCACTCGGTATCCGATTACGAGCTACTCCCACATAGCCTAACTGCGTTGGAGGACTTCATCAAAAGCGATCGCCTACAGCAAACCTTAGAAAATATATCGTTAAAGCGATCGCCTAAAAATCTCGACTCACAGTAATAGCGATCAGCTTTAAGAGATAGATTTTTGGGGCGATCGCTTAGAAATCATGGCTCATGGTAATAGCGATCGCTTTTAGGAGATGGATTGTTGATGCGATCGCCTACAAATCACGACTCACGTTAATAGCGATCGCCTTGAGGAGATAGATGGCTAATGCGATCGCCCACTCTAAAAACAATAAATCAATTGAGATTAATTATGTTTTGAGATAGCGATCGCCTCAATCTTTAATCAAAATCTATCCGTTATTCTGGAGTTGTGCTGTTATGAATTTCTCTGTCAAGAGTAGCGATCGCATCCAAAATGCCCACAAACTTCTCTCCAAATTCGGTCAATTGATACTCCACACGCGGAGGGATTTCTGGATAAGCGTGACGATGTAGGATGCGGTAATTAGTGAGTTTTTTTAAGCGTTCGTTCAGTACCTTGCTCGTTAGACCTTCAATCTGGTGTTCCATTGCTCCAGGTCGGCAAATTCCTTGACGCACTAATTGCAAAACTGTCATAGACCATTTACAACCCACAATATCCTCAGTCATTGCAGAGACACTAGGAAGTTTATCCGCACTCCGATCGCTTGAAGAAGTTGAAATATTTTTTTCAGTCACCAGCTTAAATTCCTACTAAAAAGTATCCATCCTACTAAATTGTACCTACTTTCGCGGTTTTTATATCTTTGCTAAGTTGATGTTGTTCGCAATTAACTTATCTTTTTTAGAGAGAAAATATGAAAACTAAAGCTACTTTCTATCATGCTGGTTGTACTGTTTGTTTGGCTGCTGAGCAAAATATCGTTCCGACCATCGATCGAGATCGCTATGATGTGGAAATCGTCAATCTAGGCGAGCAAGGCAACAGGATTGATGAAGCTAAAGCTATTGGCGTGCAATCAGTTCCAGTATTGGTGATTGATAACCAACCCTTCCATATTAACTTTGGTGCCAGCTTGGCTGACCTCGGCTAGGTCAGTATTTTGCCTTACACAATTCTCTGGGCGATGTATTTGGTATGTCGCCCCAATTTCAAATCATTTACTATTAAAGAGAAATCTATGTCCCTCAATATCAAGCTGTTAGAGCAAAGCTTTGAAACTGTAAAGGCTCATAATGCCGAATTCTCAACTAATTTCTACAATACTCTTTTAGCCGAATATCCCGATGTCAAGCCCCTTTTTGCGAATGCAAATATGAAGGAACAAGGGGATCATCTTTACAAATCTCTAGTCTTTGTCGTTTGTCGTGGGCTGGATGGTTATGAAGGTCTACTGATTGAGGCTAAACTAGAATTACAAAGGAAAGTCGCTTTCCATCTTCAAAAACTCCAACGTACTTCTGTAACATTTGCTCTCAATTTTCTACAAGGAACGCCGTCATTTATTTTGTGCGGCGGTACGCATCCCGAAGGGAATCGCAACTTGGAGATTTTAGATCGTTGGTTCGGGCATGAATCTGAAGCTAAGGTCTTCACTCGTATTGATAAATATCTTCAGTCTGATGTAGCGATCGCAAAGTTAAAAAATTGATGAGATGAGAGATCAGGAGATAATAAATCTAATTGGTTATTGAGTTCGGAGAAGCTGCTTTATGGAATGGAAACAGGAAGAATTTACAGTTAGTGATTGTCGAGAGAATTTAGACTTTGAGTTGATCTTCCACTTCTTGAGCAGTCTATCGTACTGGGCAAAAGATATACCTAGAGAAGTTGTCGTTAAATCTTTAGATAATTCTCTATGTTTTGGTCTCTTTCAAGGCAACAAACAAATTGGCTTTGGTCGCGTTGTAACAGACTATGCTACTTTTGCTTACCTTGCAGATGTCTTTGTCATTGAAGAGTATCGAAAGAAGGGACTTGGAAAGTGGTTGATTGAATGTATCGTCAAACATCCGCAGCTTCAAGGGTTACGACGTTGGATGTTAGCTACTGCGGACGCACAGGATCTGTATCATCGATACGGATTTGTATCGTTAGGCAACCCTGAAAGATTTATGGAGAAGCATGATCCTAACATCTATCGACGATCGCGAAGTTAAGAAATTAATAGGCGATCGAGCGAACTATCTTGGCGTTGAGTTCAAGACTATTTATGAGACAATATTTTGAGCTTAACTTGTGGTGGAGATTCTCGAAAAAATGGACATAGATTACGCAACAGTAGAGCATTATCTCCATGAGCATATACCGCTATCCAAGGCGATAGCTGTATCGGTTACTTCCATCAATGAAAGTGGTGTTATTCTATCTGCTCCGCTAGTACCTAACATCAATCATCGTAGCACTGTGTTTGGTGGCAGTATATCGGCTGTGGCAATTTTGTCTGCTTGGACTTTCGTTCATGTTCAGCTTCAAATTTTGTCTATTCCTTGCCGCATTGTCATTCAAAGTAACAGCGTAGAGTATATCAAGCCCATTGAGGAAGAGTTCCAAGCGCATTGTATAACTCCACCGAGACAGAATTGGGAACGATTTATCTCAGCAGTTTCCAAGCGGGGAAAAGGTCGAGTGATGCTTGATGTTGAGCTTTATTCTGGAGGATTGCTAGCGGGTAAATTTCAGGGTGAGTATGTTGCTCTGAAACTCAAAGACTTAGGATAAATAACAAGCCCATATTGATATTTTGTCAGATTGCTCGAAATCGTCCTTACGATGTTAGTGCTTTCAACAATGGCTCATAATAATAGAAATAATAGAAATCGCCTTCAGCATACCTTTAGTAGATAGATTGTTGTTGCGATCGCCTACAAATCACGACTCACGTTAATAGCGATCGACTTCAGCAGTAGAATATGATGAAATCGTTTTGTTTAATTCTGAAATAAGTTTTGATACGTGGATTATGATTTTAGAAGTTGCGATTCTTGATGTTAAATCTGATTTGACGGAAGATTTTGAAAGTGCTTTCAAAGTTGCCTCAGAAATTATTGCTTCGATGTCGGGCTATATTTCCCATGAGTTACAGCGTTGTCTAGAAACGAAAAATCGCTATATTCTCCTTGTGCGTTGGCAAAAATTAGAAGATCATACAATCGGATTTCGTCAATCACCACAATATCAAGAATGGCGATCTCTACTTCACCACTTTTACGATCCCTTCCCCACCGTAGAACATTATGAAAGTATTTTGCTGCTCTAATTTATGATTAAAGCTGTACTATTTGACCTTGACGATACACTTCATGGCATCTCGCGTTTTTATTAGAAAACCAACCGAAGAGGATTGTCAAGAATTGCTATCTCTTCACCAAAAAAGCAAAGAGTTCCATTTCCCTTGGGCTTTTCCTCCACTCACTGAGCAAGCCTGCACAGACTACATCAATCGTTGCCAAAATGAGGACTTTGAAGGTTTATTGATTTGCCGTTCGACTGACGATAAAATTATTGGGGTAGCAAATTTCAGTCAAATCTTCTATCGAGCATTTCAAAATGCTTATCTTGGTTATTATGTCGGTGTAGATTTTGCAGGTCAGGGATTGATGACGGAAGGTGTACGTTTATCAATTGATTACGCTTTTGGCACACTTGGTTTACATCGAGTTGAAGCCAATATCCAGCCTGAGAACGTTGCATCCATTAATTTGGTAACGCGATTAGGTTTCACTAAGGAAGGTTTTTCCCGCCGATACCTAAAAATCAATGAACAATGGCGAGACCATGAACGATGGGCTTTGACAGTGGAAGATTGGGCGATCGCAATACCGCAAACCCTTTAATAGATAGATAATTGAAGCGATCGCCTAAAATCACGACTCACAGTAATAGCGATCGCCTTTAGGAAATAGATTATTGATGCGATCGCATAGAAATCACGATTCACAGTAATAGCGATCGCAAAGTTAAGAAGTTGATAGGCCAAGAGACTTCACCTTCAACAATTTCTGAGTTCTACTTTGGTAAATTCAAAACAATTCCAGCATCGGGATCTTTCTCTAACACCAGTCTGACCGCAGGGCACTGAATGAGTCGATCTTTATGGGCGGTAAATGCTTGTAAATCATGGACTGGTAGCTTTTGGCGTACACCTGACCAGTAGAAAATTAGGGCATAGGGATCGGCGAACGTGTATTGATCGAATAGCCATTCTTTCCCTATCAGTAGGCGATCGATTTCTTGCAGATAGTTCCAAAAAGTCTTACGCCCAATTGCTTGAATTTCTGCAAACGCAGATTCATCAGTAGTGTATTGATGAGGTTTTCTGATATGGCGATGGGCTACATGAACGCTAGAAGCAAAGAAGGAAGCGAGGGAAATAACTTGTGCTTTCGCAAAGGTATCGGTTGGCAGTAGTTTGGCTTCAGGGTACTGTTCGGCAAGATAGTAGAGAATGGCAACGTTCTCAGTCAATATGGGTTGATGATCGACTTTTAAGGCTGGCACTCTACCGCGTGGATTAATGGCGAGATAGGCTTCGGTTTTCTGTTCGCCATTGGCTAAATCAACCCGTTGAGCTTGATATTCAATTCCTGTTTCTTCGATCGCAATGTGGGAAGCGATCGAACTCGATCCATAAGCGTAATAGAATATTGTCATATCTTTTATCTTTTCGTTCTTTTCGTTATAGATACGTTCAATGTATTTTACATTGTATTAACTCGCCTACAAGAGCGGCGATCAAAGAGATGGAGTGGCGAAATAAACCAAACTGTGTCTATGCTGTTGAACGTACTAACTAATTAGTCATAAGAAATAAATGAATTATCTATTAGTTCTTGAACTCGAACTTTCCCAGTACTGTTACTAGGAATATTTACATCCTCTAGCCACAAATTTTCTATTGTGTGAATTGGCGTTATGTGTGACACATTGTCATCTTCAAAGCCAGTGCTATTAACAGCAAAGACTTTTCCCGAAGAGTCAAACACTGGACCACCACTTGCCCCCCCATGAACATACATACTAGTTCGCACACATGGTCCAGGCAGAAAAGTTTTATCGCGTCCATTTGGGTGATTCTCTTGAATCTCCCCGTCGTAGCCTTTTGCATAAAAGTGAAATTCTTGTGTCTCACCATGTTTAATTACAGTTGCTGGATAAGCATAAGTGATTATAGTTTGTCCAATACTAGGAATATTTGGGGTTAGTTCAAGTAGTTTGTTCTTTAGTGGCAAGCTAGAACGATTGTGATTCATTGGTGCAGATATTCCAACAGTTATATCAGCTACTTCATGACTTGTACAACGTAAGATAGGACGATACAGATAACCTTCTTCGAGAAATTGCACTAAAAAGATAGAATGGGTTTGCCCCCCATTCTCATCAATTACATCTAAGAGAACATGCTTGGCTGTAACAAATATTCCGTTATCAGTAATAAAAAAACCTGTCCCGATCAGATAAAAATCACCATATTTATCTTTTTTAAGAATTGGAAAGATTGCTTTAGTTAGATCAGCTCTATTTCCTTCCCCATCCAACGCACCTATTTTTTCTTCAGGCACTGATCCTTTTAAATTTTTTGGTTCCATGTTACTTACGAGGTAATTAAGTCTAAATAGCTATATGTTATAAATCTAATCTGTGCTTTATAGCTTAGTGCTGGATAAAAGTCTCATCCGAATTTTATCTTCCTCAATAACGCTGAAATGTCCAACCCAGTCATCACGTAAGGAGATAGCCGTTGTAACTTTCTCAGCAATGACTTTACTAGAAGAAGCTTTAAGCCGAAATAAAATAATCCCAGTACCAGCAGGAAGTTTTGAGCGAAAGGCAAGTTCTCCAAAGTCTTTATCAAAGGTTATCAAAATACGGGTTTCAACTTGAGCGCGACTCAAAACTTCAGGATCGGAAATACCTGGTGAATCAGTGCGAATCCAAACAACGTCATGTCCTTGTTGGCGCAATGATTCCACTGCATCAAAGGGGAAATTTTCATTAGCAAGAAACCGCATAGACTAGGCAGATATGAGGTAAACTTTTTCAGCTTTAAGGGAAGCACTAGCATAGGCAAAGCAAGCTTGGATATCTGCGACTGTAATCCCAGGATAATTGCGAAGAACCTCATCAATACTCCAACCTTGAGCGAAAAGATCGATGATAAATTCAACAGCGAGACGAGTACCTTTGATTACGGGCTTGCCAACTAAAACATTAGGATTTAGGGTAATTCTATCTTGCCAGACCATAGGAGTATAAGATGCAAACTAATGACTACATTTTACATCTTAGGAGGGCGACACGATCGCTTCATAGTCAAATTGTATTGCTGCATCAAAATTAACAGCAATAGGTTCATAATCCTGTCCTGTTACTTTTGCATACCGTTTGACTTGAGCTATTATTGAGAACGACATTGGACAATAATTACAACAGCATCATAACAAAAGTAGTGGCAATTCATGAATTGCCACTACTTTACAAACTAATCAAATTCTAAGCAAGAACTGGTTCTGCTTTCAACTCTTCAGCCCTTTTCTTCAAAACGCTAGGCAAGTTGCTGTTAAATACTTCACCTTCAACGATTTCCGAACGAAATCCATCGGGACCGACGGGAATATCACCAGTGATCGTAGTGCGATAGAGAACACGCTCAACTTCGATATGATCGAGATCTTGAGGAGCTAGGTGAGCAGTAGCGCGGTTATCCCAGAAAGCAATGTCGCCATTGTTCCAACGGAAACGAGTCGTGTAGGCAGGCTTCTTGATTTGGTTGAAGAACAGCTCTAATAAGAGCTTACTCTCTTTGCGAGAGAGTCCAATAATGTGGGAAGTGAATCCGGGATTGACGAATAGAGCCTTTTCGCCAGTTTCAGGATGTACTCGCACAACAGGGTGGATAGAAACAATTGGATTTGCAGCAATGCGCTGAGCAAGCTTACTATTGCTAGGAATATTCAAACCAGCATTGAAATGATGTTGCGCTTTGAGCTTGTCGGCTAGTTCGCGGATCGGAGCAGATAGACCTTCGTAAGCAGCAACCAAATTAGTCCAAGTAGTATCACCACCAATACTAGGAACATTCACAGCCCGCAAAATCGAACCTGCGGGAGGATTAACGGCGGCGGTGACATCGGTGTGCCAACGGCTTTCATAGCTGGAGCGCTGTAACCCATTGCGGCGTTCGTAGCGACTGCGATCGATGGGGAGGATTTCAGGATGATCGGAGATCGGTTCATCTTCGTGAGGATGGGCGAAGGTGACTTCGCCAAAGCGAGAAGTGAAAGCAACCTGACCTGCATGATCAAGATTTTGATTGCGGAAGAAAACGACTTTCCATTTTAAAAGTGCATTACGAATATCTCTGATGATTTCATCGGATAGAGGCTGAGACAAATCTACACCTTCAATTTCTGCATCAGTGAAGGTAGATGTGGGCTTAACGACAATGGACTGATTGCTCATGTAAATTCTCCAGAGTTATGTCTCTAAATTTGAGCGCGATTTGAGCGCAAATTACCTTTGATAAATTCTCCGTAGATATATTAATCGTCCTATAGCCAATTTTAGATTTACCTAAAACCCGCTTCAGCAAAGGACTATTAACAATTAATATAAATACTACGGTAAATCTATCGACAAGCCGTAGTATAGAGTTATCATATTTTTAGAGTCAAGTAGTTAGTGATACTAAATATTTGTATTTCATAAAATTAGTTAAACAAAGACAAGGGGGCTTATGCCCCTTGTTCGCAAGAGATTAAATCACCAGCAAACCTATAGGAGTTAAGACTATGACCACCGAACAACGCTCTTTTGATACTGCAAATGGAGCTTTTCCTTACTTGTTTTCCCCTGCGGCGGGTGAATCTGCGCCCTTGGTGCTATTCCTGCATGGCGCACGCGATCGCGGTAATGACTTGAATGTTTTGCTGAAGTGGGGCTTACCACTGTTTGTAAATGAATCGCAGTCACTGCCCTACTTTTTTGCAGCCCCTCAACTGCCTGCGGATCAAACTTGGGTCGATCGCACTGATGATGTGATTGCGTTTCTCGATCATTTGCTAGCCAACAATCCCATCAATCCATCACAGGTGATCATCGCAGGATTTAGCCTCGGTACGGCAGGTACTTGGCACATTGCCACGACTCATACCGATCGCTTTGCGGGTGTAGTTGCAGTATCTGGTCGTGTCCCTCAAGCGATCGCCGAGAAAGATCTTGCCAATCTCAAGGATATTCCTGTACAGGTGTTCCAATGCGGACAAGACGCGAATATACCCATCGCTGATGTGGAGAAGTTTGTGGAGAATTTGCGCGGGCTTGGTGTATCGGTAAATCTCACAGTGTTCCCCGATGGCGATCACTTTATCGCCGATCAGGTCTACAGCGCCCCAGATTTACAGCAATGGTTTATCTCCCAAACTCGCCGCGAATTAGCGATCGCTGCTTAAGAGAGCAAATCAACTTGTCAAAAATAAATCTTGGGAAAGTTCCACTTTTCAGGACTCTCCCAAGATTTATCGGATATTAGCCAGCAAAAAAGAGACAATGACCAAAACGAAACAATTAAAATTAGGCGCATTTATGCGTCCCATCAGCATCCATACAGGAGCATGGCGCTATCCCAATGCTTTGCCTGATGCTAATTTCAACTTTCCCGCGATTAAAAAGCTGATCCAAAAATTAGAGCAGGGAAAGTTCGATGCATTTTTTATGGCGGATCACTTGGCTTTATTGAATATGCCAATTTCCGCACTGCAACGCAGTCACACTGTTACCTCCTTTGAACCCTTCACCCTACTTTCAGCCCTTGCAACTGCTACCGAACATATTGGCTTAGTTGCCACAGCTTCGACAACCTATGATGCACCTTTCCATATTGCCCGTCGTTTTGCTTCCCTTGACCATATTAGTGAGGGTCGTGCAGGATGGAATATTGTCACTACTTCCAATCCCGATGCGGCGCTAAACTTTGGATTAGAAGAAGAACTAGAACATGATGAACGCTATCGCAGAGCGCGGGAATTCTATGATGTGGTGACGGGGCTATGGGATTCTTTTGCCGATGATGCTTTCATTCGTGATGTGGAATCAGGTATTTATTTCGATCCTGATAAACTCCATGTGCTGCGTCATAAGGGCAAATATCTTTCCGTGAAAGGTCCTTTGAATATTGCTCGACCTGTGCAGGGCTATCCAGTGATTGTGCAGGCAGGCGCATCGGATGCGGGAAGACAGTTGGCGGCGGAAACTGCGGAGGTTGTCTTTGCACCTGCTAGTAATTTGGAAGCTGGTAAGGCGCTTTTTGGCGATATTAAGGGAAGAGCTAAGGCGATCGGACGCGATCCTGATTCAATCAAAATTCTGCCAGGGGTTTTGGTGATTGTCGGTGAAACTACCGAAGAAGCGATCGCTAAACGTGCTCATTTAGATAGTCTTGTCCATTACGATAGTGGCATTGCCAGCCTAAATAGCGCCCTTGGTTATGATGTTTCCAGTTTCGATCCCGATGGAGTTTTACCAGAAATTCCCCAATCGAACGCTAGTCGTAGCGCCCGCGATCGCATCATCTCCCTTGCCCAACGCGAAAACCTCACCATTCGCCAATTAGCGCAACGGGTTGGTAGTTATGGCGGTTTAGCCTTTGTCGGTACTGCTGAAGCGATCGCCGATCAAATGGAGCAATGGCTATTTGAAGAGGGTTCGGATGGGTTTAATATCATGTTTCCGTTTGTGCCTGAAGGACTCAATGATTTTGTGAAAAAGGTAGTTCCAGAACTGCAACGGCGGGGAATTTTTCGTAAAGAGTACGAGGGCAAAACTCTACGCGAAAATCTGGGACTTTCCCGACCTCCTAACCAATTTTTTAAGACTAATTTTAGAACTAATTGGGATGACATAAACTCTCATCTAAAAGATAGCTAGTAGATTACGTATACCCCTAACTCTCACTATCCACCATTCAATATGTCAGACAATATGTCAGAAATAGCAGATTTAGCAGCAGCAGAAATTTTATCGCGATATCGCCAAGGTGAACTGTCACCTGTGGAAGTCACGAAAGCAACCTTGCAACGGATTGAAGACTACAACGATTTGGTAAATGCCTTTGCGATCGCCGTTCATCCTGAAATAGCGATCGCCGAAGCCCAAGCCTCTGAGAAACGTTGGCGCGAAGGTAATCCCCTTGGAGCCTTGGATGGAATTCCCTTTACGGCGAAGGATTTACTTTTAAGTAAAGGATTACCAACAAGGCGCGGAAGTAAAGCTGTTAATCCCGATCAAGCATGGGATGAAGATGCTCCTGCTATAGCGCGACTCCGTGAACAGGGCGCGATCCTGCTTGGTAAAACTACTACTTCGGAATTTGGCTACAAAGGAGTCACCGACAGCCCCTTAACAGGAATTACCCGCAATCCTTGGAATCTCAACCTCACACCAGGGGGAAGTAGTGGTGGTGCAGCCGTAGCGGCGGCTTTAGGATTTGGGATTCTCCATTTAGGAACCGATGGTGGTGGTTCCGTGAGAGCGCCTGCATCATTAACAGGTGTGTTCGGGATTAAGCCGACTTTTGGTAGAGTGGCAGGATATCCGATCGCCCATACAGGAACGGTTTTTCATGTCGGTGTTCTCTCGCGTACCGTTGCCGATGCGGCGCTGACCTTAAATGCGATCGCCCATCCTGATGTGCGCGATTGGTATGCTTTGCCCGATCACAATCTCGACTATACCAATCCTTTAGGGCAAGGTGTAGCAGGTTTACGTATCGCCTTTAGTGCGAATTTTGGCTATGCCCAAGTCGATCCAGAAGTTGCGGATTTAGTCAAAAAAGCTGTAGCCGTATTTGCTCAGTTAGGGGCGATCGTCGAAGAAGTCGATCCCAATTTTGAGAATCCACGCCACATCTCGCAAACTCTCTGGCAAGCGGGAGCCGCTAAGTTATTACGGGGCTTCACACCCGAACAACGCGCCGTAGTTGAGGAAGGTTTGCAAGCCATAGCCGCAGCAGGCGATCGCGTCACTCTCGCGGAATATCTCAGCGCCCAAGATGCCCGTGAAGCATTAGGACGGCATTTGCAAAGGTTTCACCAAAATTACGATTTGTTGTTAACACCCACTGTAGCGATCGCCGCTTTTCCTGTAGAACAAAATCGACCACCCGCAATTTCAGAAAATCTTGATAGTTCTCAAAGGGAATGGTCGCCTTTTACCTATATTTTTAATCTCACACAACAACCTGCGGCTTCTATCCCCATTGGGTTTACTAAGGATGGTTTGCCTGTGGGGCTGCAAATTGTGGCGGCGAAATATAATGATGCGTTAGTGCTAAGGGCGGCTCAAGCCTATGAAAATGTTTCTCCTTTTGTTTTACCATTACAATTGAATAAACAGATTTCCCACAAATGAAGAGGTGTACAGTATGACCAACCAAATCTCCAATACCCGTCTCCAAACCGTTGATTCTGCCACCCTCAAGCAATGGCTAGACCATAACCAAGTAATCTTGATCGATGTACGCGAACCTTCCGAATATGCCGCCGAAAGGATTGATGGAGCCAGATTAGTTCCCTTATCCAAGTTAGATATCAATCAAATTCCCTTTGGCGGCGACAAAGATATCGTTCTGCAATGCCAAACTGGAAATCGCTCTGGGCAAGCCGCTCAGCAGTTATTAAATTCAGGAATAGAAACAGTTACCCATCTAGAAGGAGGGCTTAACGTATGGAAACAGCGTGGCTATCCAACTCGCATCGATCGCAATGCACCGATTAGTATCAATCGCCAAGTCCAAATCACGGCTGGAACGCTTGTTGTTGTCGGTACTATTCTTGGAGCATTTGTATCGCCATCATTTTTAATAATTAGTGGCTTCGTGGGTGCAGGGCTAGTCTTTTCTGGCATAACCAATACCTGCGTGATGGGTACTTTATTGGCAAAACTACCCTACAACCAAGTCAGATAAGCCTTTCACTTTTAACACTCTTACGGCACTTTGCGCTGCGGGACTTACGTAAAAGGACGCATCGTAGGGGCAATTCATGAATTTTCCTTACGATGAAATGCAGGTTTTAAGTCATTTTTGCGTAAGTTCCAAGGATATTAGCTAAATATACATCGCAAAATAGTCATTGTAGATTTCGGTATTTTTCTGCACCGTGAGTTCTATTTCTTTTTGATCCTGATTTATCACCAAATTTGCCACACTATCTTGAGGGATAAAATCACCGCAATATTCATTGGCAGGAACCGCTTCATTCATCTTTTTCGGAAATGCTAAATTCAGATTACTCATAATCGTGATGAACTGCTCACGGGTGCGATCGCTAAATCTAGGATTGAGGCGCTTCTCTTCGCCAATCGTAGAAACGGTTCGCCCTTTATAATCGTGGGCAGGATAAACCAGCGTTTCATCAGGTAAGGTAAAGAGCTTTTCAGTAACTGCATCGTAAAGTATTCCAGCATCACCACCTTGAAAGTCTGTACGTCCACAACCGCGAATAAAGAGAGCGTCACCTGTTAAAAGATGCGTGTCGTTGACTAAATAGGATAAATGGGCGTTGGTATGGCCATTAGTAGCGATCGCCTTAATCGTAACAGAACCAATCGTCAAAATCTCACCATCCGTAAGGGATAAATCGGCTTTGAGAACAGATGCATTTTCGGGAACGAGAACTTGAACGCCGCGCATTTGTCGCAATTTCCCTGCACCTGTGACGTGATCGGCATGGATATGAGTTTCTAGGCTATAGCGCAAGGTTAGACCCAAGTCATCGATCGCCTGTAAATCTCGTTCTACCAGTTCTAAAACTGGATCAACAAGTACTGCTTCTCTGGTCTGGCGATCGGCGATTAGATAGGTATAGCTACTGGTTTCAGGATCAAAAAATTGACGGAAGATTAAAGTTGAATTTACTTGCTGGAGAATATCACCAATTAGTAACGGTGTTGTGGGAATGGAACGCACTCGCAGAGGTAGCGATCGCAGTAAGGTTTCCGCTAGGGCTTGAGCCTGTCCTCGCAATTCAGGAACGGCGATCGTTTCCCAGAGGTCGCCTTTGCGGGGTGTGCCAATCGTATAGAGAATATTCGACGGCTTATTTGTACCATTTAATAACGCTCCATTCGCGGCTGAGGTAATCCCTAAGCCGATGGGATTGGGACGAATCAATTTTTGCGATCGCAAGCTTTCGACGAGGGGATGTGTGGATTTGCGATAGTCGGCGGCGACTCCTGTGCAGTTGACGACCCGCTTCACTACTAATGTATAGCTAGACTGATTTTCAGATTTATTTTTTCTTGGTTGAATCGTGACAGTGACACCATTCTCATTTTGCTCTTGAGTTTGAATGCGTCCTGCGGCGATCACTAATTGTCCTGAAGCCAATAGTTGATCGAGAACTTCGGCAACCTGTTGAGCGATACGATGACGATGCACATCCCAATAGGGAACCGCATGGCGCAAAAATCTCTGCTGTTCTGGAAGTGGTAATTGTTGCCAAAGCTTCTGAGTAATTGGACGCAGCGAATCTATTACTGCTCGCCAATCATAGCCCTCGGTTTGCGCTTTCTGTACTTCGCCACGCAAGCGCTGCCATAGTCCTAGAGCCGTTTTCGGTGCATCATTGATGGTCAAAAATGCAGGATAGGGCTTAGTCGGTTGATGGCGCTGCGGTGACAATCCCCGCCGTGACACTGCATAAATCTTTCCCTTATGCTTCCGTTCCTGCAACGACAGCACCATATCCACCATCGTCAAGCCCGTACCAATCAGCAACACATCGTCACTAGGATCAAGATCTTCTAACGCTTCTGCTGACCAAGCATTGCGAATCTTATCAGCACTTTGAGGTAAGGCATTGGGGGAATTCCCTAGCGCTAAAACCACTTTATCCGACGCGATCGCGCCTTGACTTTTTAAGAAAATTCGCGCTCGTTCATTACTTGCAGTTTGGAGCTTTTCAATAGCGATCGCTTCATCGTTTATCCGCTCCAACTTCACATGATTGGGCGCAGTGGCAAGGGCTTCTTCTAAAATCGATTGAATATACAGCCCATAGACCTTACGAGGAATGAAGGTACTCGCGGTAATTTCGAGGGGTAATAAATCGGCTAATTCGCTGTAATTGTGATAGAGCCAGCGCAGAAAATGCCCCGTATCATTAGGAAAAGCGGTCATATTGCCTGCGGACACATTGAGCAAATGGACAACATTATCAGTGCCGTAGGCAATTCCCTTTGCCAGTTGTTCGCGGCGTTCAACTAATTTGATCGTTAACGGCTGTGTCGATGTTTTAAGTAAATTTACAGCTACTAAAGTCCCACTAAATCCCGCGCCAATGATCGCAATTATTGGCGCGATTACAGGTGAATTAGATTTGTTAAAAGTGCTTTGAGGATTAGTAGTGGTTGGTTGAGCCATGACTTTTAACTATGCTGAGAGGCTTAATAAATCAATAATTGCATAAAAATCAATAAAACATACGGTTTATACAGCGAGATTAAGATGATTGGTCTTGTTTTTAAGCCCCAAAGGTGTTAGCCTTATGAATAAATCTACGGTATTTACAGATACTTACCGTAGATTTTAGTCAATAATAAATCACTGTCAGGAATCACAGTCCATGAGTCAGGTCTTAGCAGAAGTCCTAGAGGCTAACCGTACATACACAGAAAACTTCGGCGATCGCGGATCTTTGCCTTTGCCACCTAGCCGACAAGAGGTAATCAAAAATTATGGCGCACAGTGAAGGATTTCTCAAATTAGCGGCGGATGCCAAAAAACGAATTAGAGAGATATCTGTAGATCAACTCAGTGAACTGGATCAATCCCAAAAGCCAGTAATTATCGATGTTCGTGAAGAAAGTGAATGGAATGCGGGTCATGTCGAAGGCGCGATCCATCTCAGTCGCGGCGTGATCGAGCAGAAGATTGAAGTAGCGATCGCCGATCCAGATACACCAATTGTCTGTTATTGCGGCGGTGGCAACCGTTCGGCATTGGTTGCTGACTCTTTGCAAAAGATTGGCTATACCAACGTGTTTTCCCTTGAAGGCGGCTTTGGTGCTTGGGAAAAGGCAGACTTGCCAACAACAAAACCAGAATAAAAATACCCTCACCCCTAGCCCCTCTCCCATTAAGGGAGAGGGGAACCAGAAAACCTAAAAACTATTTCTCTAATAATCGCCATGTCTGAAAACTATCGCTTTGAAACATTGCAAATCCATGCAGGGCAGAAACCTGACCCCACGACAAATGCTCGTGCCGTTCCCATTTATCAAACTACTTCCTATGTATTTGATAGTGCCGAGCATGGCGCAAATTTATTCGCGCTCAAAGAATTTGGCAATATCTACACGCGGATCATGAATCCGACTACGGATGTCTTTGAACAGCGCATCGCCGCTCTTGAAGGTGGTGTGGCGGCGTTAGCGACATCTAGTGGACAGGCTGCCCAATTTTTAGCGATCGCTACTCTCGCCCAAGCAGGAGAAAATATTGTTGCCACCAGTTATCTCTATGGCGGCACTTATAACCAGTTCAAGGTAACGTTGCCCCGTTTAGGAATTAACGTCAAGTTTGTTGATGGCGATAATCCTGAAGATTTCCGTAAACAAATTGATGAGAACACCAAAGCGCTCTACGTGGAAACCATTGGCAATCCTCAATTTAATATTCCTGACTTTGAAGCATTAGCAGCGATTGCCCATGAAAATGGCATTCCCTTAATTGTGGACAATACCTTCGGCGCGGGTGGCTACATTGCCCAACCGATCAAGCATGGAGCCGATATCGTGGTAGAGTCAGCAACCAAATGGATTGGCGGACATGGCACTTCCATCGGTGGCGTAATTGTCGATTCAGGCAAATTTAACTGGGGTAATGGCAAATTCCCTGTCTTTACAGAACCTTCGGCAGGCTATCACGGCTTAAACTTCCATGAAACCTTTGGCAATATAGCCTTTATCATCAGAGCTAGAGTCGAAGGATTGCGCGATTTGGGTGCGTCTCTGAGTCCTTTTAATGCGTTTCTATTACTGCAAGGTTTAGAAACTCTATCCCTAAGAATCGATCGCCATGTCCAAAATGCTCAAACCCTAGCAGAATGGTTGGTCAATCATCCCAAAGTAGAATGGGTGAATTATCCCAGTTTGCCCAATCACCCTTATCACGATCGCGCTAAAAAGTATCTTGATCATGGCTTCGGTGCAGTTCTGAATTTTGGCATCAAAGGCGGACTAGAAGCAGGACGCAGTTTTATCAATGCTGTTAAACTGGCTAGCCATCTCGCCAATGTTGGTGATGCCAAAACTCTGGTAATTCACCCCACTTCGACCACGCACCAACAGCTATCAGAATCTGAACAAAAATCTGCGGGTGTTACTCCTGATTTAATAAGGGTTTCCGTTGGCTTGGAACATATAGAAGATATCAAAGCTGACTTTGAGCAAGCATTTGGACAGATTAGTTAAAGATTGCAAATTGACATAACAGCAGTAGGGGCGATTCATGAATCGCCCCTACTGCTGTTGTATCTACTGAATCAATGAGAAATCAAATGAAATACCAAAACTTTATTTCCGATCGCACTAAATTCTATAAAATCCCTAAACCTCTACAATTAGAACTTGGTGCAACCCTGAATCATGGGGAAATTGCCTATCGCACTTGGGGAACTCTTAATACTAAGGGAGATAACGCCGTCCTAATTTGTCATGGATTCTCAGCTAATGCCGATGCCGATATTTGGTGGAGTGAATTATTCGGCAAAGGTAAGACTTTTGATCCTAGCCAAGATTTTATTGTGAGTAGCAATATCTTAGGAAGTTGTTATGGCTCCACAGGTACAGCTTCCATTAATCCTGAAACAGGAAAAGCCTATGGCGCAAGCTTTCCTGCGATTACAATTCGTGACATGGTGCGATCTCAATATGCGCTAATGCAGGGTTTAAATATTCCCCAATGGAAATTAGTTATCGGTGGCTCTCTTGGTGGAATGCAAACTTTGGAATGGGCGCTGCTTTACCCAGAATTAGTCAAAGCGATTGCGGTCATTTCCGCATCAGGTCGCCATTCTCCTTGGAGTATTGCTCTTGGTGAAATTCAGTGTCAAGCCATCTATGCTGATCCTCTTTGGCACAATGGTAACTACAGTGATGACTTGCCTCCAAATCAAGGACTAGCGATCGCTCGCATGATCGCCACCTGCGCCTATTACAGCCGCCCAGATTTTGAACAAAGGTTTCCCCGTAAGCATAATCAAGTCCATAACTTTGCGATCGCCGACTATCTCCAATCCGAAGGTCAGAAATTAGTAGAGCGCTTTGATGCTAATGCTTATATTTCGCTTACTAAAGCTATGGATACTCATGATCTATCACGCGATCGCGGTAACTATCAAGAGACCTTAGCGAAAATACATCAGCCGACTCTAATTGTCTCTAGCTCCGCCGACCTACTCTATTATCCAGAAGAACAACAAGAACTTGCGAAGTTTATTCCTAACGCAAAATTAGTTGAATTAGATTCTATTTATGGTCATGATGCTTTCTTAATCGATCAAGAAAATCTGGGTTTAGCTTGCGTTTATACAGGCAAAATTAGACGATAAGATTCATTCTTAATGATGATCGATAGACCTAGATAAATAATCACAAAGGGAGCGATCTTGCGACCGTAGCGAGCGACTAAAGCAGAAATACCAGGGAAACGGGTGAGGTTATAGGAGCAGAAGCACCAGAAACCAATAGTCATGTAACAGACACTCAAAATGATGCTGAGACTAGGTAAGGTACTGCTGGCGAATAGAGGAATGTAAATACCGACGTTATTCCCGCCATTGGAGATAGTTACAGCTGATACGCGATGGGTCTTAGGATCTTTAATTGTTGACCATAGGGACTGTTTGATTCGAGGTCTACCAACTTCTGTATGTATCTGTTCAATTTCATGGGTGATATCTTCGCTATTGTCATCATCTTTACTCATGAGTTGATGAATACCAATCATGATTGGTATTATGCCGAGCAGCCCTAGCCACATATCAGAAACAATTAGACCGCCAAAGAAACCAATCAAGCTAATTCCAACTAAAGCTGAGAAGCCCAGAAATTCACGGCACTGGTCAGTTAAGACGTGAGAAGTAAAATAAAGAGGCAGAGACAAGGAGAAAGGCATGGAATGTCCACACTGCCAAAGCAAAAAGATAGTCAAGAACGGCAAAGATTATCACCA
>Ga0315904_10003717_pt1 | contig 22212 bp, 22 predicted proteins | sample LakEriMetagenome_6_FD_203529 | JGI IMG/M metagenome (GOLD analysis project Ga0315904, IMG submission 203529) | Freshwater fungal communities from buoy surface, Lake Erie, Ohio, United States - Buoy 12 MA120 | ecosystem: Environmental > Aquatic > Freshwater > Lake | place: USA: Lake Erie, Ohio... | reverse complement strand
GGAGAGGTTCTCCTTTTCGTTGTACGTAGGGATGACAATTAAAATCGAGTCGGGCATAACAATCCCACCAGTATACCGTCTGCGATAGAATAGAGAACCATGCGTATTGACGAGCTGTTTCTTTCTGGGGGCGAGCGCCCCACCATCTCCTTCGAGTTCTATCCCCCGCAAAATGATGCGGGTGCGGAGACTCTTTTCCAGACGATTCACCAGCTACAAGCGCTAAAGCCCGACTTTATCTCGATCACGCGAACGGGCGGCGGTACGGAGCAGACTCTGGAGCTGACCCTTCGGATTCAGCGCGAGCTGGGAATTCGGACGATGTCGCATCTGACATGTCTGCACCACAACAAAGACGAGATGGCGGCGCACCTGGCGACACTCTGGGAGGGCGGTATCCGCAATGTCTTGGCTCTGCGTGGCGATCCCGAGAACGGCCAGCTTGTCTTTAAAGCACCCAAAAATGGGTTTGCCTATGCCAATGAGCTAGCCGCTTTTGTCGCCGCACGCCAAGATTTTTGTATCGGTGTGGCGGGCTATCCCGAAGGACATCCCCAGTGCTTGAATCGCACACGCGACATTGAGACGCTCAAGGCCAAGCTCGATGCCGGGGGACGTTTTATCATCACCCAGCTTTTCTTTGACAACGCCGATTTCTTTGTTTGGCGGGATCAGTGTCGTGCGGCAGGGATCACCGTCCCGATTGTCGCAGGTATCATTCCGATTGAAAATGTCGCCCAGATCAAGCGCTTTGTCACCCGCTGTGGTGCCAAGATTCCGCAAGAGCTGCTCCTGAAGCTAGAAGCCGTCGAAAACGATCCTGCGGCGGTCTACGAGGTAGGGATTGGTCATGCCATCGCCCAGTGTCGCGAGCTGATAGCAGGTGGTGTGGATGGCCTGCACTTTTATACTCTCAACAAAAGCAAAGCAACGGCCCATATCTGCGCCGAGCTGGGAAACTAGCGCCGGAGCTGCTTGAGGGTCTGGAGCGCGATACGGGCGATCTTACCGAGCGGGGCAAGCCGGACCAAAACGGGGGGGAGCAGCCCTAGTCTCTGTGCCATTGAGACAGGCAGTTTCTTTTTCGATGCCCGCTTTTTGCCGACTGGTCGCTGCCGGTACGCCGCAAGAAATCCCGCGGCTTGCTTGAGATGGCGAGGCTCGATCCACATCCCTTGGGGAGGCTCGCTCACTCGCAGCCTCCTGCGGATGGTTCTGGTGCGAGAGACGAGCGAGATTATCTGAACTTTAAGCCGTGCAACAAGCTCCGTACTGCGCGTCGCCAGGAGCTTACCGGCCTCCGTCAGCGGGATAATTTGGTTCTGGAGCTGTGTAATAGGGCCTTTTTTGATCTTCCAGGCAGCCCCTGCCACGCAAAACCAGCCCACAAGCTGTGCGATAAAGACCGCCACCACAATGAGATCCAAAACGCTCCACGTCATAGAGATCAGTGTACCGTGCCGTGGCTGCTTTGTTCTAGTGACACGGGCAGGAATAGAGGGATCTGGAAACGGAAACGTGACGGAGACATGATATAATTCCCCCTAGCGTCTCGTCCCGTAGCGTCTTTCTGCAATGCCAGAGAGAGTGACTCAGGCAGCGCTCGGGTAGGCGAAACATCACCATGCGTTTATTTGGTTTTTTTTCACGGCGTCGCCGAATGGGAATAGATCTCGGCACGGCCAATACACTGGTTCACGTTCACGGCAAGGGCATTTTACTTCGTGAACCTTCGGTAATCGCCTATGATGTAAACCGGCAGACGGTTGAGGCAGTGGGGGATGAGGCCAAGCGAATGCTGGGCCGCACTCCGGGGCACATTGTGGCGGTTCGTCCGCTCAAAGATGGGGTCATTGCAGACTTTGATCAGACTGAGCGGATGCTGCGCTACTTTATCGAAAAAGTCATGCACCGCCGTCCTTTCGACCTTCCTCAAGTGGTAGTGGGGATCCCATCAGGTGTGACTGAAGTCGAGCGCATGGCGGTGATTGATGCCACAAAAAAAGCAGGAGCGGGCGAGGCATTTTTGATCGAGGAGCCGATGGCCGCTGCGATTGGGGCGGGCTTGCCTGTCTCGGAGCCGACCGGTTCGATGATCGTGGATATTGGCGGTGGAACAACGGAAGTCGCCGTGATCTCGCTCTCGGGAATCGTTACCAGTCGCTCAATCCGTGTGGCGGGTGATGAGATAGATGAGGCCGTTGTCGCCTATATTCGCCGTCAGTACAATCTTTATATCGGAGATCGAACAGCCGAAGAAGTAAAACTTCAGATCGGCTCTGCGTTTCCACTGGAGCAAGAGCTGACAATGATCATCAAGGGGCGTGACTTACTGACCGGCCTGCCACGCTCGACCACGATTTCGAGTGTAGAGATCCGGGAAGCGATTGCAGAGCCCGTCAACCAAGTGGTGGATGCGGTTAAGATGGCACTGGAGGCGACACCTCCTGAGCTGGCCGCGGATATTATGGATCTGGGAATCTACCTGGCAGGCGGTGGTGCACTGCTCCGCGGCTTGGATCGAAGAATTCAAGCCGAGACCGAGATGCCTGTCAAGATCGCACCGGATCCACTTTCTTGTGTGGCACTGGGAGCGGGAGCCGTCTTAGAAGAGGTGGAGTCCCATCCGGGTCTTCGTAACGCACTGATGTCAAGTCGGTCTCTTTAACTCCAAGGTAAAGGGAGGTAGGCTATGGGGCAGAAACGGCTGAGAGGGGGCTGGAACCCCCGCGTTGAGCGGCGTGGTCTAAAGATCGCCCGAGGCACTGTCGTCGGTATGCTCGTTGTCGGCGCAGTAGGGTTGGGAGTTATCAATAACCGCCTTACTTCCCAGGGTAAGCCCAATCCCATTATTAGCGGCACCCAGACGATCGTCCTGCCTGCGCAGGTTGTCGCAGCACGGACAAAGCAAGGGGGCTCCTCGACGTGGCATGGTTGGTTTGGGGGTGTCGCACTAGAGCGGGAGAACCAGGCATTGGCGCAAAAAGTCTCCGCTCTTGCTCTTGAAGTGGAGAAGCGGAAAGCGGTTGAGGCGGAGAATATCCGCCTTCGTGGTTTATTGGACATTGTCGCTACCAAGAATCCCAAGCCACAAGTTGCGGAAGTGGTGGCCTGGCTTCCTTCGCCTCTCGAGCAGACAGTGATTATTGCTCTGGGAACACGCCAAGGTCTCCACCGTGATCAAGTCGTACGAACGGCTGAAGGGCTTTTGGGAAAGATCATCGAAGTCGGGCCACTGAGCGCAAAAGTCCGCCTCCTGACCGACCCAGACTCGGGTGTGGGAGCGGTCGTAGGCGCAGGGAAAGCCTTCGGGATTCTAAAGGGAATCGAAGAGGGTGATGGTAAGCTGAAGCGGCGCTACAGCATTGATCTGGTACATCTGGATAAAACGGCAGATATCAAGCCCGGCGATACGGTTGCTACCTCGGGGCAAGGCGGGGTTTTTCCTCCAGGGATTCCGATTGGGGTTGTCGAGTCGGTACATGAGGATCAGACACATCTCGTCAAAATTGCCCGTATTCGTCCCCATGCCCCACAGCCGGGGATGGTACGTGAGGTGCTTGTGCTGGCGGCACCGCGGCCATGAGCCGAGGGACTTTGGGGGGCACCGCTGAGAGAGAGATCTCTTGGCGTGCCCTCATACTCTATCTGATCTTGTTAGCGGCTGGGATTGGCCTTCAGTCGTCGGTGGCGGTTCATCTGACGTTCTTGGGAGCTCAGCCAGACTTTTTACTCACACTGGCCCTCTGTGTCGCACTGCTCACCGATGCCTTGATTGGAGCGGGTGCAGGCTTTATCTCCGGCTTGGTGACTGCCGCCATTGCGGGGCCAACACTGGGAACGTTTTTAATCACGCGAATCGTCGCCGCATGGGCAGTGGGTGCTCTACGGCGACGATTTGTCCGAGTCGGTGTGGGAGTAACTCTCTTGGGTGTGGGTGCAGGAAGTGTCCTGTCCGGGGTGCTCTACGGCTTCTCTAACCCGCGCATTGGCCTGGCCCACTGGCTCTCACTTACTTTTGTGGGAGCTCTGCTCAATCTCTTAATCGCTCTGCCCGTAGCAGTCCTAGCACGCTGGAAAACCGTTCGCCTGTGAGTTGAACGGGTTCATGTTTTGAAGTAAAACGCATAATCGTTATCGGAAAGATTCGCTTTACTTCTGACTGGTTGGTCGCCTATAATAGAGCCATGGCAACAACAACCATTGAACGTGGGCAGCCAGGAAGCAAGTCATTTTTTAAAGACAGCTACCTTCTGCATAAGCTTCACTCTCTTTCCGGAGTGATTCCTATCGGGGCGTTTTTGATCTTTCACCTGACGATCAACTCCTATAGCCTTCGTGGTGACGGCGAGGCAGCCTTCAATACGGCGGTGAAAGCGATTGGCTACGCGCCTTTTGTGATCCTGCTGGAGCTGGGCGCGATTATGTTGCCTATACTTTTTCATGCGATCTACGGCTTGATGATCGTCGCCGAAATGCCGGGGCCTGGTGGCAACATAGCGCACTATGGCTACGGACGAAACTGGCTCTATACGTTTCAGCGGTGGTCAGGTGTACTCGCGGTTGTCTATATTTGCTACCACATCTACGACACTACGGTGCTGAAGTACACCTGGGAGCTTACGGCAGGTGAGGCGGGCAAAGAGCTAGGCTTCCAGTCCATCAGCTACCGCGCGATGGCATGGCGCTTTGCCGATCCTCTCTACCTGGCGTTTTACTTGTTAGGAATCGCCTCCGCGTGTCTGCATCTGGGCAATGGCGTGCTGAACTTTGCAATCCGCTGGGGCCTAGCCATTGGCAAGGAGGCGCAGAAAGTCATTGCTATCCTCGGCTGGGGGCTGGGAATCGCTCTGACACTTCTGGGCTCGGTAGTGGCGATTAATTTCTCCGTAAAGGGTCACGCTGACCGTCAGGCACAGCCTGACCACAAGGCTTTCGTTAAGATGTTGGTTCAGGAGGCTAAGTAATAACTATGGCAGGATCTACAAAAGCAAGAGTGATCGTGGTGGGTGGCGGCCTGGCCGGGCTCATGACCACGGTGAAGATTGCCGAGGCAGGGGGCAGCGTGGATCTGTTCTCGCTCGTGCCAGTCAAGCGTAGTCATAGCGTCTGTGCACAGGGGGGAATTAACGGCGCAGTAAACACCAAAGGCGAAAATGATAGCCCTGCACTGCACATTGACGACACCTGCTACGGTGGAGACTTTCTCGCCAACCAGACACTGATCAAGAATATGTGTGATGCGGCCCCAGGAATTATCAATCTCCTGGACCGTATGGGGGTGATGTTTAACCGAACACACGAAGGCCTCCTAGACTTTCGGCGATTTGGAGGAACTCTTAAGCACCGCACGGCCTACGCTGGAGCCACGACGGGGCAGCAGTTACTCTATGCACTAGACGAGCAGACTCGCCGCGCTGAGGTCGAGGGCAAAGTCAATAAGTTCGAGTTCTGGGAGTTTCTTGGAATTGTACGTGACCAGGGCGGTGCCGGAAAGTGCATTGGGATCGTCGCGCAGGATCTTCGGAGCATGGAGATTAAGGCGTTCCATGCCGACGCGGTGGTGCTGGCGACGGGTGGTCCCGGCATGGTCTATGGCAAGTCTACCAACTCGGTGATCAATACGGGGACGGCAGCGGGGGCGATTTTCCAGCAGGGCGTGCACTATGCCAATGGCGAGTTCGTGCAAGTCCACCCCACCGCAGTGCCCGGAGAAGACAAGCTGCGCCTGATTTCTGAGTCCGTTCGCGGTGAGGGCGGGCGGGTCTGGGTTCCCAAAATGCCCGGTGATCCGCGTCCTGGTCAGGACATCCCTGAGAGCGAGCGGGACTATTTTTTAGAGGTTAAGTACCCCAAGTACGGCAACTTAGTGCCACGTGATATTGCGACCCGCGAGATCTTCGCCAAGTGCGTAGACGATAAGATGGGCGTCTATGGCGAGAACCAGGTCTATCTGGACGTGACACATATTGACCGTAAGAAGCTCGATGAGAAGCTACGTGGTGTGTTGGAGATCTACGAGAAGTTTGTCGGAGACGATCCGCGAGATGTCCCGATGCGTATCTTCCCTGCCGTGCACTACTCGATGGGGGGTATCTGGGTCAATGACGGCACCGATCCTGGCACGACGCCCTACCATCAGACCAATGTCGAAGGGCTCTTTGCCGTGGGTGAGTGCGACTACCAGTACCACGGTGCGAACCGACTGGGAGCCAACTCGTTGCTCTCTTGTCTGACAAGTGGGCAGATCACAGGCCCTGCCGTGGTGAGCTATGTAGAGGGTCTTCGCAAGCACGTGGATGGCACCGAAGCGGAGCTGGGCGCACAAGAGCGGTCTCGCGTGGAACAATACGAACGCATTAAGACAATGAGTGGCACTGAGAATCCCTTCCTGCTTTGGCGTGAGTTGGGGACTATCATGACGGAAAATATGACGGTGGTGCGCTACAACAAACGCCTTGAGCACACCATAGAGAAGCTCAACGAACTGGAGGAGCGGTATGAAAATATCGGGATCTCGGACGTGGGGCAGTGGTCAAATCAAGTAATTCCCTTCACTCGTCAGCTTAAGAATATGCTCGTTCTCGGCAAGATCATGACCAAGGGAGCGCTCCTGCGCAACGAGAGTCGTGGTGCACACTACAAGCCAGACTTCGCTCAGCGCGACGATGAAAACTGGCAGAAAACAACTGTCGCAGAGTTCAATCCTGCTAACCCCTGTGATCCTAAGATCACTCACGAAGCGATTGATTTGTCACAGGTGAAGCCTCGCCTTCGTAACTACACGTCGAACTAACCTCACCCCGCCGCTAAGACGGCCACCCTCTACGGCAAGCGAAGAGGGAAAGAGAAAATTATGTCTGAAGTTATTATTCAAGTCACTGTTTTGCGGCAAAAAGACCCTGACTCGGCCCCCTATGAGGAAATTTTTGATGTTCCCTATAAGCCACGTATGAATGTCATCTCGGTTCTGATGGAGATTCAGGCTAATCCCATTAATACTAAAGGTGAGCGTGTGGCTCCTGTGGCGTGGGATCAGGCCTGTCTTGAAGAGGTCTGTGGCTCCTGTACGCTCCGAGTCAACGGTAGGGTTCGTCAGGCGTGCTCTGCACTCATTGACCAAGTAGCACCTCTTCAGGGAAATACTCGCCGTCTGCATCTCGCCCCGATGAGTAAGTTCCCTAAAGTGCGAGATTTGGTTGTGGATCGCTCGATGATGTTTGAAAATCTTAAAAAAGTTCAGGCATGGATTCCCATTGACGGCACCTATGATCTGGGCCCTGGCCAGCGTATGTCGGCCAAAGAGCAACAACTTGCGTATCACTTCTCGCAGTGCATGAGCTGCGGCTGCTGTGTGGAGGCATGTCCACAGGTCAGTGAAAAGTCCAACTTTATTGGCCCTGCAGCGCTTGGTCAAGTCCGGCTCTTCAACTCCCACCCAACAGGCAAACTCAACGCAACAGACCGCCTAGATGCGATCTCCGGTGATGATGGAATTGCAAGTTGTGGCAATGCTCAGAACTGCGTTCAAGTGTGCCCCAAAGAGATCCCCCTCACCCGCGCGATTGCGGAGCTTAACCGAGACACGACGGTCTACCGTATCAAGAAGTGGCTGGGTAAGTAAGTCTAATCCGGGATAAGTAAGTCTAATCCGAAAGAGCAGCCTCGCTGGAAGCTAAGATTTCAGCGGGGCTGCTTTATTTTTTGGGTAGCGACTGAAGAACATCTACAAGCTTGTCTATCTCAGCGAGCGTGTTGTAGTGCGCCAGCCCGATGCGAACGGCACCCTCGGTCAGGCCCAGAGTCTCCATCACGCCGACCGCGTAGTAGTTGCCGCTCCACGCACAGATTCCCGCCGCGCCTAAAGCTTCGCAGACCGCACGCGGCGTGTAGCCGGCGATATTGAAGGCAACCGTTGGGACACGCTCTGTCTTGCCGGGGCCATAGATGGTAGCACCGGAAATATCTCTCAGACCATCCAGTAAGTATGCTCCCAGTGTCGCTTCGTAGGCTTGCATCATCTCTATACCGATACTCTCGATGTACTCCACCGCTGCCGTCACACCTGCTAGGCACTCATGGTTGAGCGTCCCTTGCTCCCAGCAATGAGGGATCGTGTTCTTTGCGGGGCGGACTTTATGGGGCGATAAGCTCTCAAGGTGCTGACGCTTCCCGTAGAGCACGCCGACATGTGGCCCGAAGAACTTGTAGGCGGAGCAGGCAAGAAAATCGCAGTCGAGGGCGGTGACATCGGTGGGGCAGTGGGGGACAAACTGCACGGCGTCTACATAGACCAGCGCCCCCGCGGCATGGGCGAGCCTGATGGCCTGCTTCAGATCCGGGAGAGTGCCTAGTGCGTTGGACGCCGCCGTGATCGCTAGGAGCCGCGTCCTGCCTGGCTGGAGAGCTGCCTCCAGGGCTGCCATATCGAGCTGTCCCGTTTTGGGATCGAAGGGCACTCGACGAACCACCGTCCCTACCGCCTCTAGGTCGCGCCACGGCGCGACATTGGCATCGTGGTCTAAGTCGGTGACAATGACTTCGTCGCCCGGCTGGATCGTCTGGCCAAACGATCTGGCCAGGTGAAATGTCAGCGCGGTCATGCTCTGCCCGAAGACAATCTCGTACGGGTCAGGTGTCCCTAACAGGCGTGCCATCGCAGCACGTGCGGCGGCGACCGAGGCATCGGTGCGCTGGCTGGTAGCAAAGGCTCCTCCGACATTGGCGCAGCTTGTTATCCAGTAGTGTGACATGGCGTCAATCACACGCCGTGGCACTTGTGTCCCACCTGGATTATCAAAAAAGCTCAGGTCTGGATTTTGCGCAAGGGCGGGGAACTGTGCACGGACAGTCTCAATGGGAAAGCTCATGCCTGAGCGTACCTGATTTTTGGGGGATATTATAGAGACATGAGCACTGTTTATAGAGCCGATCTCAAAGGCGTGATCTCAGTTTGTCCTGCGTGTGGCCAGAAGAACCGCCTGCCGTATGGCCGTCTTGCGACTGAGGGCACGTGCGGGAAGTGCCAAGAAGCTCTCTGCCTGGTAAACGCGCCCGTGGATATTCCTAGCGCTGGAGTCTTTAACGCCTTGATCGCCGAGAGTGTGCTTCCTGTGCTCGTAGACTTCTGGGCAGCCTGGTGTGGTCCCTGCAAGATGGTGGCTCCTCAGCTTGCTATCGTCGCGAAGCAAGAAGCAGGGCTATCTTTGATTGTGAAAGTCAATACAGAGGAGCTACCAGGGCTCTCCGCGCAGTACGATATTCAAGGGATTCCGGCACTCTTGCTCTTTAAAAACGGAGCCCTGGTAGCGCAACAAGCCGGGGCAATGCCCGCAGCGGCGATCCGTGAGTTTCTCTATCGCTAACAAATTAGTCTTGTTTGGGAGGCAGACTGGCTAGCTGGCGGCTTAAGAAAGCTCAATGCAGACGATAGATAGGATGCGATTTCCTGCCCTGATAAGATCGTAAGCTGTGACAATGCCTAGAACTATGTCCAAGTCTGCATCAAAAAGTGACTGGGTAAGTAGTTAAACCCAAAAAGTGCCCCATCAAACTTTGACGGGGCACTTTGATCAAATTATGACTGAGTTCGCTTTGCTCTTTCAACAATGTATTGTATGATTGTTTGTTGTTTCTGTGTCAGTTTTAGGCCATGCATAGCAACCATCATTGGGTCTAAATAGAAACCCATATTAGGAACTCCTGCGTCAACGAACTCTTCAGCAAAAGGCATGCCACTCAGCATGACTCCGGCACCAGACATTGCTGTTTGTAATGCCTCAACTGTATCTCGACCAAAATAAATATGGACTGTTGGGTCTTTTTCATATCCTATAATTCTCATTGGGCAAATATATTCCTCTTTTAATCTCCCAGGGGCATCGTTAGGAGCCTGTACTGGCGTACCAAACTCCACTGTGAATATTTCACGGACATTATCAACGCGGATACGCACAAAATCGCGTGATGCGATCACTTCTGTCATTTTCATTTTCATAATAAAAAAACCTCTTTATGCTGCTACTGCTGCTGCTATCGGTATAGCACATAACCCTGATGTCGCGGTAATGCAGGTAACAAGAATGAATGTTACAACACCAATCACTATGATGGCCCCGACAACTACTGCTATTTCTCCGGCATGTTCAGCGATCCATTGTGCTGCTGCAACTGCGGCGTTTGCTAGTGCTTGTGCCGCTACAACACCTAGGCACGCTATGTAAACTGCTCTAGCTTCAGCCAGGCATGCTAAAAGGAGTGGGCGGTGTATCCAATCATCTTGTCCACCTTCTTGATTATATTCTGCCCAGCATTCAGAAGATCGTTGTCTATATTGATTTTCACAATCTTCAGTGGTAAGAGCTCTCGCAGGTGCCGAAAATGAGCCGACTGCTCCAGCAAATATGGCTACTGCTCCAACGATTACACTGTTTTTAATTATGTCACGGCGATTAGGCTTCCAACTTGACTGACATGACTTACAGTAAGTCGCCGGATCAGGCTCGGGAAAGTTGTCCTCTATTTCTTCGGGACGAGTGATTTCTTCCATTATTACTCCAAAAACGAAATCAGGACTGAAAGAAAACGCTAGGGGCTCCTGAAGGAGACATCCAGCGTATCAACAGTAGTACTACTCTGCACACTGCCCGCCGGACACGTAGATCATACCCTTATTCTGGGTTCTACTAACCGAAATCAAAATATTTTTTAAGGTGGTTGTTAGACTATCGGAGTACCTCCATAATCTTAGAGAGTATTTAGATGAAATTGCAGCGACGGAGGCGTAACCACTCAGGGGGCTTTTGCGTCTTATAAAGCATTACGATAAAGGAGGCTCTCATGCCTGAAAACAACCCTATCACTTCTTCCGACAGCCCCGTCACTTCTGACAAAGAGACCCGCGAGCAGAAAAAGGCGCGGCTCATCGCCGAACAAGACCAGCGCATCACGAGTGACCTGGGGGATGTGGAGGTCTACTTCCAGACTCTCGATAGTGACCCGGAGATCAAGCCGCTGCTGGCAAAGTCCGGCACCAATGCGACTGTCATTGCTGACGGGAAAGCAAAGCTTAAGGTGGCTCAGGCAGGCTTCACGGATCGCCAGCTTTCCATGGGGGCTGAGGCTGCGGCCAATACGGATGCCAGCACTCGTCACGAGGAGGAACACAAAGCCTACGCCGATTTCCGCGAGATTGTCCGTGCCCGCTTGACCAGCCCGGCGGCGCGGCAGGCACTTGGTGTGGTAGGAACAGTGCCAAAAGACCGGGAAAAACTGATTGCGGTGGCTCGTGGGGGCTATGAGGCCGCTAAAAGTGAGCCCTACCAGAGCGCTCTTGCCGACTCTGGCTATGATCTGGCGGGCCTCACCGAGCGGCTCGCCGCACTCGATGTGTTCGCAGATATTCTCTCAAACCAGCAGAAAGCCGCCGGAGCCGCCACCCTCGCCACCCAGACCCGCAACGCCGCGATGAAAGAGCTTCGCGACTGGATGAGTAGCCAGAGACGAGTCGCCAAGGTAGCATTTCGCACCCGCCCTGATCTCAAGCGCAAGCTGGGACTCTAAGCGAAAAAATAAACCCCACGGAATTTCCGTGGGGTATTTTTACTCTGTCAGTCCTGTTTGGGAGGCAGGTTGGCTAGCTTGCGGATACGGTCGAGGGCTAGCTTCTGAATCGCGGACGACAGGTCTCCCTTTCTCATGGCCTGGCTGTAGGAAGCGCGGGCGTCGGCGTTCTCTCCTGATCTTTCCTGTGCTTGTGCGAGGAGGAACCAGTCGGCTCCACTGCCACGGAGGCGCACAAGGTCACGGCGGGTGCTGATCTCCTCTTTAATGGCTCCGGTGAAGCGTAAGAGATGGGCTAGCCCGGTAAGTCCCACAAGCTCCGCTTCTTTCGAGACAGAGGTGGAGCGCACCACGATCCCTGACTGCCCCCCGCCCGAGCTATGAATCCCCGTTCGGGCTCCCGCAATATCGGCGCGGTAGCTGGCGATAAACTTCTCCGCCCAGCCTTCTGCGGCAATAGCCTGGAGAGTGTCTTGTGGGTAGAGCGAGGTCTCGTTGCTGAGTGCACGTTTAAGCTCCAGCTCGGCGGCGGGGCGGTCGTTCTGATCCAGTAGGCTCTTGGCCAGTAAGCGCCGCCAGAGTGCCTCGTTTTCCGGGTCTTCTTGCAGGGCTTTTTGGAGCGTTTTCTGAGCCTCTACGGGCCGTTTTGCGGAGAGCTGTGCCTCGGCAAGGGCGCGCTGGAGGCTAGGACGAGCGGCAAAGAGCCCTCCCGCCTCGGAGAGCTTGAGAGCGGAGGTATAGGACTCTGCGGCCTCGCTATAGCTCCCGGTTCGCATCTGAATCTCTGCCAGTGCCGCGACGGGTGAGGGATCCTGTGGAGCACGTCGGCGAGCATCCTGAAGACTGGTAACGGCATTACCTGTCTGTCCTAGTGCCATGCTGGCCCGTGCTGCGCCTGTTGCGGCGGGCACGGCTACCGAGTCAATCTTCAAGAGCTGCTGGTAGACCTTGAGAGCGCCCGCATTGTTGCCCGATTGAAGCTGCGCGTCTCCTAGTGCCAGAAGCGCCCGTGGGTTCTTGGGATCTGACTTAAGGGCACCATCTAAGGCGGCGACGGCCAAGTTTGCCTTCCCCTGAGCCAGATAGGAGAGCCCTAGGTTGATCTGCGGCTTTGTCCAGAGGGGAGCCAGAGCACTGGCGCGGCGGTAGGCACGGCCCGCGTCGTCGAAGCGAAGCGCAACTTGGAGCGTATCGCCGTAGAGCAGGCTGAGGATGGGCGAGTCCGGGCGTTGCTTCAGGGCCGCCTCCAAGCGCTCCAGCGACCCTGAGGCGTCCAGGCCAGGTTTTCCCAGTCGAGTGAAGCGACGAACCGTATCCAGATAGACTTGCTGAGATCCTCCGCGATCACCATACTCCTGGAGTGCTCCCTGAAGCAGAAGCGCGGTGATAAGATCATCTTCCGCGATTCGTGTTGCTTCACGGTACTGTTTGACGGCAAGCTCGAAGCGTCGCGAACCGGAGAGAGCAACCCCAAGCGACCAGCGTCCAATCAGAGAGGTCGGAGCAAGCTCGACGGCATGGGCATAGTTCTGAATCGCCTCAGACAGCTCTCCTAGGCGCATGCTCTGATCGCCCTTCGCCAGATAGTTGAGTGTCGCTTGCGAGAGTCCCGCAGGGCGGATATTGACTTGTTGAACGAGTGCGGGGGTCATTGGAAAAGACTCCTGGTATGCTGGGCATTCGACATCGCGTCCGTGGGGGCAAAAGCCGCACGCTGTGGGGCTCCAAGCTCTTTGCGCTCCGTCTCCGTCACTTGGCGGTTCAGCTCTGCTGTCTGTGCCTCTTCCGTGATCCGGTGCATTCCCACTTCCATCACAGCAACGGCATGGCGCTGCGTGGGAGCGGAAATCTCTGTCTCCGGCTCGATTGGCTCGGGGAGGCGCTTCCGGCGAGTAAACTGTGCCACGCGAGGCAGCGAGCTGAGCGGACGTCGCGTGCTACCCATGCCAGCAGGCCGTTGCTTGCGGAAGGGATCTGGTGAGAGCTGCGGAGGCTTCGGTGGAGCTAGCTTCTCACTCTGCCGCGCCAGTTGAATTGCCGTAACAGGCTTAGGAGTAGGGCTTGGGAGTGACTCTGGCTGTGGCGTGGACGAAAACTTCGCTGCGACGACAGGCGCTGGAGCTAACGGGAGAGGAGGGGCGGCTTTTTGAGGAGCTCGAACCACAAGGACCGCAGCGGCGGCGGCTCCTGCGAGAGCCAGCCCACCAAGGGGAGCGAGGCGACGGAAGGGTGAGGGCGTAGGAGTGGCGATGGGAACCTCCGCTTGAATCGCAGCCTCAAGTCGCTCCCAGAGAAAGGGGGAAGGGGACTGTGCTTCCGGCGAGGCTCCACGCAGATAAGAGGCCATACGCTCCTGAGCTGCCCACTCACTCAGGCAGTCGGGGCAAGCACGTAAATGCCGCTCGACGCGACTTGCGAGGCCCTCAGGCAGCTCTTGCGAGGCAAGGGCCGCTAGTTTGTCTTGATAAAAGAGGCAAAAGATGCCCATAGTTAAAATGCTTCTCCTAGAACCGACCGAAGCCGCTTGCAGGCGTAGTGCAGCCGAGACCAGACAGTGCCGACGGAGCAGCCTACGATCAGGCTGATCTCCTCGCATGATTTCCCATCAAAATAATGCAGTTGAACCACGACTCGCTGCTTTTCCGGCAGGTGCATCACGGCATTGCGGAGCTGGTGCTCCCGCTCTGCTTTCTGTGCCAGGGCTTCAGGATCACTCTCTGCGGAAGCCTGGAGCGCCTCAAGTCCCCCGCCCGTCTCATCGGTGGGCAAGGCCTGCTGAAGCTCGGACTTGGATCGCTGCTTGTACTTTATGGCCGTATTGACCGCGATCCTATAGAGCCAGGTAGAGAACTGACTCTCTCCTCGAAAGCGCGGCAGGCCACGCCAAGCGCGTAAAAAAAGTTCCTGAACGATATCGTCTACGTCGTCTGAGCGACGGATCATGCGAGAGACAAGAGCGGCCATCGGTCGCTGGTAGCGTGCCACCAGAAGGCGGAAAGCTCCGGCATCCCCCTCGGCGGCGCGGCGTGCCAGCTCGGCATCTCCATGAAAACTTACATGGCGAGGAGATTCCGCCTCAGTCGTGGCTGAGGGAGTGCTGGTGCCGGTCATAGAGTAGGCCATCTCATGTCTTCCGAAGAAACGGGCATCGTTCTCCTAGTCAGAGTCCTGTCGGAAAAGAATCCTTCAAAATCTGTTGATTTTTTTCTTGATACCTGCGGGATGTGTGTGTATAATGCGGGGTGAGGAGTGAATAGCCAACAGCATGGAAGCAGGCAGTGACCTCAGGCGGGGACAACTCTCCGGATAACCCAAGCTGATGACTTTTCATTATCCCACAAAACGTAGTGAGGACAACGTCGCGTGACATCCACGACGAGAGCCGGTATAGATTTTCCTCGCACCAGTCTACTTCGGTACGCCGAGTTTTCTGATCGCGAGATCGTGACACGAGCCCAGGGAGGCGAAGCGGAAGCCGCAGAGTACCTGCTCTATAAGTATCGTAACTTAGTCAAAACCAAGGTCAAGTCCTATTTTTTGGTAGGTGCGGAAAAAGACGACTTGCTCCAAGTCGGGATGATCGGGCTCTGGCAGGCCGTAGTGGACTTCCGCTGCGACAAGGCCATCTCTTTCCCCGCCTTTGCCAAGGTCTGTATCCAGCGACATATCATTACGGCGATCAAAACAGCCACGCGTCAGAAACAGCAGCCCCTGAACACGTCGCTTTCTCTGGAAAGCCCCTCGGAGGATCCGCTCGCTGACTGGAACCTCTCTGAAGTGCTCACCAGCGAGAACGCGATGGACCCAGAGGAAGTGGTTCTGCGCTGTGAGGACACCCGTGAGCTGAGGGATAATCTTCAGCGTCTTCTCTCGGACTTCGAGTGGATGGTGCTCTCGGGGTATCAGCTGGGTAAATCCTACCGTGAGATCGCCGATGAGCTCTCCTGTAAGACCAAGTCCGTAGATAACGCGCTGGCGCGCATCAAGCGTAAAGTCGCCTGTGTGGTTGTCGGGGATGCCGATCTCTCCGAGCTGCGTTTTTAAGTCGTGTTTGTGTTGGCAAAGCGCTTGCCGTCAGAGAGCAGGTCAAGGTATACTCTGCGTAAAATTCCACAGTCCTAAAAATATGGGCGTGGTGCGGAAGGATGAGTGCATGGCGGAAGACGTGGTGGCACGGTTCCAGAAAGCGGTTCAGCATCGAATCAATGGGGAGTACGATGAGGCGGTATCGCTGTTCAAATCCGTGATCTCGGAGCAGCCTAACAATGCGGACGCTTACCACGAGCTTGGGCTGGTCTTTAGTTTCCAGGTGACAGATGACTGTCTGCCGACTCTGGAGTACGCGTGCAAGCTTGCCCCTCATAACTTGCTCTATATCATCAGCTACGGAAAAGCCTTGGCGATGTTTGGGGAGTTTGAGCGGGCCAAGCAGATGTTCTTATGGGTGCTGAAGGCAGATCCCTTCAACGATGACGCCCAGCAGCAGCTCGATTTCCTTAAAGACTTTTAGCCGTGAAGCAACGCGGTCTGGTGGTGGCATTTCTTCTCCTTCTGCCTCTGCTTCTCTTCCACAGACCGCTCTTTCTCGGTGAGGCGTTTCTGCCTACCGACCAGCTCCGGCAGCTTTCTCCGTGGCAGAGTGATGGCCAGACAACGAGTGCTTGGAATGTCTTACGCTTTGATGGCATCACGCAGTTCTATCCCTGGCGACTCCAGACCGTACGAGAGTGGCATGCGGGCCGCTTGCCTCTTGTCAATCCCTACGCGTTCTCGGCGGATGGTGGGACGCCCCTCCTCGCGAACTCGCAGTCTGCCCCGCTCTATCCCCCAAATCTCGTACTAACCCTTTTAGGGGAGAAAAATGTCTGGTGGGGTTTTGGGTTTTCCGCGGCGCTACACTTCCTACTGGCCGCTGTGGGAATCTACCGCCTCGCCCGAGAGCTCGCCGTCTCCCACACGGGAGCGCTTCTCTCCGTGACGACGTTCTGTCTCTCCGCTCCGGTGATCTGCTGGATGGCACTCCCAACATTTCTTTGTGCTGCGGCATGGCTTCCTTGGCTCCTGCGTGCCATTCGCCAAGGCAAGGTGCTTCACGCTGGGCTTTGGGGTGGGCTCGTTCTTCTCTCGGGCCACCTGCAAGTGGCGCTTTTTGTGCTGCTCAGCGCCAGTGCCTACGCCATCACGCTTCATGGTCGCCAAAAACGTGGCTGGGGAGGTCTGATCGCTGCAGGCGCTCTCGCACTTTGCCTCGCCGCTCCTCAAGTGCTCCCCTCACTAGAGCTCTCCAAACAATCGCACCGCGCGGCGAACGGACGTCCCGATCTGGCGCTATTCGCCACGAAAAGTGCCTACGGTCTGCCCCCACAGAGCCTGCTGACTTTTACCGTTCCCAATTTTTTCGGGAATCCGTCGCAGGGAGCGGGAATCTACTGGAATGCCAACCACTTCCCCGATGGCAAGATCGCGCCCAATAACTATGCAGAGTGGGCCAACTATGTGGGGATCGTCCCGCTTCTGCTTGCCCTTCTTGGTGCCTTTGCGGCTCGCCCCGCACGCTTTTTCGCCTTTCTGGCTCTCTACACCATCCTGATGGCCTTTGGAACCTGGGCTAATCTGCCGTTTTTCTTTTTGGTGCCAGGCTGGGCACAGACCGATAACCCGGGCCGTGTGCTTGTCGTCTCCGCGTTCGCCCTTGCGCTGCTGGCAGGCTTTGGCCTGGATGCTCTCAAGACAGCCTCGGTGCGGCTCCGGGGTGGTGTCTTGGTGACGGTGATTTTCTCGATGACGATTGGCCTCACTCTCGCAATGAATCATGCCAGCACGTTACAAGTCAACTGGAGCACGGCGTTCTCTGAGGCACAACCAGGGCTCCTCCTTGCTCTGATCTGGCTCGCTCTGGGCACAGTGATTCTGTTTCTTGGGCCTCGCCAGAGTCTCGCACGACCCTTCGCCGTTGGAGTTACTCTGCTGGAGCTGCTCGCTTGGGGCTGGGGCTACAACCCGACAGCTCCTGCACGCGAGGTCTACCCCATCACTCCAGGAATCGCGTGGCTCCAGCAAAACGCCAAAGACGCGCTGATTGCCCCGATCAACGACCGCTGGAGCAACAGCCACCTGCCTCCCAAAAACGCCGTCTTGCCGCCTAATTCTCTCACGGTCTACGGCCTCCATGACATCGCAGGCTACGACTCGCTGTTCTATAAAAAGTCCAAAGATCGGATTGAGGCGGCGACGGGGCGCAATCCCAGCCCCGAGGAGAACGGCAATATCGTCTTCATTAAGAGTGTCGAAGCCGCCGTCGCACTGGGGGCGAAGTATATCGTTGTTGCCCCCAAGCGCGAAATCACCACCGAACTGCCCATCGTCTACTCAGATACGGACATGGTGATCTACCATAACACGGCAGGCCAAGACGCTCCCCGCCCTGACCGAACCGTACCCGGCTCCGTAAAGCTCGGGCTAGTGCTCGCGGGGCTGGCGCTGCTAGTCTACATCTCTTTGAGCATTTCAAAGGCTCGTTCGAAGTCTTCTTCGGTGTTGTAGTAGGCCATCGAGAGGCGGAGGGCATCGAACTCCGGGACAGGGCGTAGGAAGGCTCGTTTTTCCTGAAGCATCTTGGCGGCAAACGCTCCGATCTGATCCCCCGTTTTATCGGTGATCTTTACGCTGGCGAGCGCCGAAGATCTCTCAAACTCCCATGGTGTGAGTAGCGTGAAGCGCTCTGGCATCTCTAACACGCGCTTCTTGACATACGCCGTGAGGCTTTTTTGCCGTGCCCATATGTTCTCCAGTCCCAGACGCTCTAGCCAGTCGAGGGCCGCATGCATCGTCGCCAGCACTTGTGCGGGCCTTGTCGCTGTCAGCTCAAAGCGGTGCGCTCCAGCTGACCATGCGCCGTGCTGGGAAAAATCCATTGTCCCCATTCCGACCATAGTGGGGGTAAGCTTGCTCTCAAAGCCGGACTTGACGTAGAGCAGCCCGACTCCGTTGGGGCCGAAGAGCCACTTATGGCCGTTGGTGATGTAGAGATCGCAGCCTAGGGCGTGGAGGTCAATGGGGAACTGTCCTGCGGCCTGGGCACCGTCGATGAAGCTCACTATCCCATGGTTCTGTGCCCACGCCGCCAGCGCCTGGGCATCGGTACGCAGGCCGGTGTTGCAGCAGACATGCGATGCCACGAGAAGCTTGGTGCCCGGCGTGATATTCTGCTCCAGCGATGCTCGCATCACTTCCGTGTCCTCAGAGAGCACGTAGCGAATAAGCCGCGCCTTGCCGATCTTTTCCAAGTACCCAAAGACCATGTTGGTGGTCGGGTACTCGTGGTCGGAGATCAGCACGTCTATGGGTGCTCCACCACCCCAGCGCTCCCAGGGCAGGGAGAGGGCGACATTGAGACTAACACTGGCGTTACCGGTGAAGGCCAGCTCGCTCTCTTCGCAGCCGAAGAAGCGTGCCAAGCGTATCTTGGCACGAGCCGCTTTTTCTTGCATCTCACAGTAGCCGAGATAGCCACCGTATTCCACGCGTCGCGTGTTCTCCAGCAGTGCCTCCACAACCGGCGCGGCGCAGATCCCCTTGGTGCCGGAGTTGACCTGTAAACTCTCGGTGAGAGCAGGCATCCCCGCCCGAATGGCTTCGATATTCATTCGCGTTTACACCCACTGGCGCTGGCTGAGAGGCGACTCGACGTAGGGAAAGAGGAGCCAGTAGGGAATCAGCTCGATACCGGCTTGCTCACCGTACTCCGCGACGCAGGGGAGCACCATGCTGGTGAGATAGCCCGAGGAGAGCATCCCAGGGTGCAGGAAGAGATCACAGCAGTAAACTTCGGAGCCATCGGTAAGTGTAAGGGGGAGCTGGTGCCGGCGGTAGCGCACTTTCCAATCCCGGTCGCGGGTCTGCTCTGCCCAGCGCTGGGCCAGATGCAGCATGTAGTCTTTATCCCCCGAGACCTCTGGCTGAAAGCTGATAAGAACCTGACAGGGCTGGACGTGCGAGCCGGGGCGGTAGAGGGAATCGTGGGCACGTACCACGTAGGCATTGACCCGCTGGCCCCGCTCCACAATACGACGAACCGTCGCGGCGAGCCTCTGATCCCGGCGCACGGAAACAAGCTGCCAGACACCCCAACCAATCAGCCACAGCCCGAGCGGTAAGAACGGCGCGGCCACCAACCTGCGCCAGTAGTAGGCCAGTACAACGGCGACACCTAGAGTGAGAATCCCCGCAACAATACCAACAATGCCCCGAGTAGGACGGTTATCGGTGATGGGCTTGGCATCATCCAAGTAGGCAGTGAAGCGTTCGGTCAGGCTGGTCATAGGGCTTTCTGTATTGTATCGGTTTTTCCTCGTAATTGTTTCACGGTCTGACGCATAATTTCTGTGGGGGCAGCCGTGCCTGTCCAGCGCGTGAACGCAAGTGCTCCTTGCTGCACCAGCATCTCGATGCCATTTTGGGTGTGGCAGCCCTGAGCCTGCGCCAGCGCCAGCAGGCGTGTCTGTGCCGGGTTATAGATCAGATCGCTCACAAATAGCTTGGGGTGAAGAGCATCTGTGGGAACGGGGGGGCACTCGGACTCATGGGGATGCATCCCGATACTGGTCGTATTGACCAGAAGCGCTGCGGCTTTCAGTGCGGGGCGCAGCGCGTCTTCGGTGAGAGCAATCGCCTCACTGGCACCAAAGCGGTCAGCCAGCTCCTGGGCTCTCGCGATAGTGCGATTGGCGACAATCACTCTAATTCCCGACTGCACCAGCGCATCCACCACTGCACGGGCACTGCCTCCCGCTCCTAGTACCACAGCCTGCATTCCCGGAGTGATCGTAAACTCTGCCTGGTTGAGTGCGGCCAGAAACCCCGGCCCGTCCGTGGAGTCGCCGCAGAGCGCGTCGCCCTCCCAGAAAAGCGTGTTGACAGCCCCCAGCCTTGCGGCACGATCCGTGAGCTTGTCCAGAAACTCAGGGACGCGCTCTTTGTGGGGTACCGTGACATTGATACCCAGTAGGTCGAGTGCACGCACACCGGCGACCGCGGCTTGGAGCTGCTCTGGGGCTACCGAGAATGGCACATAGGCGATGTCGAGGCCAAGCTCTGCAAAAGCTGCGTTATGCATGGCTGGGGAGGCGGAGTGCTTAACCGGCCAGCCCCAGACACCACAAACTCGCGTCGTCCCACGGATCATTGAATGCTGAGAACCTTAACTGTGTAGCGGCCCATATCGGCGGCGATACTAGCCACATCCGTGATCTCCCCTTCGGTGAGCTTTATATGGGTGGCATCAGCAAACGGGGCTCCCCAGGTCGGCTCTAGGGCAACCCAGAGGTCGGCACCGTTCTCATCGGTACCCAGCCAAACTTCCGGCCAAGCGTGGTAGAGAAAGAGGCCGTTGGCGTAGGCGATTCCGGTGCACTGCTTGGTGGGAAGCCCCACTGCGCGGGCGAGGGTTGCAAAGTAGGTCGTGTAGTCGCGGCAGACTCCACGCGGATCTTTACGGATGTCACCTGCCGTGCGAACAGCGGCGATACTGGGATCGGGCTTGATGCTCTTATGCGTGTACGTCGCCAGAAGCTCAGCCACTCGGGCTGCGTCTGTCTCACCGCGAATCACTTGCCGGGCAAGCGCGACAAATGACGCATCGGTGCTGGGGACAAACTCAGTAGACTTCAAGAACCGGCGTAGGCGCTCGGGGGCGGCTTCGGGGCTGGCAAAGAGCGCAACCGTGGTGCTGGTCGGAAGATCCAGGCTGGTGACCGTGATCTTCAGTGTCTTTTCGCCCTTCTCTCTCCCTGGAATCGGGAGCTCCTCCCAACGCTGGACGGAGTCATTGGCGGGTAAGGGGCGGGTGACACTGCCAAGCTCGTAGGTGGCAGTACGCGATGTCCGGGCGATTTTTTCCAGTGATATTCCTGTCGGGCGGGTTCCCACCAGCTCCGCGAGGTCTCCCTTGCCATTAGAGCCAAGCGCCACCTCGCGCGGGACACGCCGAATCTCGATTCCCAAGGCGACGCGGGTCAGGAGCATGGCGCCCGAGTCGTCCACGAAAGTTGTGGAGGGAACCATGCCGAGCGACTGGATCTTATAGGCCATCACGGACTTGCCGCCCACGACGACAAGCTCTTTCTCACGGACGACAATCTCGGTGTCCACGAGGGTCTGGGTGTCTGCTGAGAAAGACTTCCCTTTGGTGCGGGTACCTGGAATCGGCTTGCTTCCCGGCGTGTCCGAAGGATCGCGCAGAAAAGTCTCACCCGGCTTCAGAGTGAGCGTCCCCGACTTTTTCGTCCCCTGAATATCCGCCACATAGCTTACCGAGCGCTCTGTGTAGGTCGCTTTCACCGTGGTCACCCGCCCCGATGCCTCCGTGGTCGAGTCCTCGGAGAGAGTCGCCCCGGTCTTGGGGTGCATAAAGACCATCGCGCTGGTCTTGATCGTACTCTCAGAGCCCATCATGCCGATGTTCATCACGGAGCGAGCCATGAGCTTGTTGGCGGGCTTGCCGTTGTACGTGGCCTTTGTGTCCTTCTCCTGGTACATGTGCCCCAGCTTGAGATCCTTCAGATAGATACCAAAGTAGGTGCCTCTCTCCGCTGGGGGCGTGGTTTTTTGGGCATGGGCCGAGAGTGCGAGACAGCAAGCAGCGATAGCTAG
>Ga0315904_10003716_pt1 | contig 22215 bp, 36 predicted proteins | sample LakEriMetagenome_6_FD_203529 | JGI IMG/M metagenome (GOLD analysis project Ga0315904, IMG submission 203529) | Freshwater fungal communities from buoy surface, Lake Erie, Ohio, United States - Buoy 12 MA120 | ecosystem: Environmental > Aquatic > Freshwater > Lake | place: USA: Lake Erie, Ohio... | reverse complement strand
ATGTTTTTTCTCTCTCCCGGCGAACGATAAAAAAGAACTTAGACAGATTTGACGAGAATGTCGAGTAATTGGAGGAAATACGGAAAGAATTACAAGAAGCTTCGAAAATTGATTTTGGGGCAGTTCCCCCAATGCCATTGGTGCAAATTGGAGTTGGCGACGACATTAGACCATGATCCACCGCTTGCCGCCTTCCCTTCACCGGAGCTTTGGGTCGGCAGGCTATTACCATCATGTGCAAAGTGCAACTATTCGAGAGGGGCTAGATATGGCAACGAGAAACGCAAAGCCGGAAAGCGAAGCCGTAAGTGGTAAGAAACCGGTAGGCAAGCATCTTCAAGTAATGAAGCGAGCGATCAAGAAGCGCCAAGTCGATCCGGTCAAGGCCGAGATGCTCAAAGGCCTTGCTCGCGCTTGGGATGAGATCGAGGCAACCGGTCAATACATCCCGACGATACCCGGCATTTCAAAAGAGATACGCGAAATCTGGGACTCGCTTGGCAATCCAGAGGATGACATCACCGCACTATGGACTTAGAAACCCACGAGCGTGAACTCTTGTGCGCTCCGCGTTGGAGTACGCCGAGAGACTATGCGTATGAAAGCGACGGTGAGAGGCTTGCAAAGGTAGCCCGGTTGATGGGGTTCGAACTCTTTGCATGGCAGCGCTTGGTCGCAAACGTCGGCCTCGAACGCAAGGGTGACGGTTATCGATACCGAACGGTCGGGTGCGCCGTAGGTCGTCAATCTGGCAAAAGCAAATTGATCGAGACCAGAATCGCGTATGAATTGCTCCAGCCAAACCGACACGTCGCCTACACCGCACAAGATCGAAATATGGCGAAACTCAAATGGGAAGAGCACATTCACTCGCTGGAATCCTCCCCGGCTTTGGCCAAGTATATTCGTAAGGTGAGCCGTAATAACGGCTCCGAGCGACTCTATATGAAGAATGGATCGATGTATTCAATCGTCACTCCCAACGATAAGGGAGCTCGCGGAATGAGTTTGAATCTCATGGTCATTGATGAGGCTCTGACTCATCCCTTGTCGCTAGTGGCCGCGCTTCAACCGACGCTTGCGACGCGAAAGAATGGTCAGCTTTGGCTTCTGTCGAACGCCGGGATACCCGGAGAATCAGAGCTTTTGCAGCATTACCGCAACATTGGCCACACGGGAGTTCAAGATGCCAATAACCCTTTGGCATGGTTCGAATGGGCTCCGGCCGAGGATAAGTTTGATTACATGGATGAGGCTGTCTGGCGTCAGGCTATTCCGTCGCTAGGCGAAAGCCATGGTGTCTTGCTCGAAGCTGTCCGAGAAGCGGCTCTGACCAATAGCCCGGATATATTCATGAAAGAGTGGCTCAACGTCTGGATCTCAAGCGAAGCCGCACAAGTCGTGGCCACCGAGCTCTGGGATAGCCTCGCTCGCACCGATGTTATCGTCAGTAATCGCATGGTGCTTGGAGTCGATATATCGCGTGAACGCGATCGAGCCTCCATTGGAGTCTCGTCATTGGTCTCTGGTATGACTCCGGTGGAAGTCGTCGAGGCTAGGGACGGCGTTGGATGGCTAGTGCCACGTTTGATCGAAATTGCGAAGAAGTGGAAAGCGCCCGTTGTCATCGATAGCGGATCTCCGGCCGGATCGATTATCGGACAGTTAGAGAATTCCGGAGTCAAGGTGATCGCCATTGGCCTTCGAGACTACGCTCGCGCTTGCGGAAGCTTCTACGATGCCGTGCAAGAGCGCACGATCTGCCACTTGGACGACCCTAATCTCAGGGACGCCATCATCGGGTCAAGCAAGAGACCGCTTGGAGATTCTTGGGCTTGGAATCGCCAGAGCACTACCAATATCACGCCGCTAGTGGCCGTCACTCTTGCCCGGTACGGTCTCGTCAATGAACCGGAAGAGAAGCCGGTCGTAAGGAGTCAGATCTTCTAATGAGAAAGAACATCGCAAGCATCGTCCAAGTCGTCGGTGCAATCACTCTAACCGTTGCCGCAACGATGGTATCGCCGATCTTTGGTATATCATTAGCGGGGATTCTTCTTCTTCTCTTTGGTATCGCGCTCGAACGGAGAGCTAACTAATGCTAGGTCGATTACTCAAGCGCCAGATACAACCGAACACAGTTTATACATCTTCGGGTTATGTCGATTCGCTTGGCCGTGTCGGTCGTTTCTTTCAAGGATCATGGTCTGGAACTTACGTCGATGACAAGACAGCGCTTGGTATCCCTGCAATCTGGCGAGGCGTCACACTTATCTCAGACGCTATCGGTGCTCTTCCCATTCATGCCTATCGCAAAGGCGAACTCGTAGATCCATCTCCAAAGATTCTTGAGCGTCCGGTTCCTACCGAGACACGCATGGAAACGTATGCAGCGATGGCCGCATCACTTCTCGTTCATGGAAATTACATCGCTGTCCTTGGTGAACCCGGAGCAAACGGTCTGCCAGACTTCTTCTATCCGGTCGAAGTCAATCGCGTTCACGTCAATCGAGAAGATGATGGTCGAGTTACCTATCGCATCGATGACAAGACTTACGACAAGTCAGAGATCTTTCATATCAAGAATTTCACTCTGCCCGGTGCTCTCGTCGGTGAAGGCATCCTTGCCGTGCAAAGACAAGCACTCGGTAAGGGAATTGCAATCAATGAATACGCGGCTCGTTACTTTGATGGTGGAGTCTTGCCATCGGCTGTCATCAAGTCATCTAACCCGGATCTAAGCCAAGATGAAGCGGATGCGCTCAAGGCTGCATGGATGGCTATGTATAGCGCTCGCAACCGACAGCCTGCCGTCTTGAATTCGAGCACGGACTTTGAAGTTATCTCAAGCAACGCACAAGAGAGCCAACTCATCGAAGCGCAACAGCAATCGCTAGTAGAAGCGGCGAACATCCTCGGTCTGCCAGCTTATTACCTAGGCGCACCGAATAGCAGCCGTACCTATGCAAACGTTGAGCAAGAGAATCTCCAACTTGTTCGTTGGTCTATCCAACCGATCGCAGAGCGCATCGAGCAAGCCATGAGCGATCTCTTGGTGCGTGGTCAATATGCGAAATTCAACTATGACTCACTTCTTCGCACCGATACTTTGAGCCGTTATCAGGCGCACAAAATCGCGTTGGAGGCCGGATTCTTGACCGTCAATGAAATTCGCGAGTATGAGGATATGAAACCCATGCCCGAAGAGGTTGAGGACTATGAAGAAGAAGATGAAGTTGATGAGGACTTAGAGGACTCAGAGCAACAGCCCGGAGAAATAGGTGGAGGCACCGATGCAGACCTTTGAGAGTCGTACCCTTAGCGCAGATCTCCAACATCGAGCAGAAGGTGATGGCCGGACAATCTATGGCATCGCTGTTCCTTACGATGTGGAAATGAGAGTCACTAGCGATACCACCGAGGTCTTTCGTCAAGGCGCCTTTGCCGATGTCGTGCGAGCGCCGCACCGGGTCAAGTTGCTTCGTGGACATGATGCCAAGGCCTATCCGCTAGGCCGTGCGACTTTGCTTCGTGAGACCGATAAGGGTCTTTATGCGGAGTTCAAGATCAGCAAGACTCGCGAAGGTGATGAAGCGCTTGAACTTATCAAAGATGGAGCACTCGATCAGCTCTCCATCGGCTTTATGCCTCTCAAGAATCGCAAGCGTCCAGATGGCGTCATCGAGCGCATCAAGGCACATCTTGCCGAAGTCTCGCTTGTGACCTTTGGAGCTTATGGAGACTTTGCCATGGTCACAGGCACAAGAGCCGAAGATCGGGCATCGACTCCACGTCTTGATGCAGCCAAAGAGATCTTGGCAAAGTTGAGAAAGTAATGCCGTACTCCATCGTCAATGACCATCCCGAATGTGACGGCTTTGCTGTCATCAAGGATGATGGTCGCGAACTTATGGGCTGTCATCGAACAGAGGCTCAGGCTCAAGACCAATTGACGGCCATCAACATCGCCGAATATGGCGAAGAGCGTCAAGAAATAGATGAAACACGGATTGAGAAGGCAAGAGAGATCTTGCTCTCGATCAAGAAAAAAGATATAGAATAGGCACGTTGGAGATCACCCCGACACGTTGAGCAACACCTCGCTATTGCGACACCTTGCTCAGATTGGCGATCGGCACCATCTCGTCAATCAATCAACCCTTCCGAAAATGGAGAAAACAATGGCAAACGCCTTCCTTGATTCTCTTCGCGAAAAGCGAGAGAGCAAGACATCGATGGTCGAAGCGATCATCAATCGTGCAGCCGATGAGCTACGCGATGTCTCCGAGGTTGAGCTCGCAAATGTCGAGGCTCTCAATCTCGAAATCAAGAAGCTCGATGAGAGAATCGAACAGATCTCTGACATCGAACTTCGCAACGCAAAGGCAGCAGAGTTGGCCGCTAAGGTCGATTCCGCTAAGCCTGCAACAGAAAAGCGTGAGACTTCCATGGTCAAGGTAGTTCGCGAGGAGCTCACCTATTCCGAGCGCACCGCAGATAGCTTCCTTTCAGACGCAATCAACGCACACCTTCGCCGTGATCCAGATGCAGAAGAGCGCATCGCACGTCACCAGAGGGAAATGGCAGTTGAGAAGCGAGCAGCATCCACCGGATCGTTCGCTGGTCTCGTCGTTCCACAATACCTTGTCGATCTCTACGCACCGCTTTCACGCGCTGGCCGTCCGTTCGCAGACGCAGCTCGTAAGCATGCGCTTCCGGCTCAAGGTATGTCGGTAGTCATCAGCCGTATCACAACCGGTACAGCCGTTGCGTATCAGACTTCACAGAACGACACCGCAATCAGCCAAGATCCAGATGACACAACTCTGACCGTCGATGTCAATACCATCGCTGGCCAGAACTCGGTCTCGAAGCAAGCGCTACTCCGTGGCTACAACATCGAGAACATCGTCCTCAGCGATCTCATCCGTGCGTATCACACACAGCTCGACGATTCCATCCTCAACGGATCCGGCACCAATGGCCGTCCTTTGGGCTTGAATGGTCTCACCACCGGTATCGTTGTCACTTACACCGCTACCACCGGAACCGTTGCTGGTCTATTCCCGAAGATTGCAGATGCAATCGGTCAGGTTCAATCGACCATCTACGCAAATCCAAACGCAATCATCATGCACCCACGACGCCTTGCATTCTTCTTGGCTGGCGTTGATTCCCAGAACCGTCCATTGGTTGTGCCACAGGCCTACAACCCACAGAACGCGATGGGTACCGGTGCTGGTGTTCCTGCCTATGGAAACTCCGGTTACTCGATCCTTGGCCTTCCGGTCATCGTCGATGCAAACGTCACAACGACCGCATCAACAGATCAGGATCGAATCTACGTCGTAGATCTCAACGAGTGCCACCTCTGGGAAGAGGCGAACTCGCCAACCTACGTCAAGTTCGAAGAGCCAAATGGCAAGGTTGCACTCAATATCGTTATGTTCGGTATGAGCGCCTTCACCGCTCTCCGTTACCCCGGCGCGATTGCTCGCATCCAAGGTACCGGACTCGCAGCGCCTAGCTTCTAGTGCGCAATCGTTCCCGGCGAGGTTCCCTTTCCCTCGCCGGGAACGTTATACCCATGATCGGCTGGATTGGGCGATCATGTTCCTAGTCCCAAACGTGAAAGTTCGAGAAAGTCGATCATGGCTATAACTAACGGCTACGCAACACTCACAGAGATCAAAGCCTTTCTCAGCATCCCGGTATCAGATACCGCAGACGATACGCTTCTTGAGAGCCTTATAGAATCCGCATCTCGAAGCATTGATCGCATCGCTAACCGTCGCTTTTATCTTGACTCCGTAGCAAGCGCTCGACTCTATCGCGCTTATTCAGATGTATTCGTTTACACCGATGACATCGGCACATCCTCAAGCCTTGTCGTGGCCATTGATGAATCAGGCAACGGTACTTTCACGACAACCCTTACGCTCAATCAAGACTTCTTGCTTGATCCTTTGACCGCAGCATCCAAAGGCCGTCCATTCACACAGCTCACGATGGTCTCTAACACGACTAGCTTTCCAATCTTTCCGGGTCTATTCAGTAACGGACTCCGCCCCGGCGTACAAGTCACCGCACGATGGGGATGGCCGTCGGTGCCAGACGATATAACGACAGCATGTCTCATCCTCACCGCAGATCTCTACAAGCGCAAAGATGCTCCCGGCGGTGTCCTTGGTCTCGGTGATCTTGGCGCGATTCGGATGTCTCCGCTTGGCCGTGATGTGACCGCCATGGTTCGTGCATACAGAAAAGAGACTTTGGCGTGATCCCTTCAACAGTTCGTACCAATATGAAAACGGCTTTGCAGGCTGTTACCGGACTTCGCGTATTGGACACGTTGCCAGATAGTGCCAACATCCCTACTAATGGCGCTTTGGCCGTTGTAGGCATGTTAGATATTACTTATGACTTTACGCTCAATCGTGGCTTCGATAGTGCCACGCTAAGTGTTCTCGTGATTGTCGGTCGCATGAGCGAATCGGCAGCACAGAATCGGCTTGATGGCTACCTGCAATCAACCGGTAATACTTCTTCGATCAAGGCCGCAATCGAAGCAGATAAGACATTAGGCGGCGCCGTTCAGACTTTGCGTGTTACGCAAGCGGTGAGCGGTACAATTACGGTCGCAAATATCGATTACCTCAGTTATCGATATGAAGTGACCTTGATAGGCTAAGGAGAAAGAAACTCATGGCAATCTTCATGGGAAACAAAGTGGCGGTTGTCGTCGGCACCACTAACACGATTACGGATCACGTTTCAACCGTGAGCCTCAGCCGTGAGTTGGACGTCGTAGACATTACCGCTATGAACGACACGGTGGCTAACGCCATCACAGGAGTCGAGCGCTCAACCCTCAACCTTGAGCTCTACAACGACTTTGCAGCAAATTCCGTGAACGCTCTCTTTGAGGATGCTCTCGGTACCAAGCTGAATATCCGTCTCATTCCGGTATCAGGCACCGTAACGGCTACAAATCCGTCCTACACGATGTCCTGCCTCATCTCGAATTGGACACCGATCAATGGATCCGTGGATGGCGTCGCTTCTGTGAGCGCATCCTTCCCGGTAACAGCGATCACCAAGTCAAACTCATAACTTCATAAGGGGACTTTATGCACCAAATCAAGATCACCAAAAAAGATGGTCAGGAGCTCATCTACGACCTTACGCCTAGCGTCCGGGTAGCCTTTGAGAGTCACTTCAAGGCAGGATGGCGCAAGAGGCTCGTAGAGTTTCAGATGGACTCGGATCTTTGGTATCTTGCTTGGCTTTGCGAAAGCAAGGCTAACAAGACTACATCCGAGTTCGGTGATGCCTATATCGATCAATTCGAAGATATTGACATCATCCTCGATGCAAAAAATGGATAGACCGCAAGGGAGACATCTACGAGATCGCGTCCCTTGCGGTACTAACCGGCATTGCGCCTAACGCTTTACTAGAGTGCGATCCGGCTATCTATACCGCGATCAAGTCGATTCTCCAAGAGAGAGCGATCAACACTAAGCGAGCAGCCGTAAGGAGGCGATGAGATGGCCTTACAAGGCGCAATTCGCCTCGATGATTACGACAAGCTTCTCAAGGATCTCAAAGCCATTAGCCCGGAGTTGCGCAAGGACTTTACTAAGGCGCTCAACCGTGCCGTATTACCGGCCAGAGATGCGGCTCGATCCTTCGTCCCGGGTGACAATCCGCTTCGTAATTGGCGCCAGAAAGAACCGACCTATACAAGCCTTTCATGGGCAAACGACTTTGAGCATCGTGGCCGTGATTCTGCCTATCGCTGGAAATGGGTGCCATCCTTGGTCAGAAAAGGCATCAAGATCAGCCGGACTCGCTTTGCCACAGGCCGTGAATTAGGTGCCAAGATTGAGACGACAGCCATCTCACTCATCAATAGCGAGGCTCCCGGCATCATCTATGAATTGGCTGGATCTGGTAAGCAAACGTCCGTCAGGCGTACACAGCGCGTCAGCCGTAATCCCAATGCTCGCGAGGACTTCGTGAAGGCATTGGCCGTCCGTCGAGGCAATCCACGCCGGTTGGTTTATCGAGCAGCCGAGGTACATGGCCCGAAGGTCATCAAAGAAGTCGAGCACGTCCTAGAAACACGGCTCTTCAAGTTCGTTAGGGGAGTCAGGTAATGGCATCAACAAGGAACGTCGTCGTCAATTTCGTCACCAAGCTTTCTGGCCGTGGCATCGACAATTTCAGCAAGCAAAGTCGAGGACTTGATAAGTCACTAGGACTTCTTCAAAAGCGTCTTGTCGCGCTTGTCAGCTTTGGCGCCTTCTTTCGCTTTATCAAAAACAGTACCAAAGCCTTTGCAGAAGAGACCGGTGAAGTCAGACAACTCCAACTAGCGCTCAACAACCTTGGTCTGGCGTATAGCTCGCTAACGATTGAAAACACCATCGAGCAATTGCAACGGCTCACCGCTGTTTCTGACGGTGAACTTCGTCCGGCACTTGCTCAACTTGTCCGGCAAACGGCAGACGTTACCAAGGCAACCGAACTATTAGAGCTGGCCATCAATGTAAGTCTTGGCAGCGGTAAGTCGCTTTCAACTGTCTCTAGGGCATTAGGTCGAGCCTATGATGGTCAGACAACCGCGCTTCGACGTCTTGATGCTGGTCTTTCGGCAGCCGCTATGACATCCAAAGACTTCAACGTTATTCAAGCCGAATTAGAGGATAAGTTCGGCGGTGCAGCTGCCGCAGATCTAGACACCTATGCCGGAAAGATGCGAGCGCTATCGGTTGCATCTGACGAGGCGCGTGAAGCCATTGGAGAAGGTGTCGTCAAGGGGATCGAAGCTCTTGGCCGTGGAGATTTCCAGCAAGGTCTTTCAGATATTGTTACCTTGGCAGAGAAGATTGGTCGAGGCTTTGAGCTTGCTGGCCGTGGAGTAGCACGACTTCGAGCCTTTCTTGCAGCACCTATCGGCAGACTTGGCGATCAGGCAGCTCTCACCGGTCAATTCTTGTCTAAGGACATAGCGCTCGATGCAGCCGAACGGAAGGCGCAGATCGCAGATGTCGATCGTCGTTACAAGTTAGAGCGTCAAGCACTCATTGACCTTGCTCGTCAAAAAGAAAAAGAGCGAGCCAAGGAAAGAGCCGAAGATCGTCGCAAGAAGGCGGTCAAGGACGCAGAAAAGCGTCAGGATGAAATCAAGAAGCGTCTTGAAGAAAAGTTTGACATCGACGCCATCAACCTTCAAGCCGCTTTGAGCCGTCAGTTATCGGACGAGGATAAGGCTCGCGTGAAGGCGCTACAAGCCATCCGAACGGAGACCGCACAGGATGACGAGGCTTCACTCAACCGTCTTATTGAACTAGAGCGCAAGCGCACTCAAGACTCCCTATTCGGTAGCTCTCTGGTCAAGACTCAACGCCTCGCAGATCTTGAGGCTGAATTGCAGGCGCTTCTCAAGCTCGCAAGCGCTCGCATCGGCTCTATCACCGGATCAACGCCATCGACCGGCGTAGCGACACCTTCTTTGACCGGAGAAGCGGCACTTGAGGCCTATAACCTAGGAGCTCGTAATCTTGGCGTGGCTGGCGGTGCGGCTTTCTTGGACTTCCTCTTCTCAGGCGAGACAATCAATCCGACCGGCGTGGCACCTTTGAACGCAACCGCACCGGCTGGCGGTGGTGGCGTGGTCGTTATTCAGAATATCCAAGGGAGCGTTGTCACCGAACAAGAGCTCTTTGACAAGTTCCAAGACGAGCTCTTCCGATCGAACCGAGCCGGTATCCCGGGTCAGCTTGAATTGCTAGGTCGCTAATGGCTGGCGCGGTATTCAGCTGCAAGATCGACTTCTCTAACGGAGCAACCTTCGACCCGGCACTCATATTGGACGATCCTTCGACTCCATTAGATTCTTCGATTCTTGGAACCGCAGCATCAGACATTCTTGACGTAACGCCTTATGTCATCTTCGCTCGCATTCGTCGCGCCTATAACCGAACGGCAGATAGTTTCTTTGCTGGAACGGCTCAAGTGAGGCTTGTCGATGAAGCCGGTATCTTTAACCCGGCCAATACCGGCGGTGCTAACTACGGCAAGATCCTTCCGATGCGAAAGATTCGCTTTGAAGGTACCTATAACGGCATCACCTACGCCTTGGGATCTATGTACATCCAAGAATGGAAATATACGTCTCCGACCGGTTATGACCCGGCTTTCGTAGATCTCTCATGCGTTGATGGTTTCCAGCTTCTCAATCTGACTACCATCGCAAACGTATCCGGTGGCACAGCGGGACAGACCACGGCTCAGCGCATCACAAGCATCTTGGACGCTGGTAATTGGCCAGCCATGCGCAATATCTCGACCACGACGACAACAACCGTGCAGGCCGACAATGGCACATCCCGATCCCTTCTCGCAGCCTGCCAGACGGTCGAACAGACCGAAATGGGCGCCTTTTACATGGACGAGAATGGCTTTGCTAACTTCAAGAGCCGAAATGACATCATTACGGCTTCCGGTGGCACTCCATACATCTTCACGGACGTCAATTCGACAAGCGCAATCACCTATCAAACCGTAGCCTTTGACCTTTCCGATACCGGTCTCATCAATCGAGTCAGCGTGACCCGAGCCGGTGGAACGACGCAGACCGTCACAGATACCACGTCCATTGACCAATACTTCGAGCATAGCCGTATCCGTACCGGCATCATGCAGACCGACGCAGATGCCCTCGATCAAGCAAATCTCATCTTGGCAAGCCGTAAGGAAGTCGGAACCGATCTGACGCTTCAATCCATCACCCTTGATCTCTTCTCTGACCAAGATCCGAACCGTGTTGTGGCAGGTCTCGACATGGACATCTTCTCGCCTGTCCAAGTCACTCAGACTTTGCCCAATGGCAACGCGGTCAGTAATACCGTGGTGGCCGGTGTCGGGTATGACATCACTCCACGCAGTTTTACGGCTACTTTCACAACAGCACAGCCTTTCGCGATAGGATTCGTGCTAGATTCCAGCGTCGATGGCGTACTCGATCAGGACATCTTGAGCTACTAGGAGAAGAGATGACGTTTCCAGCACAGAGTTTCACGACCGGTCAGGTACTTACGGCCGCGCAGATGAACGAGATCTCTACCGAGATCAATGACCTTTGGCGCCTTACTTTCCGGGCTGTCACCGGCACTTCTGACACTCTGGCTTTGGCAGATTCATATAACAAGATTGTTACCTATTCCAACACCGGTACAACGACCATCACCATTCCGAACTCATCAAGCGTGGCGTTCACTACCGGTTCAATCGTCAATATCCTCAAGACAGGGGCAACCGGTACAGTATCCATCGTGCAAGGTTCAGGGGTGACTATCTCTAGCGCAGGAGCAAGTGCGACCAATCCGGTCATTACATCCGTCGCCGGAGCTGCATCAATTATCAAGACCGGAGGCGATTCATTCACTATCGTAGGTCGTATCGCCTAACATGAACATTCTTGGGATCATAGCCTCAGCCGCAGGCAAAGCCGGTAAGACGCCTACGACTCCGACCGGTTATCTTGCAAGAAATTCAAACACGCTCGAAACTATCAAAGAATTTCCCTTTGCGACGGAGACTTATTCAAATCTAAGTCTGAGTATCAAAGTGTGGGGCAATATAGGCGCGCCCTTTGCGGATAGCGCCTCAGGTGGTTATCTACCGGGAACCGGCGCGTCATCCGGCACAGACACAGCAAGTCAAGGCCGAAACACGGTCAAGTTCAATTTCCAAACAAAAACATATTCTTTTATTACTCAACAATTGACCTTTGATCAATATGCAGCCGGAGCAACAACTAATAACGGCGTTGCTGGTTATGTCATCGGTGGTTCAATTCCACCGAGTTATTCTGGTGGCGTTTCGACAATCAACAAGATGCCATATTCGACGGAAACACCTGCAAGCATTAGCGCAACTCTAGGAACACCACGAGCTACGACAAATGGTGTGCAAAACGGAAGTACGGCTGGCTATGTGATGGGTGGTAGTCCGAATCAAGGTGCAACTGTCAACACGACAATCAATAAGATCGCGTATTCAAATGACACAGAAAGCACTTTGAGTGCAGCTCTTGGTACACGAACGGCAGCGCGTGGAGCCGGGGTCTATGGCGGTGTTTCTGGATTTACTCTAGGCGGCTATACCAATCCGGGCGATATTGCAACGGTTCAACGGCTCACCTTCTCGAATGAAACAACAGATCAGCCAACTAGCCTTGTCAATGCGATGCGTGAAAATTCAACAATCTATCAGGAAACAACGGCTGCGTATAACAATCCCGGCACGGGAGGATCAACTATCACGCAAAAATTGACTTATAGTACTTTTACTTTGTCGAGTTTGGCCTTCGGTGATGGTTACGATTACACGATGTCTTTGGGTTCGGATCAGGGGACGGTCTAACGATGGAACTAATGCCGCACGAGGATAAGTTTCCTCAAATGCTAGATCTGTTCACGCCGGATATTGTGAACAAATTTGCGAACGTCATTCAAGCGCGGTCAAGTTATCAATTACAGCACTTCGTCGTGAATCAACATGACACCGATCCCATGCGCTACATGCAAACTTTGCTCGAGATTCAGAGTATTTATTACACCGTCAAAAACTTCTTGCTAGAATGTGAAAAAATTAGAATAAGAATCAAGCGGCTCAAAGCGACCGGTGATGAACTAGATGCCATTCAAGCCGAACAAGAAGCTCTATCTTTAGAACAATTACAAGTAGCCTCAATCGGAACGTATCGGGAACTCAAGGAACTTTTACAGATTCTTGAGACTTTTCCCGAATACACTCGCGAAGAGATTGAAGCAAATCAGGCCGAATATTGGCACAAGCGCATGTATCGTCAGATTGAAGTTGATAAGACAGGCGGTAATTCGCAACTTGGAAGCCATCTAAATTCTTTGATTCAGATGGGTGAACTCAAGTATGAGGCACCGCCAAGAGATGCGACATTGGAATTTCGAAAGGTAGAGGATTGATGAGATATTTCTCGTATCAAAAGAAATGGCAAGATGGCGAAGGTTCGCACCCTTGCGAGTATTTGCTTACTCTTGGCACAATTGCCGAGCCTGCTTTCGACGACGGCGGTTATCCCGGCCAAGAATGTTACGGATACCTTATTTCGGGAGAGTTTGATGATTTCTCAAAGGCCGAGTGGAAGATAGTCGAAATTACGAGAGCTGAATTTTTAGACGCTGCCAAAGCCTTTGAAGATAGCGCTTATTACTTGCAAGACGGCCGCGTGGCATGGGTAGCCGGAGGCATGAGTGCTCCGCAGCCATAACGGATGGCCAGCCAGCCAAGATCGCAAAGCGATTCGGATCGAAAGCTATCGAATTCCCGGCACTCGCATCTCTTTAGCTTGTGCTAAGGCCGTAGCTCCTATCTTGGTCAATTTCGCCAGCGACTTTCACACCATGGTCGAACCGATTGATAAGGGTCAGCTAGACGATTGGGGTTACGCCTTTCGTCCTATCCGTGGCACGACGGTTCACTTGAGCAATCACGCCTCTGGAACGGCCATCGATCTCAATGCTCTCAAACATCCTCTGGGCGCTTCTGGAACCTTTACTAAGGCACAAGAACGCACCATTCGCGAATTATGTGCGCATTATGGACTAAGATGGGGCGGTGATTACGAGGTGCGCAAGGATGAGATGCACTTCGAGATCCATATCAGCCCGGAGAAGGCCAAGCGCCTCATAGCAGATCTAGGACTTACCGATGCTCAATCCAAGAACCGTAAGAACCGCTAAGCAACTTCTTGCATCATGGGCAAGAGTCGCAGCGTCAGCCGCGCTCGCCTTTTATGTCGCTACCGGTAGCCTCGATGCCAAGGCTCTTGCTTCGGCAGCTCTGACGGCTGTTATCCCTCCGGTGCTCCGCTGGCTCAATCCGAACGATCAGCTTGGTGCATGATGGCCGAAGTTGTGACGGCTCTCGGAATCATTGCCGCGAGCACAATCTCTGGCGTCGCAGCGCTCTACGCTGCCAAGGCTGAAAAGAACTCACGTCCGGTTTCCAATGGCTTTGCCACCGAAGTAACTACCGATCTTCGTGAGCTTCGGTTACTCTTTATCGAGCATCTGAACAATCATCAGAAAGGGTAAGGGTGGAACCGGGACAAAACACCAATCTCGTTATCGTAGGATCACGATCACGAGCGCAAAGAGCGATTACATGCTTTGAACAACTCAAGAAAGTCAGCCATATTTCAGACTTTCTCATCCTCATCAACGAGGATCAACAAGACCTTTATCCAGAGATTGAAGGCGTCAAGCGAGTCGTAGTCCCTGCATCATGGGGTAACACATCGACGGCAAAGGCGAATTACTTTGCAGACCAAAAGCTGTATGCCGGTTATTTCACCGTTTCCGGCATCGATGACGATTGCTTCGTGACAACCGATGGATGGGATCTGTTGCTCAGCCTGCCTCTTAAGGCCAAAGGTTATGGAGTCTCATGGGGTAATGACACGATCCAAAATGGTCGCGTTCCTACCAAATGGACAATGACCGCCAATATCATCGAAGCGTTAGGGTTTATCTCGCCTTCAACCTTGAGACATCTCTTCGTCGATGATTTCCTTGCTCGGATTGGTAAGGAGCTCAATTCAGCTCATTATGCACCGAATGTCATGATGGAGCATCATCATTGGCTCAACAAGAAAGCCGAGATGGATGAGACCTATGAAGAGACAAGCGCTCGCGAGACATGGGATCACGATGAGAAAGTCTGGAATGACTACATCACCGGAGACTTTCATGAGGACATCTTGCGCGTGAAGCAAGCGCTGAAACTATGCTAAGGGTCAAAGTCACAATACCCGGAGCGCCTAGCGGTCTATCGCTGCAAGAGTTCACCGGGACTCACGATAACTTCGTCGATGGCGTTCAGTTCCACGTTAATACAGACTTTGACAATCCGGACGTCTGGCTGGTCTTTGATGATGGCGTCGATGGCCAGAGCGCTCTCATCGATCCGAGTAATATCTTCTATCTGACCGCCGAGATCTGTTATCCAATCGGTCGATTCGACGACAAGCGCGGTCAAGATTACTTGAGCCAATTCGCCAAGCTCTTTACCATGCACGACATCTTTGACGAGCGAACGCACTACACACGGCCTTTTACTCAATGGATGATGAACGCCAATCATGGCTCATCGACCTATTGGGACAACCTTCGCGGTCGTGAATACTTCCGAGAAGTTCGATCCTTTGACAAGCCTCACGACCTATCCGTGATCTGTTCGACCAAGGCCTTTACGCCAGAGCATTACGCCAGACTCAAATTCGTCACGCGACTCAAAGAAGATCTCAAAGACCGGCTGCATTGGTACGGTAACGGCATCAACCCTCTTGCCGATAAGTTCGATGGCATCGCTCCGTATCGCTATCACTTAGCGATTGAGAATCGCTTTGGCCGAGATATTGTCTCCGAGAAGCTCTATGACTCTTTCCTTGGCCTTGCCTATCCGATTTATCACGGAGCACCGAACATCCATGACTATTACAACGAGTGGATGGTCAGCCCGATCAACATCTATGACTACAAGCGATCTCGCAATCAGATCTTGGAGCTCATCGATTCCGACGTCGCAGAGCGAAGCCAAAAGGATCTGATTCAAGCCAAGCATCTTGCCGTCGAGCAAGACAATTGGGTTATCAGGATGGCTCTCATCTGCCGTCTCTACTCTTTGCCTCACAAGAAACAAGAGAGGATTACCCTTCGGGCTTTCTGACACGTTGTCTGAAATACCGGTAGAATCTGTCACGGCATGGGACACTCATAACCTAGATCGAAGGGTGAGTGATGGCGCAACGCAAGACTAAGGCGCAGAAAGCATCAACGCGTCGATACAAGGAACGCATCGCAAAGCAAGATAAGCGCGAGCCTTTGCGTCCCATCGATGTCTGGGCTCTTCAAGTAACCGAGGCTTATGAGGCACTCATCCGTCAAGGCATGAAGCCGACGGATGCCATCTGGTACATCGAAGCCAAGACACGGCTTCCCGATTGGCTGCCTCAGCCACCGGAGGATGACCACGACGACGACGAGCTCGACTATTAGGCGAATCGTCGTCATATCCGACATCCAGACGCCTTACGAGGATTTCAAGGCGATTAGGAACGTTGCTAACTTCATTCAGCGCTGGAAGCCCGATGACGTCCTGTGCGTAGGCGATGAGATGGACTTTCAGACCATCAGCCGATGGAGCTCAGGGAAAGACGAGTGGAGCCAGACCATCGGCCGCGATCGCGACCGTACTCGCGACATCTTGCATCTGTTGAAGGTCAGCCATCTTTCGAGATCCAATCACACCGACCGGCTCTATAAGGCTTTGAGCCTTCGTCTGCCGGGTCTAATCGGCCTACCGGAACTCGAATACGAGAATTTCATGGGTCTCAAAGAGCTTGGAATCACCTACCACCGAAAGCCTTATCGCTTCCATGAATCCGCTGCCATGGTGCATGGTGACGAGCAACCGATCAAGCATCAAGGAGGCGCCACGGCGCTTGAGGCAAGTAAGCGCCATGGGCTCTCCATCGTTTGCGGTCACACGCATCGTCTGGGCGTGACATGGCATACGACCGCAAGCGGAGGGGAAATTACCTCAAAGCTCTTCGGTTTGGAAGTCGGACATCTCATGCGTGAGGATCTGGCGCTCTATACCAAAGGCACGTTCAATTGGAGCAAAGGCTTCGGGATCATCTACATCGACCGAAAGCGCGTGGTACCACTAGCAGTACCAATCGAGCGTGACGGAACCTTCGTCGTAGAAGGCAAGAGATACCCTAGATAAGCCGTATAAGGCTATTAGAGCCGTTTTTACGGCTTGTCTCATAGAATCACCCTATAACGACCCTACGAGGCTCCTAGAGCCTTTCTAGGGCTTTTATAGGGGTATTACGCATGGAGCCAAACCCTCAACCTTTACTTGAGATATTTCTTGCAAAAAAGGCAAAAAAAGTCTTCGAAATGCTTGCAAAGGGGTCAGAAAGTGTTACTTTCTGCATGTGAGGGGCAGGGCGCCTCTCGCGAAAGGGGCAAGAAATGATTACCGCAGATGCTGCAAAAGAGATGGCTCGAAATATAAGAAACGCATATCCAAATGAACACGATGCCAATCGCATCATGAACCTGGCGTTTGGAGATAAGCGTTTGACTACTCACGACAAGAACGTCCAATTGGCTATTTGGGGACGTCTCGTCGCCATCTTGAATCGTGAGGTCTCAGCATGAGCGCCATCATCACCGAAGAGATTATCGGTGCCGCACAGGATTACATCGATCGCGGTTGGGCTGTTATGCCATTGAAGTCGCGATCCAAGGAACCGAATCACAATCTCATCCGTCGCGCCTATCTGGACGCGACTCTTGATCTCTACAAGGCGACACGCTGGTTTTATCAGGATCCTACGGCCAACCTTGGGATTTCTTGCATCGCATCGAATCTGGTTGTCATAGACATCGATTACCGTAATGGCGGTGCGCTCAATGAGTTTCTGCCAGCGACTTACACCGTCGAGACCGGTGATGGTCTGCATCTGTATTACAAGGCTCACCCTTCGATGAGATTCCCCGGAACCCTCTGGCAAGGCGTGGACGTCAAGCATCGTGGCTATGTCGTGGCAGCGCCTAGCCTTCACCCTAACGGCAAGCCTTACCGTGTTATTGATGATCGTGACCCGGTAGCGGTGCCACGTCAGTTCGTTAGGAAAGCATCATGACCGCCATGAGCTTCGATCCGTTAGCGATCTATTACATCATTGCGCTTATTTCTATCGTAGCCTTAGGGCTTGCATACACAGCAATTTCCGAGCATTGGTATTGGAAGGGATGGAAAGATGGCAAAGGATTCGGCGAAAGGCATCCGGAGCGGCGATATTCTGGAACTCGCTCATGACACTATCTTCAGACGTGGAGCTCTCTACGGTCACTATGCCGACAACTTGGCGCGAATCGCCCGAACGTGGTCAGCGTATCTCGATAAGGACATCACTTCGGATCAGGTCGCACGTCTCTTCGCGCTCGCCAAGATCTGTCGAAGCATGGAGTCGCCAGATCACCTTGATAACGATTTGGACGCGGTGTGCTATCTGGCAATTGCAGGAGAACTCTCTGGAACTCCAAGTGAAACATCAGACTATGGCGATCTTTCGTAATACCGACAAGCGGATCTGGTGCGATATCTGCAAGCAACAATGGGGAACACATCGCCTTCGAGGTCAAACTCCGGCGGTCTGGATTACGGTCTCAGAGCGCATCAACAAGGGCTTGCGTCGTGCCTACTGTCAGCCATGCTCCAACGAGATACAGACATGGGTAGATGGCACAGTATGGACATTCAAACAGATGCAGGAATACGCACACGGAAAGGTGAAAATCGATGGCATGGAATCTTGAGGATTACGAGGACGCGGCAACGCTCAACCGGTGGTTTATTGATAACTTTCCGGCTGGCCGGGTAGAAACGAGAGTCGAGTACTTTGATGCCAAGGATCAAGAAGTCGTTATCCGTGCCGAGATCTACCGTGACGCGGTCGATACTCTTCCGGCGTCGTCTAACTTTGCCAGAGGCAAGGCATCAGACTATCCCGGCAAGATGCAGCGCTGGTACTTCGAGGACACGACAACAAGTGCAATCGGTAGAGCTCTCATCATCCTCAAAGGATCGAGCAAGACGGCTACCAAAGAATCAATGATCCAAGCCAAGGGTGACACCGGACATCGGGTGAAACATCCTTGGACGCCACAACGCTCGACGGCTGTGACAGATCCGGGACTTCCATCTACCTTCGCCGCGATCGAAGATGATGAAGTAGTCGTAGCCAAGAACGAGCCAGAAGCGCCGCTGTGGGAAGAGACCGTCACCTATCTCACAGACTCTCTGGGCGCGACGCCTATCTCGGACGAGCTCAAGTGCAGCCATGGCTTGATGCTTGTCCGGGAAGGCACTTCTAAGGCCGGAAAGCCGTACAAGGGATCGATGTGCGGAGCGAAGGCCAAAGGCGAGAAATGCCAAAACACACTTGATGGCAGGCCATTACGCGATGGCGCTCTCTGGTGGATTCAAAACAATATGGGGATCTTCGAGATTCCTAGGAGGTAACAATCATGGGCGAATTACATATCTTCTTTCCCGATCGGTCAGGCGTGAGCTTTTTGAGAGATGGAGAAGCGGAAGAGTTCGTATGGAGTATCTGTGACGTCTGCAATAAGCCAAACGATCAAAACAGAGGGAAGAATCTTTTATCCGACCAAATTTGGATCTGTGAAGAATGTGCAGCCAAAGGTTACAGATAGGCTCTGACAATGACTCAACATCGAAGAAGGCGTGGCCGTGAGACAGAAATGTTGGTCGCTCGGTACTTTGCTGAAAACGGCTGGTTATCGGCACATGTTGGGTCTGCTTCGGCTGCTGGTAGCGATGTGCGTGGTATTGATGGCCTTGACGTTGAAGTTAAGGCTCGCAAAGCATTCGATCCAAAAGGCACGATCAAACAGCTCGAAGCGAGATCGAAAGAGACCGGAATGGGAGTGGCCGTTATGAGGCTCTCCGGACAAGGGGAAACGTCGGTTGGTGACTTCCTTTGCTTCCTTCGTTTCGATGATTTGATTTACCTATTGAAAGCAAGCGGTTATGGATCAACAACAACCGAAAGATAGACTCGTCAAGCGTTGTAAGGGTTGCGGTGTCTGGATCTATGACCGCGACCTTTGCGAGAGCTGTTATCCCAAGGAGTGATGTGAAACTTCTGAGCCTATGCACCGGTTATGGCGGTCTTGATCTGGCGGTCGAAGCCTTCTTTGGCGCTGAACTTGTTGCTTGTGCAGATACGGACAAGTCAGCATCTATAGCCATTGACAAGCACTTTGGCGTTCCTAATCTGGGCGACATCAAACAGATCGATTGGGTTGCATTAGGCAACATTGACATTGTTACGGCTGGCTATCCTTGCCAGCCTTTCAGCGCGGCAGGGCAACGGAAAGGTAGTGATGACGCACGACACATCTGGCCATATATCAAAGAAGGTATTGGCATCCTACGACCCGGAATCGTCGTCTTGGAGAACGTCAGAGGGCATCTCAGCCTCGGATTCAAAGAAGTTCTCGCGGATCTTGCCTCAATCGGGTATGACGCAATCTGGACAATTGTGCGAGCTTCAGACGTCGGAGCACCGCATCAAAGGGCAAGGCTCTTCATTATTGCCTACGCCAACGGTGATGCATATACGCAATCACGACGAGCCGATCGAGATATTCGAAGCCAGACAAGCCAGATCTTCAACCGGGCAGATCGGGAAGAGTTTGGGTGTTGCTTTGAGAATGTTTCCAACACCGACGACTCAAGAGGGTTCGGGCATATGCAGAGATCATCGAGGCGACATGACACATGCTGCCAAAGCGAATCTTTTGGCGACTCCGACGACCAACAGTTATCGGCAGACCGGCAAGCACCGAGATTGGGGAGGCGATTTGCGTCACGATCTGAGTTGTCAATGCAAGCCATACCGGATCCATTGGTCGATGGAAAGCTAAATACTCGTTTCGTCGAATACATGATGGGATTACCGGAAGGATGGGTAACCGACCTACCCATCAGCCGCGCTCAACAGTTCAAACTTCTTGGAAATGGTGTAGTTCCTCAACAAGCCTTTTACGCATTGGAGAAATTATGCAAAATGCGACACGCCTTCTGACCTGCGGTTTTATGAATAGATTTGACACGATCGGTACGATCCGATCGCTCTCCGAGCTGAAAGACACTCGGAGACAGCGACGCGGATCTCTGGGGCGAGTTCTATTCATAATCGCTTTCGCGCTTCTTTCAGCGTTTCAATTGCCATATAACGCCGCTGCTTGGAAGCATCATGAGATGAATTACAAACTACACGCCTATAACATCCTCAAAGACTTCAATCAATTCGATTGCTTGGTTCGCCTCTATGAGAAAGAGTCTCGTTGGGATCCTAAGGCGAGGCTAGGTTCGCACCATGGCATCCCTCAAGGCCGATCCGCTTGGCTGGCCACGGCCAATGGGTTCCAGCAAGTCGAATGGGGCATCAAATACATCGAGAATCGATACGGTACGCCATGCAAGGCCTACCGTTTCTTCAAGCGCAACAACTACCACTAGGGGACACATGTACGACAGCGAGAAGATAACAATTGGGATCTGTTCACCGGGACACGTCTCGACCAACTTTATGACGTCGATCTTGGACATCGCCAGATCTCAACGTCAATTAGGGCAGTTTATTAGCCTGCAAGGGTCAGGCGTGATCTCACGGCTTCGTAATCAGATCTGCTCAACCTTCTTGGACAAGACCAAGGACGATTGGCTACTCATGATCGATACCGATGAGATGCTGACGATCGAGGGCTTTCAGAAGCTCGTCAAAGCGGCAGATCGCAAGACGGTTCCGATCCTTTCCGGCGTGGTGCATGGAGCATGGGAAGTCGAAGGCGCCATTTACCCGGAGCCTGTCCCTTGCATCTTCCGGACGGCTGAGAATGGCGGTCTCTACTCGGTGCATGACTACGAGGAAGATTCCGTTATCGAGATTGATGCTGCCGGTACCGGATGTTTGCTCATCCATAGGTCGGTCATCCAGAAATTCCGGGATAAGGCCGACCCGGTACATCAGCAAAAGAATTGGGGCTTCTTCCAAGACATGCCATTAGGAGGCCAATGGGTCGGTGAGGATCTGTTATTCAGCCTCCGTGCCAAGAGCTTTGGCTTCAAGATCTTTGCGCATACCGGAGTACAGTTAGCACATGAACGCCGCTATTGGCTGACCAAGGATCATCACACAGACTTCCGGCGGTTCAACCTACCGCGCCACCATTCAACCGAGAAAGAAGTAGACGATGGCAGTTCAAGCTAAGCAACTTACGATCACGACCTCACCTCAGCAATTGGTAGGGCCAGACAATGTAAGGCAGGATGTCTGGATACACGCCAAGCATCAGTTCTTTCTGGGTGGCAGCGCTGGCGTCACAGCGAGCAACGGCTTTATCGTGGACAATGGAGACGAGTTCAGGATCACGCTCTTTGAAGGCGATGAGCTTTGGGGAGTGACCGATGCCAACACCGGCTCGATCTATTTGCTAATTAGCGGTCAAAGTTAATGCGAAATGCGTTTTTTACCGGTGGAAATGGCACGGATAC
>Ga0315904_10003714_pt1 | contig 22225 bp, 18 predicted proteins | sample LakEriMetagenome_6_FD_203529 | JGI IMG/M metagenome (GOLD analysis project Ga0315904, IMG submission 203529) | Freshwater fungal communities from buoy surface, Lake Erie, Ohio, United States - Buoy 12 MA120 | ecosystem: Environmental > Aquatic > Freshwater > Lake | place: USA: Lake Erie, Ohio... | reverse complement strand
GGCGCCCGGCGCTGGACGAACCGAAGGAACTCTCCGAAAACCTGCACGGGAATGACGCCGTTCTGCGCTGCCAAGAGGATGACCTCTGCGGCGCGCTGTCCCTTCTCAGTTTCAGGTTCGAGCTCCGCATAAACAAGGATGTTGCTGTCGAGCGCGACCCGGATCATGCATCGCCGCCATAAAGATCATCCTCTGTGATAGACCCGACCCGAATTCCCGTCGCGGTCTTGGCGGCCAGACTTGCCCTCAGGCGCGCCATCTTCGTAAGCCACTCGGGATCGGCCGTTCGATCGGCCAGCTCAGGCGCAACGCGGGCAACCGGCACGCCATTCTTGGTGATGACGATCACTTCGCCCCGCTCGGCGGCGGCGATCAGCTGCGAGAAATTCTGGTTTGCCTCACGCACAGTCATTTCGCGCATTGTCGCCTCCCTTTGAAGTGTTGCAACGTAGAACATTGCACGCGCAATTGCAAGTCTTGAGGCTCCCTTGTCGCAAGGGCGTAGCCGCACACTGCCTCTTTGTCGTTCCTTGCGAGACAGGATCGTCCTTCACAAAGTCAGCGAATGCGACCGCAGTGACTGGTATGGCGGCGCGAACACCGGGCTGCTCCGGCACTGAGCGCTCAAACCGCGGGAAGACCTGCAATCCCGAACGGGACTTGCCAGCCCGGCCGGCACACGCGCAATCAACGCATCAGTTTCTGCAAACCTGGCCGGAGGAGGAGAAAGCAGACATAGGCCCGCTCGAGCACCCAGAGGACAGGCGGTATCCGGGCAAGTTCGCCAACCGGCCGAAGGATTGGGATTGCGCGCCACATCGCGGCAAAGGCCGCGGCCCCGGAAACCAGAGGCTGTCCCGCCTCCTGGGCGTGAAACCGCGCGAGTAACTTCGCACGGTCCAGGGGACACGCGGCATCTGCCTGGCCTACGTCCTGGAACCCTATTGCTCCGCGTCTGTCGAGGCGCTGAAAAAAAGCGATCTCGCGCCTGCAAAGCGGACAACCGCCATCATACCATACTGTCAGGTATCGCCCGCTCGGGCCGGGGGACTTTTCGTCCCGAGATCTACCCTCGGGCGCCAGATCAGTTTCAGGCATCATAGTCGTCTTCTTCGAAATCGGTCTCAGGTGAGGCACGCTGCCCGACATTGGGGTCTACGTCTGCGCCGCCTCAGCGGATGTAATCTGGACATCGCCTGAAGATCGCCCTTCGAAACCGGCACGCGGCGCGTTGCAGGCCGCCCAGCGATTATCAAGGGTCAAGGCCGAGATCCGGCGTCGTTTGCGGCGCCTTCAGCCGGCGCGCAGCCCGCCCCGAAGCGGACCCTGGCCCCCGGCGCAGCCCGGTCACCGCAAACCGGATCGCTGAACCGCGCCGGATGCCTGGTTCAGGTCCCGTAACGTCAGAAAAAAAGCCGATCAGTTCATCGGGTGTTGCAAGCTTTAATGCGCCGTCTTCAATCTCTTCCTGTGACCATATCCAGGTTGCCGCGGGATCGTGCAACATCGCCCAGCCGGGAAGCATCCTTTCGGAAACCTCACCCTCAACCTGGAGCAGGACTTCGAGGTGGCCCTGGGTGTCGCCTTCGCGAGGACGGTGCTCGCTGGGCACCAGGCAAGTCGCCCGCTTTGTGCGGGCGCAGGCTCTGGTATCTGGCGGATCGCACACTGAAGTCGTTAACATGGTCGCCGGATGTCCGTCGATCAGCTGCTGACCAGCCTTCAGGCCGCGATTTAATGATATCAGAGGCCGTCCGGTTAACGCCGGGCGGCCCTGGTGCTTAATCTTCCTGCGCGGCGTTAGAGGGATCGCAACCTGTAACTGGTAAAGCAGTTTAGGATCCCGGAATGTTGGCATGCGCTTGGCGGCTCTCTCTTTCTTTGCTCTGACGCCCGCTTCGGGCGCGCCGCCCCGGTTCGAGGAAGCGGTAGCCGGCGCCCGGCCGGAAATGCATTTCGCCAGAAAACCCCGGCGCTGGCCGCGACGTCTGGGCCGCAGACAACAGGAAGGGTCGACCACAGGCACTGCGATCCGTTCAGAATCATCCATGAACCAATCGTTCGCGGGTAAAATCTGCAGGCTGACTGCAGACACATGTCGGCCGATTTGAAAGCGGCCGGAACGGTGAAGAGGATGCGGGACAAGTCAAAACAGGTCACTGACGGGTCTTATCGTCTTTTGCCGACATGGGTGCATCAAGCTGCGATCTTCGCTGCTGCTCTGTTTGTCTCTATACTGACAGCTTTTCTGGGCGCAGGAGACCCGGCAGACCGCTTTTTCGGTCAGATCCGGGACGGTCTTAATTCGAAGCCGGCGAGCGGTGAGATCTATCTCGTCGAGATCGATGCCAGGTCACTCAAGAGCCTCGACAAGTGGCCCTGGCCGCGCAGTTATCATGCCCAACTGGTTGACCGGCTGAACGAAGCCGGGGTCGAACAGATCGTGTTCGACATAGATTTTTCATCACGATCGACAGATGCCGAGGACGCCGCCTTTGCTGAGGCATTGGCGCGGGCGCGGGGCAAAGTTGTCCTGCCCACATTCCGTCAACCATCCAGCACTGGGGATAAGAATGCTGCATCTGAGAACCTGCCGATCGAGATCTTGCGGGAACAGGCCTTCCTTGGATCTGTCAACGTCCATCCCGGCAGGGATGGCCAGGTAAATACTTATCCCTTCGGCGCCGTAACCGACGGCGTGCCGCGCCCCTCTATCGGCGCCCTGCTCGCTCAAGCTAACGGTGCCGTGAACTCGGTTTTTGAACTCGACCATTCCATCGAGATCAGCACAATCCCGGCCTACAGTTTCGTCGATATTGTTGAGGGCCGCTTCGATGCATCCTCCTTTCAGGGCAAAAGGGTCATCGTCGGCGCAACGGCGATCGAGATGGGCGACCGCTATGCAACGGCGCGATTTGGAATTGTGCCGGGCGTGTTACTGCAGGCGCTGGCCGCTGAGACCCTGATGGCGGGCACCGCCCTTGCGCACATGGGACCTTGGCCGATGTTGTTTCTGGCCATCACGCTGATCGCGATCTTCTCCCGGTTTCAGGGACGTGAAAGTTGGCTGAAGGAGCCTGCGACTATACTCCTTGTTTTGATGATTTTCATCATTTCCCTGTTTGCAGAGCGCTACAGGTACGCCCATCTTGACCTTGCCCCGGCCTTTTTGTTCATCGTGGTCTGGATTGCAGGTCAGTACCTCATGGGTTTCCTGAGGCGCCTTAACCGCGAGCGCTATTTCGACACGGCAACCGGATATCCCAACCTGGCAGCATGGTTGCGCCAGCAGGGTACGGGTAAACCAGTCTATGTTGTCGTCGCCGAAGTGGCTAATTTTGGCGAGATCCTCTCGATACTCGGCGAAGACGATTCTGCCAGGTTCGTGGGCGCCGTAGCGGACCGGTGCAAGTTCATCTGTGGAGATGTCGAACTCTACCGCATCGGGCGCAACCAATTCTGCTGGAAAATGGATTCTGAAAGTCCGCAAGCCCTTGAAAACCAGATTGAAGCGGCGGGCCAGGTGTTTAACTCGCCCCTGCAGGTAGGTGGGCGATCAGTCCGCGCGACGCTCTGCTTCGGCTTGGTCGAGGGGCCGCTTTCAGACCCGCTCGGTCTATCCAGCAAGGCTGTCCTGGCCGCTCAGCGGGCCAGCAGGACAGGCGTTCGCTCGCTTTGGCATAACGAAAGCCTCGCAGACGATACAACCCAGTCACTTTTCATTGTCTCCGAATTTGCGAACGCACTGGAATCCGGTGAGGTATCAGTCGTCTACCAGCCGAAGTTCAGCATTGCATCCGGCCGGGTTACCGGGGCAGAGGCCCTCGTGCGCTGGAACAGTCCGGCGATCGGGCCGATCAGCCCCGCTTTATTTGTGCCAGTCCTTGAGCGCGAAAACCTGATTGAACCGCTGACGCTGTTCGTCTTGCGCCGCGTGATCGCCTCGCTTGAGGAATGGCACACTGAAGGCCGCACTCTGGGGTGCGCTGTCAACATATCCGCGCCCCTGCTCGGCAGGGATACCTTCGTTGAGACGGCGCTGGAAATCGTCCGCAGCGGGCGCGCAAATGGCTCCCTTTTGACCTTTGAACTTACCGAAACGGCGGTCGTGACGTCGCCGGACGCTACCGCCGCTTCAATCGGACGCTTTGCAGAGCTGGGAATACATCTGTCGATCGACGACTTCGGCACCGGCCAGTCCACGTTAAGCTACCTTAAGGACTTCTCGGCCTCTGAAATCAAGATCGACCAGAGCTTCATTCGCCTGATAGCAAGCAGCAACGCCAACCGGATCATGGTGCGTTCAACCATAGAAATGGCGCATGCCCTCGGGATCACTGTCGTTGCAGAAGGTGTCGAGGACGAAATCACCTTCAACATGTTGAAAGAGTTCGGCTGCGACATGATCCAGGGCTGGCATATCGGCCGCCCGCTGACCAAGGAAGCCTTCTTCGAGTCATGGGTAAGACGCAAAACAGACAGTCGGCAGAACAAGGCTGACACAGCAGCCGCTTAGGCGCGCTGGAGAGCAATGCAGGTCTGCCGCCTCGCGCCGGTCTGTCATGCGTTCGAAACCTGAGATATAACACGCAGGCGGATTACGATTTTGAGCCTTTTCGTAATTTTCTCCGAATACAGGCGCCTTATGGGTTCCAGCCTTCTTTGCTCTTTGGCTGAGTGGTTCGCTCCGGCAACGCCTCATGAGCGCGGGACCGGGAGATCATATCTCTTCCGAACCGCCATAAAGTGTTAGCAATGCTCACTTAACCGGAAGGGACCGGGGGGAAACCTGATGCTGCAGGCAGCTGCACTTAACTGGTGGAAGACCTGGACGAAGTCTTGGCGGCCGCTTCTGGCAGCGGGCGGTCTTGGCCTCCTGCCCGGCCTGGCGCTGTGCGATGATTTGGCGCCCGCAAGTCCTCCTCGCCCGAAGATTGCCCTCGTCCTATCGGGCGGCGGCGCCCTCGGCCTGGCGCATGTCGGCGCCGTCCAGGAACTCGAACGCCTCGGCATCCGGCCGGACATGATCGTCGGCACCTCGATGGGCGCGGTCGTCGGCGGCCTATATGCCTCCGGCCTCAATGGCGCGCAACTCGAGGCGGCAGTTGAGGATGTTAACTGGGCAGGCGTCTTCTCGCCCGAACCAGACCGGGACAAACTGACTTTCCGCCAGAAACAGCAGCAGGCGGACTTTCCCGGAACGGCAGGGCTCGGGGTCTCAGCTGCAGGCATTCTGCTGCCCACTGGCGCGGTCTCTGACCAGATGCTGATGAAGGAGCTGCGCCGATTCACGCCGGTGCGTACCCGCATTGACGACTTCGATGACCTGGAGATCCCCTTCAGGGCAGTGGCCACCGACATTGCGACTGGCGAAGCGGTCGTGCTCGGTTCAGGGGAGCTGCCGATGGCGATGCGCGCTTCGATCTCCCTGCCCGGAGTGTTTCCGGCGGTGCGGATGGATGGCAAGCTTCTGGTCGATGGCGGGCTGGCCGCCAACATCCCGATCAGTGTGGCGCGCGACATGGGCGCCGACGTCGTCATTGCTGTCTGGACGCCGAGCGACCTTCTCCCAGGTTCCGAGATCGGATCAGTCGTCGATGTCCTGTCGCAGACCGTCAGCCTGCTTATCCTCGCCAACGAGCGCGCAGAGATTGCGACCCTCACCAGCAAAGATTTTCTGATCCGCGTCGACACCGGCGATATCGGCCCGGCCGACTTCAATCGCAGCGACGACCTGATCGAGACCGGGCGCCTCGCCGCCCGTACCGAGATGGACCGCATCGCCGCCCTTGCAGAAGGCCGGCTGCCGGTTGTCTATGCCGGGACAGATGCTGACCCACCGCCGGTCATCGGATTTGTCCGTATTGAGAATACATCGCGGCTCGATCAGTCCCTGCTCGAAGGAAAGGTAATCGGCCTTGTGGGCAAGCCGGCCGAAACCGCCAGGATCGATGAGGCCCTCGACCGGATCTATGCTCTCGGCCCGTTCGAGAGCGTCGATTATGCCTATGAGGAGAATGAAGGCCAGACAGGCCTCATCGTGCGCGCGGTGGACCGGGTGCCGGATGCGGGCCGTGTCCGCTTCGGCCTGATCGTCGAGAATGATTTCAACACCGAATCCGACGCGGCCGTCTCCGTCGATTTCCGCAGCGCCGTGCTCGATTCCTATGGCTCCGAGATCCAGGCCCGTGCGACCATCGGTGATTTCAACGAGATCGCGGGCGAGTATTTCCGCTTCCTCGATCCGAGCCAGAACTGGTTCACCGCCGTGCGCGGCGAGATCCAGAACCGGCCGGTGAACGTTTATTCGCAGCGCGGCTTCAAGGAGGCCGGCTTTGATCTAACCTACGGCCTCGCGGCGCTTGATGGCGGCTACCAGTTCGGCAATGTCGGCGAGGTGCGTCTCGGCGTAGAGCTCGGCACCGGCCGGGCAAAGCTGAATGAGGGCTTCGCGCCCTTCGCCGAAGTCGATGTCGATATCGGCCGTCTCGTAGCGACCGGCGCGTATGATACGCTGGACGATCCCTTCTTCCCGCGCGATGGCTTGCGCGCCGGGGCGCGCTGGGTGCAGGGCCTGACCGCCATCGGCGACAATGCGGACTTCCAGACCGTCAGCGGCTCCGTGCTCTCGGCCAACAGCCACGGGCCCAACACGCTGATCGGCGCGCTCGCCGCTGGACAGAGCCTCAACGGCACAGCGCCGCTGGACGCGCTCTACCGCGTCGGCGGGCTGTTCAGCCTCTCCGGCTACCGCAAGGAGGAGCTGACCGACGAGAATTTCCTGACCGCTCAGTTGATCTACCGGCGCCAGCTGCTGGGCGATTCGCAGCAGATTTTCGGTGTGCCCCTTTTCGTCGGCGGGTCGGTGGAGTTCGGAGATGTCTGGCCGGGCGGCACGGGCGTGGACGCCGGAGATGTTCGCTTCGGCGGCAGCGCTTTCGTCGCCGCCAGCACGGCTTTCGGTCCCGTCTACCTCGCCTTCGGACGCTCCGAGGGCGGACGGCAATCGGCCTACCTGCTCATTGGACGGACGTTCTAGGCCCCTGCGGCGCGTCTCGGCTGGCCGCTCGAGATCAGGATGTCTGCCAGCGTGGCAATCAGCGGGCGTGGGCGGATCGGCTTTTCGATCAGGCCCGAGAATCCGGCGCGCTCGCACGCGGTGCGGCGTTCGGGGCTTGCATCCGCCGTCACGGCCACCACCGGTGTCAGCGCGTTGAGGCCGCTGCCGAAGCGGGCGGCCCGCAGCACCGCTTCGCCGCCGCCATGCGGCATGTGTACATCGGTCAGGATCACCTGGTAGCGGCGCTGGCCGATGCGCGTGATCGCGGCGGCGGCATCGGCCACCGTCTCGACGCGCCAGCCGGCGGCGATCAGCGCTTCGCGGATCACGAAGGCGCTCGCCTCATGGTCTTCCGCCAACAGGACTTCGCCGAGATCGAAGCGTCCGCCACTGCCTTCCGGCTTGTTCTCGACCGCCAGGCGCGGCCCCGCCTTGATGACCGGCAGCGCGACGGTGAACACGCAGCCGCCACCCGGATTGTCGGAGAGGATGATTTGGCCGCCGAGGCGGCGCGCAAGGCTGCGGGAAATCGCGAGGCCGAGGCCGCTGCCGGAAAATGCGTCGGCGCTTTCGGATTGTTCGAACGCCTCGAACAAGCGCAGCTTGTCGGCGTCGGTTATGCCGCGCCCTGTATCGGCGACGCGCATCGTCAGCATCAGCCCGTCCGGCGAGGGCGCGGTGGCGAGCGTCACCGTCACCTGGCCCCGGTCGGTGAACTTCATCGCATTGCTGACGAGGTTAAACAGGATCTGGCGCAGCCGCCCGGCATCGCTTTCGATGCGGGCTTCGGCGCCGGTGGCGACACCGATGCGCAGGTTGACGCGTTTCTCGTCGAATTGCGGCAGCCAGAGATCGCGCGTCTCGACCGCGAACTGGCGCAGCTCGATCGGCTGGTTGGTGATCGCGAGCTTGCCGGCATCGATGCGGGAGAGGTCGAGCAGGTCCGACAGGAGGCGTTCGAGATGCTGGCCGCTCTGCGAGATCGTCCGTGCCAGGCGCTTCGGCTCGCCAGTAGGCAGCTGAGTTTCCAGGAGGTCGGCGACGCCCATTATGCCGGTCAGCGGGGTGCGGATCTCGTGGCCAATGAAGGCGAGCGTGCGGGCTCGCGATTCCGATAGCCGGGCGAGCTGGCGCTTCAGGTCGTCGAGTTTTTTCTGCGCTGTCTGCTGCGAGCGGGCGCGGGCGGCGTTCTCTTCCGCGATCGCCTTAAGCAGCGCGGTGGGGGAGACGATGCCGAGATAGATGCCCTTGTCCATCACGATGATGCCGTCGGTCAGCGCGCTGCTGGATTGCTCCGCCGCGGTCTTGGCGACCAGCGCGGCGGGTGCCTCGCCCGAGGCGATCACCGGTTGCGGGCCGACGAGATGGGTGACGGAACGGGCAGCGTAGACATCACGCCCGTTGGGGCCGGCGAGGGCCTCGGTGAGCCGCAGCCGGGTCACGAGCCCGTAGCTGGCAGCGCCGCCTTCCGACAGGCGCACGGGCACGGCGAACAGGGCCGCGTCCGAAAGGAACAGTGAAAATGCGGCGGCAGCCGTAGTGGCCGGTGTGACCGGGGTCACAGGCAGCGCGAGGTCCTTCAGGCGGGCAGGCATGGAGGCTGGAACACCCGGTTATGGTTAAGGGTCAAGCATCACCCATAAACCTTACCGGGAGGCAAACAGGCCTCCGATGACCCGCTAGACGATCTCGTTGCGGTGGCGGACGATCTTGCCGACGAGGCCGTACTCGACGGCTTCTTCGGCGCTCATCCAGAAGTCCCGGTCGGTGTCCTTCTTGATCTGCTCCAGCGTCTTGCCGGTGGCGTCCGCGAAGATCTGGTTCAGACGCTGGCGCATCTTGATGATCTCGCGGGCCTGGATCTCGACATCTGTAGCCTGGCCGCCGACGCCGCCACGGGGCTCGTGCAGCAGGAAGCGGGTGTTCGGCAGAGCGTAGCGGTTTTCCTTCTTCGCCGCCGAATAGATCAGCGCCCCGGCCGAGGCGACCCAGCCGGTCCCGAGGATTTTCACGGGGGCCTGCACGAACTTGATGATGTCATGGATCATGTCGCCGCTCTCGACGTGGCCGCCGGGCGAGGACAGGACCAGCAGTATAGGGTCCATGCTTTCGGCAGACAGGGCGAGCAGGCGTTCGGAGACGCGCTGGGCCTGTTTAAAGTCTATCCCGCCGGTCAAGAGGACGGTGCGGGCCTTGAACAGGGCCGCTTCCAGGAAAGCATTCGGCTCGGTCAAAGGGCCTTTGTCTTTGTCATCTTCATCGTCGAGGCGGAAATGGGTCATGCGGGCTCCGGCAGGGAATCTTGCGAATTCTGAGCCCCATAGGTGCGGTGCCGCAGGCACGGGGTCAAGGCGGTGCCTGACTATTCCCCAAGGCCCTCGCGCGGGGGTATCGGCGAGCCCGCCTTCCCCGCTCAAGGGAAACGGGTTGGCGCAAGCGGTTTTGGCGGCCACATCGTTCATGAAACACACAAATTTGCGGCTCCAAGGTGCAGCGACAACCACATGACGCGACGATACAGGCGGGCAATCAAAGTTTAATCTTGACGCCGCCAAAGCTGGCCCAGCTGCTCAGCGTCGTGCTGGCCGTCGTGTTTTTCATGCACGGCCTCGCGCTTCTGGTAGCCCACGGACTGGGTTTCCCGGTCGCGCTGGGTCTCGTGCCGCTGTTCCACGTCGACTTCGAGAACAACATCCCGACCTTCGTGGCCTTCGTGCTGCTGATCAGCTGCGGGCTGGTTTCGGCCTGGAGCAGCGCCCTGGAAGGCGCCCGCCTGCGTCATCACAGGGCCTGGGCGTTCATTGCCCTCATTTTCCTTGTGCTAGCGGCCGACGAAGCCTTCAGCTTTCATGAGCAGCTCGGCACCTTTCTCTATGCCCGGTTCTCGCAACTCGACCTGCCGATCTATGCTTGGGTGGTGCCGTACGGGATCGTGGTGGTGCTCCTCGGCTCATTCCTGCTGCGCTGGTTCCTCGAACTCGAGCGCAGCATGCAGCTGTCGCTCTTCGCCGCCGGGGCCGTGTTCCTCGCGGGCGCAATAGGCCTCGAACTGGTCGCGTCTGCACATTACGAGTCGCTGCCGGTGGAACGGGAAACGTATCGCACCCTGACGGGCGATTTGCTGTCGACGTTCGAGGAGGCGTGTGAATTCGCCGGTGCGTCCTTGTTCCTTCACACCCTGCTGAAGCGGCTGGGCGGGATCAGCTTCCGCGCGCTGGGCCATGATCACGTGCCGGCGGCCACCACGCGCTGAGCGCGATCACGCGGCTTCGGCAACGATCCGGGCGACATCGGCGGCGTAGGCCTGCGCCTTTTTCTCGCCGACACCGCTGATCTCCCGCAGGGTTTCCGGGGTTGCGGGTTTCTCGCGGGCGATCTCGGCCAGCGTGCGGTCATGGAAAATCACATAGGGCGGCACGCCGCGCGACTTGGCGAGATCGGTGCGCCACTGGCGCAGGGCGTCGAACACCGCCTGGTCGCGCGCTGAGAGGTCCGCCATGACCGCCGCGCGGGCGGCGCCCTTGGTGCGGCTGCGGCGGCGCGGGGCTTCAAGGTCCTCGCGCAGGCTGACGATGCGCTCGCCCCGGAACAGGGATTTGGCTTCCTCGGCATCCGGGACGATCACCACCGGCCGCATGGCCTCGCCGCCCTCGGCGATCAGGCCTTCGAACATCAGGGCGTCGAATACCCGGTTCCAGGCCTGCCTGGGCAGGTCCTTGCCGATGCCGAAGGTCGAGAGTTTCGACAGTTCCGTATCGAAATCATCCTTTGCCTCGCCGAGCAGGTGGTGCACGAGGCGCCCGCGCCCAATGCGCTGGCCGCAGCGCAGCACGGCTGAGACCGCCATCTGCGCCCAGCGGGTTGCATCATGGCTGGCGCCCAGCTCGCCCCGGCAGGCATCACACACGCCGCAGGGGTCAACCTTCTCCTCGCCGAAATAGCGGCGCACCGCGCCCCGGCGGCATTCATCGCTGTTGAAAAATGCGAACAGCTGGCGCGTCTTGGTCAGCTGCACGCGCTTCACCTCGTCCGGCGCATCGCTGGAATAGGTCCATTGCAGCGAGCGGTTCATGTCCGCCGGGCCGTAGAGGGCAACGCCTTCGGCAGGTTCGCCGTCGCGCCCTGCCCGGCCGACTTCCTGCCAGTAGGCTTCCAGCGTCTTGGGCGGATCGGCATGGATGACGAAGCGCACATCCGGCTTGTCGACGCCCATGCCGAAGGCGACGGTCGCACACATCACGCGGCCCTCCTCCAGCAGGAACTGGCGCTGGCGCGCGGCACGGATGCCGGCATCGAGCCCTGCATGATAGGCAAGCGAGGGTACGCCGGCTTTCGCCAGCGCGCCGGCGACATCTTCGACGGCGCTGCGGGTGGCCGCGTAGACGATGCCGCTTGATCCGGCGCGGGCCTTCACGAGCTGCACGACCCGCTGCGTGCGGTTGCCGACCTTGGGCTCCGCCGAGAGGGTCAGGTTCGGGCGGTCGAAGCTGGCGACGTGTACAGAAGGGTCAGTGAGATTGAGCTGCGCGAGGATGTCGGCGCGGGTGCGCGCGTCGGCGGTGGCGGTGACGGCGAGGCGCGGCGCGCCGGGGAACAGGCCCTTCAGGCGGCCGAGGGCGCGGTAGTCGGGGCGAAAGTCATGGCCCCACTGACTGACGCAGTGCGCCTCGTCCACGACGATCAGCGAGACGTTCAGCGCGGCGAGCCGCTCCGCGAGACTGCTCCCCAGGCCTTCGGGCGAGACATAGAGCAGGTCCATCTCGCCGCGCCCGGCCGCACTGAGCGCGGCATTGCGGGCATTGAAGTCTATCGAGCTGTCGAGGCGTTCGGCCCGCACGCCGACCTGTTTCAGCGCGTCGACCTGATCGGCCATCAGCGCGATCAGCGGCGAGACGACGATCCCGCAGCCTTCGCGCAGCAGCGCGGGGATCTGGTAGCAGAGCGACTTGCCGCCGCCGGTGGGCAACACGGCGAGGCCGTCGCGCCCGGCGAGGACGTCGGCGATCACATTCTCCTGCAGGCCGCGGAACGCGTCATAGCCATAGACGCGCTTCAGCAGCGCGCGGGCGTCCTTGAGGGCTGGGGCGGGAGGCATGGGGGTGTTGTGAGGCGGTGCGCGGGTCGCGGCAAGGGGCGAGGTGCCGCGCCGCCGGTCCGCCCGGCATTCATACAGCGTCTGCATGAATGTCATCGCCGGAGCGCCCTTCCCTGCGTGGCCACCGCTACGCATATGGGTCCAGCAGAAACCCTTCCGATGGAGACCTTCGGTGATTGACATTCGTCCGTTCGAAAAGCTTGGCCGGTTCCGCAATGACTGGCTCAACGCCCATTACCACTTCTCGTTCTCTCAGTTCTACGATCCCGCCCGCATCCAGCACGGCGCCCTGCGCGTCTGGAATGATGACGAGATCGAGCCGCGCACCGGCTTTCCGCCGCATGGCCACGACTCGATGGAAATCATCACCTACGTCCGCAAGGGCGCGATCACGCACAGGGACTCGCTCGGCAATACCGGCCGCACCGAGGCTGGCGACGTGCAGGTGATGAGCGCGGGGTCCGGCATCCAGCATTCCGAGTGGAATGGCGAGGACGTGAAGACCGAGCTGTTCCAGCTGTGGATCATGCCGCGCACCCGCGGTGGCAAACCGAACTGGGGCGCGCGCAAATTCCCGAAGAGCGACCGGTCCGGCAACTGGGCCGTGCTGGCCTCGGGGACCGGCGAGGCAGGCAGCCTGGTAATCAACCAGGATGCCAGGGTGCTGGGCGCCGCGATCTGGGCCGGCGAAACGCTGACTTACACCCTGCCCGAGGGGCGGTATGGCTATCTGGTGGTCGCCGACGGCGAGGTGACGCTCAACGGCAAGCCGCTGCGGACCCGCGATGGCGCGGCCATTTCCGGCGGCGAGACGCTGATCCTTGGGGGCGTCAGTTCGGCCGAGCTGGTGCTGGTCGACACGGTCTGAGGCATGCTCACGCGCGTGTGACTTCTTCCCTCGGTCATTCGCTGGTAACCTAACCCAAATGGACCAGGTTTTCATGCGCCTGACAGGAGCCTTCAAATGAAACATCTTCTCGCAGCTGCCCTTCTGGCCGGCCTAGCCCCGGCGGCGATGGCGGCGGAAATCAATGTCTCCTATGCGCCGGAGTTTTCCGAGACGCTGACCGAGGATTACGGCGTCAAGGAAGGCGAGTATCTTTCCAGGCGCGTGCGCGAGGACCTGGAGCGCGAACTCGCCAAGGCAGGCGCCGATGTTGCGCGCATCGACGTGACCATCGTGGATGCCAAACCATCGCGGCCGACCTTCAAGCAGGGCGCAGACAAGCCCGGCCTTGACATGTTCCGCTCGGTCAGCCTCGGCGGGATGAAGCTGCAGGCGGTGGCGTATGATGCTGCGGGCGCTGCGTCCGAGCCGTTTGAGTATACATGGTATGAGAACGACATCCATCAGGCTGGCCTGACCACCTGGCAGGATGCGCGCCGGGCCTCGAGCCGGTTTGCTGCGCGGTTTGCAAAGACGGTCAACTAGGGCTTGTCGCCCGGTTCAATCCGTACACTGAGGACATCCGGTGTTTTCAGGTGCAGGTCGCGCTGTGGATGCGGGACCTGGATATTGTAGCGCTCCAGCGCCGAATGGATTTCCCAGACATAGTCCGCCATCACGCGCTGCGGGCGGAGTACCGCCTCGTCGGTGAGCCAGACGATCAGCTCGAAGTCGAGGCGGAACTCGCCGAAGCGCACGAGCCAGACCTGCGGCTTGCGATCGCCCTGATCGTCAAAGGTCCAGGGCAGACGGGACGCTGCTTCGAGGCCGGCCTTGTGGACAAGCTCCTTGGGCGTGCCGTAGGCGACCCCGAACGGTACGTGGATCCGGCGCTTGGCATCCATGTGCGTCCAGTTAATCAGCTGGTTCTTGATGAACGCCTCGTTGGGCACGATGATGTCGATATTGTCATTGGTGGTCAGCACCGTGGAGCGGAAGTTGATTTCCTTCACGAGGCCCGAGAGGCCGCCCTGCAACTCGATGAAATCGCCGACCTTGAGCGTCTTTTCCATCAGGAGGATGACGCCCGAGATGAAGTTCGAGAAGATCGACTGAAGGCCGAAGCCGATGCCGACGCCGAGGGCGCCGGAGAAGAAGGTGAGCGCCCCAAGGTTCACCCCGATCAGGTTCAGCGCGACGACGAAGGCGATAATGATGGCGACGCCCTTCAGCGTCTGGCCGAGCAGGCCGCCGACCGAGGGCGGCAGGTTCTGCGAGCTGCGCATCTGCGACTGGGCGAGGTTGCCGATCAGCCAGCCCAGCCAGAGCGCGAAGGCCGCGAGGCCGAGGCTCGTCAGCAGGCGCAGGAGCGTAACCTCCGCCGTGCCGAACCGGATGACCACCGATTCCAGCCCCGCGCCGAGCGGGCCGAGCCAGCCGACGATGTAGAGCGCCGCGAAGGCCCAGAGGGAGAAGGCGACGGTTTTCGAGACGACACCGCGGGTCATGCCGGCGGTCACGATCTGCACCGCGATCCAGGCAGTCAGGAGGCTGATGGCGATATGCAGCGAGCGGCTGCCGAGGCCGGCCGCCTCGAAGGCGGCAGTGACGCCAACGAGCAGGAGCACGGTGAAGGCGGGCCACAGCATGCGCAGGACAGCGACGAGGGCGAGCAGTACGAAGTCGATCCGCCCGCGCGCCTCGGCGACCGACATCAGGCGCTTGCGCGGGACGCGCGAAAGGCCATAGGCGATGGCCGCGGCCACGGCGATGGCGGCGAGTTGCCAGACCGTGTCGGGCGACGCGAGATCGGCGACAGCCTCGCTGCTCCATTTCGAGGCGATCCGCATGAGCTTCTCAACTGCCGGCACGGCGGCCGGCAAGGGAACAGAAAGCTCCTGAATCAAGTTGCCCTCACTTCGCAGGAATGCGGCGGTGTTTTCCGACCTTACCGGCGCTCTTTGCGCACGCAACCCCTGGCAGTTGCGTCCGGCGGCGCCGATCAGGGCGTGCGCAGATGGCGGGGAGCCTGCGCGCTTGCAGGTGCTTTACCTCAGGCACGGAGCCGGGGACGAGGAAGCGAGGGACAAGGCGCCGCTTTTTTCCGGGACAAGCGGCGGATCTCAAGGCGGTGGCCCAGGCAGCGGCGGTCCGGAAGGGCGTCGTTTTCCGGTCCCTGCCCTGGCTTGCAGGTCAGCCCGCAAACACAGGTAAGGCGCCTGGCCGGCGCTTGCCGGCGTGCGCCCTGAAGCAAGCTGATACCCGGCGCCGGGGAGCTGAAAGAACCGGTCCCGGGCAGATGAATATTGCCGGTCAGCCCCGCTGCAGTAGCAGTTCGCAGCGCTCGTTGAGGCTGGGGCGGGCCATGGCCACGCGGCTGAGACCGGGCAGACTCGGTTTCAGGTCGGCAGCGGCCCAGAGGCAGAGGCATTCGAGGGTCGGGACTTCCAGGCCGCCGATCTCGTTGAGCAGGCGGTGATCGAGTTTGGCGGCGGTGGCGTTCAGGCACTCGGCCAGGTGGCTGAGGTCTTCGACCCATTGTTCGCCGGTTTTCACCATACCGGCGACGGTCGCTTCAAGGCGGAAGGAATGGCCGTGGATGGCGCGGTAAGGGTGACCTTCGGGCTTTCCGTCCATATAGTGAGCAGCCTCAAAGGTGACCGCCTTCGAGATTTCGAACACCTGGCCTTGTGCCACTAGGGCAGACCGGTCAGTTTGTGGGTTTGCAAGCTCAGTCGCCATTTTGGATTCTTCAAGCAGTAAGCGGCGGTTTCCGCAACGTGGGACACGCCCGGCCCGTCGTCCCTCGGTTGGAGGAAAAAGTGCTGGAAGTCCAGCGCGGCGAAGCGTTCGGGGTGGGCCTCGGGCTCGGACTGGGGGTAGACGAGCTTCAGCTCGTGACCGCGCGTCTGGACGAGCGGGGCGCTGGCCTTCGGGCTGACGCAGATCCAGTCGATCGAGACCGGCGCCGCGAGGGTGCCATTGGTTTCGATAGCAATTTCGAACCCAGCCTCATGGAGGGCACCGATGAGGGGCTCGTCCAGCTGCATAAGGGGTTCGCCGCCAGTGCAGACAACATAGGGCTTGCCCGGGGCGGCGGCGCTGGCCTGCCAGAGGGCGGCGATGTGGGCGGCCAGCGCTGCGGCCTCGCGGAACTTGCCACCTCCTTTGCCGTTTGTGCCGATGAAGTCGGTATCGCAGAAGCGGCAGACGGCGGAGGCGCGGTCTCGTTCCAGCCCGCTCCACAGGTTGCAACCGGCAAAGCGCAGAAAGACAGCAGCGCGGCCCGACTGGGCGCCCTCCCCCTGCAAGGTATAGAAAGCTTCCTTGACCGAGTAGCTCATTGCGCCGCCCGCCAGCGTTCCCATCCGCCCGCGCGCAGTTCGCAGGCCGGGCAATGCCCGCAGCCATATCCCCAGGCATGGCGTTGACTGCGGTCGCCGAGATAGCAGGTGTGTGTGTGCTCGGCGATGAGGCCGAGGAGCGCCTCGCCGCCGAGGGTTTCGGCAAGGGCCCAGGTGCCGGCCTTGTCGATATGCATGAGGGGCGCCTCGATGGTCAGGCCCGACCCGAGACCAAGCTGGAGCGTCCTTTCCTGGGCCTTAAGGGTATCGGCGCGGCAGTCGGGATAGCCGGAATAGTCGGTCTCACACATGCCGCCGACGAGGACGCAGGCGCTGCGGCGGACCGCGAGGGCGCCGGCGAGGGTGAAGAAGAGGAGGTTGCGGCCGGGCACGAAGGTGGACGGCAGGCCGTTCGCCTGCATCTCGATCTCGACGTCTTCGGTCATCGCCGTCTGGCCGAGGGATTTGAGGACTCCGGCATCAAGCAGGTGATCCGGACCCAGTCGGGCGGCCCAGCCGGGAAAGGCTTCGATCAGGCGTTCCCGGAAGGCCGGTCGGCAGGCCAGTTCCACGCGGTGGCGCTGGCCATAGTCGAAGCCGACCGTCTCGACACGGGCGAAGCGGTCCAACGCCCAGGCGAGGCAGGTGGCGGAATCCTGGCCTCCTGAGAACAGGACAAGGGCGGTGTCGGAATGCTGAGACATCGGCGGCGTCTAACAGTCCGGCCGGGAGCGGCCAAGACGCAAGGGAAGCCTGCGTCACATTTTTGACACCGGTGCCAAGTGAATGCCTCCTCCCTCCGCGAGACCAATTGACACGGCCGCATTACTGCACTTGTGTGAGCCTCGAAGCGGCCCCGCTGAAGAGGGCCACTCGCGAATCAGCAACAGAATCGGTGCTTTGCAAAGCGCGGCCCGAGGGGAGGAAAATTCGAATGACCCGTATCACAGACTCGAAATATGTCTTGCTGGCAGGTGCTTCGGCCCTGGCAATGAGCCTGTTCGGCCCCCTGGCAGTCGCCCAGGAAGAGGCCGCACCCGATGATGACCGCCGCCTTGGCACGGTTACCGTCACCACGCAGAAAATCGAACAGTCCATTCAGGACGTTCCTATCGCCGTTTCGGCCTTTGACGAGGCTGCCCTCGACAAGATGCAGTTGGCAGGCGGACCTGACCTCCTGAAAGCAATCCCCAACACCGCCTTCACGGCCGGCAACTTCGGCGGCTTCAACTTCCGCATCCGCGGTATCGGCGTCGACGCAGTCGCCCAGTCGAGCGACGCCGGCGTGGGTATCCACCAGAACGACGTGCCGCTGAGCGCAAACCGCCTCCTCGAGGCCGAGTTCTTCGACATGGAGCGCGTCGAGGTGCTGCGCGGCCCGCAGGGCACTCTCTACGGACGTAACGCCACCGGCGGCGTGTTCAACGCCATTACCGCGAAGCCTGTGCTCGAAGAGTATGAGGGCAACGCGACCGTCACCCTCGGAAACTACGACACGCTGAAGTACCGGGGCATGCTCAACGTGCCGATCGGCGACAAGATCGCCGTCCGTGTCGCCGGCAGCGCCCTTCAGCGCTCAGGATACGCCAACAATACCGTCACTGGTGAGTCGATCGACGGCCGTGACCTTTTTGGCATCCGCGGCTCGATCCTATTTGAACCGACGGACAATTTCCGCGCCACCTTCATTGCCGAGCACTTTGAAGAGGAAGATGACCGCCTTCGCGCCGGCAAACAGCTGTGCACAAAGGACCCGCTCAAGACATCGTTCAACGGCGTTGCCATCGGCGCGCTCGATCAGCTGGTCACCTCGCTCGGCTGCCGATCAGACCGCCTGGAGGACATGAATGACAGGGTGAACTCGGCGGCTACGCTCGGCGGCGGTCTCGCGATCATTGCCGGCCTTCTGAACGGCGATGCCTTCACAGCACCGGTTGATCCGAACCTGCGCAATATCGAGTCGGCCTTCGACCCGACCTATTTTGCAGACCAGACACTCTATACCCTGAAGGGTGAGTATGACATCTCCGACTCGCTGAAGCTCAGCTATATCGGCAGCTATAGCGAAACCTCGCTGCAATCGCTCGAAGACTATAATAAAATAGCACCGACGATCACTTTCAACGCAACGGCGGGCGCCTTTGCAGGCGGACTTGCCCCACTCTATGGCCTGCTGTTCCCCGGCGGCACGGTCAACGATCCCCAGCTCGGTGCCTCGAACCGGTTCCGCACCTTCGACATCGCGGGCGGCGGCAGCGAACAGACGACGCACGAACTTCGCCTGCAGTCGTCCTATGATGGCCCGTTCAACTTCAACTTCGGCGCCATCAAGGTGGATTTCGAGTCGATTGACCCGCAAGTTCCGACCGATGGTTACGCGGTCCTGTCGAACTCCCTGACTGCCCTGACCCAAATGAACAACGCGGCTGGCGGCGCCCTTTTCGGCGGCCTTGTTCCCGTTGACACGGGCGTGGGCGGCGAACCGGTATTCGGCGGTGCGACCACCGGCACCGGCGGCAACTACTTCCGCTCGCTGTCGCCCTACACCCTCGATTCCTACGCCGTGTTCGGTGAAGGCTATTATGACCTGACCGAGGACCTGAAGTTCACGCTGGGCCTGCGCTACACGAACGACAAGAAGGAACAGGACATCATCCCGACCTTCCTGTTCACGCCGACTGCCGCCATCCCGGGCGGTGACCCGCTCGCCCCGCGGCCGATTGCTGGCGCTTCGCCGGACCTCGGCGGTGACGGCACCCTCAATGCGAACTTCGCAGAAACCACAGGCCGCGCCGGTTTCGACTGGACCCCGGACCTGGGCTTCACAGAAGATACGCTGGTCTACGGTTTCTACTCGCGCGGTTACAAAGGCGGCGGTATCAACCCGCCCCAGCCGGCTGGTTCAAACCTCTTCCCGCCGATCTTCGATCCCGAGTTCATCAACTCCTACGAACTCGGCACGAAGAACACGCTGGCCGGCGGAGCGCTGCAGGCCAACGTCACGGGCTTCATGTATGACTATGAAGGCTACCAGATCACTCAGATCGTGAACCGCACGTCGGCGAACTTCAACATCGACACCAAGGTCCAGGGCCTAGAGATCGAAACGATCTGGAACCCGGTATCAACCCTGATTGTCAACGCCAACCTCGGCCTTCTGAACACCGAGATCCAGGACACCTGGGGCATCGACACGCTCGACCGCACGAACGGACGCGCCGACCTCGTGACGCTCAAGAATGCGGCGACCTTCGGCAACTGCGTCGTATCTGCTCAGGGCTATGCAGCTGTACTTCGGGGCATTCAGGCAGGCGCCCTGCCAGCTGGCGCATCGCGCGGCCTCTGCTCCGGAGCCCTTGCCGGCTTCACGGCGACACTTGCGCCGTTCAATGGCGGAGCGCCGATCGCGAGCGTGACCGTGACGAACCCCGACGGTACTCAGTCCACCTTCGGCGGCCTGACGCCGTTCGACGGCGATGCGAAGAACCTTGACGGCAATTCGCAGCCGGGCGCTCCGGAGTCGACCTTCAACGTCGGCGTCGAATACACTTGGGAGCCGGGCTCGTTCGGCAACTGGGGCCTCACGGGCCGGTTGGACTATTACCGTCAGGCCGACAGCTTCAGCCGCGTCTACAATACCGAGCGGGACGTGCTGCCAAGCTGGGACAACCTGAACGTCAACGTGTCACTCTTCAACGATGAGAACGGCATCCGGGTCGACCTGTTTGGCAAGAACATTTCCGATGAGGAAGTCATCACCGGCGCCTACCTGACGGATGACTCGTCGGGCCTGTTCACCAATATCTTCCTTACCGAACCACGCACCTACGGCGTGTCGGTGACGAAGTCCTGGTAACAGACGCCTCAGGCATTACCTGATCGAGGGGCGGCCTTTCGGGGCCGCCCCTTTTTCGTTGGCGCAGCGGCGCGGAACCTTTTATGCCTGCGGGGGACATTCACGACACTGCCCGGAGCCCGCGCCATGAGAACCCTTGCCCGCCTGCCTGCCCTTGCTGTCATTGCCGCGCTCGCCGCCTGTTCGGAGCCGGTGGAGCCCTCCGCGCCGATCGCGGTCAGCGATACGAAGGTGAAGCTGGAACCGCTGGTTGGGGCCGAGCAGCCCTGGGGCATGGTATTCCTGGCCGATGGCGGCCTCCTGTTCACGGAGAAGGAAGGCGGATTGAAATATCTCGCACCGGGCGGCCCGGCGTCGGCGCCGGTGACCGGATTGCCGCCTGCGCTGGTGGCTGACCAGGGCGGCTATCTCGGACTGGCGCTGGACCCGGATTTTGCCGCCAGCCGGCTCGTCTATGTGTCGCTGTCGTCCGGAACGCCGGAAGCTAACTCCACCCTCGTGGTGCGCGGCAGGCTCAGCGATGACCACACGGCACTCGAGAATGTCGAGGAACTGTTCCGCGGCGACCTGCGCGACACGACCTATCACTATGGCTCGCGCCTTGCCTTCGGAAATGACGGCACGCTGTTTGTGACGATCGGCGAAGGCTACAAGTACATGGACCTCGCGCAGGACCCGAAGACGACGCATGGAAAGATCATCCGGATCAACCCGGACGGATCGATCCCGGCGGATAATCCGTTTGCGGACGGTACGGCGGGCAATCCGGCGGTCTGGTCCTATGGCCACCGCAATTCGCAAGGCCTCTTCTTCGATACGGTTTCCGGAACTCTATGGGCGACCGAGCATGGGCCGAAGGGCGGTGACGAGCTCAACATCATCACCAAGGGCGCCAACTATGGCTGGCCGAAGGTGACCTACGGCGTCAACTATGACGGCACAGTGATCACCGAGGCGACCGAGGACGAAGGCATCACCGCGCCGCAGACCTACTGGGTGCCGTCGATTGCCCCCTCGGGGCTGACGATGCTGACCAGCGATGTCTATCCGGGCTGGAAGGGCGACCTGTTCGTGGGCGGCATGAACGGCCCGAGCGGACTCGTCCTTGTACGGATCGATCTGGAGGGCGGCAAGGTGGTCGGCAAGGAAGATCTGCTGCGCGAAGCCAACCAGTCCTTCCGCGATGTGGTTCAGGGACCCGACGGGTATCTCTATGTCGCCAACAAGGATTTCGACGGCATTTTCAAGGTCGTTCTGGCCGAGTAGGCCCGGGGGGCTACTCGCCGTCCTTGATCGGGACGCCGTAGAGTTCGAGACGGTGGTCGACGAGGCGGAAGCCGAGCTTGAGCGCGATTTCTTCCTGCAGCTTCTCGATCTCTTCCGAGTGGAACTCGACAACGGCCCCGGTCTTCACATTGATCAGGTGGTCGTGGTGCTCTTCGGGCACTTCCTCGTAACGTGCGCGGCCATCGCGGAAGGCATGCGTCTGAATGATGCCGGCGTCTTCGAACAGCTTTACGGTCCGGTAGACCGTGGCCAGCGAAATCGAGCCGTCGAGCGAGTTGGCGCGGCTGTGCAATTCCTCGGCGTCCGGGTGGTCATCCGCGCTCGACAGGACCCGAGCAATGATGCGCCGGGGCTCCGTCATCCGGAGGCCTTTTTCGATACAGAGTTTTTCCAAACGGTCCATGGCGGCCCTTTTGCCTCCCCGCAGCGGGAATGTCCATATTTGAGCGGAGGCGCCAGAGAGCAAGCCCGGACGGGCGTAAAGCCCGCACCGGTGCCGGTGGCCTTCCAGCCCTGCCCCGGGCCTCGCAGCGGCCCGGGGCTGGGCCGATCTAGGCGAGATGTCTGGCGAAGAACTCCAGCGTGCGGCTCCAGGCGAGGGCGGCAGCTTCAGGGTTGTAGCGGGGCGTGGTGTCATTGTGGAAACCGTGCTGGGTGCCTTCGTACCAGTGGACCTCGCAGGCCTTTCCGGCGGCTT
>Ga0315904_10003709_pt1 | contig 22239 bp, 14 predicted proteins | sample LakEriMetagenome_6_FD_203529 | JGI IMG/M metagenome (GOLD analysis project Ga0315904, IMG submission 203529) | Freshwater fungal communities from buoy surface, Lake Erie, Ohio, United States - Buoy 12 MA120 | ecosystem: Environmental > Aquatic > Freshwater > Lake | place: USA: Lake Erie, Ohio... | reverse complement strand
TAACGACTGTAATGTTTAACGGCAAAAAAGGCTGTTATTGCTGCAAAGATGAACTCATTTAATGGAAACGGGAAAATAAAAGTTCCTGTTTCGAGCCAGAAGATGGATCCGTAAACGAAGGGGATCAGCACCGAGAGAAAAATGGTTCTTTCCTCAGTTCTCATTTTTTCTTTTTGGAAAGTTCTTCTTCGATATAGTCGAACGTTGAGAGGATCACCGGTTTCCCGTCCACAACGGCAATATCATGCTCGAAATGGGCGCTGGGCAATCCGTCTGCTGTCACTATCGTCCAGTTGTCTTCCAGTTGGAGTACTTTTTCGGTTCCCATATTGATCATCGGTTCGATCGCGATGGTCAAGCCATTCTGGATCTTCTTACCTCGTCCTCTTCTTCCGTAATTCGGTACCTGTGGGTCCTCATGCAGGGTGCGACCAAGACCGTGACCGACCAGATCTCTTACAACTCCGTAACCATGCTTCTCTGCATGTGTCTGAATAGCCCAGCCAATGTCTTCGATCCTGTTTCCGGCGACACATTGTTCAATACCAAGGTAAAGGCATTCTTTTGTGACCTCTAACAGTTTTTTAACCTCCGGCTTAACTTTTCCGATTTCAAAGGTGTAGGCGTGGTCACCGTAAAAGCCGTCGAAAACAGCCCCGCAATCAACTGAAACAACATCTCCTTCCTCAAAAGGACGTTCGGTAGGTAATCCGTGAACGACCTGTTCGTTGACCGATACAAGGATCGTTGATGGACATCCGTAGAGACCCAGAAAACCCGGAGTGGATTTTTGGGAGCGAATATAATCCTCCGCAAGTTGATCAAGGTATTTGGGTGTTACTCCGGGGCCGATCTCCCTGGCGATCATACCCAATGTTCGACTCACAACCTGTGCGGCCTCACGCATCGTTTCGATCTCAGCCGGTGTTTTGTAGATGATCATATTTCTGTTGAAAACATTCATGGAAGGGCAAAGATACCACTCATGAGTTAATTGCCAATGAAGAATGAACAATGAAGAATGAATTTGCTTGAGTAAGGTTTCGAGTTCACCAATTAGAAATTGGTAATTCGTAATTAGTAATTAAAAAAGGCTCCCCGAAACCAGGAAGCCTTTTCTATTATTCTTTGAGCCTTTTTTAAGAAAGTACTTCTTTTACTTTATCTGCCGCTTCCTGAAGAAGAACTGCAGAGTGAACATTCAGGCCTGATTCATCGATCAAACGCTTAGCCTCTTCAGCATTTGTTCCCTGAAGACGCACAATGATAGGTACCGGAATGTTACCGATGTTCTTATACGCATCAACAACACCCTGAGCAACACGGTCACAACGAACGATCCCTCCAAAGATATTGATCAGGATCGCTTTTACGTTTGGATCTTTCAGGATGATATGGAAAGCCTTTTCAACGCGCTCGGCATTAGCAGTTCCTCCTACATCCAGGAAGTTAGCAGGGTTACCGCCTGAGTACTTGATGATATCCATGGTTGCCATTGCAAGTCCTGCTCCGTTTACCATACAGGCTACATTTCCGTCTAATTTCACAAAGTTCAGTCCTGCTGCATCTGCTTCCACTTCCGTTGGATCTTCCTCGGAGAAATCTCGCATGGCCTCATAATCTGGGTGGCGGTAAAGTCCGTTGCCGTCAAGTGTTACCTTTGAATCCACAGCGATGATCTTATTGTCAGATGTTTTCAGGACAGGGTTTATCTCGAACATTGACGCATCAATGCCATCATAAGCCTTGTAAAGGGCAGCAACGAATTTGGTCATTTGCTTGAACGCTTCGCCGGACAATCCAAGATTGAAAGCGATCTTGCGCGCCTGAAAGCCCTGAAGTCCAACACGCGGGTCGATAAATTCTTTAAATATCTTTTCAGGAGTATGTTCAGCAACATGCTCGATGTCCATACCGCCTTCTGTTGAGTATACGATCACATTACGTCCCTGCTCACGGTCAAGCAGAACAGACATGTAGAACTCTTCCGGCTGAACTTCACCCGGGTAGTAAACATCCTGAGCGATGAGAACCTTGTTCACCTTCTTTCCTTTACCGTTGGTCTGAAGTGTAACCAGGTGCCCTCCAAGAATTCCTTTTACTTTTTCTTCAACCTCACCAATACCTTTTGCCAGGACAACTCCATTTGATCCGGTTTCTTCTACCTTGCCCTTACCGCGGCCTCCGGCATGGATCTGTGCTTTGACAACATACCATCCTGTTCCGGTTTCTTCGGTCAGTTTCTTCGCAGCAGCCACCGCATCTTCTACCTTGTCCACTACGATCCCTTCCTGTATAGCAACGCCGTAGCTTTTAAGGATTGATTTACCCTGATATTCGTGTAAGTTCATGTTTTGAAAATTTGTGTCGTAAAAGTATGATTTCTTATCTAAAAACGGAAGGTTGATCTTTCAAAATTTTATCCTCTTGTGATCTGCCATGCACCGTCGATCTTCTGAGAGGAGAATTCCTCTTTCTTCCGATCTAGAATGTCCTGCCAGATCTTGTTAATTCCATGCTGAAGGGCCTCCTTTTCTTCTTCCATGGCGCTATACATTACTGTCGGATCCTGGAAATAGTGTTTTACGAAGTTCGTGTCGAAATGACCACTCACAAATGCTTCATGTTTAAGCACAAACTTTCCGAAATCGAGTGTGGTCTTCAGTCCTGAGATCTCATAATCGTCAATAGCCTTTATTGCTCTTCGGATTGCATCTTCACGTGTTTTTCCCCATACCACAAGTTTTGCGATCATTGGGTCATAGTAGATCGGAATGTCCATCCCTTCTACAAAAGCATCATCCACACGCACACTGCGGCCTGAAGGGACACGATAGCGTTTAAGGTTTCCGATATCAGGTGTGAATCCGTTGAGTGTATCCTCGGCATAAACTCTCACCTCAATTGCATGACCATGAATGCTCAGTTCATCCTGAAGTTTGGGCAATCGTTCTCCACGAGCAACACTTACCTGCCATTCAACGAGGTCCAGTCCTGTGATCTCTTCGGTTACAGGATGTTCAACCTGCAGACGCGTGTTCATTTCCAGGAAGTAAAAATTCATGTGAGCATCAACGAGGAATTCAACCGTGCCGGCACCTTCGTAATTACAGGCTTTACATACATTCACAGCTGCCTCTCCCATTGCCTTGCGCATTTCCGGAGTGAGGATTGCGCTTGGGGCCTCTTCCACTACTTTTTGGTGTCTTCTCTGAATGGAGCATTCTCTTTCGAAAAGGTATACGGTATTTCCCATTCGGTCGGCAAAAACCTGAATTTCGATGTGTCGTGGTTTTTCAACAAATTTTTCAATGAATACCGCATCATCCCCAAAGGAAGAACGTGCCTCGTTCTGAGCCATGCGCATCTGTTCAGCGAACTCTTCAGAATGATGAACAAGACGCATACCTTTTCCACCTCCGCCCGCCGAAGCTTTGATCAGAACAGGGTAGCCAACCTGTTCTGCGATCTTAATAGCCTCATTAACATCACTGATCGCCTCATCTACGCCCGGAACGAGAGGTACATGGTATGATTTTACAGCCTTTTTTGCGCTGAGTTTGTCACCCATGACCTCCATTGATTCGGGTGAGGGGCCGATAAGTGTGATCCCTGCCTCTTTCAGTTTACGGGCAAAATGTGCGTTTTCGGAAAGAAATCCATAGCCGGGGTGTACACCATCTACATTGAGATCCTTGCAATATTGAATGATCAGGTCCTGTTTCAGATAGCTTTCGGAAGAAGGACTCGCACCGAGGTAAACAGCCTCGTCTGCTTCCATGACATGCGGTGCATTCCTGTCTGCATCAGAGTAAACAGCCACGCTTGCAATATTCATTTTACGCAGGGTACGGATGACCCGTCGGGCGATCTCTCCACGGTTGGCTACAAGTACTTTTTTCATTGTTCGTTTGATTGACGGGGATAAAAATAAGGATTTGCCCCCACTATCGGTTGAAGCAAACTCAACATTTCAACATAGTATTTATTGTCTTCCGAATGGAGTGTTCAATGTTGCATTGAAACTGAGTGGCTCATTTCCCTTTGGAGGCAAGGGACTCTGGCGTTTTTTTCTGCGGACAGGATATTTTTTATGCTCTTTGGATCGGAATACATCCAGAACCGATTGCATCAGCATGAAATTCTCGAAGTTGTCGAAGTCTTCCTGATAGTTGAGACCTGCACCCTGCGTGAATGGGCCAAGGTCCTTTTGCTGGATGGTTGAATAATCATTTGACTCGTTGAAGATATTCACCCTGAATGTTCCGGCATCGTTCAATAGATATTCAACACTCACATCACCTATCAGTGTGTTTTGTTGTTCCTGTCCTGAAGGGTTATTGTTTTCAACACCAAAGGATCCCGTTACGATCAGCCTGTTGTCCAGAAATCCTTTTGAAACCCCGAATTCCATGGAGTTCTCACCTGTAACATTATCCGCGTCCAGATTCACGTTCAATTTGTAGTCTTTCGATACCATCGCGAGCATGGAATTGATCTGATTGGATACGATATCCAGAGCACCTGCACTCGATGCGGAAGTTGTTCCTTTCAGAGGCTGGAAGCGCTTCCAGAGCAGCAACGAGAAGAACTGTCGATTGAGCTCATCCGGATCGCTCGTGATCCGTCCAAGAAGGGCCTTGCCGGTTTCATTTGCCTTGGGAGAAGTAATGTTGAATGCGATCGTTGGTTTCATAAGGGACTCGCTCAAGATAAGGAAGCAGAGGATCTCCTGGTTGTTCACATTTGCAGTTCCCTGAAGTTCATCAGGAGAAATCTGAGCAAGGCTGGCATTCACCTTATAGAATGTTTTCAGGTTGACATTGGCATTATAAGGGTCGCCGGTCCAGGTGATCGTTCCTCCTTCCTGAATATAGAATGGCTGTTTGATCGGACCCATGGCAAAATTATACACTCCGTCTTTGGCCAATGTGTATGTACCTTCAAGGCTCAGATCACCGAGATTATCCATGTTCATGGAGATGTCACCGCTACCGCTTGCATTGATCTCATCTCCGAGTTCTTCATTAAAGACGATCCTGAGTTTGGCTTCGGGCGTGACTCTGAAGTTGAGGTCAAGTTCAACACCGGAATAATCGATCTTTGGCTCTTTTAAGGTAAGAGTAGTATCTTTATTTAAGAATCGGATGAAACTGTTTTCTTGCTCGATCTCTGTTACACCATACATCGGAAAATTCACCCTAGTTCCTCTTTGTGTTTTCATGTCAACCGTGATCTCAATATTGTCGGCATAACCAAAAATGTTGACAGTTCCGGTGCCGTAAGCCTTTCCGTAGTATAGATCACCTTCCTTGAACGTTGTGTTCATGACCAGGAACCGCTCGGGTAGTTTGAATGCCGGAGCCCAGGAAAAGAGTTCATTCTTTGTAATGTTTTCTTTTCCTTCCAGATCGACCTGAACATCAAAGTTCCAGTCAGCGTATTGTTCGTGATAAACTGATCCGATGAGTGATCCGGTATTCCCTTCCTCGTCGCTCACAGGCATATTGTTGATGTAGAAACCGTATTCATCAGAAATGATCTGACCATCGAATCCAAAGTTTACACCCAGCATCTCGACCTTGGCATTTCCTCCCTGCAGGTCAACCCTTCCTTCCAGCTTTGGGAAATCCGGTGTTCCGTGTACCGAAAGACTTCCGTTCAGTTCACCTCTGATATTCGAGATGACATCCGGATCCATGAACGCATTGGCAAACTGAATGTCGGTATGGTCAAAGACTAATGAAAGATCCAGATTGTTCGTTTCTCTTGCGGTAAAATAACTGCCCATAAATTTGAACGTTTGATTACCTCGGTACATGAGGTCTCCCGTCATACCCACACTTTCCGATGCTTTGTTCCATTCTGACTGCATGAACACGTCTCCTACTTCTTCGTTGTTCACATACAGTCCGAATATGGACGCATCACCCATGTAGGTGAGATTCGTATACGGATTGGAAAGATACCCCCAGCCATTGGCGGTACCGTCCAGTTTGATGCTCAGACCCAACAAAGTGCCTACCTCATTGAGGTTCAGTTCATTGACACGCAGGTTGAGTTTGTCATTGTCATTCCGCGAGATACATCCATCCAGCGAAATGTACTGCCTGTTTCTGGACATCTTGAACTGACCAACATGAATATCTGCAGTGGTTATCTGAAGGTCGGACTGATTTTCGACATCCCATCGCATTTCATTGATCGAAAAATAGGATGGTTCGAGTAGAATATTGATCTGTTTGTTATCTACAATAGTTGTCGACCATTGGATGTCAGAGGCATTTGGTGTGCCCGGGTTCCAGACGAGTTCCGAAAGAAGCACATTTCGTTGACCGGTCGTTTGGAAAAGCACATTGTCCAATTGCACAGAATCTCCGTAATTGAGGGTTTGAACCTGATAGTCTGCCACAATGTTCTGTGAGGTCAGTTTTTGATCGATGAGTACCCCGTTGAACTTGAATTCATTGTAAGAGATCTCTTTGGAATTGAGCTTCATGGTGAAGTCTTCTGCCTTTCCATCGTAATGTCCATTGAGAGTAGTTCCCTGAGAGATCTTCAACTCTGGCGCAAAAATGGCCAGGAAATCGTCGGCATCCTTCACTGTCAGGTCATAAGTGAAAACACTTGGATTTATCTTTACCGGGGTTTTCTTAAGTGCAGAAAGATCATTGATCAGTCCGGGGAATACTTTGCCGAACTGGGCAGTAAAATCGGTTAACAAGGTAGAGAAATCAACTTTGCCTTTCAGGGTAAAATCACCCACTTCACTTTTGATCAGAAAGCGGTCTTCCAAAAGGCTTCGTTCCACTTTTACTTCAATCTTATTGAGAGCAATAACTTTATCCCCCTCTTTATACATGATCCCGTCGAAGGTCACTTTCCCTTCCATTTTGTTCGGATCCTTACCGAAAATGTCGACGGCAAAATTGGTCTTTAGCTCAGTGCTGTCCGATTTGGTCAGATTCAGGTTTGCCAGCAATGCTTCACTCAGATCAATAGTGAATTTCATGTGTTGATTGCCGTTGAAATCGATGAAACCATCGTATACGAGATTTAAATTATCATCGGCAATGTCGACTTTAGCAGTGAAGACATTGTCCACCATCTGTCCATCTTGTATCGAAACGTTCTTATAAGCATACCCCAGGTAATCAAATCGGTTTACATTGCCTTCGATAAGATTGAAATGTATATCGGCAGGAGAGGTAGCGCTTCCTGAGAGGAAAAAGGTCCCATCTAAAATTCCTAAATCCTTGTTCTCAAGGAATTTACCTATTTGGAATTCTTCGATCTTGACATCATAAGCAGAAGCCTCTGATCGATCAAAATAGAGTGTTTTGTTGCGGACATTATTCGTGAACAAAATACCATTGTCCAGACGTACAGTTCCCAATTTGGTTTTTACCTGATCAGCCGCAAGGGCAAACTGTCTGTAGCTACCGTCGATCTTAAGGTCACTGACCCTGAAATAGCCGAGGCGTGTCAGGTATTTATCAAAGGTCAGATGTGTTTTCTCAGATTTCTCGGGTAGTCTGATCTTTCTCAGATCATTGAGATCAATAAAAGCATAACGAATTCGCTGAGAGATCATCTGGTTTTTAAGGTCCCTGAAATCAGGAAGGTTCAGGTCACCGCGGATCACAGTGTTGCGACCTACCTCAAGTCTCAGGTCTCTGATCTTGAGGTCCTTCACTTTTTGGGTGACTTTTCCTTCAAGAGAAACTATTTCGTTCATGCCATAAAGCTCTCGGGCGAAAACGGCTACGTCTTCCAGCGAAACCGTACTGGGTTTAAGCGAAGCGTCAAAGTTGACACTATCTACGAAATACTGAAGGTCATCAAAACCGTCAAAAAGCAAGTTAAGCTGATCTGCAGCAATATCAGATCTTGACGTTCTGATATTAAGATCTTTCAATCGAATACCTCCGGGTCCGATAAGAGCATCTGTATTCATGCGCTCGATCTCAAATCCACTGTGTTCCCTTGCAGACAGGGTAGCGATACGGAAACCAAAATCTTTGTTTTCCTGTCTGAAATCACGGGCAACCAGGTTGAGGTCAGTAAGGTCGATATGGTCAAAGTCCATCCCATGTTCCAGGTAACCTTTTCTGTAGTCATCATAGCGCAAATGCACATTTTTAAGACTGAGTTCCCCCAGTGTAACGGTGAACGGCTCACTTTCTCCGGGTGGCTTGGAAGAGGAAAAATAGTCTGTGATGAACCAATAGTTGAAATCACCATTCAGGCTGTCCCGACTGATGTGGATTTTCCCTTTTTCGATCTCTGCCTTTGACAGCTCAAGTATCTTTTTGTTCAGATCCAGGGTTTCTATACCCACATAGATCCTTCCGATATCGGCAAGGGTGTCCTTTTGTGGGTCGAGGATAAGTACCCCGTCCAGCGCCACCTGATCAATGAATACGACAGATACAGCATCGATCCTGAATGTGGCATGCAGTTCCTTTGAGAGGTAATCTGTGGCTTTTTTAGCGAGCCAGGTCTGCACCGGTGATGTGCGTATTGCAAATGCAAAGACGGTGATCAGGATGAGAAGCCATTCGATCATTAGACCGAGGAGTCTGCCTGATATTTTCAGTATTTTTGACATCTGCAATACAAACTTAATCAAAGTTGAGGCAAAAAGACATAATAATCCTGGGGATCGAGTCATCATGTGATGATACGTCTGCTGCTGTACTCAAAAATAACACCATTCTTTCCAATCTAATTGCCAGGCAGCAGGTGCATGAACAATATGGTGGTGTGATCCCTGAGTTGGCAAGTCGTGCTCATCAGCAGAATATTATTCCGGTGGTCGATGCTGCGCTGAAACAATCCGGGATCTTGAAAGAGGAGGTTGATGCAGTAGCGTTTACGCGTGGCCCGGGTCTTATGGGGTCGCTAATTGTTGGAACCTCGTTTGCTAAAGCCTTTTCGATGGCCATGGGAATTCCGATGATCGACGTAAATCACATGGTGGGACATGTACTGGCTCATTTCATTGAAGAGGAAGGAAAGGCTGCGCCAGGATTTCCCTTTTTATGCCTCACCGTTTCAGGAGGACATACGCAGATCGTTTTAGTCAGGAATCACCTGGATATGGAGGTCATTGGTTCAACGATTGATGACGCGGCAGGCGAGGCATTTGATAAAGCCGCAAAACTGTTGGGTTTCCCTTATCCGGGAGGACCCTTGATCGATAAACATGCTAAAGATGGGGATCCTATGCGGTTTCAATTCTCCAAACCGAGAATAGAAGGATATGACTTTAGTTTCAGTGGATTGAAGACATCAATTCTATATTCGCTTGAAAAATGGCAGAAAGATGAGCCTGATTTTATTTCAAACAACCTCAATGACCTGTGTGCATCAATTCAGAAGACCGTGATAGATATTCTCATGCACAAACTAATTAAAGCTTCCAAGGAGACAGAGATAAAGGAAATAGCCGTTGCAGGAGGCGTTTCGGCAAACAGTGGACTGAGAGATCGTTTAAAAGCAGAGGCTGATAATCAGCATTGGAAAATACACATCCCCAAGTTTGAATATTGTACGGATAATGCTGCTATGATAGCTATTACGGGAAGGTACATGTTCGAGAAGGGCATCTTTGCCAATCAGACAGTAGTGCCTTTGGCCCGGCTACCTATATCCAGGTGATCATTCTTCAACGCATACAGGTGAATTTTCAATGGATTTGCACCAATTTTCATTTTTTGATGACGAAACGCGAGCGATTTGTAAATTAAGGACGTTAATCAAACGTCTCATTATGCAAGTTGGAACTGTTATGAAACCGGAAATGATCGAAAAAGAAATGATCCCTGAGCTTACGTTCAGAGAGGTCATCAAAGTGAAGCAACATCCAAATTTGCTCAAGCAGATCGAGGACGCAACTCGATTGGGTAATGCTTTTCAAAGTAAGGTGTCTATCATATTTCATGATGATTCCGGCCCGAAAAGAGTCGATACAACCATATGGGCTGCGGGAACGAAGTTTATTTGCCTGAAGGGTGGAGTTTGGATTCCAATTGAGCGGATCGAAGAGATCAGACTTTAGGGAACTTATCGAAGGAAAATAGGTTTTTTTCTATTTTGGGATTACAAGGATTATTGCTTATTTCCTAATCCATGATTCATACAGAATGGTTAACTTTGATTCGTTATCACACGAAATGAGGTTAGCCATTTTTGTTTTATCACTGATTCCCACATTTTGCACGTTTGGTCAAAAGAAGGTGGAATGGTCGTTCAGTTACGACGCTTCCAGTGGGGTAGTGCACCTGAATGCTCATCTGGCTGAAGGTTGGCATTTGTACAGTCAACATATAGCCAATGATATCGGTCCTGTTCCCACTGCGGTTCATTTTGATCCAAACAAGGACATCAAACTTATCGGAAAGGTCGATGAGCCGAAACCGGTGCAGGAATATGATGAAAATTTTGAAGCCCTACTGGATTATTTTGAACATGAGGTTAATTTCACTCAGCGGGTTTCCGTGAAGTCATCCACAATTTTAACCGGTGCGGTAACCTATATGGCATGCAATTCTACTCAATGCCTGCCTCCAACAGATGAATATTTTTCAATTGAACTTAAAAAGGACTGATCCGACATGAGAAAACACCTATTGCTACTGATCTTACCGGTATTTGTGCTGCTTGCCGGCATGTTGAATCGTACACATGCGCAGAACTGGGATGATAAGATCTCCTGGAAGTTTACTCTGGAAAAGATCGATGACCGTTTTGCTAATATCGTGGCAACTGCTCAGTTGAAGGAGGGGTGGCATGTTTTCTCTGTGACGCATGATCCTGAAAAGGCTGATTTTACAGGGATACCGACATCGTTCATCTTCTCAAAATCCCCAAATTTCAGACCGGTGGGGAAATTAATGGATGGACTTACTGCTAAGAAGCATGAAGATGAGCTGGGGCTTTCCATATATTTTGAGAAAAAAGCGGTCTTCAAGCATAAGGTTGAGGTGCTCACTGATAAGGCTTTTGACCTCATTTTTGAATACTCTTTCCAGATCTGTGATGAGAACGGATGTATTTTTCCTCCGGATCAGGAGGCTAAGATCAAAGTTTCAGGATTCAAACCGGCAGCAGCACCGTCCGGTGATATGCCGGTCGCGGCAGAGGATACTGCAACTGTGGCTAAAGACACAACTCAGAATGGTGCATCTACTGAAGGTACCTTAAAAGTGGAAGAGGAGGTTTTTCCTTCTGAAGGGAATAAGGAACAGCCGGCAATAAACCTATGGCTCATCTTCTTTACCGGCTTTGCATGGGGATTTGCAGCGCTGTTTACACCGTGTGTATTCCCGATGATCCCAATGACGGTAACATTCTTTACGAAGCAGTCAGGAAGTCGCAGAAAAGCTATTTTGAACGCACTTTTTTATGGAGCGTCCATTGTTCTGATTTATGTTTCCGCAGGGGTTCTTGTGAGTTTGTTAACCGGCAGTGCTGCTACAGTTTATGAGATCTCTACCAGTGCAACCCTGAACCTGATCTTCTTTGCGATCTTTATCATCTTTGCCTTCTCTTTCCTGGGAGCATTTGAGATTCGCATGCCTTCCTCGTGGGTCAACAAGGCCGATGCTAAAGCCGATAAAGGTGGGTTGATAGGAGTGTTCTTCATGGCGTTCACCCTCGTGCTCGTTTCATTCTCGTGTACCGGTCCGGTGATCGGAACCGCATTAGTGCAGGCGATCTCTTCCGGTTCTGTGCTCGCACCTTCCATAGTGATGGGCGGCTTTGCTCTCGGACTTGCATTACCGTTTACGATGTTCGCAATTTTCCCAAGTGGATTGAACTCACTGCCGCAGTCCGGAGGTTGGCTGAACAGCGTTAAGGTTGTATTCGGACTTCTCGAAATTGCAATGTCACTGAAATTCCTGAGCATGGTTGACCTGGCATACCACTGGGATTTCCTTACGCGTGAGATCTTCGTCGCAGTTTGGATCGCGGTCTTCGCCATCATGGGATTCTATCTTTTAGGGAAGATCCGTTTTTCGCATGATTCACCTGTTGAGTCGATCAGTGTAACGCGATTCATGTTCGCACTGTCCTCACTTGTGTTTGCGATCTATCTGCTTCCGGGAATGTGGGGTGCGCCACTTTATATGATCGATGGAGTAGCTCCGCCGAGAACACATTCTGAAGATAATTTCCGATTTGTTAAAGGAAATCCTGAAGTCGAAGGGGATACACTTTATGCACGTTTCAAGAATGAAATGCATGAAGTAGGAGACGGTTCGATCATGGTGTTCCATGATCTTGAGAAGGGCCGTGAATATGCGAGACTGGCAAATAAGCCTGTACTCGTCGATTTCACAGGTTATTCATGTGCTAACTGCCGAAAGACAGAGAACATGGTCTGGACCAACGATAAAGTAAGACCGATTCTTCAGGAGCAGATGGTGATCATTTCACTCTATTGTGATGACAAGAAATTGTTACCTGAATCTGAGAGGGTATTCTCAGCGGTATTGAACGGTAAATTAAAGAATTACGGAAACAAGTGGTCTGAATACCAGATCAAAAAATACGGACAGATATCTCAGCCACTATATATCGTCCAGGATCCGAATGGAAAAGATTTGACTGAAGCAAGAGGTTACGATCCTAATGTGGAGGCCTATCAGGAGTTCTTGTTGAATGGAATTAAAAAATTCAAACAGAAATAATCTGATTATTCAGTAGGAATAGGCAGTCGGTTGACTGCCTTTTTTCTTTTTATCTTTACCCTGTGAGTGATTTTCTGAGTACACCGATCGAATACCTCAAAGGGGTTGGTCCTCAACGGGCCGAGCTTCTCCGAAAGGAGATCGGGATACACTCCTTTAACGATCTTCTGCACTACTTTCCGTTCCGATACATCGACAGGTCTCGTTATTACAGTATTCGTGAAGCGATTCTACACGATGGATATGTACAGTTGAAAGGACGGATAACCCAAGTTTCCGATGGAGGGATGGGAAGGGCTAAAAAACTGACAGCGCGTGTCGAAGACGAATCAGGTAAGATCGATCTCATCTGGTTTCAGGGAATTAAGTGGATCAAAAATTCCATTACGATAGGGGAAGAATATCAGATCTTTGGGAAGGTAAAGCTATACGGCAGCAGTTACACCATTGCGCATCCGGAGCTTATCAAAATGAAGGAAGTAACACTCAGAACCGGTTTGCAACCTGTGTATTCGACTACAGAAAAACTTGCGTCTTCAGGTCTTCATTCCAGGGGGATAGAAAAACTCACATTTGCACTTACAGAACAGGTGAGGGGAAAGATCCCTGAAAATCTGCCCGTTTCTATTATCCAGCAACACCGTTTCGTAAGTAAAGAGGATTCGCTTCGCATGATCCATGTGCCCGGGAGCGAGCATGATTATCAACGAGCCCGATTCAGGCTGAAATTTGAAGAGCTTTTTGTTTTGCAACTTGAGCTGCTCCTTCGCAAACAGATCAGTATGACCAAGTCGAAAGGCTTCGTGTTTTCGGAGGTTGGTAATCTGTTCAATGAGTTCTATCGTGGACACATGCCATTTGAACTTACCGGAGCGCAGAAACGTGTGTTGAAGGAGATCAGAAAAGACATGTTGTCAGGTCATCACATGAACAGGCTACTTCAGGGTGATGTGGGCAGCGGGAAGACATTGGTGGCCTTGCTGACCATGTTGCTTGGAATTGGAAACGGTTTTCAGGCAGCACTGATGGCTCCCACGGAGATACTTGCGGTTCAGCATTATGAAACTATCAAGGGTATGCTGATGAATCTTCCTGTTCAAGTGGAGTTGCTTACCGGATCGACCAGAAAGAAGGATCGCGAAAGGATCCATAGCGGACTTGAAGATGGAAGTATTCATGTTCTTATCGGTACTCATGCTCTGCTGGAAGATGTAGTACAGTTCAAGAATCTGGGGGTGGTTGTAATCGACGAGCAACATCGTTTCGGAGTGGCACAGCGTGCCCGAATGTGGAGAAAGAACGTGATCCCGCCTCATGTATTGATCATGACTGCTACACCAATTCCTCGGACACTTGCCATGACTTTTTACGGGGACCTTGATGTTTCAGTTATTGATGAACTGCCTCCGGGACGAAAGCCGATCACCACTGTACACCGATATGAAGGACATCGTTTGAGGGTTTTTGGCTTTCTAAAGGAAGAGATTGCCAAAGGCAGACAGGTGTATATCGTTTATCCGCTTATCAAGGAATCCGAAAAAATGGATTTCAATAATCTTATGGATGGGTTTGAATCGATCTCAAGGGCGTTTCCGTTACCTGATTTCAAAGTGAGTATCGTTCATGGTAAGATGAGGCCTGAGGATAAGGATTTTGAAATGCAACGGTTCATAAAGGGAGAGACACAGATCATGGTGGCTACTACGGTCATTGAAGTGGGTGTGAATGTTCCTAATGCCTCCGTTATGGTGATCGAAAGTGCCGAGCGCTTTGGTTTGTCACAATTACATCAGCTGAGAGGCAGAGTTGGGCGTGGTGCTGAGCAGTCGTTCTGTGTTCTAATGACGGGAGACAAACTTTCCAAAGACACGGTCAAACGCATAGAGACCATGGTACGGACCAATGACGGATTTGAGATTTCTGAGGTGGATCTTCAATTGAGAGGACCTGGAGACCTTATGGGGACACAGCAAAGTGGAGCACTCAATCTACACATAGCTGATCTCTCAAAAGATCAGCAGCTCGTGGCTCAGGCCAGGGAAGAGGCTAAACAGTTACTGCAAAAAGACCCCGGATTGCAACATGCTGAGAATGCAGGATTGAGAGAGGTGATGAAGGACGTGCTAAAAAGTAAACCTAATTGGGGTAAGATCGCTTGAATGTTTATCGGGTTGAAGGGCGGTCACTTTTAATATTCACATTGTATTTTTTCAGCTTCAGTTCTTTCTTTGCGTGGTTGTATAGATAGTAGTTGAATACAGTTTTCTCCGTTCGTTCGAAATTGTTTAACTGAACGATCGTGGAATAGTACAGTTTATTTACGCCGCTTGATCTGAATGGTTTGCGAAGTACAGGCTTGATCCCTTTGTAACAGAGAACCTTATCGCCTTCTGCCTTTTTTTCTATGAAGTTGTATACCAATTCGGGAAGGTCTCTCCTTGTTGTAAGTTCTTTCCCGTCAATTTCGATCTCAAAAGTCAATTGCAGGACATTATTCGATTGCGGAATTGACGGAGCTTTTCCAAGTTCTATGAATTCACCATTGTTGAAATCCTTCTGTTTGTTTCTCTTTATCAGGTAATAAAAAGGGATCAGGTTATTGACACGAATATAATTTCTCGCTATCGAATAGGGAATGAGCTGATTCTGTTTGAGGCAATAGTTCGACATCAACCTGTACAGATCCATTTGGCGTTGAATTTTTCTCACTAATGCAGGGTCATTAACAGGTGTCGTCTTAAGGTCATCCTTGAATCTGTAAAGCATGCCGCGGTCATAGAAAAGGTCACCAAAGATCATCCCGCAGAGCGACAGATTGTTGTGTTTTAATGGAAAGAATCGATCAGAGCTGAAGGTGTTTGTAATGGATATAGGACTTCCGCTGAACGGTACTTGATCCGGAAGGTTCAATGATTTGTATGGTTTAAGTAATTGAATGATGGTAGGAGGAAGATCAAGATGGCTGATCACAGATTTTGATACTTTGGGTTGCTTTAGCAATTCCGAATAGACAATAAGTGAAGTATGGTATCGCGAGGCAGGTTCAAAATAACAGAGTTCAGAGCCATGATCACCCACAATAAAGTAGATGGTGTTCTTATGTTCCGGATGTTTTTCAGCTTCTGTAAAATATGCTTTCAGTTGGTCGTCCAGATAAGTGTACGAACCAAATTTTTCACTGTTCTCATCAATTCTTGTTCTAATCCAGGAGGAAAGCTTAGAGTTTTTCATGAATTTCAAAACCCGATCTCCGTATGCTGATTTGTCAGGATAGTTGAACGGTTCATGGGTATTGTAGGTAAGAAATACATCAAGGCGATTTTTTCCCTTGGTCATACCTTTTTTCAGATCAACCCAGCTTTTTTGAAACAGGTCACCGTCGTCATAATAGTCATCTCTTTTTTTGAAGCGTGTTTCCCAATTGCGCACTAAATAGCTGGTTTGGTTGTGGTTCATAAATCCGTTCATGTTGGAATAACTAAGATCGACACCGCAATAGAAACGAGAAAAGTAGTGTTGTTTAAGAAGTGATGGTAAGGCGTACTGAACCGGAAACGGATCAAGATCCATTGGAGAAATATAATCGGATGCTATTGGGAGAGAGGCCATCGTCGATGGCAGTACATTCAGTGTTCGACCAGAAGTGGAAAGCGTATTCGGGAAAAAAACTGAGCGCTTGGCCAGGGAAGAAAGAAAGGGCATGATCCCCACATACATGTCACTTTGCTCATTTACAAAGTAAGAGTTGAGGCTTTCGATAATGATCACCACAATATGGGGAGGTCTCTTCGGATCCAGGTTGAATTGATCAGCAAAATTCCCCTCTGTTTCAAGGCTGTGTAAAAGAGGGTAATCCGCATCAAAAGTTCCGGATGAGTTTAAAAAACGAGGATCAAGCTCTTTAAAATCAGCAGAGGATACCTTCGGACGCTGATGCAGATAATTGGCATTCCTGAAATAAGTGATCGATTCATTTACGAAATAAGAAAAATGATTGTTCAGCATCATTGTTTTTCCGGCGTCTTCGGAAGTATAGATACTGAACGGAGCAGTAAGTGCGGAAAGCAAGAGCAGTGATATCAATATAATTCGTGAAGGAACAGTTACTCTTTTTAAAAGAAGTGGAAGAGAAAAGTAAACTATAACACCAGTCAAGGCAATAATGATAACCGGGGTATTGACATAATTGCTGATGTTGATGATACGCGAAAGATCATTCCAGCCAAGAAAATAAATACTTGAATCCAAGGGCGTCTGCATGAGCAGGAAATACTGGCTTATACCGGCGTGAATTGCGACAAGGATCAACGCCATCAAGTGAAAGAACCAAAGGGCCAGACGTTCAGAAAAAACAGCCAGGACAACTTGAAAAAGCGATAAGATTCCGATTGAAATCAGCGCAGACCAAAGATCGTAAAACAGTCCAGGGAAAAAGTGGTTCCATGAATAATCCATGAAAGGACTTTCAAACTGACTGAATTCATTCACGCGAATCGCCCAGATAAGCAGGATAAAGCTTACCCAATAAGGGAAACTGTTTTTGAAGGTTGACTCTATACGGGATCTCCTGTCCGGCATACACTATTCTCTTATCCTGATATGCTAGGTTTCTTTTTTAGCATTTATATGAGCTCCTCGTATATCATAGCACGATTGTTGAAAACCATTTTTTGCGAGGACATAAAAGAATCAGCATATGCATAACTTGCGCTAATAAACAAACAAATATACAATGAGAAGACTTTTTTTCCTGATCACCTTGGTTTTTACTGGACACTTGAATGCACAATTATTGGAGGGTCCGCTTCTTGAAGAAGGCAGAGAGCTGGTCTCCTCTCCCGGATTTACCATGACGGATAGCCATGAAGGCGTGATCATCTTTCAACTTGCTGTTGATAGAAAGGGAAATGTCACGTCAGCAAAAGTGATCAACGATGGAACAACAGTAGTATCTACTCCAGCGCGCATCGCAGCGACAAAACACGTCAAAGGTTTTAAATTCAAGGAAGGAACTTACTACCCTGAATTTCATCAAGTTTCTGTTAAGATCACACTTAAGGCACCTCAGGTAAAGAGTCAGCCGTAGATCTCAGCGTAACGTGATCGGTATTTTTCCAGGATGATCTTACGCTTAAGCTTGAGCGTAGGGGTCAGTTCATTGCCTTCTATGGAAAATTCGGTATCCAGAAGAACGAATTTCTTGATCTGTTCCCAGTTTCCAAAACCTTTGTTGAATTCCTGAATTTCTTGGTCGATACGTTCGATTACCGCCTTGTTCGAGACGATGGACTGGTTGCTTCCGTCACCGAGATCCACATTATGCCGCTGAGCCCATTCCTTCACAAATGTATAACTTGGAACTATAAAGGCTGCAGGGAATTTTTCTCCTTCGCCGATAACCATGATCTGTTCAATGAAGCGGGATTCCTTGAACTTATTTTCCATCGCCTGAGGAACGATGTATTTACCTCCTGACGTTTTAAAGATTTCTTTCTTGCGGTCAGTGATCTTGAGAAATTTTCCTTCAATAAAGGTGCCTATATCACCAGTGTGGAACCATCCTTCAGCATCTATTACCTCTTCAGTAGCTTCAGGCTTGCGGTAATAACCCATCATCACATTAGGGCCTTTCACAAGGATCTCTCCATCTTCCGCGATCTTAACTTCAACATCTTTAATGAGTGGACCCACTGTACCTATACGGATACCATTTATAAAGCAATTTACAGAAACAACCGGAGATGTTTCCGTCAAACCGTAACCTTCAAGAATAGGAATCCCAGCGGCCATGAAGATACGTGCCAGTCGAGGCTGAAGTGCAGCACTTCCTGAGGCTATTGCTCTAACATTTCCGCCGAGCGCAAGTTGCCACTTTGAAAAGATCAGTTTACGAGCAATCGCCAGTTTGATCTTGTAGAAGAATCCTTTGCCTACGACGTCGTATTGTTCGCCAACGCGCACAGCCCAGAAGAAGAGAGCCCTTTTGATACCTGTCAGTTCATCTCCCTTGGCCATGATCTTATCGTATACCTTCTCAATAAGTCGCGGTACAGCAGTAAATACATCCGGTTGAACTTCTCTGATGTTATCTCCGATCGTATCCATAGACTCAGCGAAGTGGATAGAACAACCGATATACATATACAGGTAGTGCAACATTCGCTCGTAGATGTGGCAGACGGGTAAGAATGAAAGTACCTTTGAATTGTGATCTGCCGGGATCCTCTCCTGGCATGCTGCCACATTTGAAAGAATATTTCCATGTGAAAGCATTACTCCTTTAGGGTTTCCTGTCGTTCCTGACGTATAAATGATTGTGGCCAGATCATCTGTTTGGATAACAGCCATACGATCTTTGATCAGCTGTTCATCGACATCTTTTCCTGATTCAGGTATCTCAGTCCAGTTTTTGCATCCACTTACATTTTCGAATGAGAACAAATGCTCCAGCGTTGGTACTTCCGCCTTGATATGACTGAATTTTTCATAGAGTTCCTGATTGCTGAATACGCAAATCCTTATTCCTGCGTCATTCATGATATACCTGTAGTCGGATTCCGAAATATTCGGGTAAAGCGGAACCACTATCGCACCTGTTTGCTGAATGGCAATGTCCATGACATTCCATTCGTACCTGGTTGCAGAAACGAGCGCAACATTCTCTCCTGGTTTTACTCCCAGAGCAATTAATCCCTTAGAGAAAGCCATCGCCTGATCCAGAAAATCTTTCGTTGAAACTCCTAGCCACTGATTGTTGGTTTTGGAAACAAACATCTTGGGATTAGGGTATTTATTCAGCTGATAATAAGGTATGTCGAAGAGTCTTTTACAATCAGTCATGTTTACTTTTTTTCTGTGATTGCCCTAAAAATAGTGAATTATCATGTAAATCAAGAGCCTTAGGACTTAAAAGAAAGTTTGAATGTTATAAAAGTATTTTATCTATAACGTTTTGTGTGAAGTGGTTTTGATCCGGATTCTATCTTATTCGGCGGAAAGGGCGAAATATTCACAGGGCTTACTCAAATACTCAACGCGAAGGCTGATATGAAAAACAATCTATACTTTTAGTTCATCTATTCGTTTGAAAAGGACACCAACTGTAACTTTTGGAGTTCCCAGATTGTTTTAGCTGCAATTGTTCGGAAGTTTGAAGAGGCACGAGTATAATATGACCGTCAGAGCGCACAGTAACCACTTATATGGTTACGCACTCAAGTTTCTGAGAAATCAGGAAGACGCTGAAGATATTGTGCAAGATGTACTCGAAAAACTTTGGATCAACAGAAAGAAGGTCGAATTTGAAAAGGCGAAAAGCTGGATGTACACTACGGCACACAATGCCATGATCAATCTGATCAATCGCAAACAAAGGATTCAATATCCTGGGGATGAGCGTATCCCTGAGGGTACGAAGAAACCGCAAAATGTGTTTGAATCAAATCAGGTCGTGGAACGTGCTCTTAGCATCCTTCCGCCCGTTCAAAAAAGTATCATCCTTCTGAGAGATCTCGAAGGATACACCTACGAAGAGATCGGTGAGATATTGGAACTGTCTCCCTCTCAGGTCAAGGTATATCTATTCCGCGCAAGAAACAAGATCAAAAAGCAGTTAAAAGGTTTGACGGAACTGGTATGAGTAATCCTTCATTTTCCAATATTGACCGGTGGTTGTTCGAACTCATGGAGGGGAATTTGTCTCCTGAGCAGGTCGAACAGCTTGAGGCATTTCTTCTTCGGCATCCTGAGCTCGATGTAGACAGAGATGTGTGGGAGCTGGCAAAAATTGATAAGCCTGATGTACAGTACGCGCATCAGCAAAAATTCATTAAGCGCAGACCGGTAGGTTTGTACATGGCAGCGGGATTTTCCTCGATCCTTACCTTCATTTTTATTGCCATCCAGCTTTATCTCGTTCACCCGGATCCATTACAAGCTTCCGATTCAGTATTGAACGGAAGAGCAGTGGCAGGAGCAGATCAAACAGCTGCATCTGTTCAGGATATGAACATGGTTGCGCGTCAGGGTAATTCCAAAGCCAACGCAGATGGTAAAATGATTAACTCGGCTTTATCAGCTGAAGAGACTCTAAAGAATAGGTTAGAGGAACTCAACAATGAGCTGAAGGAAGCAAGATCGGTGATCGGACACCTTATGGATCTGAATGAGCAAGCTATTTCCGTTAAAGTATCACCAAAGACACACAATGAGGAGGTCGGGATGAACACTGATTTGAGTTTAGCATCTGAAGAAGGACTAAATACTATAATTGCTGATAATGAAGGGTCTCAAACAGCCGAGGTTCTGAAGACCAAACCTCCGGGATTGATCGAGTTGGGGAATAGCAGGAACTGGATGAACGCTTCGACTGCTCAGGCTGGAAAGCGCTATTCGTCTACGGATTATTCAGAAAGCTTTGCCTCTAAAATGCACAAAATGTCACGGGCAATTGGGCGTATGCTCGATAATCCCGTTGCACTAAAAAACCTGAAAGATCCAGTCTTCCATATTCCGGGAATGTTGCCTGCAGATGTGAATTTAGGAAACACGGGAACACTTCCTGCCACTCGTGTCCAGACATTAAGCAGATTGCAATGGTACGGACTGGAAAATGAACAATTCATTAATCAGATGGCTGTGGATGGGTATGTTTATGCAATAAGAGGTGGTGTAGGCGTTCAGGCCAGTCATTCTTATTATGGAGGTGGTCAGATCCTGAATAGCAATGTGGCGGTAACTTATTCACCTAAGTTTTCAGTAAGCCGTAACGTGCTGATCGAACCTGCGATCCGCTTTAAAATGGGTAATAAAAGCCTTGATCAGGATAAAATAACCGGTTTTGGTTCTGCTGAGATGGAAAGGGAAAATGTACATGAATTCTATCCGGGTGGAATATCCCCGACAGGAAGTCAGCTGTGGTACCGCGATCTCGGCTTGGGAATGATGGTGAATACGCGATGGTTCTTTGCTGGATTGCAGGTAGATAATTTACTCAGACATTACGATAATATATACTCCGGAACTTCAGCTTCGTCCAGAAGGGCAGGTCAACATGTCGTAGCTACAATCGGAACGGACTATGAATCGAAGAAAGAACAGATCGGATTGTCTCCATATCTTGTGTATCAGCAAAAGGAGCAACTTAGGGAGACCTGGGGAGGCTTAAACGCAAGGTTTAAATGGCTGACCTTCGGAGGTGCCGTTTCAGATAATCTTGATTTTTCCGCTTCTGCAGGGGTTAAGTTCAATCGTTTTGCAATGAGTTATCAAGCCGATTATCTGCACTCTGCAATGTGGGATAAGCAATTGCTTTCACATCAGTTAAGTATAAAATTCATCACGTTCAATCCGCATAAGCGTCAAAAATTTCTAACACTTTAAGCCATGAAACGACTACTAATTCTAATTGTAATTCTTCTCGAAGGAATGTATTCATTGGCGCAGGATCCTACATTTACACAATTCTACGCTAATCCACTGTACTTGAATCCTGCCTTTGCGGGATCACACGGCTGTCCGCGCTTTGCATTGAACTACCGCA
>Ga0315904_10003708_pt1 | contig 22240 bp, 15 predicted proteins | sample LakEriMetagenome_6_FD_203529 | JGI IMG/M metagenome (GOLD analysis project Ga0315904, IMG submission 203529) | Freshwater fungal communities from buoy surface, Lake Erie, Ohio, United States - Buoy 12 MA120 | ecosystem: Environmental > Aquatic > Freshwater > Lake | place: USA: Lake Erie, Ohio... | reverse complement strand
ACCGACAAGGACGCGCGGGCGCGCCGCGAGGAGATCTCGCGCGAGGCGGATTTCTACGGTGCGATGGACGGCGCCTCGAAGTTCGTCCGCGGCGATGCGATCGCCGGCATCATCATCACGATCATCAACATCGTCGGCGGCTTCGCCATCGCCAAGTTCCAGCTTGGTTGGAGCGCGACCGACGCCATGAAGACCTTCATGCTGCTCGCGATCGGCGACGGCCTTGCCTCGCAGCTGCCGGCCTTCCTCGTGGCGATCGCGGCCGGCCTCATCGTCGCCCGCGCTGGCGGCGGCAAGACGGTCGGCGAGGAAATCCCGAACCAGCTCGCGTCGCAGCCGTGGGCCCTCTACCTGATCGCGGGATTCCTGTTCCTCCTTTCGTTCACGCCGCTGCCCGCAATTCCGCTGATCGGCGGGGCATTGCTCCTCGCCGGCATCGCCTATGCGATGCAGTGGCAGAAGCGCAAGGAAGCGACGAACGAGGTCGATCGGGCCCGCCGCGAGGCGTCCGCGAAGCCGCCCGAGCCCCCCAAGGTCGAGGAACTGCTCACGGTTGACACGCTCGAGCTCGAGGTCGGTTACGCGCTTGTCGGCCTTGTCGACAGCTCGCGGGGCGGCGACCTGCTCGACCGCATCTCGGGAATCCGCCGGCAACTGGCGGTCGACCTCGGCCTCGTGATGCCGTCCGTGCGCATCCGCGACAACATGCAGATCGAGCCGAACGACTACCGCGTCAAGATCCGCGGCGCGGTCGTTGCCTCGGGCACCGTCTACCCGACCCTCTTGATGGCGATGGACTCGGGGATGGCGCACGGCGCGATCGACGGGATTCGCACCAAGGAGCCCGCTTTCGGTCTTGATGCCATCTGGATCGAGCGTGGACTGCGCGAGAAGGCGGAGAGCTCGAACTGGACCGTGGTGGACGCGAGCAGCGTGCTCGCGACCCACCTCGCGGAGGTCGTGAAGCGGCACGCCGAGGAACTGCTGACCCGCGAGGAGGTCTCGAACCTCATCGCCCAGCTGAAGCAGAAGACACCGAAGCTCGTCGAGGACATCATTCCCTCGATCGTGCGACCGGGCGACCTTCAGAAGATCCTGCAGGCGTTGCTGCGCGAGCGCGTCGCCATCCGCGATCTCGAGACCATCGTCGAGACGCTTGCGGAGTGGGCGCCGCACACCAAGGACCACGATGTCCTCGTCGAGTATGTGCGCAACGGACTGCGACGAGCGATCTGCGCGCAATACAGCGAGATCGACGAGCGCGGACGCTCGCGCCTGCGCTGCGTGACGATGGATCCGGCGCTCGAGGACGTGATCTCCGGCTACATCGACCGCAACCCGTCTGGAACGACCTTCACCATTCCGCCGGCCCTCGCCAATCGGATCGCGCGCGCCGTCGCGGAGAGCGCTCGGCCCCTCGTCGAGCAGGGCCGGAGGGTGGTCGTGCTCGCCTCGCCTTCGGTCCGCGCGCAGGTCCGGCAGATACTCGATCCCCACATTGCGGAGGTTGCTGTTCTCGGGTACAACGAGGTCGTCCGTGGGACCGATGTGGAGAGCGTCGGGCTCGTGCAACTTTCGGCAGGCGCAGGTGCTGCGGCGACATCCGTGGCGGGCGCCGCCTAGTGGCGCGGTTCCGGCATCAGGCGGCGCATAGCCGTCGAAACAATCGGTTCCTGCGGGGCTTCTCCGCCGGTGCGCTTCGTTCAACCGCTGCGCACGGAGCGGCGGGGGCGTGTGCGTGACGCGGGCGGAGTCCCGCGCGGATGTTTGTGGCGCCGCTGCGGGTCTCCGCGGCGGCGTGCGCGCGAGGCGTGCATGACGCGCGAGGCGTGCGAGGCGTGCTAGGAGGGCACCGGCATGAAACTCAGGACCTATCGAGCGTGGACCATGGCGGAGGCGCTGGCGACGGTCAAGCACGACCTGGGCGCCGATGCTGTGATTCTGCACACAAGGACATTCGAGCGCGGGGGATTCCTGGGATTCGGACGGAAGAAGGTCTGCGAGATCACGGCTGCGCGCGCCGCGGATTTCCAGCGCGAGAGCGTCGAACTTTCCGGTGAACCGACGCGTCGCGCGGAGTCTGCACCGGCGGCGATGCCGACAGCGCAGCGGAGCGGAAGCGAGTCAATCCGCGCCTCAGCGGCGATGCGCGCGTATCGGTCGGAGTCAGACGCCCCGCCGCGCCCGGCCACCTCGCCGCTCCCGGCCGTTTCCGCGCGCGCCTCCGCAAACGCCTCCTCAAGCTCCACAGACGCGCCATTTGATCTTGACGTTGAGCGCGAGAAGACCAAGCGGCTGGCGCAGGCGCTCTCGGTGCAGCTCGAGAAGCAGGGCTTTGGGCAGCCCTCAGCGTCTGCATCAGTGTCTGCATCAGTGTCTGCATCAGCGTCTGCATCAGCGTCTGCATCAGCCAACGAGCGCGCGACACAACAGGCCGCCGCAAGCGTGCCGGTTCTCACGCATCCACTCCCGGGGGCCGAGCCGGTCGCCCAGCGGTTCATCCTTGTCTCGAAGCCGGTCGCGACGCAGACCTCCGGCGCCAGCGGGAATGCTGGTCAAGGTGCTGGTCAAGGTGCTGGTCGAATTGCTGGTCAAAGTCCTGTTCAAAGTCCTGTTCAAAGTCCTGTTCAAGGTCCTCGTCAAGCGGTCGCAGCCTCGCGCGCCGCCTCGGGCACTGCAGGCGTCGGCGTGGGCCCGAGCGTGCCGCCGTCGTCAGCGTCGGGATTCGTGCCGACCACGGCGTATCCGCAGCAGCCGCCGGCCGCCGCGACCGTGCCTACATCGCTCGTCGAGCCGAAGGCGACGATGCTTGGGACGCACGCCGACCGCGATTCCGGAGGCGCGGCGGGGCTGGCCCGATTCGCAGTGCCAGTGGGGGACTCCCGCCCGGCCGACTCCCGCGCGGCCGAGTTCCATCCGGTGGTCGAACGGGCTCGGATTTCCGCCGCTCCATCCGCGCAGCCCGCCGACGAACTCAGCGTGATCTCGCAGTTCGTCGACCGCGTGCTGTCGGGCGACATGGCCGCGGGAGCGCCGGCGTCGGCCGGCGCAGCGGAACGCTCCATCGACCGCTCCATCGACCGCTCCATCGAACGCGCCATCGACGCGCTCCCTTCCCGCAGCCCGGCAGCTGCCGCGCCGGCACGAGCGCCAGCCGCGCAGCCCGACCCGCTCGGCGGCTGCCTCGAGACGATGTACGCGCGGCTGATCGAGCAGGAGGTCGCAGGGGATCTCGCCGACCGCATCATGCGCGACGTGCGCGCTGAACTCAGCGCCGCGGTCGATGCCGGCGCGACTCCCTCCGAGCGCGTGGTGCGTGAGGCCGTTGAGCGCAGGATCGCTGCGCTGCTTCCCGAGGAATCGGCCGATGGTTCGATCGCGTTTGGAGGACGAATTGTCGCGGGCCGCTCAGGTGCCCGGAGGATCGCCTTCGTGGGCCCAACGGGCGTCGGCAAGACGACGACGCTTGCGAAGCTCGCTGCGCAACTCAAACTGAAGCAAGGACTTTCGGTCGGCATCGTCGCGGCCGACACCTACCGCATCGCCGCCGTCGATCAGTTGCGCACCTACGCTGAGATCCTCGAGGTTCCCGTCGAGATCGCCGCGTCTCCCGCGGACGCGGCGGAAGCATGCGAGGCGCTGCAGGCCGAGCATTCGGTCGACGTGATCCTGATCGACACGGCCGGGCGCAGCCAGAACGATCGCATGAAGCTTTCCGAACTGCGGGCGTTCCTCAAGGCGGCACAGCCCGACGAGACGCATCTCGTGCTCTCGGCCACGGCCGGCGCGCGGACGCTGACCCGCGAGGCGGAGGCCTTCGGCGCGCTCGGAGTCGACAAACTGATCCTGACCAAACTTGATGAAGCGGCCACTTTCGGTACGCTCATCTCTCTTGTCGAGCGGCTTGGCAAGCGCGTGAGCTTCTTCACGCATGGACAGGAAGTTCCCGAGCACATCGAGATCGGTCGCAGCCGTCGGCTGGCCGAGCTCGTGATGGGTCATGAGGTTCGTTGATGCACAAGAGCACGACATCGGAGCGCGCGCTTTCGCAAGACCAGGCCGATCGTCTGCGGCGGCTTGTGGCGATGCCCTCTGCGAACGGCGTGGCCGCGCAGCGCGCCGTCGGCAACGGCATGACGAATGGCGCATCGAGCGCCGCGCCGCTGGTGTCCGAGATGAGCGTCGGACCTGAGGGCGCGCGCGCCAGCGTGCGTCCCGTGCGGCTGGCGCGGGCCATCGCCGTGTCGAGCGGCAAGGGCGGCGTCGGCAAGACGAATCTCGCCGTGAACCTCGCGGCCGCGTTTGCGGCGCAGGGAAAGCGCGTGGCGCTTCTCGACGCCGACCTCGGCCTCGCGAACGCCGATGTCCTCTGCGGACTGACGCCGCGCGCGACGCTCGAGGACGTGTTGACCGGCGACGCGACGATCGACGAGGTCGCGGTGAGCGCCCCGGGCGGATTCCGACTGATCCCAGGCGCGTCCGGCGTCTCTCGGCTCGCGGACATGGGACAGTTGCAGCGACGCAGCGTGCTCGAGCAACTCGTCCAGCTCGAGCGTTCGGTGGATGTGCTGATCGTCGATACCGGCGCTGGAATCGGAACGAACTCCATGGCGTTTGCGGCGGCCGCGCACACCGTGCTCGTGGCGACGACTCCCGAACCGACGGCGATCGCCGACGCGTACGGTGCCATCAAGACGCTCGTGGCGCGCGGCGTGCGCGAGGGCATACTCCTCGTCGTCAACATGGCGATGAACCCCGATGAGGGCAAGCTTGTCCACGCGCGCATGGACCGCGTCTGCCGGGCGTTTCTCAACGTTCGCATCGCCTATGGCGGTTCCGTTCCCTACGACCAGGCCGTGCCGAAGGCGGTCCGGCGTCGCGAGCCACTGCTCATTGGCGCGCCCGACGCGCCCGCATCCCGCGCAATCCGGCGCGTGGCGCAGGTGCTTGCAGGCGACGAGAGCGGAGCGCGGGACAGCGCGAACCTCGCCGAGGCGCGCGCGGGATTCCTCGCCCGGCTCTCCGCCATCCTTTCGCGACGCTGAGGGCGCCCGCAAAGGTCCGGTCGCCCGCATGCAGGGCGCGCCCAATCCTCAATCCACCCGGCAAGCCTTGCCGATGGTGACGTCGTTCGCTGTGGCACGGCTCTTGCAGAGAAGGTCGGTTGACGATGGCGCTCCACAAGCCCACTCCCAGGGTTCCCATTCCGCAGGCGATCGCCGGTTGCACCGGCTTCGCGGCGTTTGCCGTGGCGAGCCTCGTCGGCGGGATGTCGAGTAACCCGCTCGACGTCGTCCTCTCGCGCGCGCTCATCGCGCTTCTGTGCGGATTTGCGGGGGGATTCCTCATCGGACTGATCTGTGGATGGATCGTGGATCAGGAAGTCGCCCGCATCGAGTCGATCGTCGAGGAAGACGCGAAGGCGCTCGAGGCGAATTCCGCGGGCCGCAGCGCGCTCGAAGGCGTCGAGGTGCTCGACGAAGAGGCGCTTGGTGCGGTCGAAGAGCGCGGAGCACGGCGAAGATTGCCGATCGACGGGTCCGACGACGTCGACTCCGGATTGAATGAAGAAAAGAATGCGGCGTGATGCGAAAGCCACTTGCGCGTCATTGATTCTCGTTATACTGACGTCGCCTCGTCGGGACATGGATGTTTCGACAGGGCGCCGAGGGCGCATTCGTGATGTTCGCCTGTGCTGGAATCTTCCGGTACTGAGCGAATCTCGTGGGTGACTCGCGGGTCACGCGGAGGCCAGTGGTTTGCCCCGCTAGGAAGGTCGCGCGGAGTGCGCGTCCGAAGGCGAATGGATTCGCTTGAGTCGGCTGTCAGTGCCGCGCGTTGGCGTGGTTCGGAACGGCCAGACCTTTGCCTCCATCGTCTTTGGCGAACACCCGCGCGCTGGCGCCCCGTCTGGAGAACGGGTCGCTGGAAGGTTTCCCTCCGTCACGTCAACGTGACGGCTGAGGAGAGGTGGTCGCGCTGCGCCGGCATCGTGTCTGGCGCAGATCGAGAACAGAGGACGACTGGTCAAGGAGCCGACCGAATGTCCAGGACCGTACGAGATCAAGTCATCGCATCAACCGTCAGCACGAGCGCCAAGCAGTCGACCGGGTCCGCAAGGTCCTCGGCTCGAAGTGGGGGAGTCACGGAGCGCGCATCGACCCAGAGGTCGGAGCTGCGCTCTGCAACCCAGAAGTCAGAGGCGCGCGCCGCGACCAAGACCGCTGCAAAGGCGGGCGGGTCTGCCGTGACCAAGCGCAGCCGAACGACCGTCGTCGCCGCACCCGGCGCGAAGGCGAAGGGAACGTCGAAAGATGTTGCCCGAGATTCCGCTCTGGATGTCGCTCCGGAGGCGGCGAAGTCCGTCGCTGGCGACAGTCCGCGCGTTTCGAAGCCCGTGACCGTGCGGGCAATCGCGAAGGCGACGGCATCCGCCGCCGCAGCGACGCGCGCTGCGAAGGCGCCACCGAAGCCGCTTCCGCTGGCCGAGCGCCCGATCGAGCAGGTCTGGCGCGAGTACCGCGCGACGCCAACCACCGAGGTCCGCAACTTCCTCATCGCACGCCACCTCGACCTTGTCGCCTACGCGGCCGAACGTCTTCACAAGCGTCTTCCGAGCGAGGTCGAGATCAATGATCTCAAGAGCGCCGGCGCCTTCGGCCTGATGGATGCAGTCGATTCCTTCGACCCCGACCGCGGCGTGAAGTTCGAGACCTTCTGCACGCAGCGCATCCGTGGCGCCATGTTCGACGAGCTGCGCTCGATGGACTGGGTGCCGCGCCTCGTGCGCAGCCGCACCGCCAAGGTCGAGAAGGTCCGCAAGTCGATCGAAATGGAGACCGGCTCGCGTCCGACCGAAGACGAGGTCGCGAAGCGGCTCAACGTCTCGGGAGATGAGTTCGAGAAGCTCCAGAAGGATTCGCGGCCCGTCTCGATGGTGAGCCTCACCCGCAAGTGCTTCGAGACGGACAGTTCGAAGGATGTGCGCGAGATCGACGTCGTCGAGGATGGCCGTCAGGAGAACCCGCTGCAGGCCGTCCAGAAGCAGGACCTGCAGGCGCTCATCACCAAGGGCCTCTCGCGCGCCGAGCGTCTCATCGTGATCCTCTACTATTACGAGGAGATGACGATGAAGGAGATCGGCTCTACGCTCGATCTTTCTGAGAGCCGCGTGAGCCAGATGCACTCGTCGATCCTGCAGCGCCTCAAGGCCCAAATGCAGCACCGCGAGGAAGCCGCCGCCGAGTGATTCGGGCGCGTGCAGTTGCCATCCATGTTGAAAAGCAGGGCCCCGGCACACGCCGGGGCCCTTTGCGTTGCGCGTAGAGAAGGGTCGCACGACCGGAGGTCAGTCGAGCCGCTGGATCATGACGTTGTAGAACTCGATTGGGCAGCCGTGGCTCTGGAGCGCGATCGGGCCCTGCCTGGCGACGCCAGGCAGACGCGCGTCGACAATGACGTGCTTGCCGTTGAGCCAGACGTTGAGCGTCTCGCCGACCATGCGGATCCGGAAGCGGTTCCACTGGCCGATGGGTGCGTCTGCCGGCATCTTTGGCGTCACGGCCGCTCGGACGTCTGCGGGCATCGACGGGTCGGTGCGGTAGCCCCAGACTTCACCGGAGCCGACCGGCCACGACCAGATGTTCACCTGACTCTTGGAACTGCCGCGCAGGTAGATGCCGCTGTCGCGCTCCTCGACCTCCACGGTCTTGTCGGTGCCGTCGGCGTTCTTCACGGCCTTGCCGTCCGGACCGATCACGGGCCGCTGCATCTTTCCCTGGTGCTCCTCGGTCCAGCGCCAGTCGCAGATCATCTCGAAGTCGCCGTAGCTTGCGTCGCTCCAGAGATTGCTGCCCTTGCCGTCGAAGCGCACGACGCCGTTTGAGACGGTCCAGTGCTTCGGGGTCGCCTCGCCGCGCTCGGAGCCTTCCTTCCAGCCCTGCATCACCAGCGCGTCGAACATCGGCCTCATGCCGGCCGCTGCGAGATCGGCGGTCATCTCCGAAGAGAGCGCGGGTGATGCGGGGGGAAGCTCCGTGATCCTCAGGTTCCGGAACCAGATCTCCGAGCCCTCGCTCTCAAGGCAGATGTAGCCCTTGCGCGGGCTCGCCTCAGACGCGCCCGACACCTCGGTGCCGTTCACCTCGAGCTTGATCGTGCCGTTGTTGCAGGTCACCTTGTAGTGGTTCCATTCGCCCCGGCCCTTCGTCGTTCGTGCGCTCGGAAGGCAGCGCTCCCAGCCGCCCGGGTGCGGGCGATCCGGCTTCATGCGCGCGCCCCAGATCGAGAAGATGTCGCCGTGTCCCGTGTACATCGTGCGGCCCTGCGCATCGACGTTGTCGGGCGTCAGCATGATCTGCACCTCGATCGAGCGCGAGAAAGGGACGCCCTTCGCGCAGTAGGGGTCGCTCCACACGAAGAGCCCCGCGTTGCCGGTTTCGGAGAGATGCTTCCACTCGAACTCGAGGACGAAGTTCTCATAGGGCTTCTCGGTGCGGAGAAGGCCGATGGGAATGCCAGTGCACTTGATGATCGGCGTGCCCGTCTCGTCCTTCGCGACGGACCATGTCGACGCGGACGTGTTCACGTCGATCCAGCCTGAGAGATCCTTTCCGTTGAACAGGGGCACGGCGTCGGAGGCGACCGCGGAGGCGACCGCCGCGAACGGGGCGAGCAGGGCGCATGCGACGATGGAGAGCAGTTGCATCGGTGCACGGTACCGCGAGGGCGCGGATTGGAAGTGCCTTCATTTCCGGCATTTCCACACGCGACTCTCACCGACACCGCACGCAGCGCACACGCGACCCGCACACCTGCCGCGCATCTTCCCCCTGCCGAGACCGTTCCCGCGATTGCGGAGCCTCTTGACACGATCCAAACAGAACGCTGTTGGAAGTCAAAGAGGCTCTTAGCGGGGCGTGTCGGAGCGAGCAGTAATTTCTGCCTGTCCAGATCGCGGCGGTCGACTTGGGAGTCGTCTGCCAGTCCCGAAAGAACTCAAGAGAAGGATCGACCATGAAGAGCAACCTGTGCATGATGATGGCGACCGCGGGCGTGAGCCTGCTCGCCGTCGGCGCCGCCAACGCGGCCGATGTCAACGTCAGCGGCGAAATCACCACCTCGACGACGTGGACCAAGAACAACGTCTACAAGCTGCAGGGTCAGGTCTATGTGCGCGCTGGCGCGACGCTGACCATCGAGCCGGGCACCTTGATCGCGAGCCGCGTGGCCGATGGCGGAAGCCTTGCGATTTGCCAGGGCGCGCGCATCGTCGCCGAGGGCACCCAGGCCGAGCCGATCATCTTCACGAGCGAGGCCGACGTCGCCACGTGGACCGCGGGCAACCCGAAGACGGGTTCCTGGCGCGTCTCCGCGAACGAGTGGGGCAACATCACCATCATGGGTCGCGCCTACATCTCAGAGAACGCGGTTACGACGAACACCGCCGCTCCGAATGCGAACAACATCGCGATCATGGAGGGGTTGACGGGCGCGACCGTCTCCGACGTCCGCGTGATCTACGGCGGCGGGAACGATGACGACAACAGCGGCTCGCTGAAGTACGTTTCGCTCCGCTACGGCGGCAGGGTGATCGGCCTCAACAACGAGCTCAACGGCCTGTCGCTCGGCGGCATCGGCCGCGGCACGGTGATCGAGAACCTCGAGATCATGAACAACGTCGACGACGGCATCGAGATCTGGGGCGGCACGGTCAACCTCAAGAACTTCTCGATCTGGAACATCGGCGACGACAGCTTCGACATCGACCAGGGCTGGCGTGGCAAGGGCCAGTTCGGCCTGATCGTGCAGGGCTACTCGCTCCCCGCCGCACAGGGCTCGGGCGTGGGCGACAACGCGCTCGAGTTTGACGGCGCCGAGAATTCGGACTTCCAGCCCGTCACGACCGCGGTGCTCTACAACCTCACGGTCATCGGCGATAGGGGTACGACCGGCGCGAACGGCTGCGATCACGGCATCGCCTACCGCGACGGTGCGCGCCTCCAGGTGCGCCAGTCGATCTTCATGGACCTCGGCGAGCGCCTCGTGCAGAACGACAACGTCGACGGCGACGGCGGCTCAGGCTACGGCTTCAACGGCACCCTGGCGTGGGCGAACACCTGGACCACCGCGTTCAACGTCTTCTCGACCGTGAACGCCCCGGCGAATCCTGCCGCGTTCTACACCGCGCAGGTCGACGGCAACCTGAACGAGATCAAGGACTCCGTGTTCTTTAACAACACCTTCGGCACGGCCTACACCGAGGCCGACGCCCGTGGCGTGCGCAACGCGGCGAACAACAACGTCACGGCGACTTCGAAGGCCATGCCGATCGTGAGCATCACCCGCGGGCCGACGGCAAGCCCGACCTCGACGCTCCGCATCAGCCCGGTCACCAACCTCGACCCGCGCGCCGCCAACAACGCGGTGACGTCGGTCGGCACCGCCCCGAACGACGGCTTCTTCACGCCGGTGACCTACCGCGGTGCGTTCAGCCCGACGACGAACTGGCTCTGCGATTGGACCGCCGCCGATGCCTTCGGCATGACGAATCCGACCGCTGGCCAGTGCCCGACGACGGCACTTCCGTGCCCCGCTGACTTCAACGACGACAACGTCGTCGACAGCGCGGACCTCGGCACGCTGCTCTCTGGCTGGGGCACGGCGTCCGGCGACATCAGCGGCAATGGCACGACCGACTCCGAGGATCTCGGCATCCTGCTCTCGGCGTGGGGCAACTGCCCGTGATGACGCATGATCGGTGAGCGAAGCTCTTGAGTGCACTTCCGGCCTGATGGCGAAGTATCCCTTCGCCATCAGGCCCTTTCCGCAGGGCCATTCCGAAGAGCGTGGCGCTGCGGATTGAACTCCGAGGTAGAAGACGCCGAGGGATCGAATGACGATGCAGCGAAGAACCATCACCGCAGTCTTGTGCGCGATTGCGCTGTGCGAATCATCGGCTTCCATCGAGGCCCTGGCCTGTCAGGCGGCGCCCCCGGTTCCGCCGACAGCGCCCGATGCCGCGAAGGCAACTCCTGACCGCGTGCCGGCGCACGCGGCCCGGACGGCTTCAGCGTTTCAGACGGAACTCGTCGACCTCGGGTTCGATGCCGCTGCGGCGATTCCCGTGAAGCCGCATGAACGCGACCGATCCCGGGTGCAGGAGATCGTTGCGCTTGCGGCGCTTGAGGTCGGGTTGCCGACCAAGTCGGCCGCGATGGCAAACCAGATCGTCAGCTGGCGCCGGGGTTCTGTTCTTGCGGAGCTCGCGATCGACGCCGCGCGGGCGGGCCGGCGCGAGGCTTCGGCTGTGTTTGCGCGACAGGCACAGGCGGCGCTCGGAAACGTCGAGCGCTGGCAGCGCGAGCGCGTGATGGTGAAGCTTGCACAGGCAGAGGCGTGGCTTGGAAACGACGACGAGGCGCGTAGGCTGGAGAGCGGCGTCGGCGAGCCTGAGCAGGGCAAGGTTGCCTCCGTGCGCGCGGCGACCGCATCGGCCGAGAAACTCGATGCGATGCTCGACGACGCGGCGAAGATGATCGAGACCGCGAACTTCGATCTCGTGGCGAACGCGCTGCAGGTCTGCGACGACGTGGCCAGGCGCTCTGCTGGCGACGAGAAGCGCTGGTCGCGGATCGAGGAACTGCTGTCGAAGGCATCCGGCAAGGTCGCGCGCGATATCCAGATTCGGGCGTGCCTTGCGCTTGCAGGGGTGCGTGTCGAGCAGGGCACGCGCGAGGCGGCACGGGCCCTCGTCGGGCGCGCGATCTCCGTGCGCGATGGTGCGCGCTGGACGCCAGACGCGTTCCTGCAGATCACGGCGGCGATTGCCCGTACGCAGCACGATGTCGGCGATACCGAGAACGCTCGCGCGGAACTCGACGCCGCGATCGCGGCGTTCGATTCCGGGATCGCGCAGGTTGCCGACGTGTTCCGCGCCGTGCCTCTGTGCAGCGTGGCCGAGGCGTTCATGCACCTCGGCGACGCCGAGCGTGCGCGAGCGGTGTTCGCGCGCGCGATCGAGGAGGGGGCGCGCAATCCGAACGCACGACCGCGTGCGGAGGATCTCGCGCAGACGTGTGCGTCGATGGCTCGTGCGGGCGTCGAGCCCGACGAGGCGATGTGGTCACGCCTTCGCGCGATTCGCGCCGGCCTCGTCGATCCGTGGTGAGCGAACGCCTTCATTGAACCTTTGGTCAAGGCTCTGTGAGGACGCCGTCTCGCGGCGTACCGTGGCTTCGGGCCGATGCAGCGGAGAAGGCGCATTTGGTGCGCGCGATCGCGCTTCTTAGCACGTTCTCAACACGGCCCAAGTCAATCGCTCATTCAGAACGAACACGAAGGCTACGCGGACGGGGTGGAGCGTCTTTACTGTGCGCCCTCTTCGATAGAGGTCCCGCCGAGATGCTGCACGCAACCCACATCCTTGCCGTGACGCTCGGCGTCACCACGGCGCACGTGGCGCAGGCGCAAAGCACCGGAGTTCTCGGCGGCTCGATCGTCGATCGAGACTTCGGCGGGCCCGTGGAGGGCGTCTCCATCACGGTCGTCGAGACGGGCGCGAAGGCGACGTCGGATGCGACCGGCGGATTCGCCCTCGAGCTGCCGGACGGCCGCTACACCATCGTCATTGCAAAGCCCGGCTTCGTCCGGCAGGTGCGAACCGACGTCATCGTCTCGACCGGCGTTCGCACCGATCTCGAAATCACGCTTGCGGGCGAGTTCGAGGACATGGACGAGTTCGTCGTCGAGGAGATCGAGCTTGGCGGCACCGAGGCGGCGCTGCTCACGCTTCGCCTCGAGAGTCCGCAGCTCCTCGACTCGGTGAGCGCTGAGATCCTCAGTCGCGCTGGTGCCGGCGACGCGGCAGCTGCGCTTCTCCTCGTCCCGGGCGCGTCGGTGCAGGACGGCAAGTACGCGGTCATCCGCGGCCTGCCCGACCGCTACGTGAGCGCGCAGCTCGACGGCGTGCGACTCCCGACTGCAGACGCCGAGCGCCGTGCCGTACAACTTGACCAGTTCCCGACCGCCGTCATCGAGAGCGTCCAGGTCAGCAAGACGTTCACTCCCGACCAGCAGGGCGATGCGTCGGGCGGCGCCGTCAACATCGATCTCAAGGACATTCCGGAGGAGTCGTCCTTCGAGATCAAGGCGCAAACGAGCTTCAACACGCAGTCGGCGTTCCGCGACGACTTCCTGACGTACTCGCCAGGCGGCGGGGTCAGCGCCTGGGGCACAAACCAAGGCCGCGACATCCCGTACGACATCATCGGCCAGAGTTGGCCGAATCCGATCGGCACGACGACGGAGAGCTCGCCTCTTGACTACAAGTGGTCGGCGTCCGGCGGCGGCAAGTGGGAAGTCGATGAGAACGTGAAGGTCGGCGGCTTCGCGAGCTTCTTCTACGACCGCGACTCATCGTTCTACGACAATGGCATCGAGGACTCGTGGTTCGTCAATCCCGTGTACGGGACCGTGCCGGAGTACTCGCAGGGAGCGCCGGGGCTGCTCGACTTCCAGTCGAGCCTGCTCGATGTCACGCAGGGCTCGGAGAGCGTCCAGTGGGGCGGGCTGGGTTCGTTCGGCATCGAGACTGAGAACCACAAGGTCGGCGCGACCGTTCTCTACAGCCGGCTCGCTTCAAATTCAGCGACGCTCGCGACCAACACCCGCGGCAAGGAGTACTTCACCGGCCCGGACTTCGACTGGTCGTTCACCGGGTTCATTCCGAGTCCGCTTCCGCCGTACGACCCGACCAACCCCTCGAGTTCCGCGAACACGGATCTCCTCTTTGCCTCCCCGTACCAGAGGCTCGAGACGCTGACCTACTCCGAGACGACGACGGCGTCCACGATCCTGAAGGGCGAGCATCGGCTGGCGTTCGGCGACGACGACACCGATGAGCCAGGACTCTTCGGCTCACCTGTCCTCGACTGGCGGATGTCGCTCAGCGAGGCCGTCTACGACCAGCCGGACAAGACCCAGTTTTCGGCGTTCTGGCTGCCGCCGTCGGACTTTGTCGATCCGAGCCTGCCCGGCCTCTGGATCGCGCTGCGGCCGGCCGCGAACATCAATCTTGGCTGGGCGCAGCACATCTGGCAGAAGATCACCGAGACGAGCACGCAGGGCGCCGTGAATCTCAAGCTTCCGTTCACGCTTGAGAACGAGCGCGTCGGCTACGCGAAGTTCGGCGTATTCCTCGATTCGTCGGAACGCTCGTACCGGCAGGAAACCTTCTCCAACGGAGGCGACCCGCTGCAGGACTACGTCGGCGCGTGGGACGATCCATGGAGCGCGCGGTTCCCGAGCGAAAACCATCCGATCAACGAGTCGCTGTTCGACGTCGACTACGACGGAACGCAGCGGATCGGTGCGTTCTACCTAATGGCCGACATGCCGCTCGGCGAGCAATTCAACCTGATCGGCGGCGTGCGACTCGAGTCGACCGGGCTGCAGACGAGGGTGTTCGGCGAGAGCGGCGCGACGTGGTTCCCGCCGGGCGCGCTTGCGCCGATCACGTTCTCGACCGATCCTCGCGCCGCGGACGTCGACTTCACGCAGAGCGACGCGCTGCCAGCGATCGGCCTGCAGTGGCAGGCGCTCGAGCAGGTCGTGGTGCGCCTCAACTACGCCGAGACGGTCGCGCGGCAGACATTCCGCGAGTTGACGCCGATCCTGCAGCAGGACTACCTCGGTGGTCCGATCTTCATCGGAAACCCGGAGCTGAGGATGAGCGCGCTCCGCAACTACGACGTGCGCGTCGACTACACGCCGTTCGATGGCTGGCTCTTCTCCGGCTCGGCGTTCTACAAGTCGATTGAACGGCCCATCGAGTACGCCCAGTTCAACGCACCGCAGAACTTCCTCTACACGAGCCCGGTGAACTACCCCGAGGGCTGGATGCTCGGATTCGAGGCGGAGGCCCGCGTGAAGCTCGGCGAGATCGACGAGCGTCTGAAGGGTCTCTCGCTCGGCGCCAACGCCACCGTGATTGAGTCGGAGGTCACGCTGCCGGAGTTCGAGCAGAACGATCTCGAGACCGTCGGTTTCCCGATCTCGACGCGCAAGATGGTGGGCACGCCGGACTACCTGCTCAACCTCAACGCGACGTACGACCTCGAGGTGACCGGCTCGCAGTTCGGCCTCTTCTACACCCTGCAGGGCGACACGCTCGAGGTCGGCGCGGGAACCGCGCGCGAGAACTTCGTGCCGAGCATCGTCGCGCTGCCCTTCGGCACGCTCAACTTCACGTTCCAGCAGGCGCTCGGCGAGCACTGGAAGCTCTCGTTCCAGGCCAAGAACCTGCTGAACCCCGAGATCCAGACGGTCTACCGCTCGGAGTACCTGCCGGCGGACATCCTCAACACCTCGTACACCGCCGGCATCGACTTCGCGGTGGGCCTCTCGTTCCAGATGAACTTCTGATCCGCCCGCGACGGGCGCCGGACACGAACCATGCTCGACACGCCACACACCTCACGGTCCACCTTCATCCGCATCTGCGGCGCGATCGGCGTCCTGGCTGCAGCCGCCGCATGGACGCCGGCGCCGACTATGTCGCAGGCCCCGTCGCAGGCGGGCGCCGCCGAAGAGCCCGATGTCGGCGCGCGCATCGAATCGACGCGCGACGTGCTCGACCGCTGGGTCGAGACGCGCCGCATCATCTCGGAAGAGGCGCGCGAGTGGGCGCTCGGAAAGGACATCCTCGAGTCGCGCATCGACGTGGTCAGGCGCGACCTCGCAAGTGCGAAGGAGCGCGTGGTCGAGACGGACAAGTCGATCACCGACGCCGACCGCAAGCGCGCGGAACTCGTCGAGCAGAGCGAGAAGCTGAAGTCCGCGTCAGCCGAGCTCGCTGCGACCGCATCCCTGCTCGAGACGCGCGTGAAGGATCTCGTGCGCCGCCTTCCCGATCCGATCCGTGACAAGATCAAGCCGCTCTCGCAGCGCCTCCCGGCGGATCCCTCCAAGTCGGAGCTTCCCGTGGCGGTGCGCTTCCAGAACCTCGTCGGCATCGTCAACGAGGTGAACAAGTTCGCGCGCGAGATCACCATGACGAGCGAGATCCGCACCCTGGCCGATGGTTCGAGCGCGGAGGTGACGGTGGTCTACCTCGGCATCGCACAGGCCTACTACGCCGGTAGCGGCGGCAAGATCGCCGGCTTCGGAAGCGCCGGCCCGGAGGGCTGGACGTGGACCGTCGCCAACGACATGGCGCCGCAGGTGTCGAAGCTCGTCGCCATCTTGAAGAACGAGAGCCCCGCCGAGTTCGTGCCCCTTCCGCTGAAGGTCGACTGAGCCGCGCGTCAAACCCCGCAGATCCGCAGGATTCCATCCATGCACACCATCGCCAAGACCATTCTCATCGCCGCGTGCGCGCTTGCCTCGTCGGTGCCCGTCGTCGCGCAGGATGCGCCGGCCGCAGAGAAGCCGACCTTCGACGCCGCCGCCACCGATATCCAGAAGCAGCTTGAGGACAGCCTGAAGGAACTCTCTGCGCTGCGCGAGCGCGTGGCCGCCGAGCGGCTGCCGCTTGTCCGCCAGCTCGGCGACCTTGAGCAGGAAGTCGTCAAGGCCCGTCAGGAAGCGCAGCAGAGCGCGCGGCTCCTTGAGACGCGTACCTTCGACCTCTCCGGCCTCACTCGCGACATCAAGGCCCGCGAGGAGGAAGTCTCCTATCTCGGAGGCCTGCTCGGCGAGTATCTCCGCAACTTCGAGTCTGGGCTCCACATCACCGAGCTCCAGCGCTACCGGAAGGAACTCGAGGAGGGCCGGCTTGCCGCAGAGAACGCGGAGATGCCGAAGCAAGAGCTCTTCCGCATCAAGTCGAAGCTCCTCTCGACGAGCATCGACCGGCTCGAGCAGTCGTTCGGCGGCGTGAAGTTCGACGGCAGCGCCATCGGCGCCGAGGGCAAGGTGCTGCAGGGAGCGTTCGTCCTGGTCGGACCGGCCGCGCTCTTCCGTTCCGCGGACGGCGCTGTCGTCGGCACCGCCGAGCAGCGTCTCGGCTCGCTCGAGCCGTCGCTGACCGCGTTCGAGACGCCTGAGGTGGTGAAGGCCGCGGGCGACTTCATGGCGCAGGGGGCGGGCGCGATGCCGTTCGACCCAACGCTCGGAAACGCGCACAAGATCGCGCAGACCGAGGAGACGCTCTGGGAGCACATCAAGAAGGGCGGCCCCGTCATGTGGCCGATCTTCATCCTCGCAGGCGCGGCGCTTCTCGTGAGCCTCTTCAAGTGGACGACGATGCTCTTCGTGCGCACGCCGTCGAACGCGCGCGTCCGGGCCGTCATGGCCGCCGTCGCCGCGGGCGACAAGGCGAAGGCGGTCGCGCTCTCCGCGAAGCTTCCGGGCCCCATGGGCCGAATGCTCCGCGAGGGCACCGCGTCGCTCGGTGGCCCGCGCGAGGCCGCCGAGGAGCAGATGTACGAGGTCATGCACCGTACGCAGCTCAAGCTGCAATCGCTGCTTCCCTTCATCGCGATCTCCGCGGCGGCGGCGCCCCTCCTCGGTCTTCTCGGCACGGTGACGGGCATCATGAACACCTTCAGCCTCATCACCATCTACGGCACTGGCGACGTGAAGACGCTTTCGAGCGGCATCTCCGAGGCGCTCATCACGACGGAGTATGGCCTGATCGTCGCGATTCCGTCGCTCCTCCTCCATGCCTACCTTTCGTCGAAGGCGAAGAAGATCGTGAACCGTCTTGAGACGACCGGCATCTCGTTTGTGAACGAGATGGCGAAGGCAGAGGCGAAGGCTGCGTCCACGAGCCGCGTTCCGGCGGAGGTCGGCTGATCCATGAACCCGATCGCCAGCATGGTCTCTCCCGCCTTCGCCGCGTTCGTGGAACGCGCGTGGGAGATCACGGTCGCGGGCGGCAACGCCATGTGGGCGATCTGGTTCGTCGCGTTTCTCATGTGCGCGCTTGGCGCAAATGTCTGGATCGGGATGACCGGCTCAGGACTGCGTCGCCGCTCGCAGAGGACGATCGAGCGCTGGGTGGCAGACCCCTCGCGCGCCAGCGGCGCGGTTGGACGACTCGTGAGGGATGCCGTCGGCACGCGATCGCGAGATGCGGCCTCGCTGACGTTCGCCGAGCACAAGGCCGACGCGCTCGAGCCCTTCGACCGCCAGCTCAAGATCATGAAACTGTGCGTTGGAGTTGCGCCGCTCCTCGGGCTCTTCGGCACCGTCACCGGCATGCTCGCGACCTTCGCCGCGCTCGCCTCCGGTTCCGGCGGCGAGCAGACGATGGGCGACATCGCGAAGGGAATCTCGGAGGCGCTCATCACCACGGAAGCCGGCCTTGTCGTCGCGCTTCCGGGCCTCTTCTTTCACTACTACCTCTCGCGCAAGCTGCGCGGTTACCAGAATTTCATCGACGACGCGGAGCGCGTCTGCCTGAAGGGCATGAGGGCGGCGGCCTAGCGCCGACAGGAGCACACCATGGGACGATTCCGAAATGCATCTTCTGGCGACGGCGGCGAGACGGCGATCGATCTCTCGCCCATGCTCGACTGCGTCTTCATCCTTCTCATCTTCTTCATCGTGACCACCACCTTTGTCGACGAGACCGGCGTGGAGGTCGACAAGCCGCAGGCGGCGTCGAGCGTGCAACTTGAGAAGACGAGCATCCTTCTCGCGCTCACCAAGAAGGGCCAGGTGGTCTACGGCGGCCGCGAGATCGGTATCAACGGCGTGCAGACGCTGGTGAAGCGCATGATCGCGAAGGAGGATGTCCCCGTGATCATCCAGGCCGACAAGGAAGCGCCTGCGGGACTCTTGGTGCGGATCATCGACGAGTCGAAGCTCGCGGGCGCGACCAAGGTGAGCATCGCGAGTGCCAAGGGCGGCTGAGCAAGGCAGGGATTACGAAGCAATGATCAGCAAGACCGCATTCACCTTCGTCTATCAGGGAACGCTGCGCGTGCTCGCCGCAGCGGCGGGGCTTGCGTTGACCGTCGGCCTCTTCCTCGTGCTGCCGTTGCTGGAGAGCATCACCTCGACCGCGCAGACGGACATGATCGTACAGGGCGTGAACACGGCGCTTCCGCCGCCGCCGCCACCGCCGCCGGTCGAGGAGAAGAAGGAGGAGGAGAAGCCCGAGGAGGAGCCTCCGCCGCCGCCGAAACTCGCGGACGAGACGCCACCACTCGATCTGTCGCAGCTGGAGCTGGCGTTGAATCCCGGGACTGGTGGAGGAGCGGGCGGCGACTTCGAAGTGCGACTACCCGTCGGAGGCGCGGCAAGCGGCGAAGGCGGGGACGGGAACGAAGTCGACCAGCTCTTCTCGATGTCCGACCTCGACCAGAAGCCGCGTGTGATCTACCAGCCAAGCCCGCAGACAAGCAGCCAGCTCCAGAAGCTCGCGCCCGCCACCGTCACCATCGTGTTCGTCGTCGACCAGCGTGGTCGCGTCGAGAACCCGATGGTGCAGACCTCGAGCAATCCCGCATTCGATGCTGCGGCGATCGCTGCGGTGAAGCAGTGGAAGTTCGAGCCAGGAAAGCGCAACGGCGAATCGGTTCGGTTCCGCATGCGCGTTCCCATCACGTTCCCGAAGAAGAAGTAGCCGCACGTTCCGCCGATTGCGGGCATTCGCGACAGCACGAGATCCAGACATGAATCCGACGATCCTTCTCGCACCGGTCCTCCTCGCGCTCCAAAGCGGCAAGCCTGCCGTGTCGCCACCAGCGCCTTCGGAGGAACTTCCGAAGATCGCCCTTTCCGACGCGCAGCGCGCCGTGTTCGGCGACGACCTCTTCGAGCGGCGCTTCGCCGAGAGCTACGCGGCCGAGACTGACATCGAGCCGAAGCTCCTCGACCCGGAGCGGAAGGGCATGCTCGAGGTGCTCAAGCTGATCCAGGCCGACAAGATGGCTGAGGCAGCGGCGATGCTCCAGAAGATGCGGACCGACGCGTCAAGCGCGGTGCTCGACTTCACGCTCGGGAACATCGCGTTCCAGAAGGAGGACTTCTCGACCGCGATCGAGGAGTACAACAAGTCGGTGCAGAAGTTCCCGAGGTTTCGCCGCGCGTGGCGCAACCTCTCGCTCATTCATGTCCGCAATGGCGACCTCGAGAAGGCGCTCCCCGCGCTGACGAAGGTCGTCGAGCTCGGCGGCGCCGACTCGACCACCTATGGTCTCATGGGCTTCGCCTACTCGAACCTCGACAAGCCGATCGCGGCCGAGAGCGCCTATCGCATGGCCATCCTGCTCGATCCCGCGACGCGCGACTGGAAGCTCGGGCTCGCGAAGGCGTTCTTCAAGCAGAAGCGATTCGCGGATGCCGCGGCGTTGACGGCCGAACTCATCAAGGAGACGCCGGACGCGGCCGACCTCTGGCTCCTGCAGGCGAACGCCTTCGTCGGGCTTGGGCAGTCCATGAAGGCCGCGCAGAACTACGAGATCGTCGACCGACTCGGAAAGACAACGGTTGACAGCCTCAACATGCTCGGCGACATCTATGTGAACGAGGGACTCTACGACATCGCCGTGACGTGCTACGAGCGCGCGATGCTCAAGACTCCGCGCGGCGCGGCCGAGCGGCCGATTCGTGCCGCGAAGGTACTGGTCGGGCGCGGCGCGTCGGCCGACGCCGAGGGGCTCATCTCGCAGATCGAGCGGATCTACGGGGCTGAGCTCAAGGAGGCCGAGCGCAAGGATCTGCTCAAGATGAAGGCGCGCATGGCGGTCGCCCGCGGAGCCGGCGAGGACGAGGCACGCATTCTCGAGGAGATCGTCGCGATCGATCCGCTCGATGGCGAGGCGCTCATCCTTCTCGGCCAATATCACGGCCGCGTCGGCGATTCCGCGAAGGCCGTCTTCCTCTATGAGCGCGCTGCGAAGCTCGAGAGGTTCGAGGCCGACGCCAAGGTGCGCCATGCGCAGTTGCTTGTCGGGCAGGGGAAGTACGCCGATGCGCTTCCGCTTCTTCGAAGCGCGCAGCAGGTGAAGCCGCGGGAGAACATCCAGCAGTACATGGAGCAGGTCGAGCGCGTGGCGCGGTCGCGCTGAGCGCGGTCGCGTGCGGCGATGGCACGCCTCTCGGCGGCTTCAGCCGCGCTTCGCTTCAAGTTCTTGCCAGCGCGCGTAGAGCCGCGCGATCTCCGCCTGCGCGGCGCCTGCTGCGTCGCAGGCCTTCGCGTAGGCGGCTCGATCCGCGACCAGCTTCGGCTCGTTGAGCTTCGCATCGAGGTCGGAGTGCTTCCTCTCCGCGGCTGCGATCGCGGCCTCGATGCCCTCGAACTCGCGCTGCTCGTTGTAGGAGAGCTTCTTCTTTGCGGCTTGCGGCGCGGCGGGTGCGGGCGCTTGAGCTTTCGGAGTTGCCGGAGCTGCGGGGACAGCGGGCGCAGGCGCGGTCTTCTGCTGTTGCGCTGGTGCGCCCATCGCGGCGCGCTCGGACTCGTCGAGCGCGCGCAGCGCCTGCGCGAGGCTTGCGACCACGCGCGGAACCCCGTCAGGTGCGCCGAGCACGACAATGCGCGTCGCAAGCGCCTCGAGCATCGCGCGGTCGTGGGTCACGAGGAGCGTCGCGCCGGGGAAGGTCTCGATCGCCTCCTCGAGCACCTCGAGCGTGGGAATGTCGAGGTCGTTCGTCGGCTCGTCAAGCACCAGCATGTCGGCCGGCTCGAGCATCATGCGCGCCACGTGCGCGCGCGCAAGCTCTCCGCCCGACAGCATCGACACCTGCTGCAGGAGCTGCTCGTCGCGGAAGAGGAACCGGCGTGACCAGCTCTTGATGTGCATCTCTCCGCCGCGGAAGCGAACCTTGTCGCCCGTCGGGGAGATCGCGTCCTGGAGGAGCGCGCCCTTGGGGAATTCGGCGCGCGTCTGCGACATCGTCACGATGCGCGGCTTCGGGTCGGCGGTGCGCACATGGCCCGCGTCGCAGGCGAGTTCGCCCGTCAGGACGCGCAGAAGCGTCGTCTTGCCCGAGCCGTTCGGGCCCATGAGCCCGATGCACTCGCCGGGCGCGACATCGAGGTCGAGGTTCCGGAAGAGCAGCTTTCCGCCGAGCGACTTCGCGATTCCTTCCGCCGAGAGCAAGAGCCGCGTCTTGCGGCCGCTCGCGCTGAAGTCGATGCCGGCGCTGCCGGCGTTGGCTGCCGCGTTGCGCGCCGAAAGCTCGGCGAGCTCGTCGCGGCGCTCGGCGCTGTCAGAGATGCGCGCCTCGCTCTTGGTGCGTCGCGCCTTCGCGCGGCGGCCAAGCCAGCGGTCGTCCTCGCGCACGGTGT
>Ga0315904_10003703_pt1 | contig 22261 bp, 36 predicted proteins | sample LakEriMetagenome_6_FD_203529 | JGI IMG/M metagenome (GOLD analysis project Ga0315904, IMG submission 203529) | Freshwater fungal communities from buoy surface, Lake Erie, Ohio, United States - Buoy 12 MA120 | ecosystem: Environmental > Aquatic > Freshwater > Lake | place: USA: Lake Erie, Ohio... | reverse complement strand
GGTAATGGCTGGTGGAGATTAACAATTACCGGCACGCAAGGCGCAGGAACTGCTCTTACAACGATTGTATCTATTGGGGACGCTACGGGAGCGCGTGTCTACACAGGCGACGGCACCAGCGGCATTTACATCTGGGGCGCTCAACTCGAAGCCGGAGCCTTCCCCACCAGCTACATCCCCACCACCACCACCGCGCTGACCCGTGCAGCCGATGTGGCTTCAGTGAATACGCTGGCGCCTTGGTATAACGCGAGTGCTGGGACGTTGTATGCGGAGTACACCCCTGAGGGTATAAGAACATCGTACGCCGCAGCAGTTGATGACACAACAGCAAACAATTTTATTGCAGTTGCATTTTCTTCCGGCAACAAGTTTTTACGCATTGATCAATCTGGCAGTACACAAGCGTCACTAAGTTTTGCTACAGCAGTTGTAAACACTACGGCCAAAGGTGCACTTGCCTATGCTACAAATGATGTTGCCGGAACATATGATGCTGCCACTGTTCTTACAGATACTCTGGCAACAATCCCAACGGTAACGGTTTTGCGACTTGGCACTCTAGCGGCAAGTTCAACTTTTCAGTTTAATGGTTGGTTACGCCGCATCACCTACTACCCCCGCCGCCTGAGCAATGCCGAGTTGGTCAGCATAACGAGCTAGTCATGACCCACTTCCTACGCGGATTCCTAGACGGCTTGGCGTTGATGCCGCTTGTGCGCTGGATCAGAAAACGCAAATGACCTACGACCCCTTTGACCCATTCAACGAGGTGCCCATGTACTTTGATTTCTTCTTACGCTTCGACACCGAAGCCGAGGCCAACGCGGCGCTGTTCACCGAGCAGACCAACGTGCAAGACGATGTGGTCGAGACGGTCTTGGTGCCCAAGTACGCAGCGGTGGATGTCGTTGGCGTGATCTACAAGCCCACGGGCAAGGTGCTGCCTGCCGAGGACGAAAGCGGTGATGCGGTGGATGAGATGGCTCCGATTGATGGCTGGCATGTCAACGTGCGGCATACTGAGCCTGTGCCGGAATTGGAGCAATTCCAAGTCTTTCCCAAAACCCCAGGACGTATGTGGGCGTGATATGTCAGAAGATTTGCTTTCTCACAAATTGCAGGTTCTCCACGAAGATGTGGGGGAAATGAAATCTGTTTTGAAAGACCTGACGGCAGCGATTACGAAGCTGGCTCTGATTGAAGAGCGACAGACCCAAGCGGCAGCGGCTCAGGAACGGGCTTTCCAGGCTCTAGAGCGCGTTGAACAGCGTGTCTCATCCCTAGAGGCTTACGTCCCTGCAAACAAGCGTGTGAGCGTTTGGCTGGACCGAGCGACCTGGGGGGCTATCGGACTGCTCTGCATGTTCGTGGCAAAGAAAACGGGGTTAGCATGATTGAGATGGTCGGCGGCGGAGTTATAGGCTCCATCTTTGGTGGGCTATTCCGACTCGCTCCGGAGGTTCTCAAGTGGTTAGATAAGAAAGATGAGCGAAAGCACGAACTTTCGATGTTCACGCTTCAGACCGATCTCGAAAAGGTCAAAGGCAACTTCCGAATGGAAGAGAAGTATGTGGACTACTCGACTGAACAACTGAAGGCTATTCAAGAGGCTTTCAAAGAGCAATCCACCACAGCCAGAGAGGCCGGTAAGTTTGTGTCTGCGGTGTCTGCCCTAGTTCGACCTGGGATCACTTGGGCGCTCTTTGGAATGTACGCAGCGGTAAAGATTGCGGGTTTGTCTATCGCTATCTCTTCTGGTGCGCCCTGGCAGGATGTGGTCATCAAGGGTTGGAGCCCAGACGACTTTGCCATGTTAAACATGGTGCTAACTTTCTGGTACGTTGGAAGAAGCCTAGAGAAGTACCAGAAATGAAAGAGGCGATTGACCTAGCGACGGAGGGCTTGATCAAGCCTTTCGAGGGCTATCACAAGAAGCTACCTAATGGTGGTTGCCTTGCTTATCCTGACCCAGGAACGAACGCAGAGCCTTGGACAATAGGATGGGGCTCAACAGGTCCAGATATTCGCCCAGGCACCGTTTGGAGCCTTGAGACGGCACGTTCTAGGCTATCTGCCGAGGTTGCTCACTTCGCTGTTGGTGCGCTCAGGATGTCACCCGGCTTGAGAAACGCACAACCTCGCCAGTTCGCTGCCATCATCTCGTTTTGCTACAACTGTGGGCTTGGCAACTATCGTGTCTCAACTCTGAAGAAGAGAGTTGACGCGCAGGATTGGCAAGGGGCTAAAGAAGAAATCGTGAGATGGAACAAGGCAGCAGGTAGAGTTCTTCGAGGACTGACCTTGCGCCGACAGGCAGAAGCCGCTATGCTGTGAATGTCTCCCTGATGGGCGAAAGCCCTTAAAGCCTCTTCGGAGGCTTTTTTTTCGCCCACTCGGCCATGATGTACTTCTCTAGATACTCACGGCCAGATTTACCTCTAGCTTTTTCAATACCCTCAAGGTACGTTTTACGGTTTCCCTTTGGCATTGAGAGGACGAATCTGGCTTCACACTCTGCTCGGTGATGCTCTCTATCGTCGTAAACCTGTGCTGATTCGCGCATTCGCGCCTCCTTTTCCCTCCTCGCGTTTCAAGTACAAACGTCCAGACTCCGCACGTTGGACAGCGCATGTTTTCTTCGATCCTCGTAAAAGATTCCCAAGTCCCAGACGCTAGATACAGTTTTCCGCATCTTTGCTTTTGAGCGTTTGTTGTACTCTTGCCTGCTCAGTTTAGGAGGCTTCTTAGCTTCTTTACCTGGGCCATAAGCGTAGAGGGCGCGAGGATACAGTCTTCCACCGTCTTCGTCACGCCGATAGCCTGAGATGTGATAGTGGTCACATCCCTGAAGAGCGGCGGCTATCTGGTTAACGTGCTTAATCTTTAACTGCTCTGCCAACTCTCTGGCTGTCATGGGGCCAAGTTCTTGGAGGAGAGTCAGGATTTTCAATCTTATAGGGACAGGGGCCGGAGCCTGTGAAAGGCGACATCCAAACTTGCCATTGCCCAGACGGAAAGGACCGTCTTTGGCAGCCGAAACATCTGTCATCAAGCCACGATCCCCAGTTTTCATCATGGTATTTAATTCCATCACATCTTGCTACGTTACTCATCAATCTTCCCCAGTGCGTCTTGGATGAGTTCTCTGACTTCGATCATTGCGTCTCGAAACTGCTCAGGGTCATCAAGGTGCTTTAGAGCGTTTCTAAGCCGATTGTCAGCAGACCATAATGCTGCCCATGCAATGCCTGCTTTGAAGGCTTGCTCGACCTGCAAAGCCTCATCTGGCAGGTTGAACTGCATGATGACCTTCATAGGAACTGCTCTAGGTTAGGCGGCTTCCATCCTTCAGGTTTCAAAACCTTCCCAGATGGTGCCTTCTGAAATCGTCCATCCACCTGCTTATCCGAAATGTTTGATCGATGAAGCTCTGCCCAAGCAGGACGAAGATTAGGCCCAACAAGCGTATAAGCCAAGCAAAGAGATACCCAAGCGAGATCAAGGGCAGCATCAAGAAGTTCAACAGGGTTTGCGTCCAAGTCAATTGGCTCTTTCCTAATGGAGTAAGACGCACCATCTAGGACTCCTATTGCTCTGCGAAGCTCTACAGAAATGGATGGACACTCAAGAGCCTCTAGCATCTCCTTAGCCTCTTCCAAGACTAAAGATGCATAAAGCTCTGTGTGGTACTGGTGGCCTACACCCTCAACCCACTGCTCAACTGATTCGATTGGATTCATCCAGCTTCTCCATGATGCGCCTCAGATAAATCGCAAGATCAAGGCTTTCCTCGTAGGCGTGTTGAACCCATTGGCGCAACTCCAACGGGTTCTCAGATACGGTGGTTCCGTATTTAGCAATGCCCATCTGCTGCCTGCGAACAATGTCCACGCAGACCCGGCTTTCAGTTCCTGTTGCTGGCATAGGAGGATATTTATAGATGTTGGATGCGGTGAACATGCTTTTTCAGTAACCAGCGGTCCCCCAGGCGGATCACCGAGCGCACCCATGCGCGTTGGTTGTGGCGATCCAAGTGAGGAATACCGCAGTGGAAAAGAGACTTTGCGTGTCGCAGGAGTTGTTTAGTACTCATAGATTTCAACCCAATCAATAGCCAGGATGTCGTCAGAACGCAGGTTGCAGTAAGAAAGATGCATCAGGAAATTGATGCTGATGAAGTCTGTTCCATGCCATGCTTTTCGACGAACTTTTTTCCCGTCTTTCATCGCCAGCAGAGCCATGCTGAAGCACATCTCTCCTGTTGCTGCGTCATAGAAGTGCTTCATCGGCTTCCCTAAGAATTTGGTCTTGCAGTTCTTTCTTAGTAGGCGGTTTGACCGTACCGAAAGGCCAGCAAGGCGGGGCGTTCTTGGATTTAGTTCCGTCAGGTTTAGTAAACATAATCAAAATGGAATATCGTCCTCATCATCCCAATCATCATCGCGGGTGCCTTTCTTAGCGCCAGCGGTCTTCTCTGCCTTGCCCACAAACTCTAGGGCGTCGATGGTGCCGCGCATGTTGTGGTAGGTCTTGCCGTCTTTCCCCTCGTAGACCTCAATGTGGATGTCCTTCATATCCACAAAGATCAGCGTACCCTTGCCAAGAAACGGAGCCAGCGAGTCAGCCCTATCGCCAAACAACGAGGCTTGAATCCACTGCGAAGGCTTCTTACCGTCACGATCCTTCTGACCGTAGTTGTAAGCCAGCACCAAGTTTGCCACGGTCACTCCGCTACGGGTAGAGCGAATTTCGGCATCCTTACCCAAACGACAATTCCCAATTAGACGCATCATTCTTCCTTTAATTGATATTCGGCAAAGTGCTTGCCATTGCGTTGTTTCATAACCTGCCGGATGTCGTAGCCTGCTTTGCGTAGTTCGTGGATACGCGCAGCAAGACGAAAACATCCAACCTTTTGCAGGGCATCCTGTGGTGTGACAGGCCCCTGTCGGAGAAGTTCAACTATTTGATGGGCTTGCGATTCCATTAAGTTTCTCCACAATCAAATCAACTTCAGTCAAGAACTGAGAGACTTCATTCTCGAGTTCTTTGATCTTCTGGGCATCAGTGTTTACCCTATAGATCGCCAACTGAAGGTGTTCAGGAAACCTGGGATCAAACGATACGAAGTCGCACCACGGTCTACCCGTCACGGCCATCTGCCAGTACATTTGAGGCAGGTACTCGGGGTCAGCCGATCCGCGAAGCAGGTTATCTAGGTGAGTCGCTGAGTTAGGGCACTTGATCTCAATCAGTCCCTCACCTGGGAACCCGTCTGGAGAAGCCCCTGACATCGGAATAGTCGGGTGATCAATAAACCCTACGTCCGCAATCAGTTGACCAGCGCGGTTCTCGTATGCAAGTTTTGCATAAGGTTCCTGATCGATCCCAAACTGCATGGCCGCGTTCGTGAAGCCTTCCTTCTTGGACCCGGTGAGTCGCTCAAGAGCCAGCTCGACAGCGTAGTTCTTTCGAGAAGCTGATGCTCCAGTTTTGGTCTTGGCAACGATGTCCTTAATCCGCGAAGCTGTAGCCTTGCCAACGCGGGCTAGAAACCATTCAGGCGTCTGTTGCATTTTCTTCCTTGATAGCAATTTCCCGTACAACACCCCTCCACGGGAGGTTCTGTGCAAGGGTTGGTCCGAGGTTGACTCTCAGTGCTGCTTCGCCTGGAGTCTCGGCACCTAGATACCAATTTTCTCCATCCCAGTAGGAGAATCTCAGCAATGGTTCGTTTTTCCATGTCTGAAACTTCCTTTCGTAAACTCCTACTCGGACAGGGCTGACTGCAATGAACCACTCAGTTCTTGTTTGCATTCTTCAGTGACTGACCGTGAGTGGCCCAGAACTTCGCCTTTATCGGGCTGGCAGGAATGGCTCCAAAAGCCTTCTGAAGGGCTTCTACGCTCTCCAAAGCGGCATCCCTAAGCTTGGGTAGGTGTTCGTCCTCGAAAGCCTTGTAGACCGCATCTACTTCATGTGAATCAGACTCAGAGTCGTTATCACCTTCAGTGGGTATCGCAAAAGCCTGGAGCGCAGCGTACTTGTAGGCAGCAGACATCGCCTTGTTGGTGGCTTTGTCTGCCGAGTCCATCGCTTCGCCGTAGGTCTTGACGATGTGCTTTGATCCGTCCTCTGCGCTGATGAAGTCAAACTCGACCTCAACAGTGACGTAGAACAGAATCCCTCCCTTGGAAGACGGACGCTCGGCAACCTCTCGGCTTAGTACGCGAGGGAGGATGCAAAGTCCAGCTTCTGCCAGGAGAGGCGACAAAGCGTTGTAAACATCATCAATGCCGCGAAACGTATAGTTCTGTTGCTGGTTCTTGCGGTCTTTAGTAATGCCTGTTTTGGCTAAAGACTTCTGAACCTGATTGATTGCTTTGTAGACTTTCATACTTTGAATTCATCAATAGAGCGACCATTGGAAATGTGAGTCTTCAGCCACTTAGCCATGATGCCGCGACCAGACCAAGTGTTCTCACCGTCACGGTATTTGGGGGCTACAGGCTTGCGTTCCTTGTGAACCTTAACCTTCACAGGCTTTTGAGGTTCAACCCAAAGAGTAAGAACTGCCCGGTCCCAAAACTGCATCCGCGTGTCAGTCTTGACGGACTCTGGGAAAACTCCCTGCTTAATGTATTTAGAAATCTTGGATCGCTTCAAACCCAAAAAAGAACATGCACCATTGATGCTCAAAAACATATCGTGTCCTTTCGTGTCTTGTGACGCTTAGATTGTGGAGGTTAAATTTTAACGTGTGAGTAGTGGTTTTCCCTAAGTTGTTGAATCCATTTCAGGGCTTTTCCTGTGCAGATTTGTGAACCTGTAACTCGCAGAACCCTCCAGCCCAGGCACATAGCTTCGGCGTACTTCTCGGCGTCTTTCTCGAAACCGGAACCTCGGGTGTGCCGACCTTTAATCCATGTTCCGCCCTCAACCTCAACGGCCAGCATGTGAGCAGGCCAAACCATGTCCAGCCTCCACCTACGTTTAGGGTGGAACTTGTGTTCTAGCCCAGGCTCTTCTATGCCTGCTGCGCGGATTTGGTCGAGAAGGAGGAGTTCTAGGTTAGACATAGCCGTTTAATCGTTATATTCAAAGCATCAATCTCTTCCATCTTGCGAATCTTCCAGGCAAACCGCTGTCCATGCCAACCCATGCGCGGTCCTGTATGACATTCAGGACAAAGGGCTATGCAGGTGTACTGAAGCCCTTGGACGATGTGGTGAGCCTCAGAGGGCCCAGGCGCATCACAGACACTACAAGGTAGAACCTTAACCATAGCAAGATGCCTACGCTCGGCAGGATTAAGTTTATTGTTCAAAAACCACTCCTAGATTCATAGCCGCATAACTTTGCACATTCTCCATATACTCACCAAACTCAGATACTGACATTTGAGTAGTTGACTTTCTGCGGGTGATTATTTCACCATCAGGCAGAGTTACCTCATCGCATACACCAAACTTACGCGCAAACATCTCATGCCAAACGTCTGAGTCATATTGCTTACCATTCACGAATGCCTGCTGAGAAATCGTCTTGTACAGATAACCCCACAACCTAGCGTTTTGAGCGGTATTGCGTTTGGCCTCCTCAGTAGTAACTATCAGTCGGATTGGGGTTCCTTTATCTGCAAAAGCCTGGGCGTTTCCTTTGATGACTGCACAGAATCCTGTCCAGACATCCGGGTTTCGGAGGACAAATTCACGGTACATGGTGTTAGTGGAAGAAATGAATCAGTCCAATAAAGATGAAACCTGTTGTACTCGCATACTCGCTCAATAACAATTTCAGCCTCATTGTGATAGTAAAAGCATTGATCTCGTTTATGACACCAGCCTCCCATGCAGGAGATCATTCCTGCGCCTTTGCTCGGATTGCATCGTTAATTTCTCTGGCGTTGTTGTCACTGATACACAAGCCCGTGACGATGCGGCAAGCACGGTCGCGCTCGGCAGCGGCAACAAGGGCGGCGAAGCGTTGGAAGTGAGCTTCAGTTCCCAAATCCATACCACTGCTGTCTTGCATCATCTGAGCGATTTCGTCGCGGGTCATTTAAGAATCTCCCTCTCCAATACTTCAACCATCTCATGCAACTGATCAAGCAAATAATCTGGCACCCGGTCTTTAGCAATCATCACGCTTTCCAGTGCGGATAGCAGGCGCATCATTTGGAGTAGTTCTGGTTTGGTCATGATTCGGCCTCTGATTTGGCATACGCTTCTTTTGCTTGCTGTAATGCTGGATGCTCACCATCAACTTCCATCAAACGGTTTTCCAGCGTGTTGCAGTAGCTGATGAGGCGGCGCAATGCATCACCCAGTTGCTGATTCACCGCATGCAGGCGGCGTAACTCACCAGATGCTGCATCAGCAACAGCACCCGGTTCAGATTGCAGGATTTCTGCGAGATATAAGGCGTAAGGTTGTTTGCTCATGCGTTGCGCTCATCAATCAATTTTTTAACCTCAGCCTGAACAGTCCTAAGAGTCTCTCCCCTGACAAGATCAATCAACTCATTGTTGTCAATCTTTATTGAGGTTAAATAAAACTCCCCAGGCTCTTCAGGCTCCCATGAGTCAGGATGTCCATGCATGCGGCCAGGATCGCCAGCGAAGTAATAAAACTCCACATCCCAATCAATTCCGTATACGTTAACTATCATGCAATCCTCTTGATCTTCAGCATTTGACGAACCTTGTCAGGCATCGGGGCCGACAGTTTTTCATCCTCTTTAATCTTCAGCAAAGCATTGTCAGGTTGATTAACCTTCTGGATGTCCTTGTGCCTGGGCGGGAACACATCCCTCCAGCCGTTAACTGTTGACTGATCCAGACAGGCATTGGGATCATGCCCAGCGGCTTTCAGTGCATAGAGTTCCTTGAGAACCAGCATTGCTGCTCTTCCGGTGAAAGGAATGCGCTTCATCGCCTTCCTCATCTCAACAAAGCCTTCCCAGGCTTCTCTATCAACCCAAGGTGGTAGTGCGTCCATTAGATGGCCTCAACAATGTTAATGCGCTCACCGATCCAACGGGCTACAGGCACAGCCCAACTATTGCCAAGTGCCTTGTATCGAGGTCCGTCAGGGCATTCGCTAGCGGGCTTTTTACGCCAGGGAATCTGAGTGTACGAACGAGGGAATCCCTGAAGTGCCTCGCATTCCTCTGGTGTAAGTCTGCGAACTTGCATCTGCTGCATCATTACCGCATGTTCAGTATTTGAGCGCGCTAACGTATGGCATGGGTCACCGGGTTGACGATTTTGTTTATTTATAGGTGCGGTTATGTTAAAGAAATCATAGGTAACCGGTTCTTGGCTAAAGACACCCCCGATGGTAAGAAACAAAGTTTCCGATTCCGCGTCTAAGCGTTGCTGACCTCCCCTAGTCAAGCACATAGAGATTAGATGACCATGACCATGATTTGAGTCTTGTCCACTGCATCCTTGCAAACGGCCAAAACTCGCATCAATAGTCGGCGCAACACTGTGTGAAATCAACGCATCACACTCTACTCTTTCGTTTCCTGTGCGACTGAACGGAGGGCCGTTAGTAACTGTGGGGGCAACTCTTTGCCTCGTTTCTCTGCTCGGCGCAGGATGCCCTTGCAGGCTGTGCTGCTCAAATAAAACCGCCGCGGCACGATGCCAATCTCCAAGATATCCGACAACGAACACACGCTTGCGTCTCTGTGCCACTCCGAAATACTGAGCGTCAAGCACCCTGTATGCGAACCCATACCCGCACTCTGCCAGCCCTCCAAGGAAGGAGCCAAAGTCCCGTCCTCCATTGGAGGACAAAACGCCGGGGACGTTCTCCCAGACCACCCAACTGGGCCGATATCGTTTAGCAATGGCAAGAAAGGTAAGCATGAGGTTGCCACGCGGGTCATCCAATCCTTTTCTAAGTCCTGCGACTGAGAAGGATTGGCAAGGGGTTCCTCCGCAAAGAACATTGACATCTGCATCAGGCCACTCCATAAATTTTGTCATGTCCCCAAAGTTTGGAACACTTGGGTAATGATGTTGAAGAACTGCACAAGGAAACGGCTCTATCTCGCTGAATCCAACCGCCTCCCATCCAATCGGCCTCCAGGCAACGCTTGCTGCCTCTATGCCACTGCAAACAGATAAAAACTTCATGACTTGATTGTCGCTACGGAGCATTGCAAAAACATAGGTGGAAACCCTAGTTGTTGACAAGTTCTGTGGACTTCTTTAGACTTCGCCTATCTGTCGGCTTGGTAACCCGATAGAAGCACTGACACTGCGACATCCGAACCCTCATGGGGGCGGGCTTCGTCAAAGCGTGCAGAACTGAGGTGTCAGCTCATCTGTACAGCGGCAAACCAAGCCTAAAGCCTTTCCCCATGAGGGTTTTTTGCTTGATGCGCCACACCCGTCAGGGCGCGTTAGCTAATGGGTCTGAATGGACCGCACCCAAGAAACACCGGCCTTCCTCCACCCGGAAGCGTAGCCGAGCGGCCTGTCAGTGAGGGACCGCAGAAGATAGCTTGGCAAGTGGTGAGACAAACAAGCTATCGAAGGAATCGCTGCCTCCAGGGGACTCTGGGTCTTTTTTTTATTTCTTCTATGTTGATGGTCTAGCAAAGACCGGGAGAGGGAAGATAGACTCCGTGCTATCACCCTTGGGGGAGCTATGCCTAAAAAGAGTCCTTATCTTTTCAGAGTAAAAAAAGGCATGAGGCTAGATAAATATCCCCCAAAAGGCAGAAAGCCCCTCAAGACAGTCACTGAGATTGCGGACATCCTGGGGATAACTTCTCAGAAACTGTCGCATCATCTAGCGCATCAATCAGCACCTTGGAAGATCACCGCAAGGTCACTTGGGCACTGCGTTGCTGGCAAAAACAGAGTTTGGTATGAGCCCAAATCAGTAATCAAGTGGTGGAAAGATCGCCACCAAACGCAACAAACGCAAAGCTGACCATGCCACTACGAAAGACCGTCAAAGGCTGGATGTGGGGCACTCAAGGCCCATTCCCAACAAAAGCAAAGGCTCTACAGGTTGCTAGAGCAGCGTACGCTTCTGGGTACAAAGGTGAGAAAAAAGATTATCCAGAACCGGCTGTCTGCAAAAAAAGTGTGCCTAGTTAAGAAAAAGTAGTGCAATTTTTATCTTCTGAATTTTTTTTTCAAGAATGCGTAGTGGGGTAACCATATTTGCTAGGTAGGTGAGTGACGTTTACTTAGGTATATTGCTAAGTGTTTATATAAGCAATGACTCATGTTGCACCGCACCATCGCCAAAACGCGCCAGAATCGCTCAGGATCACCTAACGGGTTTTTAGCACTACCTGTAGCGGAAAAAGCGAATAGAGCCTCACAGAGCCGTTTAGAGGCCTTGGCGGGGCTTTCTGGCGATAGCGTATCGGCGCGGGCTTGCATGGCATCGGACACAGGGCAAGGGGTGGAATCGGGGCTTGATCGGACTACCGGGCGGGCTTGCGGGGCTTGCTGCGGGCTTGAATGGGCGGGCTTGAATGGGGCTTCAAGGGTTACCGGGCGGGCTTCAAAGGGCGGGCTTGCGGGCTTCAAGGGCTGGGCATCGGACACACTGCAAGGCGGGCTGGATTGGCGGGGCTTGCTGGCGGGCTTGCCATAGGGGCCGGGTTGACCGATAAGATGTGAGCGCTCACTTCGTTTTCACTCGCAAAAAAACCCGGATCGGGTCCGGGCGTTTTTGAGAGGGAAAGACTAGGGGAGTGAGTCTATCAAGGGCCAAAAGAGGCTAGTGTCTCGGTCCCATTGTCCACCGTTGACGATGTTGCGAAAGTGACCGATGGAAGGACTGCGATAGCCCAAAAACTCCCACATCGTAGGCGCATCATCATCCACCATGACTCCGATGCTGCCGGGCTTGATCTCATGCATAGTGAACCCCCTTGATCTGGACAAAGCCGGATTGATCTTGGCGGGCTTTGCCCTTTGCGTAGAGTGCAACCACCACCTTTTCGGGTTCAATGTGACGTACGTCCGTGTCATCCCCATCCACTACAGGCCATCCCCTAAAAGATGACGGGATGTCCTCCCTTTTGTGAAAGACTACCGCAACCCGTTTGTTGTCCGGATTCGTTAGCCCCTTGATTGAAATAGCCTTAGGGGTTACCGCAGAAAACGAATAGGTAAGGTCATAATTTAGTGCTTTCCCAGCAAGCTTGCGTGAAGGGTGTTTTGTGTAGTCATACATCATTACGTCGGGGAATAATTGAAAAATATTCTTACCATCGTAAGCTTCGATATTTTCCCATGGGATATCACTAGTCCCATTTGGACGGACTAGTGGAATCATGCCAATTCTGTAAGCTTTGTTCGCAAGGGTCCAAATGTCTGCACAAAGGGAAAGCATGAAAGCCTGACGATGCTCCCGAAAGAATGTAGTCTTTGCTGCACGGGCTTTCTGTACGGGTGCGAACTTGCCGCGGCCCGCAGACTTGAGGCAAGCTTCCATACAACCCGCAAGCCTAGCATGTGGACAAATTTCATCATCGGGGGTAAGGTAAAGAATACCAGTGAGAAAATTTAGTTTTTCTGACTTGATTGTCTTTGTGGAAGACTCACCAAGAATGGGACGATAGGACAAACCGAGCGAGCGAAGGATTGAACGATACGGGTTTTTCACGTTTAGACTCCATCAAAGGGTTAGGAAAAGATCAAAGGGAAAAGCCTATCAAGCACCCTAGAGCGATACCAAATAGGCAAGCGAAAACGATGTCAATGGGACGGGTTTTCATGGTCACAAAACGAACATGCTGATATAGGTCGCACCAAGAATTGCCATCATCGCCAGCAAGCCCGCGCCAAAAACCGCTAGGCAAGCCAGCCCGATGATGTTGAAAGCCTTGTCAATCATGCTAGGACTCCACGTTGACGCACCAGTGATTGGTACGGTATGCCGATCATAGAACTTCCAGAACAACCGCAGTCTAGGTGTTTACCCTATGGCAACCATCCCTCGCTCTAGGTGCAGTGTGATCCGATGCCAGCATGCCAGCATGCCCGGCTCTTCTATGTGTCAGGACCACGCACCACCCGCTAGGCAAGCCCCAAGCCGGGAAGACTTGCACCTTTACAAGACTAGGGCATGGCAAACGATGAGGCAGGCGCAGCTGTCACGCTTTCCATTGTGTGCAGCATGCAAGCATCAAGGCCTGATCCGCGCCGCTAGTGTGGTCGACCATGTGTGGCCTTGGCGGGCTATCGGGTCCGATGCTTTCAGGGTCAACCGGTTTCAATCCTTGTGTCCTGACTGTCACTCAACCAAGACGGGGCTAGAAAGCCGGGGCATCGTTCGAGAGTACGGGGTGCGGGACTGGGCACTAGCGGATTACCGGGGCCAGATGGGGCAAGACTAGCCCCATTGGACCGATCAAGGTGCAAAGCACGCCCGATAGGTGCGAATGAGTCGCATTACGGGTCGATTCATCAAATCCGATGAACGATTCGCAAGGTTTTGGGGGTGGTTCGTTCAATTCCGTTGAACGATGGGGGGATGCTAACCAGATTTGAAACTAAAAGTGATAAATATCGGGCGGGAGCAGGCGCGGGGACACATTCTCACGGGACCAAACTAAGTAGTATCTGTAAGGATTCCCTGCGCTTGTGTTAGATTTTGGGTGTACTATTTAACAAGACACGCCAAAATGCGTAAGGAATTAACATGAAAAAGTCTCGCTACATCATCGGTTATTTGGACAATCCAAATACCTGGGACAAGTCTGTGTTTGAGACTGCCATTCGAGAAGAGGTCGAGGCGTCTACTGGTCCGCTGACCCCGAGCGATGAATTTATGATTGGTTCACTGTCGATGACGGTCAACAGTTTGATTGAGGCGGAACTGATGATTAGGGAACTTGGTCTGACTACTCAGTACAACTCTGGAACGGCTACTAGCCCTTGGTACAAGATCAGGACAGAAATGGCCGACAAGGCTATCAAGATATTAGGTGAACTTGGGCTTGTTGCCCGTGGACGCCCGAAACTAAACAACAAGGTCACAACGGTCGATGAACTCTTCCAGCCTGCTTGAGCCTGCATTCCAATACGCAGCAGGAGTAACCCGAGGCGACATCCAGGCTTGCGAGGACGTACAACTCGCTTGCCAGCGTTTCCTCGACATGGCGGAACGCAAGGACGCGCCGTATGAGTTTGTGTCTGCCAAAGCAGAACACATCCTCAAGTTCGTCCGCTTCTGCAACCACGTTAAGGGGCCGGATGCTGGAAAGCCGATTGAGCTTCAGCCTTTCCAGATCATGTTCCTCTGTGGTCTCTATGGTTTTCGAGCCAAGTCAGACCACAGTAAGCGATGGGTGACGGACGTAATCCTGTATGTTCCGCGTAAGTCGGGTAAGACTACGGTCGCGTCCATCATCGCTCTGTACGAACTGATGTTTGGTGATGCTGGCGCGGAAGTCTTTACCCTCGCTACGAGCCGGGAACAGGCATCCATCTGCTTTGACTCATCCAAGGCGATTGTGGAGTCTATGGACCCCAATCTGGCCGCGAAGTATCTGGTCTACAGGAACGAGATCAAGAAGCAGGGCGACTCGACTTCCACCTACCGAGCCCTGTCCCGCGAGAATAGGAAGACCGGCGACGGTAAGAACCCTTCCTGCGCGATGGTAGATGAAGCGGCACAGATCACTGAGAGAGCGTCTATCGAGGTTCTTCATTCGGGCATGGGTGCTCGGAAGAATCCTCTTCGGATATATCTGACGACGGCCAGCTTCACTAAGGAAACCAAGTTCTATGAAGACCTCAACTACTTCAGGACGATCCTTAGAGGCGCGGCGGAAGACAACGGACGTTGGTTTGGACTTCTGTACTCCATTGACGCTGGAGACAACTGGCAGGACCAAAAGACCTGGGCAAAGGCCAATCCAATGCTGGGGATTTCGGTGTCTACCGACCACATCCAGCACATGGCAGATGAGGCATCAGCAAAGCCTGCAAGCCTCAATGAGTTCCTCTGCAAGCAGTTGAATGTATACGTCTCTGCCAATGCTGCTTGGGTGGATCGCCGGTTCTGGGATAGCTCCGTATCCACCAAACCAACTGATAAACCAGAATCCACCTTTGTGGCTTTTGACTTGGCGCACTCCCGCGACCTCAACGCAATTTGCACGTTACACAGGTATTCTGAAGAGAGGTTCTTTGCGGAGTTTCAGTTCTTTCTGCCGGAAGACTCGCTTGACCTCGTTCCAAATCACTACCGACCTACCTACCTACAGGCTGCGGCTAGTGGGATTCTCAAGTTCACTCCGGGTAACGTCACCGATCACGGGGAAATCGAGAAATATATCCGCAACCTATGTGAGAAGTATGAGGTAAAGCAAATCAACTATGACCCGTACAACGCGGCCAATCTAGTGGCTAACCTGTACGCGGACGGTCTTCCTGTGGTCAAGGTCGGCCAGGGCATGGCAATGCTGTCAAGCCCGAGCAAGGCGACGGAAGAGTTGATTATGAAGAAGGCTATCAACCACGACGGGAATCCGTTTGTGGGTTGGCAGTTAGGAAACTGCGAGGTCTACAAAGATGTAAACGACAACATCAAGGTTAGGAAGAACGAAGCAGACCCATCCGCAAAGGTTGACGGTATCATCGCCATGATCATGGCTGTCCACGGCCACCTAGATAACGTATTTGTATCTGATTCATTTGGTTTTAGATCATTAGAGTGGTAAAGTGTAGCCAAAGGGGTCTGACATGGGCATTTTCGACGTATTTCGTAAGAAAACATCGGCAAAAGAAGCCAATACGTTGTTCGGGCAAACCGCCTTGGGCAACCAGATCACCTATGGCGCGACTAAGCAAGGCTCTGTTTTAAACAGCCAACTGCTGTATGTAACGACCAGTTCTGTTAATGACGCTGGTCGAGTTGTAGATGTGTCCATGCTGTCGAGAAATTCGACGGTTATGTCATGTATTGGTGCTAAAGCGAGGTCTATTGCTCAACTTCCGATGCGGGTGATGTGCCGCACAGAGGATGGAAAGTACGTTGACGCCATTGAAGGTGAAGGAGTAACTGAGCGCAATAAGGCCAAAGCAATTCAGGTAATGAACCTGATTCAGAACCCTAATGCCTTTCAAAGTCAGTACGAGTTCTGGTATCAGTGGCTGATGTGGCATGAGTTGTCTGGCGAAGCCTTTACTCTTTGGTGGAGGAAGGACCAAGGCAATCCTAGCCAGACTCCGATTGAGATGTACATCCTAGACAGCACTCTGATCGCTGTTCAGGTCACTCCTACGCGGTATCCGTCCTACAGGCTGTCTACTCCTTCGTATGGATTTTCAAAGGACGACCCTCTGGCCTCTCATCAGGTCATGCACATGAAGGACATGGCATGGCAAGGCTCTGCTGGTTTTAACAAGGGCATCCTGGCGACGGAACTGGTGTCTCTTGATCAAGACATCGACCTGTACGCCAACTACGTCATGCTCAATGGGGCCAAACCCTCGGGCATGTTCGTAACCGAGTCGGTTATTCCTGATGGCAAGTACAAGGAAATCGCTGCGAGGCTGAAGGAAGCCTGGGCGAATATGACCGGCTCCCAGCGTTCTGACGGGTCCAAACCGGGTCAGGGCATGCTGCTGGACCAAGGCATGAAGTACATGCCGCTGGAGATGCTGACTCTTCAGGACGCTGATGCGCGAGAGTTGAAGCTCCAGACAATGAAGCGGATTTGCGGCATCTTTGGTGTGCCTCCTTCTATGATCGGAATCGGAGAGTCCAAGTACAACAATACTCAGACCATGCTGGATGAGTATTACAAGTCGGCTATCTATCCGATCATTGTCAACATCCAACAGAAGCTGAAACAGCATCTGCTGTCCCAGTATCCTAGCCTTTGCATTGAGTTTGACACCCGGAACTTCCTAAAAGGCGCTCCGCTGGACCAGATGAACTTTGCCAAGGCAGGTGTTACTGGTGGCATCCTGACGCCTAACGAAGCTCGGGAATACCTCGGAATGTCCAACATCGAGGGCGGCGATGAGTTGGTGCAGGACAAGAAGGACGAAACCATCCCAGGCTCAAGCCCTCAAGACACTGGAGGCGGCGGCGGAAATCAGCGGTCTAGGATGAACATCGGTTCCACGGAACAGGTTATAGCTCTTCAGCCAGAGTTCACTATGAATCCCAACATCACTGTAAAAAGTGAGCCGATGGAGATCAAGATGAACCTGAAGCAAGAGGACAAGCCGTCAAAACCCAAGACTATCAAGCTGATCCGCAACGAGGACGGCATGGTTGTTGGCGCGGAGACCTTCGAGCATGATTAACTCTGCTACTTGCAGAAGTTTTATCATGGAATTGATGGATGGAGTCCATTCATCAAAGGACGAATACCGCATGGCACTTTATAAGACAGGTGCGAAGCTAAACAAAGACACAAAAGCCTATGATCCTATGGGAGAATGCTCTGGTCAGGGTTATGCGCCCGGTGGAGTAGTCCTAAAGGACATGCAGTTAACTCCTACGCAGCACGGTGTCGCGGTCAAGTTCTCCGATGTGGTTATGGAAAACTGCAGTATTCAGGCCCAAGGCTGTCTTGTGTATAACGCAAGTAAGGAAAATCGTGCTGTTGCGGTGTTTGCTTTCCCAAATGCAACAAAGAGCATCAACGGCAAGTTCTCTGTGTCCTATCCAACACACTGGTTTAGCATCGGCTAAGGAGTAAGAAATGGCAAACGCGATTTACCCAAAGTACAAGGAAACCATCCTTGGCGCAGCAACCAATACCAACCTGCTGTCCGGCACGGTTAAGGTTGCTTTGGTTGACACTGGAACGTACACCTACAACGCAGCGCATCAATTCCTCACTTCACTGACCGGCGTGGTTGGCACTGCCCAGACAATTGGTGCCACGAAGTCGGTGACCAACGGTGTGTTTGACGGCGCTGACGTAACCTATAGCGCGGTTACTGGCAATTCTGTGGAAGCACTGGTTATCTATGTAGATACCGGCTCTGCCGCAACATCTCCGCTGGTGGCCTACATCGATACTGGTGTGACGGGTCTTCCGGTTACGCCCAACGGCGGTGATATTAGTGTGACCTGGAACGCAAGCGGCATCTTTGCTCTGTAAGGTAATTTATGGCGCTGCCAAACGACTCAATTACCGTCACCCCTGGTACGGGGGCTACGGTTGCCACACAGTTGGTGTCGGCCAAAGAGTACCAAGTCATCATGTTGGCCTATCCCGACGGCCACATACAAGGCAGCCTGCCCCAGTACCGCATGATCTGCCCAGCGCAGGCCGTGGGCGCCAACAAGGTCTTCTTGGACTTGTTCAACGCCACGGGCAGCGGCGGGACGCTTCGCGTGTTGTCGGCTTACTGTTTTGTGGACAACGACACGGCAGTCACCGGCACGTTGGGTGTTGAGATCAGCCTGACGCGCACGACGGCTGTAGGCACGGGCGGCACTACTGCGACGACAAATGGAACTGCGCTGACAGCCATCACACTCAGCACGATGGACACCGCCAACGCCGCACTGTCGGCCAACATCACGGCGCGGTCCTCCCCTACGGGCGGGGCCACCGCAGGTGCGCTGATCGGGCAGCGCTGGGTGTTTACCGAGGAAACCTCCGCACCGTCCGGTATCGCCGGCACTCTGGGCGCGGAGTTTGTGCGCAACGAGGGCGCGGACCTGATCGTGCGCGAGAACACGGGCCTGCGGTTCGTACAAGGCACCGTGGCCTCGGTCGGTAACCTGTCGTTCGAGATCACTTTCGAGGTGTTCTAAACCGTGCTGCTGCCGCTGCTTCTTGGTCAAGGAGGGGCAGGCCCGGCCACGCAGACGCTTGAGCCGTCGCTGGTCACCAACAACCAGACGTTTTTCGCGCCTACGGTTACAAGAGGGTCGGTCAATCTTTCGCCGACTCTCTATACCAACACTGCATCTTTCTTCGCGCCGACACTAACACGCGGCGTAGTTACGATTGCGCCTGAGCTTGTAACAAACTCACAATCGTTTTTTAGTCCAGCAGTAAGTGCAAGTTATGCGCTATCTACATCACTTTATACAAATAGTCAAACTTTCTACAGCCCTACGGTTGCGAATGTTAGTGGTCCAACTCAAACATTAACGGCCACAAGATACGACAACGCGCAAACTTTTTATAGCGCTACTGTTACTCCTGGCGCAGTTTCAATTACGCCAAATTTATATCAGAACCAACAAACTTTCTTTTCTGTATCTGTTAGCGCAACTAATAGTTTAACTCCTGCGCTTTATACAAATAGTCAAACCTTTTTCTCGGCTAATGTAAGTGATGCATATACTTTAACTCCAGCATTACTTACAAACACACAAAACTTCTTTGCAGTTTCGGTTTTAAGTTCGTATGCGCTAATCCCTGCGCGATATGACAACTCAAACACGTTCTATTCTGCAAATGTCGCATCTACTGTTAATATTGCAGCAAGCAGATATGACAACGTAAATCAGTTTTATTCTGCAACAGTCACAACGGCTGGGACAAATCTTCTTCCAAGTCTACTTGTCAACACGCAGTCGTTCTTTGACTCCACAGTCACTGCATCAAGTATTCTTGTTCCTTCACTTTTCACTAACACAAATACTTTCTATTCTCCGCTTGTTGAACCTGATGCTTATCTGATCACAAAAGCGCAAGCGGTTCAGCTTTACAACATCTATCTTTTGCAAGGATTGCAGAATCCTTTGGTAGTTGGCCCATCTTCTCGCGTGGCTGGCTTGGTAAATCAAACCATTACTCAAGCAGGCAATCAGGTAACCATCGAAACAACGTCTTCAGCAACATCACTTGGAAGTGATATTGCTACGATGATCACGGAACTTGCGGCGCTTCACGGAATCGGTTCAAACCTGATCGTGACCGACTCATCTCGATCTAGCGGTCCTGTTGTTCAGTCACTGGCCTCCGTTGGCGGCATAACGACGGTGACGCGGCAATGATTGATCCTCGCGCAGTAGCGGTCCAAGGTATTGGTTATGTAGCGATTGTTGTCGCTACGGCAGGCCTGCTGTTTGAAGAGGCTCCTGCGGTTTCTTCCGGTGGAGGTTCGTACAGGTTCATTGAACCTTACGCCAAACCCAAGAAAAAGGAAGAGCAACAAGACGCCAGCGTTTGGCTTCAGCCTATCAAACTGAAAGCAAGCATTGGCAAGCCTTCGGCTCTCGGAGCAATTCGGATAGACGCCGAATGCAGGCTATACGCAAACAATCTTGCGTCAGATGTAGGGGAAGTGATGACATCTTCCACCAAGAATCTACATGACGAAGAATTTGCTATATTGTTGGCAATGGTGTAAAAGGTGTATGATGCAATCAGTGAACTATCTTCGCGTCTTGGCAGCGTCAGTTGCGAATAGGTCCAAAATTATTGCCCACAAGATAAAAGACGATAATCAAGCTATCAAGTTAGGGGCAATCAATGAAGCAAGTCCAACTGATCTGCGAAGCAAGTCTAAATCTGCCGGAAAAAAAGTCCGAGGAGCAGACCGGAAAGATTGAAGCCCGCGTCACAACGTGGGGAGCCCGAGAGGGCGCAGACGGTCGGAAGTTTTACTACCGGCCTGAAGGCTTTGCCGCCTGGGCTCAAGAGTTCCAGAAGATGGGCAAGCCTTTGCCTATGTTCCTAAACCACAACAGCGACGGCATGCCTGTTGGTGAGTGGACCAACTTTGAGTTCGATGATGAGGGCATGAACGCTAGTGGGCGGTTGTTTGTCAACACCACCTGCGGCTCTGACCTGTATCAGATTATGACGGAGAGCCCCAATATGTTTGGTGGTGTTTCTGTCGGTGCTTATGCAGACGAATACTGCATGGTCAAAGAAGACGGCTCCATGTGCGATCAAGACGACATGGATGAAGGGTACTTCCAGATCACCAGTGGAGGTCTTCGGGAAGTGTCTGTCGTCATGTATCCCAATAACCCAATGGCAGAGGTAAAGAAGTTGGAGTTCTTCCGCGCTGATGGCTCTGCTGATTTGAAGGTTCTAGAGTCGGCCCTGCGTGAAGCAGGACTATCTCGGAAGGATGCGGTCACTGCCGCGTCCACGTTTAGGCAAGTTCTTGAGCAGCGTGATGCTGTCAAAGATGAGCCAACTGCGCCGCAGCAGAGTGAGTCTGACGCGGAAGTGACCGCCGAAACGGAAATCCTCAAAGCTCTTGAAGAGCGTGAGTTGCTCCGTGTCCTGTCTCAGAAACTGAAAGGTTAAAGATGTCTACCGTTATCCTCGAAAAGCTGGATCAGATCGAAGCCCAGCAAACCGCCAAACTTGAGACCGCCGTTGAGTCGGTGAAGGCTGAAGTCAGCGAGAAGATTGCTGCTCTGGAAGCTAAGGTCGCCTCCGTTCAGGCCCCCGGCATCATCAAGGCTCCTGCCAAGACGATTCGCCAGGATGTGAACCGTCATGTGCGTGAGCAACTGAAGACCATCGCTAATGGCAAGAGCCAGTTTGAAAAAGAACTGGTGATGTTCCAGAGCGAAGAACAGATGAATGCCTACCTGAAGGAAGCATCTGCGCTGACCGCTGGTGGCGACGGTAAGGGCGGTCGTACCGCTTATGACCCGGTGTTCGCTGCGCTGCGTCTGGCTAACCCCATGCGCGGCCTGTCTCGCACCGTGACGACTGATGGTTCGTCCTATCAGTTCCGCGTCAAGTCTGGCAATGCTGGTGTTCAGTGGGGCTATGGTATCCAGAACAACGGCACTGGCACGACTGAAGATACGACCATTTGGCAGATCGTGCTGAAGGACATCAACGTGCAGTTCCCGATCCGCACTGCGGCTCTGGACGACATCGATGGTCTGGAGGCGGTTGTCGTTGACGACATGCTGATGGAGTTCGCCCAGGCTGAAGCTCAGTCGATGGTGCAGAACAACGACCAAAGCGGCACTGGCACCTCGGTGACGACTGGTGGCGCTGACGGTCTGCGCGGCCTGGATCAGTATGCTGGTGCTAACGCTACCTACGCTGGTGGCACAACCTCGGCAGCGAGTTTCGGTACGTCCGGTACGGGTTCGACCTCTGGTCTGCACAACCTTGCTACCTACGACCAGTTGACCTCCAACGTCAATACGGTTGGCGCTAACAGCGTCATCTATACCGACGTTATCAACATGATCTACGCACTGCCCCAGGAATACTGGACCCCGGCTTGCAAGATCATGGTCAACCCGATCCTGCTGAACGGCATTCGCGCTCTGCGTGATACCCAAGGCGCTCCGATCTTCAA
>Ga0315904_10003702_pt1 | contig 22265 bp, 22 predicted proteins | sample LakEriMetagenome_6_FD_203529 | JGI IMG/M metagenome (GOLD analysis project Ga0315904, IMG submission 203529) | Freshwater fungal communities from buoy surface, Lake Erie, Ohio, United States - Buoy 12 MA120 | ecosystem: Environmental > Aquatic > Freshwater > Lake | place: USA: Lake Erie, Ohio... | reverse complement strand
AATAGTAAATAAGTAAAAGAGTCTTTTCATGGGTTGGTTTGATTTCAAAGTCTAAACATACGAATTTCCTCACAGACAGGAATGATGGCCATTGAATGCTGAATAGTTCCTTATCTTTGCACCCTCAATTCTCAAATACATGATCTCAGTTAATGGCCTAACGGTCGAATTCAGTGCCCGAACCCTTTTCAAGGATGTCAGCTTTGTCATCAATCCAAATGATAAGATAGCCCTTATGGGTAAGAACGGTGCCGGAAAGTCGACCATGATGAAGATCATTTCCGGTGTTCAGAAACCGAACAGAGGAAGTATTCAATGTGCCCCTGACACCAGGATCGCGTACCTTCCGCAGCACCTTTTGACGGAAGACAACTGCACCGTTTTCGAAGAGACTGCGAAAGCCTTCGGAGAGATCATCCAAATGAAGAACGAGATCGACGCTCTCAACAAGGAACTTGAAACCCGAACTGACTATGAGTCGGACTCTTACATGAAGGTGATCGAGCGTGTAGCGGAACTGGGAGAAAAATATTACGCCATAGAGGATACGAACTTTGATGCGGAAGTTGAAAAGGCTCTGATCGGCTTGGGATTTAAGCGCACTGATTTCACGAGAAACACCAGTGAATTCAGTGGCGGGTGGCGAATGCGCATCGAACTCGCGAAGATCCTCCTGCAGAAACCTGATCTGGTATTGCTCGATGAGCCCACTAACCACATCGATATTGAATCGGTGATCTGGTTGGAAGATTTTCTAAAGAACAAAGCGAAGGCTGTCATCGTCATCTCGCATGACAAAACCTTCATCGATAACATCACCAACCGTACGATCGAGGTGACCATGGGGCGCATCTACGATTATAAGGCAAATTATTCTCATTATCTCGTTCTCCGCGAAGAACGACGTACTCAGCAGCAGAAGGCCTATCAGGAACAACAAAAAATGATCAATGAGACGAAGCGTTTCATCGAACAGTTCAAGGGCACGTACTCCAAAACAAATCAGGTCAGTTCACGTCAGCGGATGCTGGAAAAACTGGAGATCATTGAAGTGGATGAGATCGACAATTCCGCCATTTCGCTTCGCTTTCCTCCGTCGCAGCGTTCGGGTGATTTCCCTGTTACTGCAAGAGATCTAAGTAAATCCTATGGCGACAAGGTGGTATTCAAAAACGCCAACATGTCTATTGCCCGCGGAGAAAAGGTATGCTTTGTCGGAAGGAATGGTGAAGGGAAATCCACTATGATCAAGGCGATTATGGGTGAGATCGATTTTGACGGATACTGTGAACTCGGACATAATGCCAAAGTGGGTTATTTCGCGCAAAATCAGGCGTCATTACTCGACCCGGAACTGACCGTTTTCGAAACTGTCGACAACGTTGCAGAAGGCGAGATCCGAAAAGACATAAAGAACATTCTCGGTGCTTTCATGTTCTCCGGTGATGCTATCGATAAGAAGGTAGGATTTCTTTCAGGTGGTGAGCGTACGCGCTTAGCAATGGTAAAGTTGCTTCTGGAGCCCGTAAACGTGCTGATACTTGACGAACCTACCAATCACCTTGATCTCAAATCGAAAGATGTCCTCAAGGAGGCTCTTCAGAAATTTGACGGAACGCTTATTCTCGTATCCCACGACCGTGCTTTTTTGGAGGGGTTAGCCAATAAAGTGTTTGAGTTCAAGGATCAGCGTGTGATCGAACATTTTGAGACAATCGATGAATTCTTGGAGCGTAATCGTATTGAGCAGATCAAACATCTGGATTTGTAAAAAGGAATAAGGTTGCTTGTATTCAAAGCAGCGATTCTAAATGGAATAACGGCGATCTTTAATCCCCCGGACAGGAATATCCATACATCTGAACTTTCCGGTATACATGTTCGCTGGGATGAAGTGAAACTCGGAACCTGATCATTCTGAAATAAATTTCATTTTTTTACGAAATGAAGTATTAAGAAATTATCGCTATGAAGAAAAAGGAATTCCTGCGTCAGATTAGTTCTTTGCATCCGGAAAAGGATCATTTACAGATCATTCGACTAAATGCCTACTATGACTTTCCCTGGGATAATACACGTGCATTGGAATTTGCCTTGTTCAGAACGTTTGCCGTTGCCCCAATTGGTAATTTACTGCATAAGACCGGAGAATTTGAGCGACGTACTCAAAAAAGATATGACGACACAGATTTGATCCTTAGCGAGATCATTGAGAATGGCTATGACAGTGAGCGTGGTAAGAAGGCTTTGGAACTGATGAACAACATGCACAACAGCAAGCACATCCCCAATGAATTGATGCTCTATGTGTTATCAACGTTCGTTATAGAACCGTATAAATGGAACATGCGATTTGGTTATCGCATAATTACAGAGAATGAAAAAACGGCACTTCATAAATTGTGGTATGAGATCGGTCTTCGTATGGGTATTACCGGAATACCTGCCACTTTTAATGAGATGGAGCAACTCAATATTTCCTTTGAAAAGGAACGATTTCACTTCTCATCCGGAGGCAGGAAAGTTGCTGATGCCACAATTAATTTGATGTTAGGCTGGTATTTACCTCGATTTTTATGGCCGCTTTTCCGCCCCTACATTGTGGCTATTATGGACGATCATTTGCGTACAACACTTAATTACAAAAAACCGGGACTATTAGTTCGCTACAGCCTCAGAACTATGATGAACTTGCGCAAAATCTGGAAGAGAATGTTGCCTGTGCGTAATACACCGATATTGAGAACCACGAGAAAAACCCGAACTTATCCCTACGGATATTCACTCGAAGAATTGGGTGCATCAGGTAAATCATCCTGATCTTTTTCCTTGAAATGAATGTTGAGTAATTCCAGGCCTAAATATCCAGAAACTTGCTCTTCCACATCATTTTGGAAGGATATATTGAAAAAGCCAACGCAATAAAAACGGTAAATACAATTCCTCCAAGGGTTAAGTGAAAGACAGAGAATATAAAATCCAGTGCCGACACATTAAACACTGCCATCGTCCCGGCTAATCCAGTTGCCAACATCAGTGCGAGTAAAGCGATGGAAATGATCCCGCTTTGAACGGAGCGGAACGGAAAAGCACTGATCTTTCTCCAGGTATTGAATTCTCCTCCCCACTTATGAATGAACAGGTACTTGTCCTTAGCTATCTCCGCCAACAAGACCGGATCCTTTTCAATATGCCCTAATTCAAAGAACTCACCCGGCGCAATGATCCTCAATCTTCTGAACTTCGTTCGGTACCTGGATTCCAAAGAGGACAATTCCGCCTGTGCCTCTTCAGGGACTTCGCCTTTGAACAGCTCTGCATCCAGAAAACGCAAACGATAACGAATACACATCTTTTCGATGGTTTCCAAAGAGAAGATCCTGTATTGTTCCTGTCTGAAAAGTTCCTCTGATCTTTCTGTGGAATCATTGAGGATCCCCATCACCTCATCCATCAGTTTTTGTTGACGGCGTGTTTCCTCCAGCATTAGAGCTTCGCGCATCATTGGTGAACCGTACATAACCGAACTTTTTACAAAGTTAAATAATCCTGTTTTTCGCTCAGTAACGTAGGTTTCCAAAATTAAAAATTAGTGTTCATTTTACGCCCCTTCCATTCCGGTTTAAACACATACATCATCGATATGATCATTAAAGAATAGATCGGGAAGAGTATTTCATACAGCGGGATGAACAGCCAGGACCTGATCCTTCGGACTCTGTTGAAAAAAGGAAGGAAAGCCAATAGATCGACACCTGTTTTAGCAAAAAATGCAATTAAAGCTGACTTCCAGCCGGAAGTGAAAAACAGAAAAACTATCAGGATCACAAAGGTAAAGGTCAACAAGGCCTGGACCACTGCTAAAAAGGTACTCAGGTGATCCTTTACATCGCCGGTCTTGGCAATCCAGCGTAAACGCTGATGAATGAACTCACGAAATGACTGTGGTGTCTCTGTATGGACGGCATGCATTGGAGACGAGATCAAACGAACATCCGCCTTCCCTACTCTGAAATCCCTTAACAGGTAAATATCATCTCCGCTAGGCATATGGGCATGCGTATGCAAACGGTCGAGGCGTTCAAAGGCTTCCCTCCTGAACAACAAATTGGCACCACTTGCAATAATCGGCCTGGCTAAGCCGGCAAGTCCTGTGTTAATCGCGTTGATGAGCAAGAGGTCAACCTCGAATAAATGTTCATGGAACCGCCTGGCTACCATGACTGCCGGCATCAAATACATATCCGCCTTACTCAATCGGGACACATGTAAAAAAAAATCTTCCTGTAGTTCGACATCAGCGTCAATGGTAAGGATGAACTCTGATTCCGAACCATTGATCCCTTCTCTGATCCCGGCTTTTTTTCCCTGAGTACCGTCCGAAACACTCAGGATCCGATAGGGAACGTGCCCGGAGAGCGTCTTGATCTGAGAAACTGTTCCATCGGTTGAATGGTCATCAACGAAGACGAATTCTTTCGGAAGAAAGTTTAACTTTTCAATCGTGTTCAATAGCGTCCGGATCCTCTTTTCTTCATTTCGGAACGGAACGATCACGACAAGATCCGCTAATAAAATATGATGATCGGGACTCCCCTGGTATCTGGACTCCCTTATTCTTTGAACCAAATATCCGAACACTACAATGATCACCAGAAAAGGGGTGTATACGGCAAGAAAGATCAACAGGTAATTCATGTTATTTTGGTTTCTGTTTGATAAAAAACAACGCCATCAGTGTTGGTATCAGAAGATTTACCATCCAGATGAACAAACTTGACGGCAACACTGCGACTGCAGAAAATCCCGCGAATCCAAAGAGCCAAATGGCCACAGAATCCCTTACAATGAATTTCCCCAGAAACAGTGAAGGTGAAAGGGTCAGCCACATAAAATACTGCCAGATCCACATGATCAGAAGCTGATCCCATTCTCCACCGAAAGCAATGAGTGTTAGAGCAAGTTGAGTGGTAAATATCATGAAGCGGAGCACACTTAGGCCTGTTATCCTCAGAGCAAAGAAAGAAGCTCCTTTCAATTCGCGAATCCTCAGGATCAATCTGTACCTCCTCGGAAAAAGGATCCTGATCCAACGGCCAAAGAAAAATAATCCCGCACCGGCAAGGAAAGTAAGGGCAACAAATGTCCACAACAACACCGAATGGTTTTCACCAAGAGGAGTTCTTCCCAATATAAATAATGCAAGGACCCCAAAGAGCATACTCACAAAGAACTGGGTGAAATTAGAGATAAGAGTCAGAAGCGTGATCGAGATACGGTCCCTTCGCTGGAAATAATAGATCCTCCCAATAAAGTTCCCCAACATATTCGGAGTCAGCATACCGGTGACCATTCCGGCCATAAAGGAAGACCTGCGCTCGATCAGGCGAACTGAGGTACCCACGAATCCAAGTGTGATTTTCCATTTGACATATTCTATCCACCAATTGAATGGTACGAGTAGGATCACGAGGGTTAGAAAAAAATAGTTTTTAACGTCAATTTGATCTATTATGATCCCACTTCTTCCTATTTGATAGAGTAGTACATAAATAAACCCAAGGAACAGGATGAGCCTGAGCCAAAAGAACCAAATCCGATGATTTTTCGTAGATTTAACCATCCAACACTTCGAATGGCTGAAGATAAGATTATTCTGGGAATTGATCCGGGAACCACAGTGCTGGGTTACGGTCTTATCCACATCAAAGGAAAGCAGATCGAACTGGTAAATTTTGGTGTCATCCAGTTACACAAGCTTCCGACACATCCTGATAAACTGAAACGCATTTTTGATCGTATAGACAGCATCATAAAGGAATTCAAACCTGATGAAATGGCCATTGAAGCTCCTTTCTTCGGTAAGAACGTGCAATCCATGCTCAAACTCGGACGGGCGCAAGGCGTCGCAATCGCAGCATGCCTCAGCAACAATATCCCATTCGAAGAATATACACCGAAAAGGGTAAAACAGTCTATCACCGGAAGTGGAAGTGCATCAAAAGAACAGGTGGCCGCCATGTTGCAACAGTTGCTGAACTTTCAGGATATGCCCAAATACCTTGATGCAACCGATGGTTTGGCCGTTGCAGTGTGCCACCACTTTTCAAAGGGGATCGGAGAACACAACAAGAGTAATGGAAATAGTTGGGAATCCTTCCTGCGAAACAATCCGGATCGCAAAGTAAAATGAAACCGATGAAGATCCAGAGCCACGACCGATACCGCCTTACCATGATCATTGGAGGAATAGCGCTGTTTATCATTTTTTTCTTCATAGGCACTTTTTTCTATCCGGGAGGATCCAATTTCGATGTGCATACTTCGGGATACCGGTGGAACTACAATTACTGGTGCGAATTACTTGGTGAATACGCCAAGAACGGACAACCGAACGAGGCCAGACCCTTTGGCTTTGTTGGCATGATAAGTCTTGCTTTTGGTGTATCATGCTTTTGGTATTTTATTCCAAAAAAAATCTTTCAAGAGGGCACGCTACGGCACATCAGCTCTTTCGCCGGAGTGCTTTCAATGATACTTTCAGCGTTCATTTTTACGGATCTTCACGACGAGGTCATCTATGCCGCTGTAATTTCCGGGACGCTCAGCTTTGTAACGCTCTTTTACGGTTTGTTCAAATTAGGAAAAAGAGGGTTGTTTTATGCCGGGATCGTCTGCCTGAGTCTCATTCTGCTCAACTGTTTCATTTATTTGACGGAAATAGGGATCGGATATCTTCCCTCGTTGCAGAAATTCACTTTCCTGCTCACTTTGCTTTGGATAAGCCGGATCAGCTTTGTATTGTCTACATCCACAATCGGTAACAGAATATGAATAACGCGACTCGAAGAAGGAACATACTCCCAGCCGGTGCATTTGCGAGGAGGATCATTATTTACTTTCTCATCTCACTGGGGTTCATGCTTTTTTCCCTTGCCCTGGGAACATTTGGATACCACTATTTTGCAGGTCTTCCCTGGATAGATAGTTTTTACAATGCGTCAATGATCCTGACAGGGATGGGGCCTACCCATGTACTCACTACAAATGCCGGCAAGTTGTTTTCATCCTTTTACGCCTTGTTCAGTGGCATCGTTTTCTTGACGACCGCGGCGATATTCATCTCTCCTATCGCGCATCGACTTCTACATGTGTTGCACGTGGAAGAGGATGACGATGATATAAACAAATCAACCCGATGAACCGAAAATTCGACCATTACATTGAACAATCTGCTGATCTTGAGAAGTGATCAATCTTGCTTTTTGCCCAGTGTCATCCTCATCAACCCCGGCATTTTTCTCAAACTATCCTGACTGATCGTTGGTGCTTTGGGTTCGCTATCTTTTGGCGGCACTATCTTCCCTGAAAGTAGGTTCAGAGAATCCAACACTCTGGAATAGATCTTCTGCATGCGTTCCTGTCTGGAACCATAATAATCCATACTTGATTCGAATTGATCACGGGAAACCCCATGTCTTTTCACAATCTGATCACCTGAACGTTCCATCACTTTTTTATAACGCGCAACCTGCAGGTAATTCATCTGGACATGTGCTTCGATCAGGCTTAAATCTGTAAGTATATTCACAAGTTTATCCTCAGGAATGAGTCCTACTGGCTTTGGTAACGCCCCAACAGGTTCCCTGCAGGATGCAATAAGCACGAAGCACACTATTCCAAAAGCAACCCTTACCATCCCTGGAACATCAGACGTTCTCCATTTGTACCCTCGATGATCCTTCCGTTATCATATACCAGATTACCATTGACATAGGTTGAATGGATCGAGTGCGAGAATGTCGTTCCTTCAAACGGTGACCACCCACATTTGTATAGCAAACTTTGCTTGGTTACGGTAGTTTTCGCGGCAGGATCAACCACCACCAGGTCAGCCTTGTATCCTTCACGGATATAACCTCTCTCATTAATCTTGAACAGGACAGCCGGTGCATGAGCCATTTTTTCCACTACTCTTTCAATAGGGATTACACCTTCCAATGATTTTTCTAGCATAGCCAGAAGGGCATGCTGAACAAGCGGACCACCCGAAGGAGCCTTGAAGTAGGACTGCTGTTTTTCCTCCAGCGTGTGAGGGGCGTGATCCGTTGCAATGACATCGATCCGGTTATCCAGTACTGCCTGCATCACCGCATCACGGTCGGACGCCTTCTTTACCGCCGGATTCCACTTGATGAAATTCCCCTTGGTCTTGTAATCCTCATCCGTAAACCACATGTGATGGATACAGGCTTCCGCGGTTATTCTTTTCTGCTCAAGCGGGATGGAATTATCGAAGAGTTCGAGTTCTTTTTCAGTCGAAATATGAAGGATGTGCAGCCTTGAATTGTATTTTTTAGCCAGGCGGACTGCAAGCGAAGATGAGAGGTAACAGGCCTCTTCATTTCTGATGACCGGATGCATCTCTATGGGAACATCTTCACCGTATTGAGCCCTTGCCTTTTCTATATTATCCCGGATCGTTTTCTCATCTTCACAATGTGTAGCGATCAACACCGGTGGCACCTTCTGAAAGAACTCTTCAAGAGCCTGTTCCTTGTCGACAAGCATGTTTCCTGTAGAGGACCCCATGAAGATCTTTACTCCACAAATCGTCTTGATATCTGTTTTAAGGACTTCATCAATGTTGTCATTGGAGGCTCCCATGAAAAACGAGTAATTCGCAAGAGATGATTTCGATGCAATGTCATACTTATCTTCAAGAAGTTCCTGTGTGAGGGTATTCGGCACCGTATTCGGCATTTCCATGAACGATGTGATCCCTCCTGCTACAGCCGCTCTGGATTCAGTCGCAATGTTTGCCTTGTGCGTTAATCCCGGCTCACGGAAGTGAACCTGATCATCGATACAGCCGGGAAGCAAATACTTTCCTTCGAGATTTACCTCGGTTGCGCCCGGCAGACTGAGTCCTTCACCTATCTTTTCAATTCTGCCATTTCGAATCAATACATCTGAAACAAATCGTTGACCTTCGTTAATTAGTGTTGCTCCTTTTAGAATAATTGCGTTGCTCATAGTTTCATTCTTCTCATTTTCCAAACGCCGAAAAATGCCTCCTTGAAGATTCCGGTCGACATTTTCGATGCACCGTATTCTCTGTCAATAAATGTAATAGGTACCTCAACAAGTTTAAAGCCGTGGCGGATCGCCGCGTATTTCATACAGATCTGAAAGGCATATCCTTTGAAAGTGACACCGTCCAGATTGATCGTTTCCAGCACTTTTCTGCGGTAACACTTGAATCCGGCCGTTGTATCCTTGATAGAGATCCAGAGGATCATCCGCACATAAACCGATGCAAAATAGGACATTAGAATTCGTTTCAGAGGCCAGTTCCTCACCTTTCCTCCTTTGCAATACCTTGAACCGATGCTGAGGTCAGCCCCATCCGAGCACGCTTTGTAAAGCCTGATCAAATCATCCGGATCGTGTGAGAAATCACAGTCCATCTCGAAGATATACTCATATCCCGCATGCAAGGCCCAACGGAATCCGTGTATATATGCCGTTCCTAACCCCTGTTTTCCCGATCTATTTTCGAGGTGGATCCTTCCCGGAAATTCACTCATCAACTCCTGAACCTTCCGGGCAGTGCCATCGGGTGAACCGTCATCCACGAACAAAACGTGAAAATCCTTTTCAAGTGACATCACCTTACGCGTCATACGTTCGACATTCTCGATCTCGTTATACGTGGGAATGATGATGAGGGAATCTGACATTTAAGGCTAAAAAACTGACGCTAAAATAAGCAAATACGACCAATTGAGATGTTAAAGAAGCTAAATCAGCTGTTTCCCCTATCTTTGAAAATGCTTACCATGAAGCTGTCTTCCTTCATAATCCTTTTGATCTTGCTGTGTGCCGATGTGATCGCACAAGAATCGAAGAACATTACTTTACTGTACAGATGGCATGAAGATTCACTCATTACCAACTCGAGCAACGTCAGGTATAGCGGTTGTTGGGGTTTTGAGCGGAACGGAATGGAATACGCGATGATCGGTTCAACCGAAGGCTCCCACTTTTTCAAGCTAGATAACGAGGAAAACAAACTGGTTCCGGTGGATTTCGTGGAAGGGAAATTTGTCTCCACAATGGTGATTCACCGTGAGTTCAAGACCTTCGGAAACTATGCCTATGCTACCTGTGATGAAGGAAGTAGCAGCCTGCAGATCATCGATCTCTCCTATCTTCCTGACTCGGTGGTTAAAGTTGTCGATATTCAGGATGAACGTTTTGGCAAGATCCATAACCTTTTCATTGATACGGCCAACGCATTGCTCTACACTTGTCTTGTCACGCCATTTTCAGGTGGGAACGCACAATCGATCATCCCCATGCGTGTATTTTCTCTGAATGATCCGTTGGATCCTCAGTTACTCTGGGAAGGACCATCCGATATCCCTGAGGTACATGACTGTTATGTACGTAATAACATAGCCATACTCAATTGTGGAATGGATGGACTGAGAGTTTACGACTTTTCAAATCCTTCTTCTCCGATATATAAAAGCAATCTCACCTTTTATCAGGATCAGGGATACAACCATCAGGGCTGGTTGACACCGGACGGAAATACCTATGTTTTTGCAGATGAAACAAATGGAAAACGAGTAAAGAAGTGTAAACTGGAAGACGACCTATCCATCGAGGTTCAGGTTTCCTTCGGAACAGAGTGGGAAAATGGGAGTATCCCACATAATATCATGTGTTCCAATGAATTTGCATTTATCGCTTATTACAATGAGGGGTTGCGTGTGTTCGATCTTAGGTATGGCACCCCAAAGGAGATAGCTCATTATGACACCTATCCGGAAGAGAACATCTTTAAAATGAATGGAGCCTGGGGAGTTTACAGTCAGTATAGCTCAGGAAGGATCATTATTTCTGATCGTCAGTACGGTCTCTTCCTGTTCGCTTTCAATAAAGAAATCTTTCTTGATCTGCCGGATACCGATCAATTCACAGTTTATCCTAACCCTGTCTTTGAGGGCGAAACGGTTCTGTTGCGTGCCCCCAAGGATGAAAACAGCGAATTTAATGTTGAGCTGTTGAGTGCTGATGGTAAGAAACTGATCGAGTTTGACGTGATCGGGCAGTCCTTTTGTGAGATACCGATGTCGTATGCTCCGGGAACCTATTTTCTGAAGTTCACCTACGAGAATTACCTGGGAGACGCCATTTTAGAAACGAAAAAACTGATCATTCAGAACTGATCAGTTTCTCCATTATCTCTGAAATAAGATCACTTTCGAATCCTTTTGACGCCAGAAAACGCATCACTTTATACCTTTTGTCCCAGCGGTCTCGACCTTTTGTCTCCTTCCACTTCCGCTCGGCCAGCTCCTCTAAAGTACGCGAATACTCTTCAGGGTCAAGTTGTTCAATAGCTGACTTTATGATTTCTTTGGAGATCTTCCTTGAATTCAGTTCATAACGAAGCTTGATCCTTCCCCATTTTTTGAACCTGAACTTTCCGCTCACGAAGGCGTGTGCAAAGCGCTCATCGTCGACAAAATGGTTTTCTATGAGTCTATTCAAAAATGTGCTTGCTTCTCCCTCCTCATAACCCCATTCACGGATCTTTTTCAGCACCTCATGCGAACAACGTTCCTGATAGGCACAGAAAGACTCCAGTCTCGCGAAAACCTCTTGGGGAGGATATTTACGCTCTGATCCAATCATCAGAGCGTAATTTCCTCATTATCCTTGTTTAAGAATGAATACTGTAGCAAGTGCTGAGAGGTGACACCTCGCACCGGTATCCACTTCTTATATTTGAAGAACCATTTCATCTGCCGCGAAAACAAACCTATTTTGAAATAAGCTTCCAGATACGGATGAACCTGAAGTGTAACGTGCTTTTCCTTTCGGTCGAGCATGAGGTAATTAAGGTTTGTTTCGATCTCTTCAGCAAAAAGTATCGTCGCCTGAACTTCACCGGTACCATTACACGTTGGGCACGTTTCAGAAGTGTTGATATCTGTTTCCGGTCTGACACGCTGACGAGTGATCTCTACCACACCAAATTTCGATGGCGGCAGTATGTTGTGCTTCGCACGGTCATTCTTCATGAACTCTTTGATCTTGTCAAACAAGATCTTGTTGTTCTCCCGGTCATGCATATCAATGAAGTCGATACACACAATACCACCCATGTCACGCAATTGAAGAACACGTGCGATCTCCTCAGCTGCCTCCACATTAGTGGCAAGTGCATTGCTTTCCTGACCGTCTGCGCCCTTTCTGTTGCCGCTGTTGACGTCAATGACGTGCATCGCTTCCGTATGCTCGATGATCAGGTAACCACCACTTGGAAGCGGAACCTTTTTACCGAAAAGTGTCTTGATCTGTTTGTTGATCCCAAACCTCTCGAAGATACTTAGTTTTCCATCGTACAACTTAAGGATCTTCTCCCTTCCAGGTGCAATATCAATAACGTACTCCTTCATTTCCTGAAGCAGCTTTTCATCATTGATATGAATATTGGTGAAATCTCCGTTCAACAGATCCCTAAGGATAGAAGAAGTCTTATCAAGTTCGCCCAATACCCTTTTTGGTGGAGTGGTACCTTTAAGATTAGCATGCATGATCTTCCACTTCTCCAGAAGATTCTTGAGGTCCTGATCGATCTCCTCGATCTTCTTATTCTCAGCTACTGTGCGGATGATCACTCCGAAATTTTTCGGTTTAATGGCATCCATCAGATCCTTGAGGCGATCTCTCTCTTCCTGCTCCTTGATCTTCTGAGATATTGAGATTTTATCAGAAAACGGAACTAATACGAGATACCTCCCAGCAAGAGTAATCTCAGAACACAATCTGGGACCCTTGCTCGAAATAGGCTCTTTTGCAACTTGCACCAGGATCGGCTGTGAAGCCGAAATTATTTGATCGATCTTGCCATCTTTCGAAATGTCCTTTTCGGACTTGAAATAGAGCAGATCTGCTACATTTTGCTTGCCGTGCAGCGTATCTTTTGTAAACTTATTGAGCGAAGCGAACTGAGGTCCCAGATCGAGATAATGTAGAAATGCGTCCTTTTCGTATCCAACATCTACAAATGCAGCGTTCAGACTTGGTACTACTTTTCTGACCTTTCCAAGGTATATATCACCAACAGCGAAATCCGTATTTCCCTGTTCCTCATGCAATTCAATAAGCTTTCCGTCACGCAACAAAGCAAGCCAGATGCCGGTTGGACGGGCATCGACTACCAGTTCTAAACTCACGAAAGCCTTTTTTAATAGATTTAAACACAAAAAACTTAGCAAGAGTATTGCTAAGTTTTTCCACTAATGAAATGAAGATATTATTATTATTTCTTCTTCTTGTGACGGTTCTTTCTAAGTCTCTTCTTACGCTTATGCGTAGCCATTTTATGTCTCTTTCTTTTTTTACCGCTTGGCATAATTCTATATGTTAATTGGTTAATCTCGTTGTTTACTGTTGATCGGCTGAAAAAAAAGCACTCCTGCCGAAAAACAGGAGTGCAAAGATAACATTTTCAGTTAAACTGCAATAAATGATCTTATTTAACCTTCACATTTTTCTTTACCTGATCAACGAAAGTCTTTGCAGGCTTGAATGATGGAATGTTGTGCGCCGGAATGATGATCGTAGTGTTCCTCGAAATATTTCTTCCTGTTTTCTCTGCTCTCTCCTTTACGATGAAGCTTCCGAATCCTCTCAAATAAACATTCTGGCCCTTTGCCAGAGAAGACTTGATATTAGTCATGAACGACTCAACTGCCTTAAGCGCCTCTGTTCTTTCAAGTCCTGTTTCTTCTGCGATCCCCGCTACGATGTCTGCTTTAGTCATTTTCCTACAATTATTTGGTTTCAAAATTTTCAGTTCGCAAAAGTATATCACTCCAAAGACATAATTTTGCCTAACCATCAAAAAAAACAGAAAATTTCCCTTAATGGCTGATTTTCATCTATTAATAAGCAATTGGTATAGACAAAATCACCGCGATCTGCCGTGGCGAAACACCCGGGATCCATATCTGATATGGTTATCTGAAGTCATCCTGCAACAAACACGTGTCGATCAGGGGCTTAGCTATTACCTGAAATTCGCCGAGCACTTCCCTGAAGTGCTCGATCTGGCAGAGGCCGATGAACAAGATGTCCTGAAACTCTGGCAAGGCCTCGGATATTACAGTCGCGCCCGGAATCTTCATGCTGGAGCAAAGCAAATCAGGGATCAATTCGGCGGACAATTTCCCGAAGATTTTAATTCAATACGATCTTTAAAAGGAATAGGTGATTATACTGCTGCAGCCATTTCTTCCTTTGCCTTCGATCTCCCTCATGCAGTGGTGGATGGGAACGTGTATCGCGTGCTCAGCAGATACTTTGATATCAACACCCCGATAGACTCCGGAACCGGAAAAAAAATGTTCAACGATCTGGCTCAGTCGTTAATCGAACCTGAAGAGGCAGCTACACACAATCAGGCGATCATGGAATTAGGAGCCCTGGTATGCACACCCAGGAGTCCGCAATGCCATGCTTGCCCGCTCAACAATTCTTGTCTAGCCCTACAGAATGGTACGATCGAACAGCGCCCTGTTAAAACCAAAAGAGGAAAGGTTAAGGATCGATACTTTACTTACCTCATCTTCCTGGATAACGACAGGACCTTTCTGCAAAAAAGAGTTGCAAAGGACGTATGGCAGCATCTTTTCCAATTCCCGCTTATTGAAAGTCAGGAACCTCTGGATCCGGCAAAGATAATTACAAGAGCTGGAGCTGTTCCCGACTACCTTTCTGAAGAGATCACTCACGTTCTTTCTCATCAAAAGATACACGCGCGCTTTGCAATCATTAAACAGGCTGCGAAAAATATAGGAACCGACTGGATCATGGTTAACGTTTCAGACATCGCTAATTATCCCCTGCCACGCCTGATTGATCGTTACCTTGAATCAAATGGTGGCCTTTAAACGGTCTTTAGCTTTTTCCTATATTTGTATTTAAAACCAGTCTATGGCAGGAAGTGTAAACAAAGTAATACTTATTGGAAATCTGGGAAAAGATCCCGAGGTAAGACACCTTGAAAACGGAGCTGTTGTCGCCAATTTTACCTTAGCAACATCAGAAGTTTTTACAGACCGCTCCACGGGTGAAAAGAAAGAAATTACCGACTGGCATGATATAGTTCTCTGGAGAGGACTGGCAGAAGTTGCCGAAAAATTCCTGAAGAAAGGGTACAAAGTATATGTTGAGGGACGCCTCAAGAAAAAGACATGGCAGGACAAAGAAGGAATCACAAGATACAGCGTTGAAGTTCTCGCGGATGAAATGACCATACTTTCCCGGCCTGAAGGTGCCGAAAAACCCGAATCCAAACCGCACTATCCTGCCAATGACGGACCAGTGCCGCCTTCTCCAATTCAGGATCTGCTTGATGACACAAGCGACCCTCTGCCTTTCTGACGTGTAAACAGATGTTCCAGCAACTGACCTTTATCAGCAGCTCTGAAACGACTGTAGCAGCAGGTGTGGACATATCGGGTACTCTGATCTCCTTTGTCATTATCGCTATTTTACTTTTCCTTTCGGCTCTGGCATCCGGTTCAGAAGCTGCATTCTTTACACTTGGCCCTAATGAAAAGGATAAACTCAAGAATGAGCAATCACGCACAAGTGATCTGATCATAAAATTGTTAAATACCCCCAAAGAACTACTTGCCACCATTCTAATCACGAACAATTTTGTCAATGTCGGGATCGTAATCATTTCAAGCTCCCTTCTTGAAGACCTTTATCCCAGAGAAGGAGCCAACGAAACAGTGCGATTCATTGTTGAAGTGATCGGGATTACTTTACTCATTCTTCTTATCGGTGAAGTGATCCCAAAGATCTATGCATCCAGATATCCACTCACTTTTGCAAAATTCACAGCCTATCCTTTAAATATAGTCCGCACAACTCCCCCTTTCTCCTGGCTAAAAAGCCTTCTGGTCAATGGCACAAGTATCATTAACCGGATCGCCGGGAAGAAAGGCGTCAAGATCACATCAGATGAACTTGAAATGGCAATTGAATTGACTAAGGAGGAAAATACTTCCGAGGAAGAACACCGGATTTTGGAAGGCATCGTAAATTTCGGTAACAAGGATGCAAGACAGATCATGAGGTCGCGACTGGAAATGACTGCCATTGAGCGTGAAAGCCGTTACGCTGAAGTTCTCAAGACAATTCTTGAAGCGGGATACTCGCGCATGCCGGTGTATTTGGAACACACGGACAATGTTATCGGAATTCTATACATAAAGGATCTTTTACCCCACCTTGATGAGGCTGATGATTTTGATTGGCGATCGTTGATGCGAAAACCTTTCTTCATTCCGGAAAACAAAAAAATAGATGATCTCCTGAGGGAGTTCCAGCATTTAAAGATGCACATGGCCGTCGTTGTTGATGAGTATGGCGGCGCAAGCGGTATCGTTACTTTGGAAGATGTTCTGGAAGAGATCGTTGGAGATATCACGGACGAGTTCGATGACGAAGAGATCATATATTCAAGAGTCGATAAACGCACCTTTATCTTCGAAGGAAGAACTGCCCTGGTTGACTTCTACAAAGTTACCGAAGTTGACGACAAAGATTTTGAGGCGAGCAAGGGAGATTCTGAAACCCTGGGAGGTTTTATCATCGAGCATGCGGGAAGGATTCTTCGCAATAATGAATTCATCGAATGCAACGGTGTTAAGCTCATTGTTGAGGCATCTGACAAGAGAAGGATCAAAATGATCAAAGTAATTTTACCAGAAGAATAATGAAAAACCTGTTCATTACCACATTATTACTAGCACTCTTTCTGAGCTCGTGCGGAGAAGAAATGCCTGTGCCCAAACCACCCACCTACCTCAGGATGGATCTGCCGGAACATCTCTATTCTTTCAATACCACTGCTTGCGGATTTAGTATGGATCTGCCAAAGATATTTTCTGTTAAAAGCACTTCCGGAAACACTCAGGGCCCATGCAATCTGGAGATCGATCTGGGTCCATTGAACGGAACACTTTATCTTTTTTATTTTCCTTTAAGAGAATCTGACACTTTATCTAAATTCATCAACTTTTCGAACGATAAAGTAGATGACCATAAGCTAAAAGCGTCTGCGATCAACGATGAAAAGATCCTTCGCCCACAAGAAAAGGTCTTTGGAACATTCTTCGAACTCCAGGGTGATGTTGCAACGAATTACCAGTTCTATCTTACCGATTCCTCCAGTCATTTCCTGAGGGCTGAGGTATTGCTCAACTGCCGTCCGAATTACGACTCACTTAAACCTGCGCTCGATTACCTGAAAGTAGATCTAAAGAAGATCGTCAACACGCTTAAGTGGAAGTGAAACGTGTTATCTTATCAATCGGATCAAATCTTGGAGACAGAATAGCTAACCTTCAGGAAGCCCTGAATCAACTTGCCGCAATTGGAAGCACCTCAAAATGCTCAGCCATTTATGAAACGGCTCCTTGGGGATTCGAAAGTGAACACAGTTTCTTTAACATATGTATCGAATTCTGGACGGATATAAGCCCTGAAGAGCTTTTACAGAAAATTGGCAGCATTGAACAAATATGCGGAAGATCAAGAACGAGCGGGTCGTATAGTTCGAGAACGCTTGATATTGACATTATCTTATACGACAACCTGATCATTGATCATGAAAATCTGACAGTTCCTCATCCCCTTTATGATCAGCGTGAATTCGTACTGGCACCTATGGCAGAGATCGTCCCTGAACTGACCGATCCAAGAAATGAAAAAAGTGTATTGGAATTATGGACCGATCTAGGACAACATGCTGCCCGTCGCCACAACGATCTGGTTTTAAATTTCTGACACAATCCGACTTTTTACAGAGTTTTGTTTTGAGTGAAAAATTTAATCACTAATATTGTCGTAAATTTTTGGTAAGTACATTAAACTACGAATATGAAAAGACAAAGTATCAAAGGGTTAGCTTTTATCGCTATTACTGGTGCTCTGGTATCGAGCTGTGACCTTCTGAAGGATCTTGAGTACAAGGTAACTCCTAATCCACTTGAGATGCACGGTGATTCAGTGCGCGTTAAGGTAGATGTTACCTTCCCTGAAAAAGGCATCAAGAAAAAGGCAAAGGCTGAGATCACTCCTATGTTGGGAAGCACAGCGTTGAAAACGGTTACTGTTTTAGGTGAAAAGGCTACCGGAAACGGAACAACTATTCAGTATAAGCCCGGAGGTAAAATGTCTTATGAAGATGTTGTAGCTTACAAGCCTGAGTTCGAAGCTGCAGACTTGATGGTTACCGGAAAAGTTTACAAGGGAGAAAAAGAGAAGGAAGGTCAGTTCACTGATACAAAGATCGCTGATGCAACGATCATCACTCCATACCTCGTTAATAAAGATTTCCGTGTGATCCTTGCAAAAGATGAATTCCGTCGTGTAACGGAAGAAACTACTTTTGCTCAGATCAACTATGAAAAAGGGAAGTCCGTTGTTCGTCCGGCAGAAATGAAGGATAAGGACATCGTTGAACTTCAGAACTGGTTGGCGGCAGCTCAGGCTAACCCTAAGATCAACATAAAGACCATCAACGTTGTAGGTTATGCTTCACCAGAGGGAGAAGAAGACAAGAACAACTCACTTTCAACAGAACGTTCCGAAGCTGGTAAGAAAGCAGCTATGGAAATTTCAAAGAAAGCTAAGAACGCAAAAGGTCAGACTGAGATCTACAGCCTTGCTGGACGTGGGGAAGACTATCCAGGATTCAAGCGTGAATTGGAAAAGTCTACCATGAATGCAGACGAGCGTAATTTGGTGATCCGTGTTCTTGAAATGAACCAGGATCCGGCTACACGTGAGACAGAAATGCGTAACATGGGTAAGACGTTTACGTATCTCGACAAGAACATCTTCCCACTTCTTCGTCGTTCTGAGATCATCGTAACGTATGACCTTACAGGATATTCTGATGAAGAACTTAAGTCAATCGCTGCATCAACTCCGGATTCATTGAATCTTGAAGAGCTTCTTTTCACAGCAACACTTGTTGAGGATCTCAACCAGAAGTTGGCTATCTACAAGGTTGCTGCGAAGAACTACGCTGATGACTACAGAACACACAACAACGTTGGTGCTGTATTGTACATGCAGAACAAGATGAGCGAAGCGAAAGCTTCGTTTGAAAAAGCAAACTCCGTGAAGGACAATCCAATCTCCAAGAACAACCTCGCTGCTATCGCAGGAGCTTCCGGAGACCGCGCTAAGGCGAAGCAATTACTTGGTCAGGCGAAGGGAGCAGGTTCTGAAGTGAATTACAACACAGGAATCCTGAATATTCAGGACGGTAACTACAAGGATGCTGTTGCTAACTTCGGATCTGAGGCTACTTTCAACAAGGCACTTGCTGAATTGTTGAACGGTTCAACTGCTAACTGCACGAAGACTGTTGACGCTTCTAAGGATAAGGAATCAGCTCAGGGTCACTACCTGAAGGCAGTTGCTGCTGCACGTGACAACAAGGTTGACGCGGTAGTTAGCAATCTGAAGAGCGCATTCGGTAAGGATGGAGGTCTGAAGGCAAAAGCTGCTAAGGACAGAGAATTCCTTAAGTTCGCTGCTGACGCAAGCTTCTCTGCACTTGTGAAGTAATAACTTACTTACCATAATAGAAAATCCCGCCCGAAAGGCGGGATTTTTTTTGTCCCTACCGGTTATTCACAAGATCAACTGGCTTAATGATTTTTTGTTGAAAAATTAATACTTGCATGCGCTTCAGAACTAAACCCGTTTAGGAGCTCATCGGTCTGAAACTCGCGTAAACACTTAACTTTTCGATAATGCACATGCTTTCAAATTGGTCTACATTTGTCTGACAATCCTAACGATGACTTGTCCGCAAGTGGCCTTTCGGCACTTTACCGAAAGAAACATACGTTAAACCTCAACACGTATTCGGAAGGGAAGATTGGGGAAAATAATGATCAATACTTCATATGAAGATTTTATCATTTTTGGTGTTTGTCTGGTTTATTAATTGTGCTATCGGTCAAATCAGTGTGACTGCATTTCCAGCCACATATTCAAACAACTTTAACAACTACAATCCAAACATTTTGGCGAATGTCCCTTCTACAATAAATAACACGGGAACCGGAACGAACATCGCAAGTTCAACAATTGGTTGGAGTGCAAGTTCATCTGCAACTGCAACATTTAATGGTCAAGGGACAGGTTCATCAACGACAGGTGGATACTGGGGATTTGGTACAGGAAGTGATTACAGTCTTGGTGCGCTTCGTAGTGGAACGCCAGGAAACATAACGTATACGGTCACTTTCATAAACAACACGGGATGTCCGATTACTGATATTTCACTTGGCTGGAATTATGAGCAGTGGAGATACTCAAATACCTCTGGATGGAATTGTTCAGGAACAGGTGCACTTTCAGGAAATTCTGTTCTAAATGCAAATGATTTTGCAGGAATAAGCAGCGGAACCAATGGATCTGTTACAACGACATCAATTCCTACATTTACATTAACCGGTCTTTCTATTGCTGATGGTGCAACTTTCGGTGTTCAATGGACAACGACAGACATAACTAATGCCGATAACGGTATTTCTATTGATGATTTTTCTATTTCGATTAGTGGTTCATGCAGTCCCCCAACAAATTCAATCTCAACAGGCACCGTTTCAACCTCTCCATTTTCAATTTCCTGCCTCTCCGGAACAACTGGAACTGTATCTTTTACTTCCACAGGGACTTACAATCCCGGCAACGTTCTTACTGCCCAATTATCTAATGCTGCGGGAACCTTTTCCAGTCCCGTTACTATCGGATCTCTGGACAGTACTTCATCCGTTGGAACAAACCTAAGTGGTACAATTAATTTCACCATTCCTGCAGGTACACCATCGGGAGGCGGATACCAGATTAGAGTTATCTCCTCAAATCCAGCAATAACCGGATCAGAATCGACGGCTTTTACCATAACCCTAGCAGACGGGCCTTGTGCCTCAACTCCACCCTATATTACATCAGTTATAATTAATTCCTGCAATCCTACTTGTACAGAAGGATACAATGAACTTGTATTTGGAAATACGGGTGACTATTCAGTTACTGTGAACACCTCAAACTTTGACATCTCCTACGGATCAACGTACCCTTTGATCAATTACACTGATGTTTTAACTACAAATAGCACAACAACAGCGCAAATCAACACCGCAGCAGGTTGTCCAGGGGCTTTTATTGATGGTGTGGGAACAACACTTCCTCCCGGATCCAGTTTCATTCTCGCCCCAACTCAACTTTGTGAAGAAGCTTTGCAATGGTCCGGTCTATGCGCTGCTGCTCCCATCTATATTGTTTACCAGAATGATCCCAGTTGGATGTTGGGAGGGACTTTTAAAAACGGAAATACAGGAGGAGTCCGATATTTTAATAGTACCATTACTACTACCACCGGAGAGACTTTTTCAATTGATTACAATTATAACAGTACATTACTTCAGACAGGAGCCGCCGGAGATGGTGATTATGTAAGCTTCGGACCAGATGGCGGCTCAGCGACTTACGGAGACAATAACTGTATTTTATCACCGGTACTTCTCCCCTCCACAACAGTGAACTTCAAGGGAATTCACCACAACGGAAAGAATTATCTGACGTGGGCTACTTCTTCAGAACAGAACAACGATTATTTCACCATATTCCATTCTGTTGAGGGATTTAATTACAACCCCGTCGGACAAGTGCAGGGCACAGGAAATTCAAATACGGAAATGCACTACAGTTTCGTGCACGATCGTCCTTCACGCGGCATCAATTACTACAAGCTGACGTCTACCGACTACGACGGAACGACCTACAACAAAGGAATTGTTTCCGTAATGGCAGATTCAGATGGCATCTTCTTCGATCCGGTCACTTCAATGCTCATGTTCGGCGAAACCGGAAATTTTGAAGTATTCACTGCAGAGGGTAAAATGGTTGCAACTGCTCATGAAAGCGCTACATTGTATGTGGATCGCAAAGGCCTATTGCTTGTTCGTAACTTGCGAAGCGGAAAGACAGACCGCGTTTTCATCCCATAACTGCTTGAGGTAGATCTGCTCACGTTGTCCCGGAGTGGGGATAAGTTCGCAATTTGCGCCCAGATGCTTAATGTCCATCAGTGTTGAATAGCCTGAACGCGAAATGATCCTTTCGGCCTTCCTGATCAG